>Ga0163154_10003089_pt1 | contig 23613 bp, 21 predicted proteins | sample OliLakLV19MP9P1_FD_148649 | JGI IMG/M metagenome (GOLD analysis project Ga0163154, IMG submission 148649) | Freshwater microbial mat bacterial communities from Lake Vanda, McMurdo Dry Valleys, Antarctica - Oligotrophic Lake LV.19.MP9.P1 | ecosystem: Environmental > Aquatic > Freshwater > Lake >... | reverse complement strand
CTCGGGTGATCTATCGCGCGACGAAGTCCTGGACTTGAACGGCAGCGTCTCGGAGCTCGTAGCCGACGCGATCGCCAACTTTTCGGACGATTGCTGGGCCGCACAGACAGAGAGCGCCATCCTGGAGAATCCCATTTGTAGCGGCGCTACCGGACACATGGCGCGCGGCGCCGCGTGGGATTTCACGGTCGGTGATGCGCCCTTGCCAGTCCGGCGTCAGTTTCTCGAGCTCGACACGAGCTATGGCTTTCGTTGCGTGTACGAGGCGCCCGAATGACACGCTTCATCGCGCCGGCCTCGCTGCTTTCGTCAGTCGCACTTGCTGCTGCGATCACTGGCTGCGAGCCGGAGGGTGAGATCCGCGCGCAATGGTTGGTTCATGTCGGTACCGACGCGCCCTTACCAGGCTTCGGTGATCGCATCCGGGTCGATGTGCTCGATGAGAAGGGCGTCACCTGCGCGACCTGTAGCCGCGTTTTCGACACCCAGAGCGGCCAATCGTTGCCGTTGTCGTTCGGGGTAGCACCAGACAGCACTGCTCATTTCGTTCGGGCGCGCCTCTACCGCGCGGAGAACACCACATCGGGCGGCGACCCGGAAGATCCATTGATCGATGTGCTGGGAGCGCTACCAGCGCTCGCCGAAGACCCGCTCTCGGTAAAGGTGTGGTTGGGAATGAGCTGCTTCGGTAAGCCGGTCGACTTGGAGGCGTTCACGAGCTGTGATCCCAATACGGGCGAGCTCGTGACATCGCTGCCACTCGAGACCGGCAGCGCGGCCGAGCTGCCGCAGCCCGGCTCCTGGGGTGGCGGCGACATCGACTGCGAGGGCGCTGCACCTGCCGGAATGGTCTGTGTTCCGGGAGGAGTCTTTCTGCTCGGCAGCCGTGCCTTTGCTCCATTCGGACCGGATTTCGATCCGGTGCCGGAGCAGCTCGTACAGCTGCCACCGTTCTTCATCGACGTGGACGAGCTCACCGTGGCGCGCAGCAGAGAGCTCGTTGCGCTGGGCGCTTTGCCACCGAAATTCGCCAGCGCAGAGGACGCGCGCTGCGCCTACACGGCGCGCCCAGGTGACCAGGAAGACGCCAGCGTGAATTGCATCAGCCGCGAGACGGCCGCACTCCTGTGTCAGCAGGACGGAAAGCGTCTCCCCACGGAAGCCGAGTGGGAGCTCGCCAGCAGCAATCGAGATCTTGGCTCGCCTTTTCCGTGGCTGCTCGAGGGCGAGGTCGATACCGACGTCATCTGCCGAACTGCGGTTGTCGCGCGCGGTGATCTCGGCGACCTCGACGCCTCTCGCCAATGCGTCGTGAACGACGGCGTCGAGCCAGGCCCGGTGGCTGGCGGCTCTGCAAGCGACGTCAGCGGTCTGGGTATCAAGAACCTGGGCGGCAACCTGTCGGAGTGGGTCAGCGACGACTTCGCGCGCTACGCCGACGAGATTTGTTGGGGGTCCGAGATCGAGCTCTTGGAGGACCCACAGTGTGTCGCAGACCCCAGCCTCGGTGTGTTGCGCGGCGGCAGCTGGCTCAGCTTCACATACAACACGCATGCCTTCTTCCGGCGTTCGGCACCCAGTGGTTTGGAACCGTCGTTCGTTGGCGTACGCTGCGCAAGAGACGGCGGCTGATCCGAAAAAATCGATGCGACCCTGGCCTGCTCCGCTACTGCTCTTCGTTTGGGCGCTCTGCCCCATGGGCGAAGCGCGTGCAGACGACGCCGCGACCAAGGACGAGGCGCGCAGGGTGTTCGGCACGGGGGTCGAGGCCGTACAGAAATTTCAATGGGCCGAAGCATTGGCCTCCTTCGAGGAGTCGTACGCCCTCGTGCCGAACGCGATCACGAGTCTCAACATCGGCATCTCCGAGCGTGCGCTGGGTCGCTATGTCCGTGCGAGCCGGTCTCTCGAGCGAGCGCTCGCCGAAAATGAGACGGCGGGTGGCGCAGTGCTCTCCGAGACCAGCGTGGCTGACGCCAAGAGCTACCTGCAAGAGATGAAGCGGCTCTTGGTGCGTGCGAACGTGACCGTGAAGCCCGAGGGCGCCACCCTCGTGGTCGATGGCCGCCCGCTCACGAAGCTCGGTGACCGCTACATCACTGGCGTCGACACAGGCTCCGGCTTTCCCGCACCAGCAGGAAGGTTCGAGATCTTGCTCGACCCAGGGAACCATGTGCTCGTGCTGAGTCGCAAAGGTTTCTCCGACGCTGTGGTCAACAGAACATTCGTGGCAGGCGCGAGCGCCGACCTGGTGCTCGAGCTGGACAAGCTGCCGGCCACGATCAAGGTCACTGCCGCGATTGCCGGCGCCACCGTCCGTGTGGGCACGAGCGATGTGGGGCCTGTGCCTGTCGACGTGTTGCGCGCGGCAGGTACCTATCCGATCGTCGTGAGCAAAGACGGCTTCGTCCCATACGAGACGACGCTCACGGTAAAGCCTGGCGAAGAGGCAAAGATCGACGCGATCTTGCCAAAGAAGAAGCTCAACGTGGCGGAGGAGTGGTGGTTCTGGGCGAGCCTCGCGGGCGCCGTCGGCACCGCCGCCACCATCACCTACTTCGTCGCGCGACCCGAGCCGGAGCCGGTCCCGTTCGACGGCGGAAACACAGGCTGGGTCGTTGGACCTGCTGCAATTCGTTTTTGAACGATGCCCCTCACCCTCGAGCCCGGTCTGTTGGTCGCGGGCAAGTATCGCCTCGAGCGACTGATTGGGCGCGGTGGAATGGGCGAGGTCTGGGCCGCCGAGCAGAACGTCACGCGACAGCGGGTCGCCCTCAAGTTCTTGCTGGCAGACGACCAGAAGAAGGAGAGCACGCGAAAGCGCTTTCTTCGTGAAGCTCGCGCCGCATGCGCGGTGTCGCATCCCAATGTCGTTCAAGTGCACGACGTCATCGAGGTCGAAGACGGAACGCCAGCCCTGGTGATGGAGCTCTTGCTGGGTGAGACGCTCGAGGCCCGGCTCATGCGGGACGGCAAGCTCACGGCAGAGGAGACCGTGGCTGTGATACTGCGCGTGGTCAGCGCCGTGGGGACGGCTCACGCACAAGGTGTCGTGCACCGCGACTTGAAGCCGGACAACATTTTCTTGGTCGAAACGCCGGACGGCACCGATGTGAAGGTCGTGGACTTCGGCATCGCCAAGATCGCCGGCCCCAACGCCGGTGAACAGACAGCCGCGTTGACCGCCACGAATGCGATGTTGGGCACGCCCTATTACATGTCCCCGGAGCAAGCCTTCGGCGAGAAGCGGATCGACCACCGCACCGATATTTGGTCGCTCGGTGTCGTCATGTATCGCTGCCTCACCGGCGAGCTTCCGACTGCTGCAGACAACCTGGGGCAGATCCTGAAGATCATCATGACGCGCTCCATCCCCAAGCTCTCCCAGATCGCACCGCAGCTACCTCGCGAGCTGACAGAGATCGTCGATTCGATGCTCGCTTACGAGCCCGATCAGCGGCCGCGCGACTTGCGCGAGGTCAAGTCGGTCTTGGAGCACATTCATCGGATGGACGTCGGCGAGTTCGGCCCTGCCGCTATCGACCTCCAAACTGCTCCGGACACGTTGGCAGCGACATCTGGGCCGACGCCGAACGACGCTCCGCTCCGGAAGCAGCGCGTAGCGCCGAGCAGCCTTGCACTGGCAGCAGCAGGGCTGTTCGCGCTCGTCACCGCGGCCGTGATCGTGAACAAGCGACTGCCCAAGACCGCCCCAGATGAGAACGTGCGCGTCAGCGCGGAGGCCATCGCAACATCGAGCGAACAAACCCAGCCACAACCGAGCGAAGCCACGAGCAGCGGGGCCGCTCGTGCACCCGACATCGGCACGGAGACTCGGGCTGAAGTGACGCCGGGGATTTCTGCTGAAGCAGCCCCGACAGCCACGCAAAACGGCGCCTCTCGTGCGCGTGCGGCGTCCAAGTCGACCCCCACCCCGGCGAGTGCCGCGCCGGCCACCACGACGGTGGGCCCATCCCCAGCTACCGCTTCGTCACTGGGCGGCATCGTCGCACGGCCCGGTTTCTGATCGGTCCCCAGCGATGAGCGAGCACGAACCCGGTTCACGAATTGGCGAATACGTCGTCGAGTCACGTCTAGGTGTCGGCGGAATGGGCACCGTCTATGGCGCGCGCCATGCCGAGAGCGGCGCGCTCGTTGCGCTCAAGATCATGCACCCCGGCTCCGCGCACCAAGACATCTTGCGTCGCCGCTTTCTGCGCGAAGCGCGCGCCACGATGGCGCTCTCGCACCCCAACCTCATCCGTATCGTTTCGAGCTTCGAGCTCGAGGGCGAGCCCGTCATCGCCATGGAGCTCTTGCGTGGCATCTCGCTGAAGGACTACTTGCGACAGCACGGGAAATTGCCATTCACCGAGGTCGCGAGCATCTTCATCCGAATCGTCTCGGGTGTTGGGTCGGCGCATGCGCTGGGGCTGGTTCATCGGGATCTCAAGCCGGACAACGTATTTCTGCTCGAGGGCGCTCCGCACGTGAAGGTGCTCGATTTCGGTATCGCAAAGCTCCGCAAAGGTGGCGCGCTCGATGCGTCGGGCGCGCTCACAAAAACCGGAATGATGATCGGCACGCCCTACTACATGGCGCCAGAGCAAGCCTACGGCGAAAAGTCAGTCGACCACCGCGCAGACATCTGGTCGCTCGGCATGATGCTGCACGAGGTTTTGACTGGCACGCTGTTGACGCGCGCGAACGACCTCGAAGAGGTGTTCAAGCGCATGCTCCAGGTGGAGTTTCCCAAGCTCAGCGCAGTCGAGCCCTCGGTCCCGGAGGACGTATCGAATCTCGTCTCGCGCATGCTCGAACGAGAGGCCGACGCACGCCCAACCGATCTGCGCGAAGTGCTCGAGGTGCTCGCCGCGCACGCCCCCAGGGTCGGGACCTCCAACTTCGACGCGGCCACCGAGCCGATCATCTTCGACGAAGCGGGGGCGAGCGGGTCCCAGCCACTTGTCAAAGCCGCAGCGACCCCGAGCACCAAGAGCGAGCCCTTGAAGCTCGCACCGTTACCGATGAAGTCGACGTCCGGGACTCACAAAACCGCGTCCGGAACCGTGATTGTCGAGCGTGACGAGGCTCCGTTGCCGGCGCGCCCAGCAGAGGGGCTTTCAGGCACGCTGGCCACAACGGCGGGCGATGCTCGCGTCTCGTCGGCGAGGGCCGACCGGGAACCGGCGACTCAAAGTTGGAAATGGCTCATCGCTGCACTCATCGTGCTGGTCTCTGCGGCGCTGCTGATGCGCGAGCTCTTCTGAGAGCGCTCTCCGTTCAACTCTTCAGAACGGGAAGCTTACCGGGTGAGAGCGACTCGAAGAAGTCGTTGCCTTTGTCGTCGACGATGATGAACGCCGGAAAGTCGACGACTTCGATCTTCCAGACCGCTTCCATTCCGAGCTCGGGGTACTCGAGCACCTCGACCTTCTTGATGCAGTCTTGCGCGAGGCGCGCGGCGGGGCCGCCGATCGACCCCAGATAGAAGCCGCCGTGCGCCTTGCAAGCGTCGGTGACCTGCTTCGAGCGGTTGCCTTTGGCGAGCATTACGAAGCTGCCACCATTCTGCATGAACAGGTCGACGTAGGCATCCATGCGGCCAGCGGTCGTGGGACCGAACGAGCCGGAAGCGTAACCCTCCGGCGTTTTGGCGGGCCCCGCGTAATAGACCATGAACTCTTTCAGGTAGCTCGGCATGCCGGCGCCCGAATCGAGGCGCTCTTTGATCTTCGCGTGCGCAATGTCACGTGCAACGACCAGCGGGCCGGAGAGTGACAGCCGCGTTTTGACTGGGTAGCGAGAGAGTGTCTCGCGGATCTCTTTCATGGGTCGGCTCAGATCGACCTTCACGACTGCGCCACCCAGATCGGGATCGCTGATCTCCGGCAAGTACTTCGCCGGGTCGCGCTCGAGCGCCTCGAGAAAGATTCCATCTTTGGTAATTTTCCCGAGCGCTTGCCGATCAGCCGAGCAAGAAACGGCAATGGCCACAGGACAAGACGCGCCGTGGCGCGGCAGACGGATCACGCGGACATCGTGACAGAAGTACTTGCCGCCGAACTGAGCGCCAATCGCGGTTCGCTGCGCAACGCCGAGAATCTCGGCCTCCAGCGCTGGGTCGCGCAGTGCATGACCGAGCTCGTTGCCAACAGTGGGCAATGAATCCAGGTAGCGGGCCGATGCGAGCTTCGCCGTCTTCAGCGAAAGCTCTGCGCTGGTGCCACCCACGACGATCGCCAAATGGTAGGGCGGGCAAGCCGCCGTCCCCAGCGAGCGCATCTTTTCTTCGACGAACGCGAGCAGGCTCTTCGGGTTCAAGAGCGCTTTCGTCTCTTGATAGAGGTAGCTCTTGTTGGCCGAGCCGCCGCCTTTGGCCATGAATAGAAACTTGTAGCTGTCGCCATCGACAGCCTCGATCTCGATTTCGGCTGGTAGATTCGTGTTGGTGTTCTTTTCTCGATACATGTCGAGCGGAGCCAGCTGCGAATAGCGGAGGCTCGTCGTGGTGTAGGTGTCGAAAACGCCGCGCGAGATGGCGGCCCTATCGCCGCCGCCCGTGAACACGAGCTCGCCCTTTTTGCCTTTGATGATCGCAGTGCCGGTGTCCTGGCACATCGGCAGCACGCCTCCGGAGGCGATGTTGGCGTTCTTCAGGAGATCGAGGGCGACGAACTTGTCGTTCGCGGAGGCCTCCGGGTCATCGAGGATCTTGCGCAGCTGCGCGAGGTGCCCCGGCCTCAAAAGGTGAGCGATGTCGCGCATCGCCTCCCGCGTCAGCAGCGTGATGGCCGCTGGCTCGACGCGCAGGAAGGTCTTACCAGCGGCGTCGAAGGTCGACACATGATCAGCCGCCAGCAGCCGGTACGGGGTCGAGTCGGCTGCGAGCGGGAACATCTCTTGGAAGGCAAATTCGGTCATCTTCGCGTGCGAGAGGCTAGTACATCGACCGCCCACTTCCCATGCGCTCACGTAGTATCGGCCCGCTCGTATGGAGCCAGAAGAATCGCCCGCGCTCGGCAGTGCCCTCGAATTCATGCGTCTTTTGTGGGCGCTGGCCCATGGCATGCAAAGTCGGTCGAAGCGCATGGAGGCGGCGCTCGGGGTCACCGGCCCGCAGCGCCTGGTGATTCGCATCCTCGGCCGATCGCCTGGCGTCACCGCAGGCGCGCTGGCCAAGGCGATGTGCGTTCATCCCAGCACGCTGACAGGCATTTTGCGCCGCCTCGAGTCCCGCGGGCTCGTCGAAAAGAAGCGAGATCGAGCGGACGGCCGAAAAGTGCTGCTGATGCTGAGCCCCGCGGGTAAGAAGCTGGACTCGCACCAGAGCGGCACGACCGAAGCTGCCGTCCGCCGAACGCTCGGCAGGCTCGAGGTCGGGCAAGTCGAGATCGCCCGCAACGTGATCGATCTCTTGACCAAAGAGATCGCCCGGACCGACCGATAGACCCGCTGAGATCGAGGTTCAGCAATCGTTTGCTGAGCAAATTGTGAGGCTTTCACGTGACCATCGAGAAGATCATCAACGGCTTCCTGCAATTTCGGCGCGGAGGTGTTGCCGTCGCTTACCGCAACCTCGACGAAGCCGAGGCCGAGCGCTGGCTGGCCGCAGGGCCGCGCTCGTCGCGCCTGCCTCCGGGCTGATCGCTCTCGAGCGTATCTGTCAGAACGAGCCGCCGATCACGCCGCCCACGACATCGCGCGAAAGGAGCGGCGCAAAACCGAGCTCGGCCTTTTTTTCCGGTGCCGAGGTAGCGCCGACGACGGCAAGCACGAGGCCGGTGGCAGCCAACCCGGCGCCAGCGAAGAGCGTCACAGTGCTCACCAGCGCAAGCGACTCGCCGCGCGCGATCGCGTTGTGCGCGTTGGCCTTGTTGGCGGTGTCACACTCGAGCACACCGTTCGCCTCGTTGCAATTTCCAGAGTCGACCAGCTCATCGAGCGTGTCGCGATCTGCCTGCGCGATGCCGCCAGTCACGCCGGCCACGATCAAACCACCGGCACCGACCGCGCCGATGGCGATGCCCGCCCAAAAGAGCGGGCCCATGCCCTCGTCCTCGACAGCAGGCGTTGGTCGCGGAAAAGGTGCACCTCCGGGCGGCGGAACGATCGGGGGGGGCTCGGCGAGTGGCGCGACCACCATCGTGAGCACCGCTTCTTGTTTGCCGCCTTCGACGAAGTTGAGCTCGACAGTCGCGTCACGATAGCCCGGCGCAGAGGCTCGAAAGACGTGCTTGCCTGGGTCGATCGGCACTGACACATCGAGCCCTTCGAGCGGAAGCACGGCGTTGTCGCGCTCGATTTTCAGTCCAGGAATCGAGCTCGCCACGAGGGGCTTGGCGTCGGCCCCGTCTGGTCGAGCAGAGCGTAGCTTGACCGTGACCCAGGGCAGCCGCGCCTCCAGCTTCTTGATCTCGGCATCGACGTAGGTCTCGACGTTGGCCTTTCGCTTCGCGAGCGGAGTCTCGGCGTTGAGCGCCTTCGCCTTGCGAAAATCTGCCCAGGCACGGGCAACCTGACCCTTGTGATCTGCGCACCGAGCCAGATTGATCTGCGTACCGACAGACGGGTCGAGCTTCATGCTCGCGTCGAACGCTTTGCAGGCGCTGTCCCAGTCGTTGGCTTTCAGACTCTCCATACCCCGCTGGAACAAGGCGTCTGCTGCCGCTGGGTCTCTGCCTTGCGCAAACGCAACGGACGACGCCAAAAGAGCGCCGGCCAGCGCGCAACCGGCGAGTGCGCGCGAGGTCGTCATCGGGTTTCCCACACTTCTCCTTTTACCGGCGCTGCAGTCGGGCCCGGCAAGGGTTTAGCGGAAATCGGCCGGGCTGTCGGAACTACCGCGCTAGAGGCAGCGGCCGAGGCGCTTGCTTCGACCGTCGTGGCCGAAGCGCTGGTCGCCCCGTCGGCGGGGGCCGCACTCGCGAGCGCCGCGTCGACTGTGGGTTGGGCCGCGGTCGCCAGCGCAGTCGACGGCAGCTCGGCGTTCGCAGAAGCGCCGACTGTCGGCTCCGGACGGGAAGAGAGTGAGAGCCGCCAGGCAGCGACGCCGAGGGCGCAGCCAACCAGCGCGACGACCGCGAACAGCAGCGCGACGCGCGAGCTCTTTCTGGACGGCAACTGCGGCACTTGCGCCGTGATCGACTGAGGCCCACCCGTCTGATGAAGTATCTCGGGGTTCGATATCTGAGAATCGGAGGCCTTCGGGAACGAGCGCTCGGCCCGATCGCTCGTCGCCGACACGGCTTCTCGGGGGGGCGCGTCTGGGTCTACGCCAACGATTCGCACCGATTCGCGCAGCGCCTCGCGCAATCCATCCATGAAGAGGCGAGCCGTGCCGAAACGGTCCGTCGGCTTGATTGCAGTCGCTCGCGCGAACCATGCATCGAACGCCTTTGGTAACTCGACGCCGCGGCGGAGCGCGCGCTCGCTGGCTGCTTCAGTGGCACCGCGGCCGACCGCCATCAGCAGCGCGAGAACGTTGCCGTCGGTTGCGCGCGCCTCGTCCTCGAAATAAGGCCTCCCCGTCAGCAACGCGAAGACGATGTGCGCTATCGCGTAAAGGTCCGACCCAGGGCTTATCAAAGCTGATTCGCCGGTGATCTGCTCGCGCGCCATGTAGTAGGGTGTTCCGAACGTCTTGGTAGTCGCTTGCGGCCCACCGGTCGTGTCCTGCTTGACCAGTTTGGCGATGCCGAAATCGAGGATCTTGACCCGTCGAGAGCCATCTTCGCGCACCGTTACGAACAGATTGTCGGGCTTCAGATCGCGATGAATCACGCCCTTCGCGTGGGTCTTCTCGAGCGCCCGGCAAACTTGGTCCATCATCAGCAACGTCTCGTCGGCCGGAGTGCGCTCTCGCCGCTTCAGCCGAGCGCCGAGGTCTTCGCCGCGCAGTAGCTCCATCACCAGGTATGGGCAGTCCGACTCGGCGTCGATACCGGCGTCGAAGATCTCGGTCAGGCTCTCGCTCTCGATGTCTGCCGTGACGACCGCTTCGAGGGAGAATCGCTCGCGCATCCGCGGGTCGCTGACGATGTGCGCGAGCATCACCTTGAGGGCGCGGCGACGGCGGGTACCGAGATGTATGACCTCGTAGACCACACCCATGCCGCCCGCCGAGATCGGTCGAACGATCTCGTACGCCTTTGCGAAGACATCGCCTGCGCTGAGGGGCCTCATGGGACTTTCGAAGGGTACAGCAGATCGGCGAGTTATGAGCGAGCGGTCAAAGCGTCGTTTGCAAGCAATTGGGCCCGCACCACTCCCGTCGGGGTAAACCTCTCCGTAATCGACGTCCGTCTGCTCACCCGCCGAAGAAAACGCTGCCGCCGCCCACGACAGTGCCGTTGGGTGCGTCAGCCGGGTCGTTGCAGGTGAGCGCGGGGTCTCCCACGCGAGCGGCGTCTTTGCCGTTGATCTGCACTTTGCGGCTACCCATCTGAATGGTCCCTTCATCGAGGGGCGGCTTCTGAAAGGGTCCGCCAGTGGGCAGATGAGGCGGGTTGTTCTTGGCTTTGCTGCCGACGGTAGCCGCCTTCATGTTGCAGATCTCCACATCGGCGCTCAGCTCTTGAAGGAGCACCCCATTGAAGGGCATCGGCGTCGGCGTCGGCACCGGACCGCCAGGGCTCGGGATCATCAACACGTGGATATCGGTCCCCACGACTGTGTCACCTTGCTTCGCGGCCGGCTTGTCGCTCATGAGCCGTGCTCTTTCACCAGCGCGCTCTGCGTCGCGTCGTCGAGCCTCCCCGTTGGCTCGATTTTGTGCTTGGTTTGGAACGCGCGCACTGCGCTGGCGAGGGCAGCGTCGTCGTGCGCTACGTAGCGATCCGCGCCGGCCAATTTGGCGCCGTAGAAGCCCAAGCTGGTCAGTCGCATGCGCGCACCAGAAGGGGTGTCGGGTGGGTCGAGGTCGCCGATGGCGAGCTTCATGCGATTGCCACTCTCGATGAAGCGAACGATCACTTCTCGAACGTGAACGGGCGCCGTTACCTCGAGCCGACCTTCGCCGTCGGTTGTCTGCTCGCTGTCGTCGCCCAGGCCCTCGACCACGAACTTCTTGTTCTTCAGCGGCTCGCCGTTCTCCGTAAGCAACAACGCGAGCTTCACAGCAGGCACACGCGCGACGAAGGCGTTCGTCTCATATTTGTTGAGGCGAAGGCGCTTCTTCGGCTCGTCCGGCACGAACAAGATGTCCCCGGGCTTCAGCATGCTCGGGTCAGTGCGAAGCTGCTTCAGCTCCCCGTTCTCGCCGCTGTCCCACACTTCGTCGGCATCGAAGCCGAGCAGATGGGCGACCTTCAGAAGGTAGTCGCCTTGCTTGATGACATAGGGCTTCATCCGCGTCGGGCTCCGTCCACATTGGGGAAGGTGATGTCGCAAGACGCGTCGATGAAGACTTCGGCTCTGCCTTCCTCGTCCAGAACGCCGGCTCGCTCCGAGCCGTCAGCGAAGGTGAGCACGTAGGGGCGGTTCGACAGCGCCTTGCCGTCTTCGTCGGCGAGCTCGATTCGTGTCGGCTTGGGCGGCTCGTAAATGGGCGGCTCGAGCGGGTCTGGAGGTGCTGGGTCGCAGTTGAGCTTTACGACGGAGCCGTCCAAGCGCGCGTCGGCAGCAAGCTTGAGCTTGCCCTGCTCGCCCGCCACGAGCGCCCGTTTGGACGCGAGCAAATCGATCGTCTCGGCGACGGCTGAGATGCCCTTCTTCGCGAAGAGCTCGATCTTCTCCTCTGTTTGAGCGACGAGCTGCTTGGAGACCAGGCGCACTTCGTCGACGACGATCTCGAGGCCGGCCGGCGTGAGCCGCAACGAGCTGTTACCCACTGACAGCACGATCTCTTTGTCCGAACGGATTTCATAGCTGCCGGTGGCAGACTGGTGGCTCGAGCCTTCGACGTGCAAGGTCGCCGAGCGCCGCGCGTCGTTCTCGCCAACGACGGTGATCTTGTGGCCGAGCACGCGTTCGGTCACGCCCTGGTGGGCCAGCCGCGTGATGTCCTGAAAATGCTCGCTGTGCTCTCGCCCCTCGACGCGCTCGCTGCGATTGCCGGTCACCCGCAGATCGCTGTTGCCCGAGACAGCGAGCGCGAGACTGCCGCCCACCGACTGCTCCAGATCTTTGGCGATCGTGTCGGTGCGGCCACCCAACACTTTGACGTTCGCGCTCTGCGCGATGGTCTTGTCGCTGGCGCCATCGACGTTCACCTTCTCGTCGCCGCCGATCGAGAGGTCGTAGTGGTTGTTGGCCCGCTGCGACATGTCTCGCTCGGCGCGCATCACGAAGTGCTCTTTGCCCTTGGTATCGTCGAAGGTCAGCTCGCTGCCGCCCTCGCCGCCCGGGCTGCTCTGCGTGCGAAAGCCCGCTTTGGCGGCTTCTGCAGGCAATGCAAAGGGCGTGGGGTGCGTGCCGTTGTAAACCGCGCCCAGCACCACCGGCTGGTCGACGTCGCCGGACAAGAAGCCGACGAGCACCTCCATACCGACCCGCGGCAGGAACTGACTGCCCCAGCCGGCGCCTGCCCAGGTCGTCAGCGTGCGTAGCCAACAAGCGCTATCGGCGTCGCCTCCGGCATCCCAATGAAACTTCACCTGCACGCGGCCGTGCTCGTCACAATTGAGGTCGCTGCCGTCAGGCCCGATCACGGTCGCGGTCTCCGTCACTTGACGCAGATCGAGACACGGCAGCGCGGAGCGAAACACCACGTTGGCCGGCACGCACTCGAAGCTGTTTTCGTAGACAGGGGTGTTCGGATCGCCTCGCTTCGCCTCCGGCACTCGGCCCTTGTGCCGTAGATGTGCGACCACGTAGCGCCGGCTCAGGCTCTCTGCCTGGCCCTCGGCTTCGAGCGCGAATGTCGCGCCGGGGTGTAGCCGCAGGCAGCGCGTTTGGCCGCGACCGATCACGGTGTCGCGCTGCGCCTGCTGCAAGCGAACGCCCGCCAGCTCGTCACTGATCTCGGACTTGCCACCTTCGACGTCGAGCTCGGCGCGGTCGGCGTGCAGATAGACCGACAGCTGCTCGCCTCCCAAGCTCGTATTGATGGGGCTGCGTTTCTGCGGATCGATCGTGGCGGACGCCCGCAGCTGCAGGCGAGGCTTGCGGAAGTCGAAGTCGCCGAGACGCACGAGCTCCGGCGCGATCTGCCGCTCGAGCCTGAAGTCGGTGACGTGGTGCTCGCGGGGCTCGAAACGCTCGCGATCGAGCACGAGCTTGTCGCCGAAGGCGATAGCAGGCCCAGACTGGATGGGCACGTACGCCTGTTCGTGGTCGTAGAAGACGAGCTTCTCGTCGCCGGGCTTCGTCTGTTCGCCGGGGTCGAGCTCGGCGTGCTCCAACAAGAAGCCGATGCCCTCGCGTGACGCCACGCGCCGCAAGAAGTCGAAATCGGTTTCGCGGTACTGCGTGATGTATTTGCGGCGCCCGTACTCTTTGGAGAGCCGCAGCTCGTAGGGCAACTGCCACTCGTTGGCCAACGCCGCGAGCACCTCTGTCGTGCGCAAATTTTGAAAGATGCGGCTGGCGGTGCGAAGCTTCATGAGCTCGAGGCGAGGCACGATCTTGATCACCAGCTCGACGAAGTCGGCGTCTTGGGTACCGCCAATGCCGACCGACGAAATGACGCCGCGGCGGACCAATGCAGGCGCGCCATTGACGACGAAGGTCGCCCGTTGACCGAATAGCTGCGTTGCGAGCGAGTCACCCAAGGCAACCGGCGCGAGGGCCGTCAGCGACAGCTGCATCGAGCCACACAACGACTCTTCGCAGGTCCACAGCACGGGGCGAAGCTGCCCCGGTGCGGACACCTCGGTGAACAGCTCGACCAGATGTGAACCAGTGGCGAACGGATCGAAGGTGTTGCTCACGCTCCGCCTTCCGCCGGAGCGTCGGCTTTGGCTGCCGCTGCAGGCGGCTGTTTCGGTCTCGCTTTCGGATATTGAGGCACCACTTTGGCCACGTCTGCGGGTGTGATCTTGATGCCTTCGCCGCGCGCCTCACGATCACTGGGAAAGCTGGCAAAAGTCTGGGCGTCATCATCGAAGACGCTGCCTTTGCCTTTCTTTTTGGAGAATGGGTCCGACCCAGCAGCACCCATCAACGCGCCCGCGGCGTCGTCGATCTCCTGCAGGTCTTTGTCGCCCTGTGAGCCGCCGACTTGCACGGTGGAGAGCTCTTTGATCAGCGTGTCGACCTTGTTCTCGAGATCTTCGGCGAACCCCTTCAGCTCTGTCGCCTTTTTCTGCGCATCTGCGATGAAGCCGGAGGCGACGCCGAGCTTGTCACCGACGACGCCGAGCGCATCTCCCGCGGGGCCAAGGGCCTTGCCGATGACGTCGGAGATGACGCTCATACAGGTGTCGGTGATGAAGCTCCACAGCGGGCCGAACAGATCGCGAAACAGGAGCGCAAGCTCACTCGGCAGCTGCGCGAGGTGCGCCTCCATCGTCATGACGCTGCCGCGCGCCCACAGACGTTGCGCGTTTAGCCGCATGCCCAAACCGGACATCGCGAGCTCCACGACCGGCTCCAGAAATGGACCGGCTTTTTCGACGAATAGCGTCTTCAGATCGTCGGCGATCGGAGCTGCGCTCAGCTTTTCACCAGCGGGCCAGTTGATACCGGGCACATCTCTCGGCAACGCCGGGACCTCGAAGCTGAGCTTCTTCAACAGGTCGTCGAGGCCGAGCTTGGCGGTGAGAAAGTCGATCAGGTGCGTGAGCAAGTGTGTCGTGCCGGCGGCGACGATCTCTGCCGTGCTGACCATCTCTTTCGGCTCGAGGCTGCACAGCACCCGGTAGGTCGAGCGCAAGAACTCGACGCACACGGCGAACACGTAGCCGACGAAGTCCTGAACGAAGCCCTCCATGAAGCCAGGGATGTCCTCGCTGACGGCGCTGTAGAACGCCGACACCGCGATCTCCCCGAGCTTTTCGCTGCCGCCGAGCGCTGATTTTTCGCCGGTGGCGGCTTGAAACGCTTCGTCCAGGTAGCGGTGGCCAGGGGCCTTCTTCACCTCTCTGCTGAGCAGATCGACGAGCTCGAGCGGCTCTTTTGCGGCGCTGTTGACCGCATCGTTGGCGCTGCTCACCCCGTCTTGCACGGCGTCGTTCACCGCCTTGCCGATCGTGGCGAGGTCGCCTTGCAGCGGGTCGTCTTGCTTCAGCGCGGCCAGCGGTGGGCGAGCCGGCTTCTTCTGAGCTGCTGGGTCTAACGACAGCGCCCACACAGGGTAGATGGGCACGCGAGCGTCGCGAATGGTGTCGATACTGATGCGGTGCGCGGCGCTCTCGATCGCTGGCAGCATCGCAACGTTGAGCCCGAACAGCAGGGCGTTCTGAACGTCGTGCAGCTTGCCCCCCACCTTCCTGAACATGCTGACGATCTGCCCGAGCTCGGCCGGCAACGGCAGCTCACCCATCAAGGGAAGATCGGACAGGATGCCTGGAGCGCTGGGCTCCTGGGGGCTGCCCTTCTTGCCCTTCTTCAGCTCGGCGAGCATGTAGCCGGTGAGGTTGGCCCGCACTGAATTGAGATCGATGCCGGCTTTGTGAAGCGGCGGGTAGCTGATCTCCGGTTTGTTGATCGTGTCCCAGATCTTGCGGACCTTGTCGGTGAAAGGCTTCATGTCCGCGGCGGCAATCGACGCGGCAGTGCCGCCGCTGCCGCCCACGAGATCAGCGGCGAGCTTCATCAGGCCGCCGAGCTTGCCTTCTTGTTTCTCTTTGGAACCCAGCGCCGTTTCAATCGAACGCGCGACCCCGGCCAAGAGAACGGCTTCGCGCTCGAGCGCCGCCCGGTAGTAGATGCCTCGTCCGGGCGTGACCAGCAGCGTCGGATTGGTGTCGAGAAGCGGGGCGCTCGACTCGAACGTGCGCGCCCCATCGCGATGGACGCGCCCGAAATGGATCAGCTCGATCGGGATCGGATCGTCCGAGCGCGATGCCTTGGCGGCACCGCTCGCCTTGGCCGAGTTCGGCGTCATCGGCACCCTCTTGAGCCCACCGTCGGGAGTGCCCAAGTCTTCGTCCTGTGTGAGCTCGGCTTTGAGCTTCTCGATGTCGACGGGCGTGCGCTCGGGGCCGATCAAGAGCGCTTCCAGATCGGCCACCAGGTCTCGCGCGTCGTTGACCACAGCATCGTTGGCCATGTCCGTCACGTCGCCGATGGCCTTGCTTGCCGTGCGATTCGGCTGATCTGGCGCCTCTTGCTGATCTGGCGACCGTGTCGTCATTTGCGTTTGAACCTCGGTTTTGCCATTGCCCCCGGCTTGGGCGGTGCGATGCGAGCCGTGTGTGGTGGGTCGGGTGGCGTTTTCTCGGAGATTCGCGGCGGCTCCCCTTCTTGCCGCAAAGCCCTGCGCATTTCGTCGAGCTGACGAGCGAGATCTTCGTCCGGCGACAGGGTGGCCGCCACGCCGGCGCTCGGAACCACGGGGCTCGGCGCAAAGCCAGGGTCGAAAGGTGTCGCTGGCAGGGCAGCGCCTCGGTTCGTGGATACTGGCGACGCGACGTCGAGCGCGTACGGCACGGCAAGCGCCCCCCTGGACCCCGCCGCCTGCATGGTTGAGAGCTCTGCAGCGGTCACGTCACAGGTCTCGTCACCAGCGCCGAGAGACATTCTTTGAAGCTCGTCGGGGTCGAGCACGGCCGTCTCGGTGGGCGCATCGAGGCTCGACCACGCGGCGGGCGCACGTTGCAACGCCGGAGGGGTGTCCCCGGAGTCGGCGGACGCCAGCGCCATGCTGGGCAGCAAGGAGTGACGAACCAGCGTGGCTTCGCCGCGGACGACGGCGCGTGAAACGATCGACAAGCGTTTCTCGGCGATGTCGATCACGATCACGTCGGGAGTCAGCACCAAACTGCGCCGCTTGCCGGAGACATCTACTGTCACCTCGACGACCATCCGCGGCAGCGCCCGCCGCGCGCTGAAGCCGGCAAGCTCGAGCGTGAACGTCTCATCGCCGCCGAGCGCCGCGAACTGCTGGCTCCGCGGCGCGGCCACGAAGTAGCGGCCGTCGATATCGTCCGGAATACAAAGCACGCCGTCGCTGCCGCGACTGGGACGGCTGCGGGCGAAGCCCAAGCGTTCATCCGAAGACATGCTGACGCCGGCGGCATCAGCCGAAGTGCTGACCGAAAAAGCGGGCTCTGGCGCGGGGCGATGCAAGGTGAAACGCAGCGGGCCGCCGTAGGCGATGAACGACCGTGTCGCCGTCCAGGGCATCAGCTCACTCGCTTCGACGACCGAGCGCGTGTCAGTCGCGAGGCGGTCGAAGAAGACGAACGGAGTCGGCGCCACCAGCGCAGCGCGCCCATCTTCTCTCAGCTGCATCGTCAGCTTGCCGACGATGGTGGTGTAGAGGCCCGTGCTCTCACTCTTCCACTTCAACGCCGTGACAAGCGCAGCGGACGCAGGCGGTGAGGCAGCCACGGCCCGGAGGCTACAGGGTAGATCAGCCGCTTTGAAGGCCCCTCTGACCTCGACGTGCTTCGCGTCGCGCTTCCATCGCGTGAAAGATGGATCGTTCGGCTTCTGCGGGTAGCTTCTGCACCAGCGGAAACATGGTTTGCTCCTCGAAGGCGAGATGCGCCTCCATGTTGGGGCCGAGGCGAGTCATCAGCGCGCCAAGCTGTTCACGGAGCGGCACGGAAGAAGGATCGTACGAGAGCGCTTCGGTAAGGGACACCAACGCTGCGACGTCGAGATCGTCGCGCTCGTGCTCGCGGTGGACTTGCTGCGCGAGCTCGGGCGCTGCGAGCTTCGGCAACACACACTCGTCCTCGTCCAGCACATGCTGAGAAAAGCCGGCGCTGAAGTAGCGACGAACGGACTCGGCGGCGCCCTGCACCTCGCCCTCTTCGTGACCGTCGTCCGAGAGCTTGGCAGCCAGCGCGATGAAATGCCGGATGCGCGTGTGGCAGCTCTCCAAGCGCGCCATCACTGTATCGGGCCGATCACCGCCCTGCCGCCTGCCGACGCCTTGAAGCATGTGGGCAGAGTGGCACGACGTCAGCGCGTGATCTACCTCACGGTGCGGGGCGAGAGGATCGAACTCTCCTGAGCCTGTTTGTAAGACAGGTGCTCTCACCAGAGAGCGAGCCCCGCGTCGCTGCGGACGGATTCGAACCGCCGAGGTCGGGCTTATGAGACCCGCCATCCACCATGGAACGCAGCGTTCGACCGACGATCGAGCCGCCGGAAGCGGAGCGGTGCCCGGGACTCGCACCCGGATTTCGAGGCTGGCGACCTCGAGTTCTACTCTTGAACTACCACCGCAATCGTCTCGTGGGCTGTCGTGGGCTCGCACCACGTTCTCCCGAGTTTCAACCGGGCGCTATCACTCGACCTGCTCACAGCCCGCATGTGTTGGACGGCGAGGCCGCTGGGACCTGACGAGGCGCGTGCCGATGGCTGCTTAGGCAAGCTCATGCGCTGCGCGTGATTTTGCGTAGTGATCATGCTTGAACCCTCGAATCAGCTGCAGAATGCGGGTGGTCCGCAGCTTGCTCAACGGCTCTCGTGATGCAGCAGCCGCCGCGACTCGTTTCTTCGGGAGCCCCGGTCCGTACGTCTTCGAAGCCACCGGGCTGAAGTGACAGCGCCGGTCGCGAAGACTCGTGCAACTGACATATCGATGCTCACCAATGAATAGTTGTCACGGGTCATCTTCGCCTGCCGCCGCGGGCCAGCGCGTCGTGAAGTCCGCGACGTCTGCGTATTCATCCGTTGCTGGCCAGGCCGGGTCGCTTTCGGCACGCCAGGTGAGGTGGACGCAGAACAGGGGGCCGATGCTTCGACGTGGGTAGGCGAGAACATCATCACGGCCGCGGCGGCGCGCGCCTACGACCAAATTCGCGCCGACCAGCCGATGCGTGGCGCCGAGCTCGCGGCGGAGCTCGCGCTCGAGGGCGACGGCGGCGGCCCCATTCGACGCGATCCAATCATCGGGCAGGCCTGCGCCGACGGCGATGAAGCACGGCGCCGCGACATTGCAATCGCAAGGAATGGTCGCGACGGAGTGCTGACGGGGGGCGTCGTCGGTCCGCCTTGCGCCTGAGCCGAAGCAGAGCCTGCAATCGGGCTCGAAGGCCTGGTAGTCACGAAAACCGCGCAGCCAGGCCACGACCACCTCATCCGGCGCTACCGGGCAATCGCCAATGGGTCTGCCTGCAATTGCGACGTCGCGCCCAATGCCGTACCATTTATCGAACTTCTCGCTCATCTGGTGGTTGCTCCCGGGTTGGAGGCTGCTCGTCCCCAATGGAAGTGACGCCGTTGTCCAAGGCGGACCGATCACGATCCGATGCGTCGGGACGCAGGTGGGGCACCAGCTTGCTCAGGAACGATTCCGCGTGCTGATGGGACGAGCTGATCGTCAGCGCTCGAGCACGTACGCCGTCGCTTCGATCGCGATGCCGAGCTCGCCGCACAGCCTGCACAGCTCGGGCGGCCAGCGATTCCACTGAACCGCGCCGGTGATCGGGATATCCCACGTGAAGTCGAGCAAGACGCTGTCGACTCCGACGACGCCGATGAGCATCGCGACGGCGCCGCGATGCTTGGTCAGAAAGGCCAGCGCATCCTCGATCTGACCCGCCACGTGCGCGCCATCTTGCTTGCTGATGCAGATGCGTAACCCGCCGGAGCGGTGCTTGCGGGTCGCAGAATGCGGATCGCCACGCCGCCAGCTGCCCTCGACGGGGACTGGTGACGCGGGGGCCAAGGCCGGGCCATCGAGATCTCGCCCAGAAATTCGTAGGTGGCAGCCAGACACGGGGAGCCAACCCTATCGATGTTCGGACGCGCGCGCTACCTCGCGCCTCGCTCGTGCGAATATCGCGGCGGGGGCCGAGCTCATCCGCCTCACCGCCACCCACGCCCCCTCTGTCGTAGGCAAGTCCGGACCACAGAAATTCTGAAAATTCATCACTTTTACTACTCCTTGGGCGCACGAATCCAGAGCATCAGCTGGGCGGCGGTCACTCGGCGGCGCTCTTGTCGTGAAGGAGGAACAGCGCCAGATGGCCCTCTGGCAGCCAGTCCCGCATGTCGGGCGGCAGTAGCAGCCGCTGATCGATGTCGTACGGCAGGTTTTCGACGCGACGAGCTCTATGGGCTCACGAGCCAGCTGCGGCGTGGCGCGACATCTGTCCCTTCGAATATCGCGTCGAGCTCGACTCGCCCGAGCCCGGGGCGGAGAGCACCGCGCACCTCGAATCCGCTCTCTGAGCTCGCCGACGCGCTTCTTCTTGCGCGGAGCCGCCTCTTCATCGAGGACCACCGTACACCGCCGAGCTACTGGCGATCGTGGGGACCCAGATGGCGCCCTCACGCTCCTTCAGCCACAGCGGAGCTCCGTCGATGATGGCAGGGCGGCACGCGCCTTCGGCGTGGAGGATCGCCGTGCAGAGGGCGACGAACGCGTCGGCTGCGTCGTGGTCGGGCGTCTTCCCGCCGGAGCTGTAGCGGCAGCAGAGTGCGAGCAGCCGGAGGTCGACGTCGAGCTTGATGCCCGCAGCGGCACACGCGGCGATGCTGAGGCGCACGGCCTCGTCGGGCCGCGACTTGTAGCTGGCGAGCCCCATCGTGCGCAGCGTCGCGCCCGGGTAGACCTCGATGACCTCGCCGTCACCGCGTCCGCCGGGAAACGGCAGCACGCGGTACTTGTGCGACTCCCAGAGGCGAGAGAGCAGCGCGTTGCCGAGGAGCGTCATCTGGAACGTCGCCTGGAACTTGTCCTTGAGCGGCGGCTGGCCACCGGCAGCAACGTCGGTGGCGCGCTTCGTCCAGAGCCGCGCGCGCTCGGCTCGATCGCGCCACGCCGCGAACGGTGCGAAGTCGAGCGGATCGGTGAGCGGCAGCCGCTGAGCGACGAACCAGTTGAAGGACCGCCAGCCGATGAACGCGCCATCCTTGTAGCCGACGGCCGCGGCGAACTTGGCGTCCCGTAGCAGCGCGTGGGGAACGCAGAACGGGAAGTCGAACCCGACGACGCGCGCAGGGCGAGCCAGCAGCTCGTCGAGCAGTTCCGTCGCGCTCCAGCCCGGAGGGGCGTTCACAAGGAGCCGCGCATTCAAGCCCGTCGCATCGATGCGGTAGCTGTGCCAGCCCGTCGAGTGCGCGGCGATGGCGAGGATCTTCCGCCGCTGGTCGCGCGCACGCCGAGGCGCGCCGAAGTCGACGCCGACGATCACGTCGACCTCCGGCGAGCGACGCAGCAGGGGATGCGCACGACCATGACGTTGAAGTTGTCGCTGGTGCCGCCCACGTGGTCCAGCGCCGCCTGCCACGCCGTCGCGAACGAGCATGAGGCCTTCCTCGCGACGTCGGCGATGGACAGGTCGGGCGCGTGCTCGAGCGCGGTCCACACGTCGGCGCGAAACGACGGGCCCATGAGCACACGGGTTCGGTAGCCCGCGTGACGTCGAACCAGAACCTCCGGCGAGAGCACGTCCTCTTGGCGATCACGGAGGGTCCCCTTCGGCACGCGCAGCCTCGACCCAGTGAAGCGCTCATCCTCCCCGCGGCGCTTCACCTGGAACTCTGTCCCCGTGGGCCGTCGGTGCAAGCGCGATGCAGTCGGGCAGATCGGTGCCGCGGTCGCAGAGCGCGAACAGCTTGAGCTCTCCGCAGTTGGCAACAGCCTCGGGCTCATCATCGAGCGCCCGATCCTCGAGCTGCTCGGCATCACGAAGAACACAGCGCTCGAGATCAAGACCGACGGCGAGGCGCTCATCATCCGGCCGGTGAAGCTGAGCAAGAAGGAGCGCATCCGCGAGTCGACGAAGCGGATGATCGCCGTCCATGACGAGACCTCCGGAAGCTTTCGAAGTGAGCTCGGACGAACCGCTGTTCATCGAGGTGCAGGACGTGATCGAGCTGCACGCGACGCAGCTCGAGATCACCACCCCTGCCACGATCGCTTGGCGAGCCAGGCCTCTGCCGTGGCGATGGAGGCCGAGGCGCTCGGCTTGATCACGTAGCAACCCCACTCACCATCGCGCCGCGCGTAGAGGCACGTTCCGCCGAAGCTGCCGAAGGGGCCGATGGCGGTGAAGCGGACGAGTACGCGCCCCCGCTTCGTGTCGTGCTCGACGATCCCAGGCTGCCGCCGGAGCGCATACCACTCACGGGGCTCGGCGACGACGTCGAGCGGAACGCCGAACGTGCCGTGCAAAGTCGCAAGCACGCTCGAGTCGCCGGCCTTGGGCTTTCTTGCGAGAGAACCGAGACCGTGGAAGCCGCCGAACCGATCGCGCTCCAGCGCGCCGAGAACCACGCGAAGCGTGCCGCGCGCGTGCTCGGACCAACCCGTTCCCCGTTGGGATTCGAGGAGGAATGTTGCCGACGAAAGCGGCGTGATGCGTGCCATCAAATCGGTCTCGTCACGCCAGAGGTACAAGCGCCCACGAGTGAGCTCGACACGCTCGACCAGAACGCTCAAGACCTTGGACCGCGTGACGAAACGTGACGCCGTATCGCGCAGCCGCCCGAGCTGCTCAGCGGAGAGCTTCGCAACCTTCGGGCGCGGCTCGTAGGGCCTCCAGTGATCAGATCGCCAGCCCATGACTACCGGGTCCTCGGGCTGTAGTGGGGCAACGACGTCGGCACGTCGGGCAGGCCCTCGAGGAAGATGGCCTCGGTGACGTGCCCCGCGTAGCCAGCAAAGATGTACTCGCTCCAGTCGATGCTGTACTTCAGGGCAGCCGTCGTCTTGCTCGCATCACCCCTCGCAGCCCCAAGCGTGCGATCGAGGTACGCGGCCCAGTCCTGCTCGCGCGCGCCGCGGAGAACGTACGGCGTCGTGAAAACCGCCGAGACCTCCACGGCGCCAACCGGGGGCGGCAGCACGCGGGCGAGCCAGACCTCACCACGGGCACCTCGCCAGCCACTCGGGACGATACACGGCACGCGAGCACCGCTCACGAGATCTCGCAGATCGGTCGACTTCTGCAGCTCCGCAGCCCGCGCCGTACCCTCGCGGAACGCCCGCAGATCCACGACTCGCGCGCCCTTCGCCGTGCGCAGAGCGCGGACGATACGAGTGGCGATCGGGCCAGCCGATGTCGGTGTCTTCACGTTCGCTTTGTACCTCGAATGGCCCCGGCGCGGTTCGACGATCCTGCCCGCTCTCGTCAGCGCGAGAGGCACGAGTCCGAGCACGGATGCGTCGATCCGAACCGACGACACGTCACCGGAGAGATAGGGATGCCGCGCATGCGTCCACTGCTTCTTCGGCGTCACGGCGATGATCGAGCCCGCGATCTCGTCACGAACCGCCGTGCGGAGCGTGACCTCGCGGGCAGAACCGAGGAGGCGGCAACGCAGGGCGTTTGACTTGCACGCGAGCACCACGAGCTCGAGCACGCTGCCGACGACGATGTCGTCGACCTCGACCTTGTGCGGGCGCGCGGCCTCGTGCCCAGGCGGCATGGCCGGCGGGAGGCCGAGCCACCTGCGGTAGCGCGCGCCGAGGAGCGCGCCGGCGCTGCCAGTCGGAAACACCACGTCCGCGAGGCTCACCTCGTACGTGAGCTCGGCACGCCGGCACGTCGCGAGGAGGCCCACGCGCGGCAGCCCAGCGTAGCGGATCTGCGTGACCGTGAC
>Ga0163154_10003088_pt1 | contig 23613 bp, 16 predicted proteins | sample OliLakLV19MP9P1_FD_148649 | JGI IMG/M metagenome (GOLD analysis project Ga0163154, IMG submission 148649) | Freshwater microbial mat bacterial communities from Lake Vanda, McMurdo Dry Valleys, Antarctica - Oligotrophic Lake LV.19.MP9.P1 | ecosystem: Environmental > Aquatic > Freshwater > Lake >... | reverse complement strand
CGATCATGGTGCCTGCCGGGCATTGCATTTGACGGATCACAGTTTCCCGGCAATCGAGCGGTTCTTTGAGTTGCGTGACGACCGCCGAAGGGTTGAAGCCGGAAGAGGTCAGCGATTCGTTCTTGATTTTTTCCCATTTGGCGATCACCGCAGCAGTGGCCGGTTCGTCGGCGATGCTGCTGTTGACGCGGCGCAATTCGGATTTCACGGTGCAGGTGCGTTTTTTCTTGTCGTAGCGAAGCGTGTGCACATAAACGGTTTTGGCGTTCGCGTCGGCTTTGGCAATGGCGACATTTCCCACTTTTTCAAAATGATTTTCGTGCTCGTGTCCGCCGATGACAAGCGGGATTTCAGGCAGCGCGGCCGCCAGTTTTTTATCGTCTTCAATCGCCAGGTGGGTAAGTGCGAGCACTACATCGCTTTTGGGTTTCAGTTCGGCAAAGTTGCGTTTGGCCGCATCCAGGTAATCACTGTATTCCGCCCAGGGTTTGCGGCCTGTGTTGATGAGGACGCCGAAGACGCCGAGGTTGAGGGTGGTACCATCGGCATCTTTCAACATAACAACCTGGTTGTCAGGGCATGGTTCGGTCGCACCGTTGCGGTTTTTGAAGAACCGCTGCACGGGGCCGGTGGTGTTCGGCTGTGCCGGTTTCAGCCGGACATTTCCCCCCATCCAAGTAAAATTCGACTCGTCGAGCCGCGCCTGGAGGTCGGCCAGATCGTCGTAATCGAACTCGTGGTTGCCGAATACCGCCCAATCGAGGCCAAGGGTATTGAGTACATCTATCATTTGTTTGCCCCGGATGCGCTTGCCGTCGTATCGCAGGGTGCCGATGACGGAAGGACTGATGAAGTCACCGGCCAGCACCGTGATGGTATTCGGGTTGCGCGCCATCAATTCTTTCCGGATCGTCGCGACTCGCGCCAGACCGCCTACGTTGTCGGAGGCCGTAGGAGATATTTCGTACACATCGTTGATTTGCAGGATGGTAACTTCAATGATGCCATCGTCTTTACCGGGCGTGGCGGTGGTTTTTTTAGCGGGATCGCAGGCAAAAAAACCGAGCGTGAGCAGGAAGAGAAGGGAAAAGCGCAGAGAGTGTGCTTTCATGGTCAGTATTTTTTTGAAATGAAAATGCGGGAATAAGGTGAATTTCGCCGCGAAGATAGATGATTGACTGTTGACTTTTGACTGTTGACTTTTGGCCGTTGGCCGTTGACTGTTGGCTGTTGACTTTTGACCGTTGACTTTTGACTTTTGACTTTTGACTTTTGGCCGTTGGCTGTTGGCTGTTGACTTTTGACTGTTGGCCGTTGGCTGTTGACTTTTGACTTTTGACCGTTGACTTTTGACCATTGACTGGAACCTTGAATAACTTTGAACAATAATATACATGTCTGCTACCCTACTCACTCTTCTTTGGCAGCCCACGCCTGAACTCCGGGCCAACAGCCACCTTGCCCGTTACATCGCCTGGCTGAATGAGCGCGGCCTTTTTTCGGCGTCCAACGTCCAGAGTCCAACGTCGAATCTTTACCACGACCTTTGGAAATGGAGCACGCAGGATCTGGAAGCCTTCTGGCAAAGTCAGTGGGATTATTTCAAAGTGATCAGCCACTCGCCCCACAATTCTGTGCTGACGGGCTCCGAAATGCCTGATTACAAGTGGTTTGAAGGTGCGGCGCTGAATTATGCGGAACATATTTTCCGGCAAAAAACCGAGGAATATCCTGCGATTTTGTTTCAAAGCGAACACCAGCCGTTGATGGAAATCAGTTGGGCGGAGTTGGAGCGGCAAACGGCTGCGTTCGCTCAGTTTCTGAAGGAAAGTGGTGTGCAGGCAGGCGACCGGGTGGCAGCGTTTCTGCCGAACTCGCCCCATGCCATTGTAGCGGTGCTGGCGGCCATGAGCATCGGAGCGGTGTGGTCGAGTTGTTCGCCCGATTTCGGCGCGGCCAGCGTCGCCGACCGCTTTATCCAGATTGAGCCCAAAATCCTCATCGCCGTGGATGGTTATGCCTACGGCGGCAAATCGTTCGACAAACGCGCGGTGGTCCGCGAACTCTGCACCCTGTTGCCGACGGTAGAACGGGTCGTTTTTGTACCCTATCTGGATGAGGAATCCAAACTGGAAAAGGTTGACAAAGAGGTAGTTGAATGGGCGCAGATCATGGCGGCACCGCCCGAAAAGTATACTCCTTCCCTTAGTTTCACTCCCCTACCCTTCGCCCATCCAATCTGGGTGCTTTATTCCTCCGGTACCACGGGGATTCCGAAAGCCATCACCCATTCGCACGGCGGCAACCTGCTCGAACACCTCAAATATACCCACCTGCACAACGACATTCGTCCCGGCGAATGCTTCTTCTGGTACTCCACCACCGGCTGGATGATGTGGAATTTTACCTTGGCCGCCATGCTCGCAGGTGCTACGATCGTGCTGTACGACGGCAGTCCTGCTTATCCGAATCTGGATGTGTTGTGGGAATTGGCGGAGCAGGCGCCGATTCACCATTTCGGGACCAGCGCACCATTTTTGGTGAGTTGTATGAAGGCCGAACTTTCGCCGAAAACCAAATTCGATCTGAAAAATTTGCGCAGCATTGGTTCCACTGGGTCGCCGCTTCCGCCCGAAGCCTTCGGATGGGTGTACGATCACGTTAAGCCCGATGTCTGGTTGTCGAGCATGGCAGGTGGCACTGACATTTGCACGGCCTGGGTGGGTGGCAACCCCTTATTGCCTGTTTATCAGGGAGAAATACAATGCCGCTGTCTCGGATGTGCCATGGAAAGTTGGGATGAGCACGGTCAACGGGTGCTGCCTGGGGAAGTCGGCGAGATGGTGGTGACCCAACCCATGCCTTCCATGCCCGTATTTTTCTGGAACGATCCGGACGGCTCCAAGTACCGCAGCAGTTATTTTGAAACGTATCCCGGCGTCTGGCGGCATGGCGACTGGCTGTGTATCACGGAGCGGGATTCGGTCATTATCCTGGGGCGCTCCGATGCGACGCTCAACCGGCAGGGCGTCCGAATCGGCACTGCCGAAATTTATCGCGCCCTCGACCCCATACCCGAAATCAAAGACAGCCTGATCATCAACCTCGAACGCGCCGACGGCACCGACTGGATGCCGCTGTTCGTGATCTTGCAAGCGGGCCAAGCCTTGACCGACGATCTAAAAAACCGCATTCGCACTGCCCTTCGCACCGCCTATAGCCCGCGGCACGTCCCCGATGATATTTTGGAAGCGCCCGATGTGCCGTACACGATCTCAGGAAAAAAAATGGAGACGCCAGTCAAAAAAGTGCTGCTGCGCAAACCGCTGGACAAAGCCTACAACCGCGACTCGATGCGAAATCCTGAAGCGATGGATTTTTTCATTATGTTTGCGAAAGATTTAGCCTGGGAGTGACTTCTACACCTTCCTTGCGTTTTTGTACCGAAATTTAACTGAGGTAGTATCGGCGGCTCAACTGACCTGTGGATATTTGCCTGCTCAAAACAATACTTAACATTCTCATTATGGCAACTTTTGCTGAAACATTCGACACCTACAAAACTGAAATGACCAACCTCGGCATCAGCTTCGACGAGGCGCTGTTCTCCGCAGTCACAAAAGGTGTTGGTCCCGTGATTTACAATGCAGATTCTTCCAAGGTATCTTCTTCGGATCCGGAAGAACTGAATCGCATGAAAACAAACTTTCTCATCAACAAACTGGGCCTTGCAGATGGACCCGAACTCGATGCTGCCATTCAGGGAGTCGTGGAGCAATTAGGCGCTTCCAACCGCAACAAATACCGTGCAATGTTCTACTACCTGCTGGTGGTAAAATTCGGCAAGCAGTCCGTGTACGGAATGTGATTAAATGTGGTCAATTGGCTAAATGAGATCAATGTGGTCAATGTGAGTACCCGTTGATCAATGTCAAAATAGAAATTGAAGAGGGTTCGCTGTTATGCAGCGAACCCTCTTTTTATTACCTTCCCACACCAGTCAAATTGACCACATTTTATTATTCCATATCTGCAAAAAACTTCCGGACCTCTGTGGCATCTTTTGGTTTGATGCGCCCGGAGAGAATGAGCCGCAGTTCGCGCCGACGGGCGGCACTGTCATAGAGGTTCTGTTCTTCGTTAGAGAGCGGCAACACAGGCGGCACGGGGATGGGATTTTTTCTCTTGTCATCAAGCGCTACGAACGTGAAATATGCATGGTTGCAACGACGCGCCTGCTGGCCTTTCATGTCGTTGGCATATACTTCCACGAACACTTCCACAGACGAAGTGAATGCCCGGGTCACGTTGGCTTCCAGCGTGATGACATCGCCGAGGTGGATCGGGTTTTGAAATGAAATGTGGTCGACAGCAGCAGTCACGACATGCGCTTCGCAGTGCTTGCCCGCACAGATTGCGCAGACAATATCCATCCAGCGCATCAGGTAGCCACCCATCAGGTTGCCCATCGGATTGGTGTCGTTGGGCATGATCAGTTCAGTCATCACCGTGCGACTTTCAGAGACTTTTTTCGGGGAGAGCGGTTGTTTTGCCATGTTGTGGTGGTTGCGCGCTTTTTTCTTTGAGGTGCAAAGGTGGGAAAACAAAAGCCCCTGCGAAAGTGCATCATGCAATCCGCAGGGGCTTTTGTCAGAGAATCGTCGGTTTCTCAGTTTTTCTTGCCTTTTTTCTCCGTTTCTATTGCTGCTTTGACCGCCAAAACAAACTCGGCAGTCACATCTGCAATCAAACAGATTTTTTCTATCGTATAGACGCCATCTTCCAGCAAATTCTGGACAAAAGATTTGGCCTTGGTTAGTTCACCTTCAAGTTTACCTTCAAGTTTACCTTCAAGTTTACCTTCAAGTTTACCTTCAACTTTACCCTTTTTGTAGAGCGGGTCGCGTTCTTCAACAAAAAATCTTGATACTTTCTCCATGAGCAGTTCAATTAATGGTTGCAAGTTACGGATGTTTGACAAAATGCGCAATTGCTCGGTAAATCGCTGGAATTCCAGTTCCGTCTCAGCCTTTGATTTCAGTTTTAAAATGATTTCATCTGCTATTTTTTCTGGGTCAATCGCACCAAAATCAGCCAATACAGCCAACAGGATTTCTTCCGGATGCTCTGAATCTAAAAACTTTCGGCAGTCAATCTGTCGGATCCATCTCATGTGATAACGATATACATGATCTGGCTCATTGAGTTCTGTCAACATACCTGGCCTATTCTTTCCCAAAAAAATCACATATTGCAGCACCCGAAGACCGACATATTTACGCCGCAGCATGGCTTTGTATTCCAGCATCCGATTCAACATTTTCGGATCATTGCGCACTTGGAACTCTAAATGCAGCAGGAACTGATCGCCCTTCATGTCAATGATCATGCTGATAAAATCGGCTTTCCGCTCCTGCGTATGCTGCAATTCAACATTTACGGGCTGCATATCGGCCACTGCCAAACCAACTACATGCCGCAAAACAGCCGGGATCGCTTTGCGCAGGTTTTCTTTGAAAATTTTGTCGTACTTGTTTGCCTGTACTTTTTGCAAAGCAGGCTTTTTACGTTTTCGATGGGATGATTTGTGTTGCAACAGGGTAATCGAGAGATTTTAAGGACAAACGGGTGCATTTCTAATGGTCGCTGGTAAGCCGGAATGATATTCTTGCATGCAGAATGCCATTCCGCGATACGTTCGTGCGATCATTTGAAATGCATCCGGACAAACTTAGGAGCTGTCCGTCCTATTTTTCGAAATTCACTCCCACGCCCCTAAAATTTCTGCCAACACTTGGTTCAGATTCCCAATCGCCAGCGGCAAATCCCAGGCATCGCGGTTGCGCGGCTCCACAAAGTTGCTGATGCTGCGAATTTCCAGAAACGGCACCTCAGCCATCAGACAGGCGTAAAAAAAGGCCGCTCCTTCCATACTTTCCACTTGCACATCCGGATATCGTTCCCGGACAGCAGCGATAGAGGGTGCGTAGCCATGTACCCGATTGACCGTCAGTCCGGATGCACTGGGGAGAAATCCGGCCTGGTCGGCTTTCAGATTGCGCAACGCGCCATCCTGATACGGCGGTGCGTCAGGACCGAGCAGCCCAAGCGCGAACAGGTCGGTAAAACGCCCGTCGGCCTCTTCCACCCCGAGATCGGCAAATCGTTCGGAAGTAACATGCAGCACATCGCCGAGGTGCAACTGACGATCAAAGGTGCCGGCGATCCCAACATTGATGGCCAGATCAGGCCGGTTCCGGGTTAAATGGTGGCCTAACTGAAAACTCGTGGCCACCATCCCTACACCCGTAATCAGCACGTGGATTCGCAAATCCTTTTTCGAAAAAACACCCGCGTCGTCGCGCTCAAAATTTTGCTCTAAATGCGACAGCGTCGGGGCGACCTCGAACGGCGTAGCAGCAACCAAAAGAATTTCCATGATGTCGGCAAAGGTCTGCTTTCTACTTTTGCCGGACGAAAAAAGAATGGTTCGTAGAAGGACCGCTCATCATTGATCTATGACATCACTCGAAATCGTACAACAATAGATCATCCGCTGCGCCCGGTGCCTTATCGCCCACTCGACGACTTCTGGACCAAATGTGGCTATCAAAAAGAGCCCCGGCTGCAAAGTCAGTTTGATTGGCCAGACATTGGGGAAGCAGCATCTACCCCCAAGCCGATGGTTTATTGGTTGCGCCGAAGCGCGGTCCGCGAATCGGGACAGGTGTTCAACTATAAAGATCAACAACAGATTGAATACGGACTGACCGAACCAAAGATCGAGGTGGTCTGCTCCAAGATATAAGTACATTGACCGCTACATCAACCCCGCTCCTCCACAACCAACAACCAAGAACCAACAACCTTCTACCCCATCAAAACGTCTAGCTCCCCGGCCACTTCCAACCCGGCATTGCGGCCGGTATCTTCAAAAATGCGGTGGCCGCGCTCCAGGAGTTCGACGTGCACGGTGGCCTGGAGACTTTCATTGATTTTGCCGGTCATTTCACCTGCTATGGGCGATATCAGCGCGGTACCGGAGGCTTGTTGAGCATGCAAGCGGAGTTCAGTGCCGGGGTTTTTCAGGATGAAAGTCACGGTCTCATCGTTGATCTCCAAATGTTTCTTTGCGCCCGTGTACGTGGCAAACTTGAACAATCGCCCGTCGAGCCAGAAACCACTGATAAAGCCGATGAAATGGCTTCGCAACCATGGAATATGCGCAACGGAAGCCAAAAGCGAAGCGCGATCGCAGGTGTTGAAATGATTGGTTTGCATCCAGACATAAGCGCGGGGGAAAGAGCTTCCCCAGTCTTTTTCAATATAGCCTTTGCCACCCGTGAAATTAACCGTCACTCGCGATCCGTCGGGCTGCGTGATCTGAAGATTTCCTTCCAATTCGTGGTGCAGACTCACCACGCCGTGGTTGCATTCCATAAACGGCACAAATGAGTACCAGCCCATGATACCGGGCGCGCCGAGCATTTTTGGCCAGGGCGTACTATTTCGGAAGCGGATTTCACCGGAAATACCCGGCAGGTCGAGGTTTATCTTTTGGGCGGAAAAAAAATTGTTGCCCACCGAAACCTCGAAAACGCCTTGAGCAGGTTGGAAATCGGCCACCTCAAACCGATGATAATAAGCCTGGCAAGCCTTGCCGTCCATGATCTGAACAAACGCATGTTGTGCTCCGTCGGCCCCCATCGAAATGCCTGGAATAAAAGCCAGTGCATATCGCTCGTCGGGCGAAACGATCTTAAAATACCAGCCTTCGAAGTAGCGGTGGGTACGGCCCCAGCCATGATATTCGTCGGGATACCATTGGGCTCGGAGGCGGCGAATCGGATCTAGCAGAGACATAGGCCGGGAGATAAAGGTAAAAAACCATAGAATGAGGTTCCGTGGCAGCGACTGAAATAGCACTCACCGGGTGATTGTTATTTCAGTCGCTGCCACGGAACCTCATTCTTACCATAACAAACAAAAAAGCCCACGAAGTCGGTGAAGACTTCGTGGGCTCCGCATTGTTGAAGTGACCACGACTGGAGTCGAACCAGCACATCCGTAAGGACACTACCCCCTCAAAGTAGCACGTCTACCAATTCCGCCACGTGGCCTGTTGTTCTGCAGAAACGCAGATGCTTTTCTTCAAAAGCGGCGGCAAAGATAGAGCCGTTCCTGAAAAACAAAAGCACTACTCAATTTTTTCAGCCAAAAATATCCTTCACCCGTTCGAAGAAACTTTTGTCTTCTTTCGTGGGGGTAGGTTGAAAATTGGGCAGTTCGCGCAATTTCTCCAGCAACTGGCGCTCTTCATCGTTGACTTTTTTAGGCGTCCACACATTTACGTGAATCAACTGGTCGCCGCGCTGGTAGGCCTGCAATGTGGGCAAACCCTTGTCTTTCAAGCGGAATACCTTGCCGCTTTGTGTGCCTGGCGGCACCACGATGCGCGCACGGCCGTCAAGCGTCGGAACTTCCAACTTGGTGCCCAGCGCTGCGTCGGCTATATTGATGAAAAGTTCGTACATCACGTTGTTGCCATCGCGGGTGAACTCATCATGCGGTATTTCTTCAATATTGATCACCAGATCACCCGGGCTGCCGCCTTTTGCACCGGCATTTCCCTTGCCAGCCATATTGAGTTGGATGCCATCATGTACGCCTGCCGGGATATCCACGTCAAGCGTTTCTTCTCCAAACACCCGTCCGTCACCTTTGCAGACGTTACAGGGAGATTTAACGACCTTGCCTGCCCCGTTGCAGGTGGGACATTGTACGGCTGTCTGCATCATCCCAAAAGGGGTCTGAGTGACGCGGTTGACCATACCGGAGCCGCGGCAGGTGGTGCAGGTCTCGACCGAACTGCTGTCCCGTGCGCCCGAGCCATTACAGGTATTGCAGGTGACCTGTTTGCGGACCTTGATTTTTTTGTTGACTCCTGTGTTGATTTCCTCCAGGGTAAGTTTCACGCGGATGCGCAAATTGGTACCCCGCTCACCACGCGGTGCGCGCGCTCCCCCACCCCTCCGAGCTCCGCCAAAGAATTCGCCGAAAATATCATCGGTTTCAAACCCGAAGCGGCGCAGGATGTCATCCATGTCCATGCCCTGAAAGCCTGCTCCGGCGCCACCCGGCATTCCTTCCACGGCGGCGTGTCCGCCCCGGTCATACCGGGCGCGCTTATCGGCATCGCTCAGGACTTCATAAGCCTCCGCGGCTTCCTTGAACTTGTCTTCCGCCGACTTATCTCCGGGGTTTTTATCAGGGTGGTGCTCGACCGCTTTTTTGCGGTACGCCTTCTTTAATTCGTCCGCACTGGAGGTTTTAGGGATGCCCAGCACTTCATAATAATCTCTTTTTTTTGCCATGATTTAGCTCTGTGTCATTTGGATATTGGGTCAGTTCGTCATTGTTCAATAAGGGTCATTAATAGACATTAAGCAATTAAAGGTCATTGAGCACCTGAAGATCATCGGCATGCCGAAATGACTTCGAATGACCGCATGACGATCAATAATGACCTACTTTCCGACCACAACTTTTGCAAAGCGAATGATGCGTTCTCCGAGTTGGTAGCCCCGTTCGATGATGTCCACGATTTTGCCTTTTAATTCTTCAGAGGGTGCGGGTATTTCCACGATGGCTTCGTGCAGGTCGGCGTTGAAATCATCGCCTGGTTGGGTGTCCAGCACATTCAGCCCCTTGTTTTTCAGGGTACCGACCAGTTTATGGTGCACCAAAGTCATACCTTCGCTTAGTCCGTCATTTTTAGCGGCCCTGTCAAAATCGTCCAGCACAGGCAATAGTGCTGCCATGATGTCACGGCCAGCGGTGCTGATGAGGTCCATCCGTTCCTTGGCGGCATTGCGTCGGAAGTTGTCAAAATCGGAAAATAGATAGAGGTACTTGCCGCGGCTTTCATCCAATTGCTGCTGCAATTCACGAATTTTTTCGTTCTCGGAAGCAGTCTCTGGCGTTTCTGTTGTGTTGTCCGGCTGGTCGCGGTTATTTTCCAGATTGTCTTGTTCCGGTTCGTTCGGCTCTTTTTCTTTCATGTCAAATATTTTTCTGAACGTTTTTCTCATTAAAAAAAGGTTGCCCAAACGTTTCGCAACTTTTGTGCCTTGGTGGGAAAGCGTGTCATTTTGTCATTTCGTCATTGGGGTCATTTCGTCATTGGGGTGATTCGTCATTATGGTCTTTTCGTCATTGCGGGGCAGGCAAGCGGGCGGACAATGTTTTGCCGATCTGTTCGGGGGAGAGGTTCACACCCGAAATAAAACCATCAGGATTGAGCAAAAAGGTGGTGGGAATGGAAGTGATGTTGTATTGGCGGGCTTGTCCTCCTGTGAACGTCTGTGCTTCCATAGCATGGTACTTCCAGACAAGGCCATCAGCGGCCATGGCGCGTTGCCAGACCTGCGGATTCTCCTCAATGCCAATGCTGAATATCTCGAAGCCACGGTCATGATACGTTTGATACAACTTGACCAAATCGCGGTTTTCCGCCCGGCAAGGACCGCACCAACTGCCCCAAAACTGAAGCAACACGTATTTGCCTTTGAGGTCGGACAGGCGCGCTTTTTCACCGTTGAGCAAGGATACTTCAAAATCCGGCGCGGCATCCCCCATGATAAAATTGGGCTGCCGATAGCGGTACCAGGCAAATGTCAAAAGCAGTAACAGGGCAATTAGACCGAAGCGAAGCAGATTTTTGTTCATGTTTGAATACGTTGTTGGATGGGAACTGCAAATGTCTGCATACTGATGTTGTTGAACGGCTACTTTTGTGGCTTCATTTTGGAATCTCCGTCAGAATCTGCCAGCCTTCACTTCTATGCTCACGATTGATCCGAATCAAATTGCCACCAAAGACCTGCATCAGTTCATGCTGGCGGCCGTTGCACCCCGGCCCATTGCCTTTGCCAGCACAATCAGCACCGATGGCGTGCCGAATCTTGCGCCGTACAGTTTTTTCAATGCTTTCAGCAGCAATCCGCCGATCGTGATCTTCAGCAGCAACCGCCGGGTGTCCAACAACACCACCAAAGACACGCTGAAAAACGTGCAGGACACTGGAGAGGTGGTCATAAACGTCGTGTCGCACCGGATTGTTCGGCAAATGGCAGTCGCCAGTATCGAGTACGGATCCGAGGTGAATGAATTTGAGAAAGCAGGATTTACCCCGATTCCTTCGGAGAAAATCCGGCCGTTCCGGGTGGCCGAGAGCCCCGTGCAGATGGAGTGCGTCGTGGATCAAATCCTTCCGCTCGGCGAAAACGGGGGTGCCGGCAACCTCATCGTCTGCCGGATTGTCCTGATGCACATCGCCGAGGAAGTCTTGAACGATAAAGGGCGCATAGACCCCCACAAAATTGACCTGATGGGGCGTATGGGACGATTCTACTACGTCCGGGCCAGCGGTGCAGCGGTGGAGGAAATCGTGCAGGAAGTAACGAGCATTGGCATTGGATTCGATGGCTTACCGATCTCTCTGCGGCATAGTAACATTCTGACCGGCAACAACCTGGGCCAATTGGCGGGACTTCCGGCCCTGCCCTCCCGGGAGGAAGCGATGACCCTGATGACAACCGACGAACGGGTGCGCCAGATACTTTCAGGAACAGATCGCGCCACCCGGTTGCAGGCGTATGCGAAGGAGGCTTTGGATCGCAATGACCTGATCCGCGGGGCAGCGCTCGCCGTGCTGGGAAGTGAATTTTGATTTTTTTTAAAGGTTGGCTTGGTTTTTTGAAATGGCTGCACGTACATTTGCCCCCGCTAAAAGTAAAAGAGAAACTGCTAGGGTTTCAAATTTTTCAGGGCGCATAACTCAGTTGGTTCAGAGTGGCTGCCTTACAAGCAGCAAGTCGGAGGTTCGAGTCCTTCTGTGCCCACAAAGTCTTCCAAATTGGAAGGCTTTTTTCGTTTATGGCACTTACCTACATACTCTATTCTGTTTCATTGGATAAATATTACATCGGCCATACTGAGGATGAGATGGAGCAGCGATTGAGAAGACATATAAGAATGTCATTTGCGCCAAACCCTACAAATCTTTCGCCGCTCAGCGGCTGTGTTAGGAAGAATATTTTTAGAACTTAATCGCCACTTTAAAATTTATTCCTCAGCAAAAATAAAATAATTTTATAGTCATTTTTTAAATTTAACCATAAAATAATATAGTTAAAAAAGATAAAAAATCTATCAATATTTTGTATCATTAAAGAGCATTTGCTATTTTTGCGTAAGAAAGAACTTCTTAAACGTTCAAGCGCCGTGGCAAAAACACTTATCATCTTTTTTATCTTCACCATTATAGCCTTCCTGTCTATTGCTTTCCAACCTGTTGATGATCCCAAAGATTATATAAAACGTTATGAGACTAAAATCAACAACTTTCGTGTACAGCAGTTGGCCTTATTGCAGTACATTAAAAAGAACAATTTGCAGACCGCTATAGACCTGGAAGAAATAAAAGAGCAAATTGACTTGACGCGTAATAGTATGAAAGGTGTGGATTTTTTTTTAAGATACCTCGATCCATTGGCGTATAAAAAAATCAATGGGCCCTTGCCTGTGGAGTGGGAAACAGAGGTGTTTGAAAAATACGAAAAGCCCTACAAGCGCATTGGCGCTGGTCTCACTTTAGCCGCGTTGTATCTGGAAGAACCTGTGGTCGAAAAGGACAGTTTAGCGCGGCTGATCCAATCCGCTATATCAGCGACCGAGTCTTATCAAGCGGATTCTACGACCCGGCCCTTACAGGCATACACGCACTTTTTTCTGTGCAACCGGCTTTATCTGTTAAATCTGGCAGCCATTTATACCACTGGTTTCGAATGCCCGCATACGGATCGAGTCATTCCGGAGCTCCGGCACATGATGGCAGAAGTAAAAGACATCTATTTGGCTTACGCAGGGAGTTTTCCGAGCACACCCTTGCCGAATGAATACCTGGAATTATACGAGCGGGCACTCTTATTTGCTCGGGATCAGCCCAATGATAATAGCATGTTCGATCATTTTACATTTATCAAAGATTATATCAATCCGTTGTTTTCTCTAAATCAAACCTATATCAGGCGTTATGAAGTCGTATCGGCGAGTTTTGTTGATTATTCATTGAACAACGAAGCGACCTCTATTTTTAAAAAAGACCTGTACTACGGCCAAAATACGAAAGGTATATTTTTGAGGGTTCACGACGACAAAGCGTTGGTGGAAATTGATCGGATTGGTAAAATGTTGTTCTACGACCCCATTTTGTCGGCCAATAATTCGCGCAGCTGCTTCTCCTGCCACAACTCCTTTGAATATTTTACGGACACTGCTACGGCCACCGCGTTTCAATTCAATCACCAGGATTTTTTGCCGCGCAACACACCTTCATTGATCAATGTGGAGTACAACCACCTTGTTATGTTAGACGGCAAGCACATCAATTTGCAAAATCAGGTCAAAGAGGTCGTCAGTAATCACATGGAAATGGGCAGCGACCGGGCTGCATTGTTGAAAAAGATACTGAGCTGCGCCGATTATGAAAAAACCTTTAAAAACCTGCTGACCTACACGCCGCAGGAAAAGGAAGTCACCTTCGACCATGTGGCGTCGGCCATCACTTTTTATTACAGCAAGTTCAGTTATGGGTATGCACCCTTTGACGAGGCGATGGACCAAAACAAACCAATGCCCCCTGCCGTGACGCGCGGGTTCAATTTGTTCATGAGCAAAGCCCAATGCGCCACCTGCCACTTTGTGCCGCAATTCAATGGAGTAAAACCTCCTTTTGTCGGCTCTGAGTTTGAAGTACTGGGTACCCCTGCGGATAAGAATTTCACCGCCTTAAGTGCCGACGTGGGCCGGTTTGGCGTCAATCCCGCGCCTGAAATGCTGCACGCTTTCCGAACTGGCTCTATCCGCAATATCGCCCACACCAAGCCTTATATGCACAACGGAGTTTTCACAAGTTTGGAAGAAGTGATTGATTTTTACAATGCGGGCGGAGGGGCAGGCAAAGGACTAAAGGTTGAAAACCAAACACTTTCCTCCGATTCCCTGCACCTCAGCGCAGCGGAAAAAAAGGATTTACTGGTTTTTATCCACGCATTGGACGAAAAAATTCCATTTGAAGCACCCCCGGCAAAATTGCCAACTTCTCGCACCAAAAGCCTGAACAACCGCAAAGTTGGTGGGGACTATTAATTCATTTTTTATTTACTGGTTTATGAAATACATTTTGACTGCAATGGCCGCTTTCTTGTTTTTGATCGGTTGCGCTACGAAGAAGCAACCCATGTACATTTACCCACAAGGTATTGTAGAGGAAAAAAAGGCGGAGTTTGTTCAATATTGTGAAAAAGGGAAAGTTTTGTATGGGATACACTGTGCCAAATGCCACAGTACAGTGGTAGCAGGCAAAGAGGTAATTCCCGATTTTACGCCACTCCAATTGTCCACCTATGATATGAGGCTGGGTTTTACAAAACATCAAAGTACACTGACCGAAAGAAACATACCGGAGGAAGAACTGGAATTGATCATCTTTTTTTTAGGTCATAAAATTCCGAACGCGCCTACAGAACCAAAGAAGAAATAGCAGGTGTATACAGACCCCGCCTTCCCTATCGTATTTTAATCAATTTCAATGCGATTGCAAGGCCATCAGGGGCAGTAACTTTTAAGCAATAGACGCCGCTGGGCAGGCACTCATCTATATAAAAAGGGCCCGGCCAATCTTTCACGGGAAACACTGCAATAACTTCGGCCTGTATGTTGAGCAATTCGATACTGGCAGGTGTCGTATTATTCCCTCCTTCAATATTGAAAACGCCCCTCGCAACAGGTTGCGGCAGCAGAACGAGCCGCGCAACTTGATGGGGTGTATAATTTATATCCGTCGTATTTTTTATCGTCAATCCTTCCAGCGTGGCAAAACAACCCGCACTATCGCTTACTTCCACAGTATAAACGCCTGCATACAAACCCACTAAATCTTCCATATTGTTGGGAAAGAACAGCCCGTCTTTTTTCCAAAAGAAGCTCAGCGGGCCACCGGAGCCTTCCATAGCAGCGAGCAAAATCATCCCCATTCCCGTATTCCCAATATCGTGCACGACGGTATCCACTTGTACTGTAGGCAGGTTATTCACTTCTACATGAAATGAGCAGGTTGTTACATTGCCCCCTCCATCTGTCACTTTGAATATCTGCGCTGTAATACCCACTGGAAAAACCGATCCACTCGCTAAACCGCTTGCCAAAATGGGTTGGCCTTGGGGCAAATCACAATTGTCCAGCACAATAGGACTTGGATAAAGAACAGTATCGTTTGCGCAAGCAATGAGTAGGGACGGACAGATAATTTGTGGGGCAATGGTGTCCTGTGCTACAATGGATGTTTGTCCAGCACTGGTGCAGGTAGCACCATCTGTTACGGTCACGGTATATGTACCAGTGGGTAGCCCGCTAACTGTAGGACTGGTAGACCCATTTGACCAGTTATATTGGTACGGGGATGTCCCACCGCTTGCTTGCACGGCAGCTGCGCCGTTGGTGCTTTCAAGGCAAGTGTTGTTCGTGACTGTGTTGACTGTTGATAGAAGCGGTGGCCCACCATCAAAGTATCGGTTAGTGTTAAATGCAATAGAGAAATCGCCGAAATCACCGCTGCCATTGCAAAGATTAGTGATGTAGTAAAATTTTATTGTATTGCACAAGGCATTCGCAGGTGAAGTCCAGTTGAAGTCCCAACTGACTGGCCCGCCACTGAAGTATTTCGCTGGTCGGTGTTCCAAATATTCACGATCATTCATGAATTCGGTATCGGACTCGCTGTTGATCGCCGCCAAATCACCTGCATTGATGTTGTTTTTGTCCACCACGACGAGTTGGAACCCAGCTCGTATGGGGTTTCCGGAGGTAAAAGATACTCTGATTTGAAGCGGATAGGTAGTGTTGGGCATTATGGTATCCGGGAGGCCAATGATGGCTGCTATACCGTTGAAACCGCCAGGATTATTGCCGCTATGGCAGTCTTTGCAATGTCCGTCAAATGGTGCTCCCGTCCGCCCAGTCGGTGGATCATCGTTGTAAGCCAGCAACATGATGGCAGCCAGTAGTAGGCTGCTAATTTGTAACAAAGCCTTATTTTGAATCATTATCAGGTCGTTTTTTGTTTTAAAATAATAGGTATTTACAATTGTCAAGATATTAAAAAAGCGGACACCTCGTGAAGAGATGCCCGCCCTGAACTAATTCGGTATTTTATTTACTGTTGTACGACTACACGGCGCACCAGCACCCCCTTGTCAGACGCTACCTTAAAGAGATAAGTGCCTTTCGCAAAACCGCTCATATCTATTTGAGTGATGTTGTGATCGGACGACACGTCTACTTTTTCAGTGTGTATCAATTGACCTTGAACGTTCAATACAGTGATCCGATACTCATCCGGCTCAAACTGAACCATCTCCAGGTTCACGAGGTCTTGAGTCGGGTTCGGGAACACCTTAAAGATGCCTTTCAAACCGGGCTGCTTCGTTCCAGAGCACACTTCGACCGTCACTACAATCTCGTCCGTATTGGTACAACCCTTGTCATCTGTGACTGTAACTGTATATGTGCCACTTACAGTTACCTGAATGGATGCTGTGGTTGCTCCATTACTCCACTTATAACCGCTAAAAGTGCCGCCACTGATGGTGAATGGAGCCTGCGTGGTGCAAATGGTGGTATCCTTGCCCAAAGCAGCCACTGGATTGGGATTGATTGTTACCCTGCTAAAATCGGTAATTGAGCAACCGCTCGCATTGGTAACTGTCACACTGTAAATGTCCGAGGTATTCACAGTAATTGTTTGCGTGATTGCTCCCGTAGACCACAAATACGTAGCACCCGGGTTGCCTGCATCCAAAACATTAGAACCTTGGCACGCCGTGATGGCAGGTAGCAAGCTGATCACTGGCAGCGGTGACACAACCACCGCCACTGTCCGAGCAGCAGAACAACCTGTAGTATTGGTAACCGTCACACTGTAGTTACCTGCGGAAGAGACAGAAATCGTCTGAGTGGTGGCCCCCGTTGACCACGCATACACAGCACCTGGGTTGCCTGCATCCAGCACCCTGCTGCTGCCGGCGCATACGGAGGCGGTCCCTGGCAATCCAATCACTGGCAACGGAACAATGCTGACAGTAACAGTGTCAAGAGCAGAACACCCATTTACGGTTGTGGCTTCCACATTGTAAATACCCGACTGTTTGTAAGTCAGTGATTTTACTTGTTGGCCGCCTACTTGGAAAGCAGCGAAGTTGGGCGGTACCGGAATGGTAACCGAGTCACCTACGCACGCCGTGTAATTGCTCCGCAAAGAAAGCTGACATTTTAGCGGGCCGCTGACGACCAGCAATTGTCCGCCCTCACCCAGTGTGTTAGCCGCGATCGGGCCTCCGCCGAGGCTGTGCGCCTGCGCAACCGCAAGGAACACCACTTCGTTGGTAGCGCCGAAAAGGCTGCTCACGTCCAAAATACCCGAAGATTCCCAGTTGCCGAGGTCTGCGGGTGCAGCGTCCACCTGTCCTGCCGGTACTGCCGTGCGGTCTATTTGCGCGATGCGCGTCAACTTGCCCGTTGCAGGGTTGGCTTCCCATACAGAAGCCTCCTGGCCGCTGGCCTGACCAAAACCGCTGAACGAGCGGTCTTCCTGGATGTAGATCAAGCCATTGGCAGACCAGTCCAGGTTGTCGGGTGAGCGCATACCAAAGTCCGGAGCAGAGAACTGGCCTTTGCCAGCGTCGTCGCCAGCGTACAGCACGTTCAATTTCGCCGTCACGTTGGCCAGGTCCGCCGTGTTGAAGTCAATGATATAAGTCGTGCCCCACTTGTCCGCAGGGAACTCAGGGTCGCGGCCCGTAGAAGCCAGCACCACCTGACGACCGTTGGCCGGGTTGGTGGCCAGGTCTTCAGGGCGCGAGAAAGAGAACGCACCCAGGGCATCACCCAAGGCATCCTGCGTGGCCTGGTTGGCAAAACCGAGGGCGTCATAGCCCGCCGTGCCTGCCAAAGCCGGGTTGTAGAACGCGATCTCTTTGAACTTGCCCGTGCGGCTGTTGCCCGTGCCGTTGAACTGCTGGACGCTCAGGTCGCCGTTGTCGGCTGACCAAATGTAGAGTTTGCCGTTCGCCAGACCGTTGCGGTCAAGGAAGGAGCCATCGTTTTTGAAATTCTTGTTGCCGATATAGAGCAACAGCGGCGCACCGGCGCGGTCATCGCCGATCACGATGGCCACTTTGTTGGTGGTACCCGTCTCGATCATCGTCACGTTCTCCCAGGCTGCGCGGCCCAGCCACGGCAAGCACCACATTGTGTCGGTCTTGACATCAAGTGCAAACTCCTGGCCGTCGCCAGTCTCTTCACCCGTGAAGAAAATGTCGTCTACCAGTCCAAACTGGCCTGCTTTGAACAGCGAAGCAGAGCACAAACGGTCTATGCCGTTGGTGGTGTTGGTGCCTTCGTTGATCTGAGTGGCTGAAGTGACCACTTTCCCAAAACGGTCCACGATGGCTTTATAGGCAAGTCCCGATCCCTTCACCTGCTTGGAGGCAGGGTCAATGTCAAAGTACGATACCCGAGCACCTTTGAGTGCAGTTCCGTTGGCCAACTGGTAGGTGTAACCAGCAGATTGGCCCAGTTCGTGGTTGACGTAAGCCCGAACCGTGCCGTCGGCCAGTTTGCGTGCGCCAACGCCGTCAGGGATGCCGACCGGCGTGTAGCCATTGAGGCTTTCGCCAATGGTGAACAGCGGGGCGGTTTTCCAGGCACCGATACCTTTGAGTTGTGCAGCGGCTTGTTGCTTTGTACCCAGATAGTCGCTGCGTGAAATGACAATGGCAGTGCTGCGATTAAAGTTTTCCACGCGACCGCTTATATCAGTCAAGGGAACGTCGTTCGAGTTGCTTGGCTCCTGGATGGAGATAAACATATACCGATAGTCAGGGGAGAAGGTCATACCCGTTGGCTCGGAGCCAATGGGTGTTTGCATGAAAATCTCCACTTTGGGATTGGCTTGTGTGTGATCCGGGCGAATGACCCAAACGTAGTTGTTGCCACCGTCTTGCAATACCCAAAGGTTGCCACGGTCGTCAAAAGTAAGGTTGTCATTACCGGAACCCCAGTCTTCAGTAACTACTTCACCGCCAACGGTAACGCGATAAGATTTTCCACCAACAAAGGTTTTGAAGCCACTCACGGCAGTTCCATTGTCTTTAAATGAGTAGGTACGACCAACACCTTTTACAGTGAAATAAATATCGCTTGTCAAAGGATTGATTTCCACGTCTTCAATCCCGTTAAACGTAGTCCCATTGGTTGCTGCGAATTGTTTGACGGTGTTCCGTTCCTGAATCGTTGTGTTCGGTACCAATACCCAAGTCCCTGTGGTGCCAGTAGGTTCGCCGGATACCATTGGCTGATCCAGTTTCAATACATACAGTTTGCCGCTTGACAGGTTCTCTGCATTGTCGGCAATGAATTTATAGAGACTGCCGGTACCGTTGTCTTCCCCTTGATACAGGGTTTTTCTATCTGGCGCAACTACCACGTTCTCGTGCTCCATACGACCCAAAGCCCACAATTTTGCTGGGCCGCTGCCGTAATCGCGCACTTTTCTGGTCAGAGGATCAATTTCGACATTCCATCCATAATCAATGTATCCATCGTTGTTAAAATCTCCAAAAGTTGGAGCTTCCTCTTCACAAGTGATGATTGTCCCCCAAGGCGTTACAGTGCCTGAGCAGTTTTGTGTTGTTCCACCAACTACTGCAAAGTCAACGCCCCCCAGAGAGTCCACTTTCCACAAACCAGTTGCATCCGAGAAGCTCAGGTCTAAAACAGATACGCCGCCCACCGATTTCTCGTGGTTGATCGAAAGGTGACCACGCCGGCTGTTGTTTCCAGTACCTGGGACATAACCCGTAAAGTCAAAATTGGACGCTACTGAACCAGTACCTACATTATACAGGTCGCCTGTACGGGAGAGGTATTGAAATGCATGGGTAGCCGATGGGATTTCCATGGTTTCATTTTGCTCTCTGGGCATCAGGGAGGTAAAGCAGGCAATGTGCTTATCATTCGGATCAATGCAGCCCAATGCCGTAGGATTGGTGACACCCACCGGGTTGACCAAAGACAGGTCGAACACCAAGTCGTCGTTGTTGGCGACATATTGATGCACTTCTGCTGCGATCACGTTTTGGCCAGTAACAAATGCCGTTTTGGGAACCTCAAACGTGATATACACCAGTTCGCGGTTGCCTTCCAGATTGGCGCTGGCCAGGGTGGCGTTTGTCACGGCGCCTACCGCCATATTGATGCGTTTGACTTCTGTGCCGTTCACATAAATGACCACACCGTCGTCGTGGCGCACCTGCAATTCCAGTTGTGTCGGAAGTGCGGCAGCATCGGCTACGATGATGCGTTTGCGGAAGTAAGTCGTGATGTGCTTGGCATTTGCATCCGCACCAAAAGATACGGTGGTGCCCAAAGATGGGAAACCGTAGCCCAATGGCGCCTGGCCAAAAGCCCAGGTGGTATCGTTGAAGGCTACGCTGGTCCAGTTGGCACCAGGGAACAAGCCCTTGTCAAGATACGACCAACTTCCTTTGCGTTTCACAGGATAAGCAGTAGTAACGTTGCCTTTCGGGTCCGTTGGGCCGCCGCTAGAGAGGTATTCGATGATCAATTTGGCTGCGCCAGCAGGCAGGCCGTCGTAGGACTCGGATTCCCGGAGGCCGGTGCCCTGCAAAGTGAAGGCCATGGCATTGCCAAGAGCCCAACCTGAGCGGTTCACCAAAGATTGCACCAAGGGTGCAATGTCCGTGCTGCGCTGATCGGGGCCACTTTGGCCGACGGTCGTCCAACTGCCTGCCGGGATGGCCCAATTCACAGAATCGGGCAAATAACTGCGGGAAGTGATGTTGAAGGGTGTAGTTGTGTAAGAGACCGGGCTGTCGCTGTTCTCTGCTTTCACCCATATATTGCAAGGATCGGTGTTCTTGTTGGTTGCGTCCACCTGAAACTGCAAATAAGCCTTTTGTATAACAGCTCCTTTAGGGAGTTGGATACCTGCAAAACGCACGCCCACGATTTGTGGGTCCGCATTGTTGGCTGCTTCTGTACCCAATTCCAGGTCAGAGCTGCCTGCATCCATAGCACCTACCACTTTGGTCTGCTTGGCACTGGGGAGCCATTCTTCCAAATCGTCTTCTGCGGCGCTCACTTGATAAGTCAGTGCGGTTACCGGGACGTATTCGATGATCAATCTGGCTGCACCTGCTGGCAGGCCGTCAAAAGATTCGGCTTCGCGCAAGCCGGTGCCACGAAGCATGAACACCATGGCGTTGCCGGAATTCCAGTCGCCGCGGTTTACCATGGCCTGCACGAGACTCGACAAATCAGCGGTTGTCTGGTCAGCACCGTTTTGGCCGACAGCATTCCAGCTGCCTGCCGGGATGGACCAGTTCACCGAATCGGGCGATGTTGGCCGCGAAGTGATGTTAAAAGGTACACTTGGGTTAAATGTCACCGGGTTGGCATCCCATTGTGTTTTGATCCAAATGTTGCAGGGGTCTGTGTTTTTGTTCGTAGCGTCCACCTGAAACTGAATCTTGGCGGACTTGATCAACGATCCCTTTGGAATAGTCAAATTGACAAAACGGATGCCTACTACCTGTGGGTCTCCATTGTTCGCTGCTTCAGTACCCAATTCAAGGTCCGAACTGCCCGCATCCAAAGTACCGACGACTTTGGTCTGATTAGCGCCAGGGAGCCATTCTTCCTGATCGTCTTCAGCAGTTGCCACTTGTGTCGTAAAACTGAACAACGGGATAAACTCTATGATCAACTTAGCGGCACCTGCGGGCAAACCATCGTAAGATTCCGATTCGCGCAGACCTGTTCCTTGCAGGGTGAACACCATGGAATTGCCCGATGTCCATCCGCCGCGATTTACCAATTGCTGTATCAGCGATGCGATATTGGTCGAGCGCTGATCAACATCATTTTGGCCCACCGAATTCCAGGTGCCCGGAGCAATTCCCCAGAGAATAGAATCCTTCAAAGTCGGACGAGCCGTGATATTGAAAGGCGTGCCTTCAAAAGTGAATGGATTATCGCTGTCTTGGGCTTTGATCCAGATATTGCAGGGGTCAGTGTTTTTGTTCGTTGCGTCCACCTGAAACTGAAGGTATGCCTTGGTGATCAAGGCCCCCCTGGGGATCGCAACTCCCGCAAAACGAACGCCCGCAATTTGCGGATCGCCATTGTTGGCGGCTTCGGTGCCTAATTCTAAATCCGAACTGCCAACATCCATGCTGCCCACCACTTTAGTCTGGCCAGGTCCGGCGATCCATTCTTCCAAATCATCGGAAGCAGTGCTAACCTGCACAGTAATCGTTTGTTGAGCATAAGCGGTCAAGCCAAATACGCTCAGAAGAATCAATAATAGAAGTTTATTCATTAATTAAAGGCATTAGTGAGTTGAAAATATAGCCATTCAATCAACAAACCTATGCCGAGCGTCCTAAGGGTGCGTTAAGCAAACATAAACTTAGTGTTATGAAATAGTTTACACCTGACTGTCAGTTGGTTAACTCAAGGAGCAACCTCTGTAACTGACAAAGGAGAGGCGGGTGCAGGTCAAGAAGGGGGGCTGGCGGGTGCGGGTCAGTTGGGTATCGGGTCACAAAACACGTTTGCCAGCAAGTGCCGGATACGTCAATTGCCGTATGCGGCACTAGTGCCCCGTCCGGTAGTTGGCGTATGAATCCAGCGCCCTATTTCCCCTTCTTCTGCGTTGCTCGTCGGTTAAAATATCCCGTATTTCGCCCTCCTCGCGCCTTGAGGAAGGAAAAACATGTCTCCTGGATTCATACGCCAACTACCGGACGTGGCACTAGCCGTTGAATGTCCCATATTCAAACAAAAAGCCCGATCAGCACACAAAATGCTGTCGGGCTCAACTAAAAAGTATGATCCATTAAAAGAAGCCTAAAAAAGGGCAGCACTGGGATCTCTCTTACTCCCTCTCTCACCGGTGTGGGCATCGTCGTCATCGTCGCCAATGACATCATTATCACCGTCCCCATCTATATCATCGTCCTGGTCCTCATAATCTTCTTCGTCTTCATTGTCTTCGATGACATCACTGTCATCCTCTTCAATGGCATCGTCGTCCTCTTTTCCGGGATCGGGGGAAGATTGGCTGACGGTAGTTTCATGTAAGGAGTCAGCGGTGGCCGCACTGCCTTCGGGATTACTTTGAGTATCGGTTTGAAAGTTGGAATGGCCGTTCTGTTCGTCTTTTTCGTCTTTCATGTTGCAAGAATTTAATAAATGAACGATGATGAGAATGTCGCTTCATTTTTAAAAAACACATGCCACCACGGGGCCACAAACTTTTGTAATAAGGGACGTGTGAAAGATAAGGAACGCGGCACCAATAACTTAGTCATTTGATGTCACCCTTTGTTCCATCATACGGCCGCTATTTTTCTTTAAATAGCCCCACTATTCGCAGAAAAATAGTGTTGTCTGATGAAAAAATGGTTG
>Ga0163154_10003085_pt1 | contig 23626 bp, 21 predicted proteins | sample OliLakLV19MP9P1_FD_148649 | JGI IMG/M metagenome (GOLD analysis project Ga0163154, IMG submission 148649) | Freshwater microbial mat bacterial communities from Lake Vanda, McMurdo Dry Valleys, Antarctica - Oligotrophic Lake LV.19.MP9.P1 | ecosystem: Environmental > Aquatic > Freshwater > Lake >... | reverse complement strand
GCATCGCAGCAGTCGGAAATCAGCCCGACAGCGTGTAGGAAATTTCTGAAAGTCGACTGTCCGGTGTTGCCGGTCCCGACTGTCCGGTGTTGCCGGTCCGTCCGGTGTTGCCGTCCGAGCATTACGCTGCTTGGACCGTCTATTCAGAACAAGATTGGAGTCTGTTACTGCTGGCCTTGATCGGCATGCTAGTAGTCCATCTAGGAGAAAAATTAGGATCGCACGGATCGTCATTGCCGCAGTCGTCAAGGCTTCTTCGCAATGACGATTCGGGGGTTCATGGCCTCGCGATCCCAAACTTCACTGTGGACGGACTACTAGTACTCGCGGTGATTGGCTGGCGCGCCGCGCCTGGGCGACCACCGGCCATGCTGATGGCCGATTTCGACGATTCGGGGCAGTAGAATGAGGGCGCCAGCTCAATCAGGACATAGCTATAGCGGCGTTCACGGCTTGCCATCTTCCCAGCTGCGCGGATCTTCCATCGGCTCCAGGTGCGTTAGTACCTCGACGTGCGGCACTTTCACGCGAATCTCGGTCTCCAGCTTTTCCAGAAAATCATGCCCGTCGAGTACGCTCATTGCGCCGGGCACCAGCACATGTACGTCGACGAAGCTCACCTTGCCTGCAGCACGCGTGCGCAGACGGTGGTAATCACCGCCGATCGACTTTACCTGCACGAGCACAGCCTCGATCTCGTCCCGTTCGGCCTTGGGGATGGCGCGATCCATGAGACCGTCGAAAGAACGGCGCATGAGCCGATAGCCGGTCCACAGGATCTGGCACGCCACTGCGATGGCGATAAGCGGGTCAAGGATGAGCCAGCCTGTGAAGACCACCAGGCCAACGCCGACGATCACGCCCGCAGTGGTCCACACGTCCGTGAGCAGGTGGTGGGCGTCGGCCTCCAGCGTGATCGAGCGGTGCTCGCGCGCGCCCTTGAGCAGGAACCAGCCGCACAGCAGGTTGGCGCCCGCAGCAAGGACTGAGAGTACGAGGCCGAGTCCTACCTGCTCGATGGGCTGCGGCGCCATCAAACGCGGCACCGCGCTGTAGACGATGGCTCCCGCCGCAACGAAAATCAGGGCGCCCTCGATGCCGCTGGAGAAGTATTCCGCCTTCTCGCGGCCAAAGTTGTGATGCTCGTCGGCGCCGGTGTGCGCATAGGACAGCGTTGCCAGCGCAATCAGGGCCGCGGCGAGGTTGACGAAGGACTCCAGCGCGTCCGACAACAGGCCGACGGAGCCGGTGAGGAAGTAGGCCGCGAATTTCACCACGATGGTGAAGATTGAGGTGACGATCGACATGCCGGCATAAAAGACCGGCGAGCGCACGTTCATTAGGGTCCTTTCGGGTGCGACCGGACTTCGGCGGGACGCCAAGGCTTTGCTGCGCTCACACATTAGACGCCGCAACGCCGGCAGACAACAAAAAAGCGGCGCTGGCCGAGTTTGATCGAAGTTGAGTCTTCGCCGCACTGGGGATGTTGCTTCTGCTGGTGTCTGGCAACAGCGCGGCGCCCGCACTGCGCTTTGTCGCACTAGCCCTGATGTTTCATGAATTCGCGTGATGATCGCGCAGGGCATTGATTGTCCGGTGGTTTTTTCGAAGGAGCGGCGTAGTGGTTCATACGCCCGACTGCGGAAAAATCGCCGGACGATCAAGGGACAAGCGAGGGCGCGTGCAATTTATGAAACATCAGGGCTAGCTGTGGTGTTCGCAGCGCCGCCGGTCACTAGGTTCAATTACGTGTTGCTGCGTCCGCTGCGCCTGTTGCGCCTCTGGCGCCGGCCGTGGCAAGTACAGTCCAACATAGGCCCTAGCGTCTGCCCGCGCCCGGCGTTTACAGCATCGGGCCCAATATTCGGGCCGCGGCGGCCACGGTTTCGCCCAAAACACCGATCGCACGAAATCCCTTGCTGCTGCAGCGAGCCTCCAAAAACTGCAGATAGGCAGCCAGTTGCTCAGCCACCTCGACATTGAAAAACAACGCAGTCACTTCGTAATTGAGGAAAAAGCTGCGCGGATCAAGATTGGCCGAACCGATGATCGCGAGGTTGTGATCCACCAGAACCGCCTTCGCGTGGAGCATCCCCGATCCGTAGCGATACACCTTAATCCCTTTGCGCGCGAGGTCGCGCAGGTAACTCGCGGCGACGAGGTCGACTAGCTTATTGTCCGAACGCTCCGGCACATAAATGCGCAAATCCACCCCGCTGCGCACCGCCGCAATGAGGGCGCAGACCAGGGCCTCGTCCGGGACAAAGTACGGACTGACCAGCCATAAACGCTGCTCAGCGTTGTAGCAGGCTTTGAGCAGTGCCGCGTGCCAGACGTCGTCGCGCAGGTCCGGGCCCGAGGCCAGCAGCTGGGCATCGACGTTTGCAATCGCCGGCGTCAATGTGGCGTCGCCGACAGTCACGGCCTTGCTGCCGCCGACCGCGCTGCCGCTTGCAAAAGCCCAGTCCGCGCGGAAGACGTCGTCATACGCCAACGCGAGCGGACCTTCGACCACAAAGCTGAGGTCCATCCAGGCGTTGGCGTCGTCCAGATATGGATTGGCGATGTTGCGTCCGCCGGCCCACGCCCGCCTGCGATCGGCAACCACCAGCTTGCGGTGATTGCGCAGGTTCGCAATGCGCTGGATTAGCGCATTGGCAAAGGGCTTGAAGCGCATGATCTCGCCACCGGCCTCGCGCAGGCGACGTACCTCTGCACTGCGCAAAAACCATGAGCCGATGTCGTCAACCAGCACCCGCACACGGACCCCGCGGGCGGCAGCCGCACGGAACGCCTCCAGCACTGCGCGGCCGGCACGGTCGCTGGCGATGTCGTAGACCAACACGTGCAGTTCGGATTCGGCGCTGGCGATCAGTGCAAGCAGATCGGCGTGGGCAGCACCGCCGGTGGTCGCCAGACGGACCCGATTACCGCCCACCACCGGCGTCCCGCCGATTCGCGCAACCATCCGGCCCAATCCGCGAACGTCCGCTACTGCGCCCACCTGTGGGCTAAAGCGCAGGCGCTGGTTGCGCTCGCGACGCAGCTTGCGCGCTCCAATCAAAACCCACAGCGCAGCCCCCAGATAGGGCACAAAAACCACAAAAACGAGCCAAGCGATGACCGCGGTCGGCGGCCGCCGGCTGTGCAAAATTTGGTAGCTCAGAAGCGCGCTCAGCGCCACCGCCAGCAGCAGCGATAACGCTTGCCAATAGCTCATCTCAGGCATTGAGCCTGATCCGGGTTAGGTGCCAGTGCTCAGCCAGTGTGGTCGGCAGTACGACAGTAGACCCTTGGCCAGTCCGGATTTTGTCGTTATTCATCGGCGCAGTATCCGATGCCGATTAGTCGCTTACAAGCGAGAGCGCCCGGAGACTCTGCGTGGAAGGGCGCCGGTCAGTGCAACGCCGCACAAGGACATCCTCAGTCGGCCGTATAGCCCAATATGGCGCTTGTTCGGAAAATCCCTTATGCGGCCCATATCCTGCGCGATCAGCGCGCGAATTTATGAAACATGCGGGCTAGAATCGTCGCCCACCCGCTTGCGCCAAACGGCTGCGCAGCGCTTCTTTGTCCATGATCCAATGGAGGCTCCCAATGAGTGAATCCGCTGCCCAGGCCTTGCCCAAGGCGAAAAAGTCCGTTGCGCTATCCGGGGTTGTCGCTGGCAACACGGCCCTGTGCACGGTCGGCCGTACCGGTAACGATTTGAGTTACCGTGGCTACGATATTCACGATCTGGCCAAACATGCGAGCTTTGAGGAAGTCGCGCATTTGCTGGTGTATGGACACCTGCCCAGTGTTGCTGAGCTGAAAGCGTACAAAACCAAACTGAAACGTTTGCGCGGTTTACCGGCCATTGTGCAGGACGCGCTGGAGATGCTGCCGCCGTCTACGCATCCGATGGACGTGTTGCGCACTGGCGCCTCAATGCTCGGCGCGGTGCTGCCTGAAAAAGAGTCCCATCCGCTCGCCGAAGCGCGCGATATCGCCGATCGCTTGATGGCCAGTTTTGGCTCTATGTTGTTGTACTGGTATCACTTTAGCCATGCCGGCGCGCGCATTGATGTAGAAACCGATGACGACACGATTGCGTCCCATTTTCTGCACCTATTGCATACCCGCCGGCCCAGCGAATTGCACGCCCGTGCCTTAGATCAATCGCTGATCCTCTACGCCGAGCATGAGTTCAACGCCAGCACCTTTGCCGCGCGAGTGATTGCCGGCACCGGTTCCGATATGTATTCGTCGATCACCGGTGCGATTGGCGCGCTGCGTGGGCCCAAACATGGCGGCGCTAATGAAGTGGCAATGGAGATCATCGCGCGTTACCGCAGCGCCGATGAAGCCGAAGCGGATATTCGTGCGCGGGTTGAGCGCAGGGAAATCGTCATCGGTTTTGGCCACCCGGTGTACACGGTGTCGGATCCGCGTAACGTCATCATCAAAGAAATCAGCCACAAACTGTGCGCAGACGGTGGCAATCGGCGTTTGTACGCGGTCTCGGAGCGCATCGAATCCTTGATGTGGGAGCTAAAAAAGATGTTCCCGAACCTCGATTGGTACAGTGCGTCCAGCTACCACATGATGGGTGTGCCGACCGCGATGTTCACGCCGCTGTTTGTGATCGCCCGCACCAGTGGCTGGTGCGCCCATGTCATTGAACAACGCCAGGATGGCAAAATCATCCGGCCCAGCGCCAATTACACCGGGCCCGATGACCGCGATTTTGTGCCCATTGAGCAGCGCACCTAGCCCGAGAAACAGCGCATGTTGATCATCCCACTCGATCAACGCCTGACCCTGGCGCGATTTCCCTGGGTCACGGCCTTGCTGATCCTGGTCAACGTGATTGTGTATTTTGGTTTTCAAGCGCGTGACGAATCGGCTTTTCGCAACGCTGCTGATCATTACCGACGGTCCGGGCTGGTGGAGCTTGAATGGCCGTCGTTAATGACGCATTTGGCGCAGCGCGATAGTTCCGAACGGGTGGCGCAGCTGAGCCAACTGCGCGAGCCTCAGCGCTCGCGCGTGGCGGTTGAACTGCAAGCATTTGACGCCGAGTTTGCCGAGCGTTTGGCGCGTTTTCCGCCGGTAGCAAAAGGCGATAGCGACGCGCTGGCGCAATGGCGCGGCCAGCGTCAGCAATTGCAGATCATGATCGAACAAGCGGTGACGCCGCGTCATGTGCTGTTATTTCACCAGCCCAGCGCCGCGCGCTTGTTCACGTCGATGTTTTTACACGGGGATGCCGGCCATCTGTTCGGCAATATGCTGTTTCTGGCACTGCTGGGTTTAATGACGGAAGCAGCGCTAGGTCCGTGGTTATTTTTGGGTATTTATCTGTTCGCCGGATTAGGCGGCGGCATGGTCAGCGTGCTGCGCCACGTTGGCGATTATGGATCCTTACTCGGCGCATCGGGCGCCATCGCCGGTTTGATGGGCGCCTGCTGCGTGGTGTGGGGCATGCGCAAGATTCGCGTGTTTTATTGGTTCTTGGTGATCTTCGACTACACCCGCGTGCCGGCCATCATGCTGCTGCCCGCGTGGTTGGGCTGGGAGCTGTGGCAGATGGCCACCAGCCCCGGCGCTGGAATCGCCTTTGATGCGCACGCCGGCGGCATCATCTGCGGCGCGCTGGCGACTTTTTTGGTGCGCCATCTGGGCTGGGAACGCCGCGAAGTGTTGGATGCGCACACGCAAGCCAAGGCCGCCGTCGATTTGCACGCAGCTTTGCGCAGCGCCTTGGGTAAATTGGAATTCGCCCAAGCGCGTGAACTGAGCGAGCGATTAGTCAAACAGTTTCCCAACGAACGCGAAGCTTGGCGCTTGCGATTACGCGCGTGGCGCGATCGCCCGTTAGACCCAGCCTGGCACGACGCAAGCAAACGCTTGTTGTTTGATCGACTCACACCGGCGGCCGGTCCCGACGAAGATATCGCGGTTTACGACGGTTATCTGGCTGCCAACGGCGCACAGATCCAGCTCAGCTGCGACGAGTTGGCGAGCCTTGGCGCCCGCTGGCTGCAAGCCGGTCGATTGGCCGCCAGCGAGCGCATCGTCTTTCGATTGCTTGACGAGCCAGAGCCCGCCGAAAGTGCCAGAAGACTGGCCTTGCGCCTCGCGCTGGCCTGGCACGAAGCTAATGACGCCGGAGCCTTCCAACGCGTCGCCGGCCGCTTGTACGCACGTTGCCCAGATAGCAGCGAAGCAGCGCGTTTGCAGCGCTTGATGCAGTGAGCGGCCGCACGCTGCGCTTCTGCGTACAATGTTCGAAATTTCTTCGAGCAAGCCGATGAACGCAGCTACTGATCGCTTGGATATCCGACTGCTGCCTGACCAGAAGCGGGTGCTGGCGCGTGCTGCGCAGCTGCAGGGCTTAAACCTAGAAACCTCAGTTGACCGCTTCCTAGTACCCATAGCTGCGTGATTCTTTGGGCTTTTCTGCCGCTTGACTCCTTCACCCGATGGGTGAGGCCACCCAGCGGCAAAAAACCTTATCGAAATCAACAAGCTATGAGCGTCGATGAGCGGGTCAACTGAGGTTTCCAGGATGATCAATCCAACCGAACTCAGTGTGCGCGGACTGCCGCAGCTAGACGCCGCGCTGATCTACAAACTCGTGCGCGCAGAGGATTGGCAACAGGCGTTGCAGTCAGGCTACTTTGCAGGATCGGCAGACGATCGGCGCGATGCATACATACACCTGTCCAGTGCCGATCAAGTGGCTGGCACGCTGCAAAAGTATTTCTCGCAGACCGATGAGCTCTTGCTACTAGCGGTTGATCCGGCCTTATTAGGGACGGCTTTGTTTTATGAGCCCTCGCGCGGTGGTGCTTTATTTCCGCATTTGTATGGACCCTTGCCAGTGCACAGCGCTCGGGCTTTCGCCTATCGTGCGCACGCGCAGGGTGATTGGTCATTAACCCATGCTTGAATTTGCCATAGTTGGGGCTGGATTCAGTGGTATCGCGATGGCGCGAGCGTTGACTCGCGCTGGCGTGCACGATTTTAAGGTTTACGAAAAGGCCGCAGTGGTTGGTGGTACTTGGCGAGAGAATCATTATCCGGGCGCGGCATGCGATGTACCTTCGCATTTGTATTCGCTCGCTGATGCGCCTAATGCGCGTTGGACGCGCTTGTTTCCCAGGCAGCCGGAAATTCAAGCGCATTTGCTGAGCTTAGGCGACGAGTTAATCGCCACTGGCAAAATTGAATTTGCTTGGCGGCTGCGCAGCGCGCATTGGGATGCCGAACAACGCTGCTGGTGTTTGACCAATGCCGCAGGTCAGCAAATCCGCGCCCGCACTATGGTGCTGGCACTCGGTGGATTGCATGTGCCGGCTTTTCCAGACATTCCCGGCAAAGAGCAATTTGCCGGGAGCGTTTTTCATTCGGCCCAATGGCGGCATGATGTGGACTTAAGCGGGCGCCGCGTGGCGGTGATTGGTACAGGTGCAAGCGCTATTCAGTTTGTGCCGATCATTGCGCCCCTTGCCGCACACCTTTCTGTATTCCAGCGTAGCGCACCGTGGTTAATGCCCAGGCCCGATTTTCTATTTCCAGCTTGGGTCCGCAGTGCTTTTGCGCGTTTGCCGTTTGCCGCTCAGATGTTGCGAGGCAGCATCTTTCTATTGCTGGAACTACTCTCCACCGGATTGACGCACCGGCGCTTCGGCGGCTGGGCTAGGTGGTTAGCTCAAACGCATTTACACAAACAAGTCGCCGATGCGGATTTGCGCGCCCGTTTGATGCCTGATTATCCGATTGGCTGTAAACGAGTTTTGATTTCTAGCGATTATTATCCAGCGCTCACCCGTGCCAATGTGCAACTCATCGACGAACCGATCAGCGCGATCGAATCAAATGGACTGCGCATGCAAAGTGGTCAGTTGATTGAGGCTGACGTGCTCATTTATGGCAGTGGTTTCAAGCCGATGGATGTACTCGCGGATATCGAAATTATCGGTTCGCATGGGCGTAATCTGGCCAACGATTGGCAAACAAGACCGCAAGCGTACCTGGGTATTAGCGTTCACGGTTATCCCAATCTGCATTTTCTGCTGGGCCCTAATACCGCCTTAGGGCACAATTCGGTGCTGTACATGATTGATAGCCAAGTGCGTCACATTATGGCTTTGCAGCGCGCCAAACGCGATCGCAATACCCTCAGCGCCGAGCCCACCGCCGCCGCGCAAACCGCTTTTTTACAAGATGTGGACGCCGGCTTCCCCAATAGCGCCTGGGCCGGTGGCTGCCGTAGTTGGTATCTCGATACGCAGGGCCACAACATCGCACTATGGACAAAATCGTGTCTGGCCTACCGCTGGCTAACTCGACGCGTCAACGCAGCCGATTATCACTTTGACCCGCAGCAGTTACGTTAATCCTCACTCGCCCGTTTGCAAACGCCACAATTTGGCGTAGTGGCCATTATTTGCGATTAGGGATTCGTGGCTGCCTGATTCAATGATCTGGCCTGATTCCAAAACGTGAATGGTGTCGGCGTGGCGCACGGTTGACAGCCGGTGGGCGACGACCAAGACACTGCGGCTGCGGGCACTGCGCAGCGAGTGCGCGATGGCCGCTTCCGTTTGATTGTCGATGGCGCTGGTGGCTTCGTCTAGCACCAAGATCAGCGGGTTGCGATACAGTGCCCGCGCCAGGGCAATGCGCTGGCGCTGGCCGCCAGATAGTTCGGCGCCGCCTTCGCCCACTGCATGCTGATAGGACCTGGGCAAATTAACAATAAATTCATGGGCTTGCGCCTCGCGCGCAGCGGCTTCCACGCGTGCCATATCGGGCAGAGTTTCGCCATAAGCGATGTTGTCTGCCACGCTGCCATCGGTCAAAAAAGGCTCTTGGCCCACATAGGCGATGCGTGCACGCAGCCCGGCCGGATCGATTCCTGCGATGTCGACTGTATCGATCAATACGCGCCCGGATTGTGGGTCTAGAAAACGCAGTAGCAGTTTGAGCAGCGTGCTCTTGCCACTGCCGGTGCTGCCCACCAGCGCGACGGTTGCACCGGCGGGAAGGTCGAAACTGACGTCGCCCAGCGCTGGGCGCTCACCATAGGCAAAATGCACATGCTCAAAGCGCAATTCGCCGCGTGCGTTCACCGGCAATTTTCCGGAAGATTTAACTGGCGTAGGCGTGTCGAGTAAATCCAAAACCCGCTGTACCGAGGCCATCGCACGATTGTATAAGTCGGTCATATCGGCCAAGCGTGTCATCGGCCACAACAAGCGCTGCGTCAGATAAACCAGCGCCGAATAACTGCCTACGCCGAGCTTCTCATTCAGCGTTAGCCAACCGCCATATAACAAAGTGGCAACAAAACCCAACAGAATCGCGATGCGAATAACTGGGGTGATCGCCGCGGCAAATAAAATGGCATCGGCATTTCGTTGTCGATAAGCATCCGAAGCTTGGCGCAAATGCTCCGCTTCAAAACGCTCGGCGGTGTAGGCTTGAATGGTGGCCATGCCACGTAGATTATTATCTAAACGCGCCGACAGCGTGGCGGCCGCTTCGCGCGCGGCGGTATAACGCGGGGCTAATCGAGTTTGAAACCAGAATGCGCCGATGACGATCAACGGCACCGGAAGAATCGCCAAAAACGCCAGCGTAGGCGTTAGCACAAAAAACACCGCGCCGACCAATACGGTAGAAATGGCGACCTGAATCAGATCATTGGCGCCAGTATTCAGAAAACGCTCAATTTGGTTAACGTCTTCATTGAGCAAGGCCATTAAGCGCCCACTGCGGGCTTTGCTGATGGCATCCGGTGGCAAACACTGCAGATGCTCATAAGCGCCTTGCCGCAGGCCGTGTTGCACATCCTGCGCCAGTCCGCGCCAATTCAGTGCGTATAGGTATTCGAATAGCGATTCAAACAACCAGATAACCGCAGTTAACGCGGTCAGCCACCACAATTGCGTCATCGGCTCGATAATGCCCAAGCCGGCCAGGAAGGATTCGCGTTGGTTGACCACCACATCAACCGCAACGCCGATCAACAACTCCGGCAGCACGTCGAAGAACTTGTTCAAAACCGAATAGATGCTGGCGCGTATCGCGCGTGCACGATGAGGCGCCGCGTAGCCATACAGGCGTAGCAGCGGATGTGGGATTGGCGATGATTTCATCGCGTGATGATGGCAGAGCGATGGCGGGGTTTGAGGGCTGGTGCTAGCCCGGATGTTTCATACATTGCACGCGCCCTCGCTAGTCTATTGGCCGCACAAGGGATTTTCCTCAGTCGGCCAGATCGCCCGATATGGCGCTTGTTCGGAAAAATCCCTTGTGCGAGCAATATCCTGCGCGATCATCGCGCGAATTCATGCAACGTCCGGGCTAGCGTTGAGATTGAGGCCCCGTAGGGACCAAAGGTGGGTAGAAAAAAGGCATCAAGAACTCGGCGTCCCGTAGGGATGCAACTTGACAGACACGCCGTGCTACCGACACTCGTCCCTACGGGAATAAACATGCGGGCAAGGCAGTTGGGCCCAGTCACAGCCCCCCAATTTTGCTTTTCTGCAATGGAGCATGCCAGCAGCTTATCCACCCCATAATCCCCGCACCGTCTTGGGCGTTCGCGTATGGCTCTCCTCTCGCTGGACCGCTTGTTCGCACCACGTTCGATTGCGCTGATTGGCGCGAGTGATCAGCCAGATTCGCTGGGCACCGCGTTCACCCGGCAGGTACTCAACGCCGCTTTTGCCGGCGAAATTCATCTGGTCAATCGTCATCGCGATCAGGTGTATGGGCAAAGTTGTTTGCGTGATGCGGCCGATCTGCCGATCGGCGTGGATTTGGCGCTGGTTCTGGCGCCATGGGCCAGCGTTGCGGAAATTATCGAAACCCTGGCCAGTCGTGGTTGTGGCGGGGCCGTGATCGTGGGTATCGCCACCGAAACCGGTTGGCCGTGGGCGTCAAAACTGAGTCTGCTCAAGCGCTTGCGCAAACAGGTCAGTCGTAGCGGCTTACGCATCATTGGTCCCGCCAGTCAGGGCATTACGTTGGCGCGCAGCGGCCTCAATTTAAGTCTCTGTCCGGCCTTGCCACCGCCCGGCGGGATCGGTTTTGTGTCGACTTCCGGCGCCGTTTCAGGAGTGATCGCCGATTGGGCTGCAATGCGTGGCATAGGCATGTCGGCGTTGATCAGTTTGGGCGACGAAATCGACGTGGATATCGCCGCTTGTTTGGACTGGTTTGCGCAGCATGCAGCCACGCGCGCGGTGCTGGTGCATGTGGAGCAACTGCCGCATGCGCGCCGCTTTTTGTCGGCCGCGCGGGCCTTGGCCTTCCGCAAACCATTGGTGATTTTGAAGCCGCACGAGGCGGGTCGCTCACCTTTCGATCCGGTCGCCGGTTTGTCAGATGCGGTGCACCGCGCCGCCTTCATCCGCGCAGGTATGTTGCAAGCCAATGATTTAGAAGAGTTTTGTGCGGCGGCGAATGTGGATCTGCCCGCTTGGCCGCATGCCGGACAGCGCTTTGCGATAGCCGGTAACGGCAGTGCTTTGGGTGCATTGGCGGCTGACGCGGTGCAAAGTTCTGGCGGCCGCTTGGCGCAGCCATCGGCGGAAACGCTCAAACGCTTACGTCCTCTGTTGCCAGCGCGCACGCCGATTGGCAATCCCTTGGATCTGATGCGCGACGCCGGGCCGGCGCGGTATGCGGGTGCAACCGATGCACTGAGTGTGGATGCGGGCGTCGATGTGGTGTTGCTGTTGCACCATCCGACCAGTTTCAGCAGTGGCACTGACATCGCGCAAGCCCTGCATCCGGTTGAATCCGGACAGGCGCTGGTTTTGGCGGCGTTTGCCGGTGCCGAACAACAACAGGCGCGAAGGATTTTGGGTGAACGCGGCATTGCTGCATTTCCAACACCGGAAGCGGCGGTGCGGGCCTATGGTTTGAATCGCCGTTATTTCCGCCAAAAGACCGAATTGATGGAAACGCCACCGCCGCTATTGCGCTGGCCTGTTTTAGATGTGGACGCAATTAATAGCGTGGTCATGCGCATGGGCAGCGATTCGCAGCGCTTGGGTCAGGCCTTATTGGCATTGATAGGGATTGAAATTGGTCAGTTAAATAATACCGACGGCGCGTTGCCGAGTATCGGACTGCGAACTCACCCTACGCTGGGCCCGTACGCCATCGCACAAAGTCAGGTTTCGCGACATATAGAGTGTTTACCACTGGATCGCTTACGGGTCGATCGTCTGATCGATTTGGGTTGGCCGGCCGATCAAGTGAGTTTGGATGTGCGAGCCACACTGCAAGGCCATTTATTATTAATGGCAGAATTACTGCTGGCGCGCACTGAAATTCTCCAAATCGAGCTGGAAGGCATAAATGAAACCGCCAACGGTGAAATTGCAGCGCGGCTCTTGTTTGATTGGAATTCGCGCGCGCAGCGACCTATCGCGGCTTTTGCTAGTTACCCGTGGTCGATCGCCACGCCTATCGTATTGGCCGATGGGCAAACCCTCACCCTGCGTGCAATCCGCGCTGAAGACGAACACGCCCTGCAAATTGGTTTTACCCAGCTCAGTCCTGATGAAGTGCGCATGCGTTTTATGTATCCGCTCAAAGCGATGACCCACGATCTGGGCGCACGGCTCACGCAACTAGATTATGATCGCGAAATCGCATTAGTATTAGCCGATTTACAACCGCCGGGCCAATCCCGATTATTTGGCGTGGTACGCGCCAGCTTTGCCCCTGGCCTTAGTACTGCCGAATTCGCGATCGTAATTCCCAAACAACTGAGCGGGCAGGGCTTAGGCCGGCGACTATTAACTCGCATTATGGAGCTCAGTCGGCAAGCCGGCGTGCGCAGTATGTACGGCGATACGCTGCCAGAAAACCAAGCCATGCGTGCATTGGCGCGCAAACTGGGTTTCCGCGAAGAACTGAAAGACCATTTGATTCGCCTGACCCGCGATTTATAGTCGGTGTTTTCAGTTGGTCTAAAATCCGCGTAGATGGGACTGCCGGAGGGAGTGGTGGAGATTGGCGCGAATCGCGCCGCGCACCGGTGGGTACGCGCGCGCGGAAAAGCGTTGGCGATGACGCAACTGCGCTCCGAACCCGATGGCAGTATGGGACGGCATAGCTGCCGCGATCGGTTACGCCAAGGTCCGAAATCTTCGGATCAGCTGGCGAATTCCTTGCGCAACCATTTGTCGAGCATGCGTTTTTCGTAGCGCAAGGCATCGCTGCTACGTCCCGGGGAACTGGCGTCGAAACCGAGATCGCGCAAATCAGCTTGCCCCGATTTCAGCACCGTGCCAGCGGCATTGCGCAAGCTGTAGTTCAGTTTGATGCGGGGCGGATAGAGGCCGGTCACTGTGCGCACATCGTACAAGCTGGGGTCGATGTTCGGCAGGTGATCGCCGGCCAGATCGATATCGGTGAATTCAATCAGCAGCGTCTGGCCATCCTGCACATAGCGCGCGGCACGCTTTTCGGTGTGCTTGCGCAAGCCTTGCAGGTTTGGATTGTCCTCTGCAGCCGAGCGCGCGTGGCGAATGTTGACGTCAGTGAATTTCTCTGGCGCGACAAACTCCACACTCACCGGGCCCTCTGCCGCCTGCAGCGACGCGCCAGAAAAAACCAACAACGCTGCCAGCCATCGAACTGAGACGCTCATATCCGCTCCTTTAGCTATCTAGTCACTGCAGCAAGCTAACATGCTCGAACCGTGGCAGTGTTAATCCAGAGCTTCACCGGCTGCGCGTGGCTGCGTCTTGTGGAAGCGCGCTTGCGCGCGGCGCTGATGAAACACAAAAATCCGCATCGCGAGCAAGCTCGCTACCACATCAGTTTGACTCGCACCCCAGCTTCACCTCGTACAGGCTAGGTTGGCAATGTAGCAACGCGGCCGTTCTGGCATGATGGTGCGAGCTCGCATATCCATACTTTAAGGACCCTTATGCACGATACTTGGCCTTTGTTGCGCGCGCGTCCATTTCCAAGTATCGAGCGCGAGCGCATTGATACTTTGCAATTGAATCTGGGTTATCTGTGCAATTTGAGTTGCATTCATTGCCACGTGAATGCCGGACCGCGGCGCACGGAGTTAATGGATCTGGCCACCATGCAGCTCGCTTTGGAAGTTGCGCAAAAGCGTGGTATTGCCAAGTTTGATTTAACTGGTGGCTCACCAGAAATGAATCCGCATTTTCGCTGGTTGGTCACTGCGGCGCGCCAGCTGGGCATTCAGGTGATGGATCGATTAAATCCAACGATCATTGAGGAGCCAGGCTACGAATGGGTCGCCGATTTTTTGGCCGAGAACAAGGTCGAATTAGTGGCTTCATTGCCCTGTCATAGCCAAGCTAATGTCGATGAGCAGCGCGGGGATGGCGTATTTGAATCTTCAATTAAAGCCTTGCAAAAACTGAATACATTGGGATATGGCAAGCGCGATGATCTGTCGCTGAATTTAATATACAACCCAAACGGGGCATTTTTGCCACCCGCGCAGCAACTGCTTGAAAAGGACTACAAGCGTTTGCTGATGGACAACTTTGCAATCGAGTTTAATGCCTTGTATACGCTGGCAAATATGCCGATTCAGCGCTTCGGATCGTGGCTGGTATCCAAAGGCAAGTTTGACGAGTATCTGGAAAAACTCGTCAGCTCACATCGCGACGAAAATCTTGCCAACGTGATGTGTCGATTTCTGGTCAGCGTCGATTATCAGGGCGATATCTATGACTGCGACTTTAATCAAATGCTGAAGCTGCCCATAGGCGGCGAGCGCATGCATTTAAGGGATCTGCTGAACGCGCCGCTGCCTCGCAAGATTGCGGTCGCCGGGCATTGTTATGGTTGCACGGCTGGGCAAGGATCAAGCTGCGGTGGTGCGCTGGTTTGAGCTGCGAGGGCGTTTGCCGCAGGCAGCGCGAGCTGTAAACAGGCGGGGCCGTTTTTCGTGGGTTTGGACTTGTCCAAACGTCCCTGCTTCGGCTTTTTGCGCGTTTTGCCGGCGTAACGGAAACGACGGCGAACAGCAACTGCAAAAAGGGTTCGGACAAGTCCGAACCCACAAAAGCTGCGCGCCGGTGCTCAATGACTTATTGCATGTTCGGTGGGGGCGTGCGGGCTAGCGCTTTGTTAGCCGCCCTATTTAAAGCCGTAATCCTTGAGCTGCTCGACCACAGCTTGATCACCCACCACGACGATCGACTGCGCTTTTGGATCATAATATTTGCGCCCCATTGCTTGCACTTGTTTGGCGTCCACTTCGCGCACTTTTGGCACAAATTCACCCAGGAACTCGGGTGGCAGACCGACCAGCCAATTATTTGCCAAGGTGGATGCCACGGCGCCCTGTAATTGGTTGCTGATCAAATAACCACCGGCGACATAACGCTTATTCATTTGCATTTCGTCGTCGCTAACGGCCTCGCTACCGATGCGTTTGTATTCGGCAAAGAACTCGCCAAGTGCCGCGCCAGTGACTTCATTGCGCACGTCGGCTGATGCAATCAGTGCGCCACCCTGGCTTTGCGCGCGGTAACCCACACCAGCACCGTAGGTGTAGCCTTTATCTTCGCGCAGATTCTGCATCAAACGGCTGCTGAAACCGCCGCCGAGAATAGTGCTAGTCAGGCGCAGCGCGATATAGTCGGGGTTGGTCGCCGAAACGGCCGGCCTTCCAATACGCACGCTTGATTGCACGCTGCCGTCGCGATCTAAATGCACGAAAGTTGGCTTCATCTTGCCGGACGGCGGAGTCGTCTGCGCTAGCGCATCACCATCGACGGTCCAATCACCCAATGCCGCTTTGGCTAACTTGAAGGCATTATCCTTATCGATACGCCCGCTAATGACTAACAAGGCTTTGTCCGGACGCAGGCGCGTCGCATACGCTGCTTTCAGCTTTTCTTGCGTTACCGCATTAATGCCAGCTTCCGTCGCTTGCGTGCGGGCATACGGATGCTCGCCATAGACCGCGCTTAAAATAGCGCGTTCGGCGCGAAAGCCCGGTTGTGCTTCTGCCGCTTTCAACCCTTGCAGTGCATTGGCTTTCGTGAGCACAATTTCGTTTTCTGGAAAACTCGGGCTGCGGGCGATTTCGCTGAGCAAATCCATCATCGGCTCAGCTTGCGAGGCCACCGCATTGGCGACCAAAGTGAGGCCGTCATTACTCGCGTAGGCACCCACTGATCCGCCATAACCCTGCGCAGTTTCGGCGATGTCTTTCGAATCACGTTTTTTGGTGCCTTCACTGAGCATGGATGCCAGTGTTGATGCAAAACCTGGCATCGCGGCATCGTCAGCGGCCAATCCGGCATCTTTGAATGACAACACATAATCAACCCGTGGCACACCTTCGCGCGGCACTACCCAAACAGTGAGTCCATTATCTAGGGTCTGCTTGCTTATTTCTGGCACCGGTAAGGGTTTATCTGCCGCGTAAGCGGGTAAATCCTTGGGCAGTGCGATTTCGGCATGGACAGATGCAGCCAGCGTGGCGCTGATGACCAAGGCTAGCGCGGTTTTGCTAATGATTTTGATCATGATATGGCCCTTAGTTCTTCGCGGCAGCGTCGGCAGCCAACATGGCGGCTGGTTTGCGATCAATCACGGTGCGGTTTTCGGCGGTCAGATATTTAGCCGCAACGCGTTTGATATCGTCGGATTTAACAGCTTCGATCCGGCCGGGCACGCTATTGGCCACTTTGGCATCACCCCACAGGGCCTGGAACTTCGCCAAGGTATCAGCGCGATCAAGGAAACTCTCCATGTTGTTATTCCAATCGGACAACATGCCGGTTTTGACGCGCGCCAATTCGGCGTCGGACACGCCATCCTTGACGATGTTGGCAATCAGCACATCCATTTCGTCGATGAGTTGCTCTGATTTGATGTTCGGTTTGTACAAGGCGAACAGCGTGAGCAGCGTTGGGCCGTCGTATTCAAAAGGACCGGTGAGTCCGAATAGAAAGTCGATATTGAGGGCCATTTCTTTGCCCTTGACCAAACCTTGGTACATGCGCGATGCATCACCACCCGCGAGCACTTCGGCGAGCACCGCAACGGGCGCCTGATCCACGCTGCCCCGATCTGCAATTTTCCAAGCTACTGCGACAGCCGGTACCTGTGCCAACGCATCAGATTGAGTAATGCGCTTTTCTTTGCTATTGAGGGGTTCACTCACATCGGGTTTGGCGGGTGTTGGACGTGATTCAATTTTTGAGAAATACTTCTCGACTAGCGCAAATCCAGCCTCTGGCGTGATATCTCCCGCCAATGCCAATACTGCGTTATTGGGGCCATAATAATCGCGATGGAAAGCACGTACATCATCTAAGTTGGCGTTTTCCAGATCGACAAAACTGCCGTATCCGTCGTGATTGTTCTCCCACTTCTGAAAGGCATGCTGCGAGATATCAATCCACATGAATCCGCCGTACGGCTGATTGTGAACATTAACTCGAATCTCTTCTTTAACGACATCCTGTTGGTTCTTCAATGTTTTTGCATTGAAATCCAAGGTTGTCATGCGATCCGCTTCAAGCCACAAAATCGACTCCAGCGCTGACACCGGCGCCACTGCAATGTAATTGGTGTAATCCGGGCGCGTTGAGCCGTTGTTGCGACCGCCGCCGCCGGTGATCACTTTGTCAAAGGTGCCCTCTTTGGCGTTGGGCGTGCCTTCGAACATCAAGTGTTCAAACAAATGTGCGAAGCCGCTGCGATTTTTTGGCTCCAGGCGCATGCCCACCTTGTAGACCACGCTAACGCCGACCACCGGCGCGCTGTGATCCTCAGAAATCACCACGGTCAAGCCGTTGTCCAGCGTCTTCACCGCAATCGGAATGTCCCAGCGATCAGAATCTGCTGCCAGCAAGGGGGCGGTCAGGCTTAGACCGATCAAAAACGTCAACAATTTGGGAGGTCGCATAGGGCGTTGGCACCGAGACAGTGGGCGAGGGCAGTGAGGCTACGCGCGCACTGAGCACTGCAACAGGGGCACAAGTCATGCTAAGGCTCTTCCACGTCATAACCGCGTGCCCGCAGGGTCTCGATGTATCCATCGGGTTTGAGTATTTGCGCCATCGGCAACATGGCGAAGGTGCTCTTGTGGGTGGCCAGCGCGGTTTCTGCGGCCTGTAGCCAAGCCTCGCCCAGTCGTGCGCGCATATCGCCCAAACCGCGGTCTTTTACAAATCCGGCGTTGAGCACGGCATCGGCGCAAATTTGGTTTTGATCAGTGAAGGGTAGGGCTCGCAAGGCTTCGATATCGCCGGTGGCCCAGGCGTTAGCGCGTTCTCGCATCGCTTGTAAATCGGTTTCCAAGCGTTCTAAGGTTTTTGCGAAACAATCAATATCGTCCAGACTAGAGTTGGCGAAATCGCGGATGGCTTGGCGCGGATCTGGCAAGTCGATTTCAATGGTGGGTTCAATCAGCGGAATTTTGGCTTTTTTCAACGCCTTTTTGATCACTGTTTCCGTCTGGCTATCGAAGGTTAATTTGTTCTTTTTGATGGCTTTTTCATAGAGCTTGGCTGACGCGAATAGGGGCCGCTGTTTTTCGATGCCGCTGCTGCGACCTATATATTTCGCCTTTAGCGGCAGCCAACGCGCATATAAATCGGCGGGTACCACTTCGACGAGTTTCTTGTCATACGGATTTTTTCTCGAACCAAGCGCAGCTGGCAATAAAGTTAAACCGCGGAAAAAGCCGATATTTTTTTTCAGTTTGGCGCTCGGACCCATTAGAAAGGCTTGTGAGCTAGCAATAATCTGCTCCACTTCACGCGGCGCCCATTTCATCCGTTTGGGTAATGGCGATAACACACCCAATACCCACATGACCTTATCGCCCTTGGATACCCGCCAAAGACCTGGGCCGGGCTGCACACCACTGACCACGACAGCTTCAAGCAGTTGGCTGGTCGCTGCCGTCTCCGCTGGACTGCTGGGCTCGGTCTGCGCAAGCGCGACACTGGCGTGGAAAAACAACACGGCAATCAGCAGGGCACGCATTGGCGACTTCTTTTCAGTAGGTTGTGGTGGAGTCTGGCGAAGGCACTGAGTTACACGCGTAAAGGGAACGTTAGTTCGCCTTCACCGGACAGCCACGATTCAGTCGGGCGACGTACGAACGCGATCGGCGCGGCTGGGTGGGCTATTGCGCTTGACTCCCTTGCAACCAGCTCTTGAGTCGCTCGTACACTTCTGGATCGTTGAGCAGATCAAAATGACCGCGGCCGTGGGCGATCCAACGCTGCTCGTCTGGAATATCCAGCGCCAGCGTTGGGTTGTCATGCGTGCCCAGTGCGCTGGCCACTGGCACCAAACCGTCCGTCGGCAGTCGATCATTGGGTAAATCGGATGCGCCACGGGTGGCGGCAATCGCATAACTGTGTACGCCGATGGGTAACGGCACCGGTCGACGCAAATCGAGGCGTTGTTTGCCACTCGGCAACGCTTCGGCCACATGGCCAAAACGCAGATCTTTGATGCCGGCGCTGCGGCTCTCGCCCAGGCCTTGGAGTGGCGCGCTGTAGGGGCTAAATCCGATCAGCGTATCGACCCAATGCCCGGCGCGCTCCAGCGGCGCGCCGTGATGGGGTGTGCCCAAAAAAGCCATTGCGCGCAGTGACTTGAGCCACGGGAGCGATTCAAGCTGCGCACGGTGTACGGCGCTGCGCGCGACCAATCCACCCATGCTGTGTCCGAGCAATGTCAGTGATTGCATCGGTTGCGGCCAAGCTGCAAACAACTGTTGCAACAGGTGCGCGAGTTCGCGCCCATTGTCGACCACGTGGCGGCCACTGTTGTAATGCAGATAGATCGGCGTGTAGCCCAGATCGCGTGCCAACGCGGCGCCATGATCGTGACCATTGCGTTGCCACTGTTGATCGTTCATGCACAAACCGTGAAGCAGCAGCAAGGGATGTGGACCCAATTCGTTTGTGGGCAGGGGCTTGCGATCCAAGTGCAGCACGCGATTGGCATGGCACAGGTACATGGAAATGGCCAATGGGTTGCCAGTGCGCGCCAAGTGATCGCCATAGACGCCGTTCAGCGCGGCGACTGCGGCTGCGCGCAGCGCCGCGGGTTGCGATTCGCCCAATAGTGGTGCGGCAGCCGACAGTGCCATGTCAACGCCGCCTCCCACCAAGCGCGTGACGCCGCGCACGCTGCGATACACCAAACCGGCGATTCCAGACGTTGGTCCAGTTGGGCCCTGGCCCAACGGCGGCGCCAGACCGCCGATAGTGCGATGCATGGCCTCCACCATATCGGTCACGCCGGTCACCGCGTCGGTAGCCAGTCGACCTAAACCGCGCAAATCTTCCGCGTTGCGGCGGGTGCGTTGTTCAGAATGAGTCTTCACGGCAAAACCTGTAGGTGGATTCATATCCCCTTTTAGTCCGGTTTGTTGGTGCGATTGCTCGACCCGCGCTACTTGGCGTTCTTAGTGACTGTGTGTTGAACTTTCGATCGGCGCTCGCGCTATCGTTCACGCCGACTATTCGCTCTTACCAGGACGTGCCGAAGTGGCTCTGAACATCCCTGCGGATCTCGATCTGCACCTAGCCGGTGAGGAAATAGGTCGATTGTTGTTGGCTAGGCGCATGAAACTGGCAGCGGCAGAATCCTGCACCGGTGGTTGGCTGTCTAAGGTGGTCACGGAGATCGCCGGTTGCTCAGATTGGTTCGATTGCAGCTTTGTGGCCTATAGCTACGAGGCTAAAGAAACCATGTTAGGCATATCGCGGGTCATTTTGGAACAACACGGCGCCGTGAGTGAGGAAACCGTGGTTGAAATGGTGCGTGGCGCGCTTTCACGCAGTCGCGCCAACGTCGCGGTGGCGATCACCGGTATCGCCGGCCCCAGTGGTGGTACGCCGGGCAAACCGGTCGGCACCGTGTGGCTGGCTTGGGGTCGCGGTCATCATCCACCGGTCACTCAAGTGATTCATTTACAAGGCGATCGCGACGCCGTACGGCGCCACACGGTGGCCGCAGCGCTGGAAGGGCTAAAAAAAATTCTGATCACGCCTAACGAAGCCTTCTGAGCGATATTTCATCAATAAATGTCAGAATTTTCTGACAAGGGATCGCGCACTTTGCTGACTTAAGCCTGCACTAGGCAGTGTGGCATCATTCTTCCACTCGCCGCCCAGCGTCTCAGCTGCTGAGATTCGGGCCATGCATAAATCCGGTTCACTTCGATGGGGAATTTCACATGGACGACAACAAGCGCCGTGCGCTAGCGGCTGCGCTCGCGCAGATTGAAAAGCAGTTTGGCAAAGGCACCGTCATGCGGATGGGCGATCGAACCTCTGACGCGATTGAGGCGGTATCCACCGGTTCATTGGGTTTGGACATCGCACTTGGCATTGGTGGATTGCCGCGCGGCCGCGTGGTGGAGATCTACGGGCCGGAGTCTTCGGGCAAAACCACGCTGACGCTGCAGGTGGTTGCCGCCGCTCAACGCGCCGGTGGCACCGCGGCATTTGTCGACGCCGAGCACGCCTTGGACCCAGGCTATGCGGAAAAACTCGGCGTCAATGTCGATGATCTGTTGGTATCGCAACCCGATACTGGCGAACAAGCCCTGGAAATCACCGATATGTTGGTGCGTTCCAATGCCGTCGATGTGGTCGTGGTCGATTCGGTCGCCGCGCTGGTGCCGAAGGCAGAAATTGAAGGCGAGATGGGCGACTCGCACGTAGGTTTGCAGGCGCGGTTAATGAGTCAGGCACTGCGCAAGCTGACCGGCAACATCAAACGCTCCAATTGTTTGGTGATCTTCATTAACCAGATTCGCATGAAGATTGGCGTGATGTTTGGTAGCCCGGAAACCACCACGGGCGGTAATGCGCTGAAGTTTTATGCTTCCGTTCGCTTAGATATTCGCCGTACCGGCAGTGTTAAACGCGGTGATGAAGTGGTCGGTTCCGAAACCCGCGTTAAAGTGGTGAAGAACAAAATGGCACCGCCGTTCCGACAGGCCGAGTTCGAAATTCTCTACGGTGAAGGTATTTCCCGCGAGGGCGAGATTATCGAATTGGGTGTTGCGCAAAATCTGATCGACAAATCCGGTGCTTGGTACAGTTATAAAGGCGAACGCATCGGTCAGGGCAAAGATAATGTGCGGCTGTTTCTGAAGCAGCACAAAGAGATCACCCAAGAAATCGAAACGCGCATTCGCGAGAAACTGCTCGATATCAAAACTCCGGTGCCAGCGGTGGCTGCTGGTGTTGACGACGAATAGAAAAAAAGAAAAACCGCGCCGCAGCGCTTATGCTGCGGCGCTGGCCTTATTGGCGATGCGTGAGCATTCGCGCCAGCAATTGGCGCACAAGCTTGAGCAACGCGAGTACCCAAATGATGAAATCAGCGCTGCCTTACAGCAACTGATCGACGACGATTATCTCAGCGACCAACGCGCCTTGCGCGCTAAAGTGGCCAGTGGCCTGCGGCGTGGACATGGCCCGGTGCGGATTCGCGCGCAACTGCGCGAGGCGGGATTAAGCAGCGATCGCCCCATCAGCGGCGACAACGAAGCGCCAATCGATTGGGTTGAGCAAGCCAAAGCCTTGGCCGAACGACGATTTGGCACCGACGCACCTAGCGATTACAAAGAATGGGCGCGCCGAGCGCGTTTTTTGCAAGCGCGCGGTTACGACAGCGATACGATTCAGCGCGCACTGCCGCGGTCCTAACAAGTAGTGGTGAGCTAGCGAACCGCAAGGATTGGGCTAGGTGTCCGGTTTCGCGGTTTGCAGTAACACACGATCGATGCGTTTCGTGCCTCAACGCATCCTGCGGGCTAGGAATCTTCAGCCCAAACGCCGAGTACAACTCGGCGATCAAGAATTACCGCGCGAGTGCCCGGAGGTGCCCGGAGCGGCGATGCAGAAAAGCAACGCGAACACCCAGCCTGCGGCAAGCGACCTGGATCGCCGACTTGTAGTCGGCTCTTTTGACTCACGCAGCACGCGCCGCCCAAACAGCCTGAAAATGCTCGAAAGTCCGAATCGTGCTGGTGCATGGCCGAACTCTGACTCTGCTAAATCGGCGTAGTCCGTTATGCTCCGAGCGTCGCGCACGCCGTGTGGCGACCTAAGGCGCTGCTCTACTTGAACCTCAAAGGCCGGTCTTCCATGACGAATCCCCTGAATCCTTCCGTCCAGTTAATGCCTGCAGTCGCCAACTCCCGGCGCATCGTGCTGGTTGCGATGTTGCTGTTGGGAACGCCAGTTGCGGCGCAGGATGCGCAGACCGCGGGGGGTGCGATCACCGTTTCCACGCAGGGTCGCGTGCTACCTGCCAGCGCCACGCTGAGTGGCGGCGCCGACAACTGGGCGACGGTGCGGTCGGTCATCAGCTACCTGGGCAATATCATTGCCGGCAGCCCAACTGGAGTCGATCCGCCCACGCTGAACACTGCCGCGGTTGGCGTGAAGAATGTGACCGCCAAGGTGGCGGTGGTCGGCGCGGTCACGCCTACCAATTCGGTGATTGGCGGCATCGCCAATGACCAAATCGGGAGCAATGGTACGGTGGTCTTGCCCAGCGGCAATCTCGTGATTGTCAGCCCAAGTTGGAGCGGCGGGCGCGGCGCTGTGACCTGCCT
>Ga0163154_10003084_pt1 | contig 23627 bp, 15 predicted proteins | sample OliLakLV19MP9P1_FD_148649 | JGI IMG/M metagenome (GOLD analysis project Ga0163154, IMG submission 148649) | Freshwater microbial mat bacterial communities from Lake Vanda, McMurdo Dry Valleys, Antarctica - Oligotrophic Lake LV.19.MP9.P1 | ecosystem: Environmental > Aquatic > Freshwater > Lake >... | reverse complement strand
GGATATGGATTCAGAACGGTTTCAGGCACTATTAGCAATTGCCATAGGGCTAGTAGCGCATTTGCTCGCGCCGATATTTCTCATGTTGGGGAATATCGCCATGATGCCGATAGAGGCATTTTTGCGCGGACGGTTTATCGGCTCTGCCAAACGGGTGATGAAGCAAATTAATCCCACCGTCATCGGCATCACGGGCAGTTATGGCAAGACGACCACCAAAGTCATCCTCACGGAAATTCTTAATGGGCGCTATAAAGCCTATCCCACCCCAAAGAGTTTTAATACCATGATGGGCGTGTGCATTGCTATCAATAACGACCTCAAAAATGACTTTAGCATCAATTATTTTGTGGTAGAGATGGGTGCATACATTCGCGGAGAAATTCAGCGCATTTGCAAACTCACCCCGCCACATATCAGCATTGTGGTTGAAGTGGGACCACAACATCTGGAACGGTTTGGTAGCCTAGAAGCGATTGCCGATGCAAAATATGAAATCATCAAAGAATTGCCACCAGACGGGGTAGGGGTGTTCAATTGGGATAATCCCTATGTGCGTCAAATGGCAGAGAAGGGCTATCCAAAAACACGCCTGTTGGTGAGCAAAACCGTCTCTCCAGATGACCCCAAAGGGGTGCGCTTTGTCGGGTCGGATATAAAAGAATCGCTAGAGGGGTTGTCGTTTATCGTGACCGATACCCAAACAGGCGAAACAGCACCGTTTGAGACATCGCTACTCGGTGAGCATAATGTCACCAATATTTTGCTCAGTACGGCGGTAGCGGTGCATGAGGGCATGAAATTACGCGATGTGGCGATGCGTGTACGGGGATTGCGCCCCGCAGAGAGCCGATTGGTGCGCCAAGTGATGGGGGGAATCACGATTATCAACGATGCGTATAGTGCCAACCCTGCGGGGGTGGTCAGCGCCCTCAAGGTGTTAAAGTTGCACACAGGTAAACGTGTGGTTATTACCCCTGGTATGGTGGAACTCGGCGCATTGCATTATCCAGAAAATTATAAATTAGGGGAATTGCTCAAAGACCACGCCACCGATGTGATTTTGGTGGGTGCAGAGCAAACCAAGCCGATTTTTGACGGATTAAAAGATTCTGGCTTCCCCTATGACCGTTTGCTGGTCGTGGATGAATTGCGCGAGGCAATTAATTGGTATCAGGCGCATTTAGTGGCGGGGGATACGGTGCTATTTTTGAATGATTTACCCGATACGTATTGATGAAATATGGGTGGCATCCCTCACGCCACCCAATAGATTATTCTGCTGGTGTCTCTTCTTTGCGAATACCCACCACCGACCCGCCTGTGAGTGTGATGAGTTGGGCGTAAGCGATAGGGAAAATGGCGTTATGCGCCCCTGCCGCCGCATACAGTTGGTCAAATCTTTCCAAAGATTGGTCAATATAAACGGGAATATTCGCTGTGCGGATGCCAACAGGTGGCACACCACCAGGGGCATAGCCATAAATTTCGATACATTGGTCTGCGGATGCGGTTTTAATTTTTTTGCGTGAGACATCAAATAATACGGCGAGTTTTTTGTCATCCACACGACCATCACCACTCGCCAAGACGAGAATGGGCTTGTCATCTATGATAAATGCCAAACTCTTGACAATCTGACCCAACAAACAACCAATATTATCGGCGGCTTGTTGCGATGTGGCGGTGCTGGCATCGAAAAACTGAATCCGAATCGTGTTATCAAACGTATCAATGGCGTGTTGGACATCATCAGGTGTGAGGGGAGTCGTCATCACATCGCCATCCCGCCATCAACATTCAATACATGCCCTGTGATATAGCTGGCTTCGTCCGATGCCAAAAATGCTACTGCTTTGGCGACATCGCCCGCTTCGCCCCAACGCCCTAATGGGATAAAGGCATTGAGTTGGGCGGTGAGTTCTGCGGGGAGGTCTTTGGTGAGGTCGGTGAGGACAAATCCGGGCGCAACGGCATTGACCGTGATATTTCTGCTGGCGACTTCTCGTGCCAATGCTTTGGTGAAGCCGATAATCCCCGCTTTGCTGGCGCTATAATTTGTCTGACCAGATTGCCCTGTGATGCCACTCACGCTGGTGATGTTGATAATGCGCCCATAGCGTTTGCTCATCATAGAACGGACGGCGGCTTTTGAGCAGAGCCATGTACTCCGCAAATTAGCGTTGATAACCGCGTCAAAATCATCGGCTTTCATCATCATAATGACATTATCGCGGGTGATACCTGCGTTGTTGACCAAAATATCAATTTTGCCGTGTATGCCTGTGGCTTCTTTGATGAGTTTTTGCGCTTGGACTTCATCGCTCACATCAGCCTGTAGGCTGGTGGCACTACCGCCACCTGCTTTAATTTCGTCTATGACCGATTGAGCGGCTTCTTGGTTGCTATTAAAATTGACAATCACATGCGCCCCGCGTTTGGCGAGTTCTATGGAGATGGCGCGACCAATGCCTCTGCCCCCGCCTGTGACCACTGCGATTTTATCGGTGAGTTGTGTCATATTTATATCCTTTTAGTGTTGCCTCTATTGAGATGAGATGCAACGCATAATTAATATGGTGAAATTATAACATCCATCGCTGTTATCTGCCCACCCATCCGATAAAACGGGTTTGTCCGCGCAGGTCGCCTGTGAGGGATTGTGTCTCAAATCCGTCACGGGTACTACTATACACATCGGCACGTCCATCGGCAGAGGTGGATGTGGTGCGGATGCCCAAAAAGGCGATACGTGTGCCATTGGGGGCGTATGTTGGGTCACATACTGCACGCGGATTGCTCCCCGACGCGACAATGGTGAAATTGGTCGTCTCTAAGACGCGCACGCCATAGGTGCATTGCCCACCTTTTCCGCCAATAGCGAGTCGTGTGCCATCTGGCGACCATGAGGCACTCATCCCAAAACGTACAAAGGTTAAATCATCTAATGTGGCGATTCTTTCGCCATTGCGGTTCATGATGATGGTCTCGTTGGTCGTGCCTGCGCTCTGAAAAATCACCAAATTACCATCTGGCGACCATCTATCACTCAAATTAAGCTGGCGGTCTGCACCATTTTGCAGGCGCACTTCGCGCCCAACTTTGTCGCGCATATCGGCAATCCATAATGACCGTGTGGGGTTGAGGAGGTCAAAACTATCGCCACTGGCAAAGGCTAGGGTTTCGTTATTGACCCAATAGGGCGCATCAGATACCACCGCAGGGCTAATTTGTGTGATGTTATTGGTCGCAAATTCTAGTACATATACCTGTCCACTGATAGGGGTAGGCATGGTATCTGGATTACACGCATTTGGAACACTCGCCACCCATGTGGGGCAGGTGGCGCGGTCTGATATAAAGGCGACATGCCGTCCATCTGGTGACCAAACCGGATGAAAATTGAATGGACCATCGTTAACCAATGCCGCCCATGTAGATTGTTGTGTATCAAAAATAAAAATGCCCAAGCCATAGCCTGTTTCTAATGTCACGGCTAAAAATCGTCCATCTGGCGACCATGCGGGTTGGCTCACGATGCCTCGTTGGGCGGGGCTAGGCAAGGTGGTGATGCGTCCGCTTAACCCAATGACCACATCTAATATATATAACCCCGATGCCCCACGTTGAAGGTCATTCAGAAAATAAGCGATGGCATTACCTGTTGGCGAGAGATAGAACTGGTCAATTTGGTTGGTCTCATATTCTAAAATGGGGATACGACTGGCGGGATTAGTTGGCGAGGCAAAATAGAGGGTGGCTCTGGTGAGTTGTGCCTCTGCTGTAGATAGGTTTGTGATGGTCTCTATATCGTTGGAGTTGATGAAAGCGATATAACTATTGCCTGCCACATAATTTGTTGGCACATCCACCGATGCCCAATTATCAAAACGGATACTGGGGATGGGGTAAGGTGTGTTTACAGGGGTGGGTGTGATGGTTGGCGTGGGTTCTGGGGTAAATGTCGCCGTCTGTGTGGGAGTCTCCGTTGGGGTGGGTGTGATGGTTGGGGTCTGTGTGAGTGTGGCGGTGGGTGTGATGGTCGCCGTTGCGGTTGCGGTGGCTGTTTCGGTTGGGGCGCTCGTCACCACCGCGACAGCAGTAGGTGCCGGCGCACTTGGGCTACAAGCGACACAAAAAATGATGAGCATCGAAAAAATATTGCGTATGAGCATCACGCCACATCCTATAATTATTATCCAAACATGGCGGATATGATAACACATTTTATGGCGATATTTTTAGGCGGCTTGCCTATGGTGTTTATGGCTCAATGATTTTGAATTCAAACGATAATATTCTGTGGCGGGCATACGCAGAACGGCAACTATGCCTTCCATATACCCCCAACAGACGGCACGGTTGCCAATAGTTTAAAAGAGAATATTCGATGAGAATGTGTTCAGTTTATGCCATTTTTCTACCAGCTCGATTTGGTGACACCGGGAATTTCACCCCTGAGAGCCATTTCACGGAAGGTAATCCGCGACAAACCAAAACGACGCATATACCCGCGTGAGCGTCCCGTTACCTGACAGCGATTGCGTAAGCGGGTTGGGTTAGAATTTCGTGGTAATTGCGATAACGCTTCCCAGTTTTTTTCTTCTCGCAGAATCCGACGTTCTTCTGCATACTTGGCGACCAATAATTGCTTCTTCTTTTCTTTTGCAATAGATGATTTTTTTGCCAATTTTTAGCTCTCCCATCTTATTTTTATTGAAAATTTACACTTCTCCATCGCAAATGATACAAGGTATCAATAAGAAATACAAGAGATAATCCACCTTTATTTTTAGGGCTTACCTATAGAAATAGTTTTCTACCCAAAATAATGCTTTTATTGACCAATGTCATGATGAAATCTGCGTATAGTCTATGGTGTGGGTGTTATCGCCAAGACAGTGATGCTGGTGGTGTAGCGTGTTTGTGTGCCGTTGTTAAATGTCACCACCAACCCATATTCGCGGGTTTCTGTTGGGCAGACTTGTTGCTCGGCATTATGCGCCACAGGCACATCATCCAAATAGACCAATCGTGCCGTTTCCACACTCCAAAATAGGCGGGTGCATTGCCCCGCATATAGGGTTTTGCTATCGGCATTGAGTATCACCGATACGGTGGGGGTGATGAGGCTATTGGCATCAGTTGGGACACTCAATTCTTGACCAGAGAAGATTCGGTTGGGGTCTTGAATACAATTGCCCGTCTGTAGTTGTGCCATCGTGAGACCATATTGTGTGGCAATCCGTGTGAGGGTATCGCCCCCGCGCACCGTATAGGTGAATTGCCAATCTTCATTGACGATACATCCATCTACCAGCGCAGTAGATTCTGGGTCTGGGGTGAAATTTGGGCGTGGGGTATTGGTTGGGCGGGCGGTAGGGGCTTCTGTGAGTTGTTGCATCCCCTGTATAACTGATAATGTCGCATCTGCGGGGGCATCTGGAATGGCTAATACCGTGTTTTCTTGGCTAATACTGAGCGTGATTTGTTGCCCTGTCCGCAGATTGCGTGTGCCAATCGGTGTGCCGATGACACTATCGCCATCAATAACCGCAACGGTCATTAATGCGCCATTGCGTTGCCAGTAGACTGTCGCATTGAAGGTGAGATTAATTGGGTTGGTTTCTGATGTGCGGATAGTCACAGGCTCACGCGATTTGATTTGCATCAATACGGCGTTATCTGGCAGGTCAATGCAGGTGATATTGGGGGCAGTGGCATTAATCCGCGAACATTGAAGCGAGTCTATGGTGATTTCTGTGGCGGGTTGTGGCGAACATCCCATTATACCGATAGCGATAAACACACACACTGCCCAAAATTTCATCGGTTGTATCCTTGCTATGGTTGTACCAATAATTCAATACTCTGACTCGTGATTGCCACCCGCGAAAATCCGTTATTCCCCACATCTCCCACAAGGGCTTGGAGGCTCTGCATGAGAATCACCAAAAATTCGTCACGGATTGCCGTCTGATACGCCATACTCACGGGTGATACGCCGTCAATCCCTGTCATGGCATCTATGGTCATTTGCATTAATCCGCTTTCATCGGCAATCGAAACTTTAACCATGCCAATTTCGCCCGATTCAGCGGTGATGATTGCCAAAACGCCACAATTCACTAAATCTATGAACGCATTTTGTATCACCCAGTCGGCTGGTTGGTTGCTCACATTACTTTGGATGTGTTGTTGCAATGCCTGTTCGCTGAATGTTTGCCCGCCAAATCCTGCCAATGAACAAATATATTGTACCCGATAAATGGCGTTGGCATAATCATCAGAAATAAGCAATGCGCCATCGGGCATATTCTGAACATCCACAGGTCGCCCCCATACCACATCGCCTGTTTGTAGCCAGCCATCGGCAAAAATTTCGTAGCCGATGGCTTGTGATTGCGCGTTCAGGCGTACAAGGCTAATCCGATAGCCAATTTTGCTACTCCTGTTCCAACTGCCGTGTTCTGCGATGAATACCTGATTCACATAGTCATTAGGAAAACTCGTCCCTATATAAAAACGCATTCCTAGTGGCGCGACATGGGCGGGGAGCAATTGGGCTGGTGGGATAAATTCGTTACAATTGCGTAAATGACCAAATTCGGGGTCTGTGATATATCCTGAATGGCAATAAGGGAAGCCAAAATTTTGCCCCATAGTGGCGGCATGATTAAGCGTTTCGGGTGGGATTTCATCGCCAAGACTATCGCGTCCATTGTTGGTAAACCACAATTCCCCTGTGAGTGGATGCCAATCATACCCAACGGCGTTGCGTGTGCCTTGCACATAAATTTCGATATTTGAGCCATTGGGGTTCATTCGCACAATGGTCGAGGCGTATGGCTCGGTATTTTCGCATACATTACACGGCGCACCGACTTTGATATAGAGCTTGTCATCGGGTCCAAAGCGAATGGTGCGTGCGCCATGCGAGGCGGGTATGGTATCGTTGATGACTACCGCTTGGGGCGGATTATTGAGGTTGGCTTCAATATTGTCATAGCGGAGTACCTGCCCATTTGTCCCCACATATAACGCACCGTCTCTGAATGCCACCCCACTCGGTACATCTAGTCCTGTGATAAGGGGCAACACTTGTGGCGCGGTGGTGTTGGTGGTAGCGTTGGGGATGGCATAAACGGTATTTCCGCGTGTGCCGATAAATAGTGTCCCATTTGTGCCAAGCGCCATCATGCGTGCGGCGGGAATATTAGTGGCGAATTGGGTTATCTTAAAGCCGTGTGGCAACTGAATAGTGTTGAGTGGTAAAGCCTGTTGGGAGATGGTTCGATTGGTTGATGAAATACCAACCACCGTCACTACAGCAATTATTCCCATAAGACGGGCTAAATTACGCATAAAAACACCTCTATGATTACGATATAATCATCTTCGCATGTTTTTATAGATATTCGCAATAGTCCACTAGGGGTATTAGCGCCAATTAGTCATCTAAATGAGGCGATTTTTTGAGGGTGTAATATGACCCGCGCTTAGAGCCGAATTTTTCTAGGATATTTTTATTTACCAAATCGGCTAAATCGCGCCGAATCGTCTCTGCATGAACATCTGGGAACATCTGCTGAAGCTCGCTATTGGTGATGCGGGTATGATTGCCTTCTGTGAGGTATTCGATGGCTTTTTCTTGGCGGATATTAATATCCTCTATCAACGATACCAACGAGGGGCGCGGTGGTGGTGTCATGGTCTGGTTGTATATCACCACCTGAAACCCACCTTGCCGTTCTTGAAAATCGGGATGTTGCAGATTGTGTTGGGTCATGAGTTCCAAAATGCGGTCAATGCCATAACCGAGTCGCTCAATATACCCCATATCCGCCAAGACCTGAACGATGATGGGATTACGCGAGAAGCGTTCATCTTTGATATTTGCCACCGTCACAGGACCGGGTAATTTTCCCGGACTAAACACTTCCATGTGGTCTTTGAATAAAAACAGGCGGATGTTGTCACCATCCACGCTATAATCTCGATGTGCCACCGCATTCACCACCAATTCACGGGCGGCTTCTAGCGGATATTCAAATTGCTCATTGCGTGCCATTGTCGCTTTGAGCTGCACCCCTTTGCGGAGATGGTCTACTAAAAAGGTCTCTGCACGCCGAATTTGTTCTGGCAATGTGCCAGTAAGGTCTTCTCTGCTAAAAGTATCACCCATTTTTTCGCCAGCAAAACGCACGGCGGTGATTTCTGCGCTTCGCACAAAGGTTTGTGGCGATTTTCCAAATAACAAAATGCCTGCATTGGTGGGATAGAGTTGGTTATCTTTGCGTGCCAAACAGCCACGCCGTAGAAGGAGTGATTTTGTGTCGCGTTGTTCGCCCCGTTTGAGCGTCTCGACATAACTCTCGACTTGCTCCCAATCTAAATCTTTGAGTGTCGCACCTCTGGCGATTTCCATCTCAAATCTCATTTCACCCCGTTCTATGAGCAATCGGCGCAATTCGAGGGGTTTGAGAGGGATATTTTGGTCATGCTCACGGCGAACATAGCGCCCATCACACATATAGATATGGGGCATTCCCGCAGGGACTTCTAGCATCACTACTTGTTGGTTGTTGATGCTAATGGGATAGGGCAGTGGGGTGATGAGAGGTGGCTCTAATGTGAGTGCCGATTGTAACAGGTGGTCTATCGTGGTAGAGACATCTGTCACACCCTCAATATCATCGTTATGAATCCCCAAGACAACCACTCCCCCCCGACTATTTGCCATACCTGCACAGGTGAGGGCGAGTGGATGAGCCGCACAGTTATCTTCAAACCATGCCCATTGGGCATCTTGTCCAATTTCGAGTTGCGCCAAGATGTCTGTCTGACTTATAGAATGCGGAGGTAGTAGGGTAGCCATCAATCACCGCCAATTATTTGTCTGTTACTTTTTCAGCATCTTCGGCTTCTTCACGATATTTATCACGCTCTCGTCCATCAACGGGCGGTGGCAATAGCACCAATTCCAGCACTTGGGCGATATTGTTTACAAAGTGAATTTTCATCTCGCGCAGGGCTTTGTCGGGTATATCTGCGAGGTCTTTACGATTTTGTTCGGGCAAAATAATCTTAAAAATCCGCGAGCGATGTGCCGCCAGCAATTTTTCTTTGATGCCACCCACTGGCAATATACGCCCACGCAGGGTAATTTCGCCTGTCATGGCAAAATCGGCGCGGACAGGACATTCGGTGAATGCCGAAATAATGGCGGTAGCAAGGCTCACCCCTGCCGATGGTCCGTCTTTGGGTGTTGCACCTTCTGGGATATGCAAATGCACATCATAACTCTCAAAATCGTCACTGGGAATTTCCCAGATACGGGCATTGGCACGCAAATAGCTGAGGGCGGCTTGTGCCGATTCTTGCATGACATCGCCTAATTGCCCTGTCATGGAGAGTGTGCCTTTACCTGGAAATATTGCCACTTCGATATTCAATACATCCCCGCCATAGGGTGTCCATGCGAGTCCTGTGACGATGCCGATACTATCGGTGTCGTTGGCACGCGATTCAATATGATGTGGTGGTCCCAAATAGGTCGCCACATGATTTGCGGTCAATCGGCGGGGATAGGGGCGTTCTTCTGCGATGAGGCGGGCTGTTTTTCTGCACATCGTCCCAATCTCACGGCTTAGATTTCGCACACCTGCCTCATAGGTATATTCACGGATGATATTTTGCAGGGCAACCATCGAAAAACTAAGACCTGCTTCTAATAGTCCATGACCTTCTAGCTGTTTTGGGATGAGGAACTGCTTGGCGATTGCCAATTTATCCTCTTCGGTATACCCCGGAAATTCGACAATTTCTAAACGGTCTAATAGGGCTGGTTCTAGTGGTTCTAGGTCGTTGGCAGTGGTGATAAACAACACTTGCGACAGGTCATAATCTATATCGAGATAATGGTCGCTAAATCCCTTATTTTGTTCGGGGTCTAGCACCTCTAATAATGCAGACCCAGGGTCGCCACGATAATCTGCACCGAGTTTATCTATTTCGTCCAACATAAAAACGGGGTTCACTGTCCCTGCACGGCGCATGGTTTGGATAATGCGACCGGGCAATGCCCCGATATAAGTGCGCCGATGCCCACGAATTTCTGCCTCATCATGCACTCCGCCCAAACTCACACGGACAAATTCGCGTCCGAGCGCGGTGGCGATACTTTTGCCGAGTGAGGTTTTACCAACCCCTGGCGGTCCCACAAAGCACAAAATGGGCGTTTTCATTTTATCTGCCGCCAATTTGCGAACAGCGATGTGCTCCAAAATGCGGTCTTTGACCTTTGGCAAGCCATAATGTTCGGCTTCGAGAATCGCTTGGGCGCGTTTGAGGTCTAGGTTATCGGTGCTGGCTTTGCGCCAAGGCAATTCGATAAGCCATTCGATATAGGTGCGAATCATGCCGACTTCTGGTGCCATCGGCGGGATGATTTGCAGTCGGTTATATTCTTTCATCGCCTTTTCGTGGATATTGGGTGGCAATTGGGCGGCGAGAATCTGACGGCGCAATTCCTCAAATTCTTGCTGAAAAAAATCTTCATCCCCCAATTCACCCTGAATAATCCGCATTTGCTCGCGCAGATAACTTTCACGTTGATTGCGGGTCATCTCTTGCTGAACTTGCCCCTCAATTTCCTCTTTGATATTCAACACGCGCAGTTCATGACTGAGCAGGTTGATAACAAAGCGCATCCGTTCTTCGAGGATGGTCATCTCTAAGGCTTTTTGCCGATTTTGATACGAGGCATTGATGATGGTGATGGCAAAATCGGTGAGCCAACTGGCATCATTGATTTCGGTGGCATAACTGACCACTTCTTCGCTGATATTGCCTATCAATTCGACCACTTCTTCAAACATCTCGAAGAGGGTTTGTTTTAATGCGGTGGCATTATCCACATCGGCAATGGTGTCGTTGAGGAGTCTGGCTTTGACAATTGGGAGAGGGATATGGCTGAGTGTATCATTGATGATTATCCGCCGTCTGCCCTCGACCAATACCGAAAACACCCCTGCTGACATGGGTACAATTTGGGTGATTGCCACCTCTGTCCCCACTTTGCCCATGATGACAGAATCTAACCCGCTAAGGTCTTCTACGGGTACGGCGACAACCACGATGGTTTGGTGGCTTTTGATAGCATTGGTACAAATTTCCAGGGCAATATCCCCTTCGCTCATCAGGGGCATAATAATTTTCGGAAAGACCACCTGCTCTTTGACCACTAGCACGGGAGTCTCGAATATCCCATCCTCATTGGCTTTGGCATTGGTTATTTTAGAAAAATCAAAATCATTCTGAAGGCTCAAGTATGTTTAGTCCCATTTATTCTAACAATAAGGTGTGAACAGAATAGTTTACATCAAAAGTTGATGGACTGCAAAGGCATAGCCAACATTGACAATGTGATGCTTTAATTGCATAGTAGCTTCACACGATTTTTATCGCTAATAGCCAAAATAAGAGTAGGTACTTTCTGTGAGCGCAAAACGAAAACAAACAGTCGCTGTCATATTTGGTGGACGCAGTGTTGAACACGATGTATCGGTCGTAACGGGGCAACAAATCATCAAAGCCTTTGACCCACAGGCGTATGATGTGATTCCCGTGTATATCACCCGCGATGGCAAATGGTTCACGGGCGACCCACTGATGGATTTGGAAAATTTTCGCAACGAGGTCATCAGTCATAAAGGGATGGAACAAGTCATTTTGTCGCCTACCATCCAACATCATGGGCTGATTATCAACCCCATTTCGGGTCGGTTACAAAAAAGCGAACTCAGACGTATTGATGTGGTGTTCCCTGCCATTCATGGCTCACATGGGGAAGATGGCACATTGCAGGGCTTATGCGAAATGGCGGATGTGCCGTATATCGGTTGTGCAGTATTGGCATCGGCGGTCGCAAACGACAAAGCTATCACCAAGTCTGTACTCGCCAACAACAATATCCCTGTGGTGGATGGACTGCTCATCCACCGTGACCAATGGCAAAATGATCGCCAGACAACATTGGCAAATATCACCGAAAAATTGACCCTGCCCGTATTTGTCAAGCCTGCCACATTGGGGTCTAGCATTGGTGTCACCCGTGCCGATACACCCGATGCGCTGGCAATCTCATTGGATATTGCGACCAATTTCGACCGTCGTGTCGTGGTCGAAAAAGCCATTATTGGCGGGGTAGAAATTAATTGCGCGGTCATGGGGTATGCCGATGATATGACCGCCTCTGTGTTGGAGCAACCTGTCTCATGGGAGACATTTTTGACGTATGAAGAAAAATATATGCGCGGTGGTGGTGGGATGAAAGGCGCAGAACGGCTGATTCCCGCGCCATTGAGCGATACCCTCACGGCAAAAATTCAACAAACCGCCATCAATGCCTTTCGTGCCATTGACGGGCGTGGCATCGCCCGCATAGACTTTTTAGTTTATCCCGATACCGAAACCGTCTTTTTGAACGAAATTAACACCATGCCAGGGTCATTGGCATTTTATTTGTGGCGCGAAAGTGGACTCTCTGCCCAACAAGTGGTTGAAAAATTGGTCAATTTGGCACAAGATGCCTATGCCGATAAGCGCAAGAATACCTATAATTACGAGACGAGCCTCATCGAATTAACCGCCTCACGGGGGCTAAAAGGCGTTAAAGGGGCAAAAACGATGGTCACATCTTCAAATTGATTCGCCAAGAGTGGGTGTTTTGATTACAATTGAATGTGTTCTCATTACTGCTTAGGCGTGGAGCGATTGCTATGAAATTACACCGCATGATATTGTTGGGCATTATGGGCATCATCGTCATATTGACGGCATGTACGCCCAATGAACCCGTACCAGCTACCGCCCTTAGAGGGGCGATTGTACCAACTCGTGTAACCGAAACACCACTACCGACTATTGAATTGACCGAATTGGTTGTTATTACACCAGTTTCTTCGACCAATACACCTGCGCCAGACCCCACAGACGCGCCACCCGTGCCGACTGAAGAAGCTACGGTGGCGGTGACAACTGTCGTGACTGATGAGCCAACCGCTACAGAAGAATCACTCCCCACTGAAGAATCTACCATAGCAGTGATAGCGGTTGTGACCGATGAACCAACAGTTACAGAAGAAGCTACAGAAGTATTGGCTACTGTCCCAACCGATACGGCGACATTGCGCCCAAGCGCTTCGCATACACCGACCACAACACCAACCGATACCCCACCACCCACCCCCACATTGGATATTCCCACATCACAACCCATTGTTGATGTTGAAATTGCCTATGGTGATGTGGTGACGGGGACAATCAACAATGAAACTTATGAAGCACGCTATATTTTTGAGGCAGAAGCAGGTGATATTGTCTCGATTATCATGCGCTCAACCAACCGTCAACAAAACCTCGATGGGTATCTGACACTCCTTGCACCGAATGGCGCTCAATTGACGGTGAACGATGACCTCAATTCACTCCAAAGCTATGACCCAGGGATTGCGAATTATGAGATTTCTCAATCGGGGGCATATACCATTATCGCATCGCGGTTTAATGGTGTAGCAGGGACATCATCGGGCGATTTTGAATTAACCTTGTCTATTGTGGATATTACCAACCTCACCCCAACAGCCACCGCCACTGCATCCGTTGTCACCACCGAGACGACGATTGCCTACGGGGAACGTGTGCAAGGCGAGATTAGCGCCGAAGCCTATTATGTGGCATATCAGTTTGTGGCGGAGCAAGGCGACACCATCGGAATTTCGATGAACGCGCTATCTGGCACATTAGACCCACAAGTGATTTTGTTCTCTGCCAATGGCGCAGAAATCGCCTCTAATGATGATGACCCGCTCGGTGGATTTAATGCCTATCTACGCGATTTTGTTATCCCCGCCGATGGTGTGTATACCATTTGGGCAACACGTTTTAACCGCGAGACGGGTACCAGTAGCGGTGAATATGAGCTACGGCTAGAAAAAGCGGGCACTGGTACAACCGCCACCCCCGTTGTGACCAATAATGGCGATATTTTTGTTGGAGATACCATCACAGGTGAAATATCCAACAGTAATTATTCGCGCATATACACTTTTGCTGGCACAGAAGGACAAGTGGTTACTGTCACCATGCGGGCAGATATTGGCAACCTAGACCCCTATCTCATTCTGATTGACCCCAATGGTGAGCCGATTTCCCGCAATGATGATGGGGTAGGGATGGGCTTTAATTCATCACTAAACAACGTGACTTTGCCCACGACAGGCAACTACAAGATTGTTGCGACCCGCTTCCAACCTGTGACAGGTGTGACGGCTGGCACATTCCAATTGGCACTCACTGAAGGTAGTGGTGTATCAGAGTCGCTCTTTTCGGTTAAACCTATTGGATTGGGTGATAGTGTGAGCGATGAATTGATAGGGAGAGATTATCACTATTACACCTTCTTGGCAGAAGCAGGCGATGTGGTGACGATTACACATACAACTGTCAGTGGCAATCTGAATCCGTTCCTTGCCATTGAAGATGCTTATGGCACAGAATTTACTCGTAGTTTTGACGACTTATTTGACCCCGATGAGAATTATAATAATGCCGCCATCCGCGATTTTATCATCCCCACTGCGGGTTATTATACCATTGTAGCAGGATACAGTGGCGAGACAGCAGGGCAATATCGTTTGACGCTTAATCGGGTGCGTAGCACAACAGTCATTCCACAATATGCTACATTGGATTGGGGCAAATCGCGCACGTTTGTAGACGGATTAGAGTCTAATTATCTGATTAGTGCGGGTGATTGGCTGGTTGAAGGGGTGGAACGGCGTTTGACCAGTGTGATGACATTCCGCTTGCCCCCATTGGATGGGCGCACCTTACAAGATGCCCAATTGACACTTGGGGTTTGTTATCTGACCAATAGCAATGTGTTTGGTTTGTTTGGTGATTTGGCAGTTTCATCATTGGGATATTATGCCTCTGATGTGATACCGCCGTTGGCAGAAGAGACGAATGTTACCCCGTTGGAGACACTTGTTCGATGCCAAAATGTGGCTTTAACCGATTTGGTCACAGAAGCCTATGATGCCCAAGCCACCTATTTGCAAATTCAGGTGAATTTTATGAGCGATACTATTAACACCAATAACGCCATAGATGCGGTGATATTTGTAGACCCACGCCTCGAATTATATTTCGAGACACCCTAATAACCGATATGGGCGCAAGAACTGATATACGCCCACATCAATCAACCATGCCTAACGCCGTGTTGCATTGGTTTTTGGCACAAAACGATACCCGACCCCATATTCATTATGGATATAGGTCGGGTTTTTGTAATCTGGTTCAACTTTACGGCGCAGATGAGAGACATAAATTCGAGGATAATGATGCTCACTGATATATTCTGGACCCCAAACTTGCTCTAATATCTGTTGGAAGCTCAACACTTCACCACTATTTTGAATAAAGAGTACCAATAGGTTAAATTCGGTAGGGGTGAGCCGACACTCTTTGTTATTGATATAAACTCTTCTGGTGTTGAGGTCAATGGACAGATAATCGTCCTTATAGGTGATGAGCGATTTGCCTTCATTGGCTTCTGCGCTAGACCGACGTAATAGGGCTTTGATGCGTGCGCCGAGTTCTATATCGCCCAATGGTTTGACCATATATTCATCTGCACCAATATCGAGTCCGGCGGCGATTTCTTCTTCGGTGATGGCGTGGGCGCTCATCATCAAAATAGGTACATTCGACTCTTCCCGAATCCGTTTACAAACCTCTAAACCACTCATGTAGGGGAGTGCCACATCCAACATGACTAAATCTGGTTTCATGGTCTCGTATAATTTTAATCCTGTGGGGCCATCCGCCGCTACTTTTACCTTATAACCAGCATGTTCTAAATTAATTTGTAAAATCCGAGACATGCCTATGTTATCTTCTACAATGAGGATTTTTGCGCTCATATATATAATGACTCTTTCAATAAATTATGCACTAATGTGCATACCTTTTAGTTTACCACTTTTAGAATCAAACTCATATATAGCCGTTCAATTCAGCCGTGGGATATGTTATGCTTTTGGCAGTTTATGACATCTACGAATATGAGGCATTTTGTCTGTATCACCCCTTACACAACGATTTTTAGACGCATTGCCCGCTTTCATCACAGGGAGTATCGTTTTTTGGAGCGTTTGGTCGGTATTTAATGCTCCCATCTTGCTCAGTTGGATAGCATTTTTTTGGATATGGTACTTGGTGGCGCGGATTTTATTTGCCCTCTATGCCCATACACGCGGTTTGCGCTTTATTCGACAAGCAAACGCGCAGGATTGGTGTGGGTTGTATGCCGATTTTTATGCCACCCACCCGCATACCCTCCATTGGGATGATGTGCATCATATCGTCTTATTGCCCAATGACCATGAGCCAATAGCCGTTTTGCGGGCATCATTGATGCAATTGGCACAATCGCCAGAAGCCCCACACATGACCCTTATTTTGGCGATGGAATCCAGAGAAGCCGATGAACAGCATAAAGCCGAGCAATTGCGCGATGAATTTGCAAATCAGTTTGCGCGAGTGCAAATTACCTTGCACCCAGAGGGGGTATTGGGCGAAATTCGGTGTAAATCGGCAAATATCGGTTATGCCATTCGCCAAGTGAGCGAGGCGTTGCATGGGCAATATCATGACCTCACCAATATGGTGGTCACAGTAATGGATGCCGATACCCTATGGCATCCGCACTATTTTACAGCCCTCACCTATCATTTTATCACCGATGAAGCGCGTCATAGCACATTTTGGCAAGCCCCGATTCGGTATCATGGCAATATTAATGCCCTGCCTCATGCGTTGCGTTTGGTGAATGTGTATGCCAGTGCGTTGGAACTTGCCTATCTTGCATCGTGGTGGCTCACATTGCCTATTTCATCGTATTCGGTTAGTTGGAAATTGCTCCATGCACATGATTATTGGGATAAAAATGTCATCGCAGAAGAATGGCGCATTTTTCTCAAAACCTATTTTGGTGAAAATGGCGCTGTATCTGTAAAGCCGATATACTTGCCATTTACGGCAACGGTGGTGCATGGTGCAACCGTTTGGGATGCACTCAAAAATCGGTATCATCAGACAGTACGGCACGCACTTGGTAGCAAAGAAATTGGCTATACGGTGGCGGGTGTTATGAGTCATCCGCACATATCCCCCTATAAACGATTGCGATTGTTGGGGCGGGTCTCTCATGATATAACGGCGGCAGGGGCGGGCTGGTCGTTGTTGCTTTTGGGCGGGCAGGGTGTGGCTTTGGTGCATGGATTGGCGATATACAGGGGCAATTGGGCGTTATTTGTTGGTTTGCAAACTGCATTTATCATTTTGACGATGTTGGCGGTTGTCTTTTGGATGATAGACAACCGTGTGCGTGGTGAGCCGATGATTCCGCGTGGTTGGCGTGACCGCATCAATACCCTGATTGCCTTTCTGACATTTCCCATATTAACCTTTTTATTGCTCACATTGCCTGTTTTTCATGCCCAAATATGGTTGTTGTTGGGTGTGCCATTGGTGTTTCGCGTCTCTCCCAAGACCAGTTAAGCAGAGGATATTCGTTATGAAAATTGCATTTTTAGCCTCATTCAGAGAAACTAGCGTTGGCGGAGAAAGTCGGGTGGCGGTAGAACTCGCAGAAACCCTCGCGGAACATGGACATGATGTGGTGTATATTTGCCCTGGCGATATCACAGGGTTTATCCCACAGCCAGACGGGTTAAATCGGTTTACTTTGGCGAGTATTGGCGATGGTGAAGTGGTTGCATCGAATGTATCGGGCAAGCATCTGCGCCAACTGTATCAATTTTTAGATGAATTTAAGCCAGATGTGATTCATACCCACACTTATTTGCTCATTGGGGCGGTGGTCCAAAAATGGGCATTACGTCATAATGTGCCATTCCTCTATACCGCGCATGAACTTCCCACCAAACTAGGCGAATTTTCGCAAGGGTATCCGTTGGCAAAATGGGCAAAACGCACCTTTGTCTTTATGGCGGTGGTACGCGCATTTTATCGGCATTGTTCGGTGGTGGTGGCGCTCAATCAATCGGCGGTGAACGATTTGCGCGAATTGGGTTATACGGGCAAATTGGTTCATATCCACAATGGACGTGACCTCAAACGGCTTAATGCCTGCCCGTTGCCAAGTCGTGATGCCCCCATCCGCAGACTGATTTTCACCGGGCATATTATCCCGCGAAAAAATCAGGAATATCTGGTAGAGATGATGCGTTATTTGCCCACACACTATCATCTCAAATTGGTAGGATATATTGGACATCGGGGCTATCATGAGGAATTATGCCAAAAAGTAGCGGATTATGGGCTGAAAAATGTCGAATTTACGGGGCGTATTGAGCCACGAGTCATCCCCGATATGCTGGCAGATACGCATGTGTTTGTGTCTGCATCGGTACTAGAGGTGCAAAGTTTGGCGGTGATAGAGGCGTTGGCGGCGGGTAAGCCTGTGGTGGGGTTGGCAAATCAGACGGTGAGCGAATTTGTAGACGATTCGTGTGGGGCAACCTTGCCACAAACGGCAACACCACAAGCCTTTGCAGAGGCGGTGATGCGCGTGGCGGATGCACCAGATTATGAGATGCTATGCCAAAATGCCCGCCAAAAAGTGAAAAAACACGATTGGGAGACGGTGATTCATGAGACCATCACCGCTTATCAAACATGCCTTGCAGAAAAAGGACAAACACCCCCAAAGCGGTCTGTGGTCATCCGTATTTATGCTAGGATGACTAGTTTCATCTTTGGGGTGGTGTTTTGGGTGGGTGATCGGGCTAAATAAATTTGATATAATGCCGAATCACGCGCAATATCATCCTTACCATATTAGCGATTTTATTTTGGGTGATAGATAATCATGTTCGCGGTGAGCCGATTATCCCACATGGGTGGCGTGACCGTATTCAGACAATGATTTCTTTTTTAATATTCCCTATATTAACCTTTCTACTGCTCACATTGCCCGTTTTTCATGCTCAAATCTGGTTGTTATCGGGCTTACCTTCGGTGTTTCGCGTCTCTCCCAAGACGATAACTGTTTAAATAAGGATGATAATGATGAAAATCTTGATTGTTACTGATGCACCAGTCAAAGACATCAGTGGGGTTTCGACAGTGGTTCAACATACGGTTGACTATTTTGTGTCGAATGGGCATGAGGTAAAAGTCTTTAGCCCAAAATTTAAGGCAACACAAAATATAGTGAATGAATTTCCCCCAAATATTTTGCATGAGTTCAATGGGTTATCATTGGCATGGCTTGGGCATCGAGAATTGACGCTGACCATACCGATTTGGGGATTTTGGCGCAAAATGCGACGATTTAACCCCGATGTGGTGCAAGTATTAGATACTCAATTATTGGGGGCGGTAGGTGTGTTATGTGCGCGGGCTTCAAAACGCCCTATTATTGCTGTTTGCTCCACCAATTCGCCCCAGTTTGCCAAATATCAGACTAAAGTGCCTTTTGTACCCACGCTTGTCCGTTGGTTTACACGGGTAATTACCAACCGCGCTCATGTTGTCCTTGCGCCGTCACAAGCGATGTGTGATATTTTGACTGCATCTAAATTTAAACCGTCACAAGTTTGGACATTGGGTGTAGAGACCGATATTTATACTCCCAAAAAACGGGATGAGGACTTGCGCCAGAAATTGCTCGATAAGGGTCAATTTGGGGCAATTGCTTTATATGTTGGGCGATTAGCCAAAGAAAAAAATATTGATGCGCTCTTATCGCTTGCACAAAATACATACGGGGTACGCTTAGTGATTGTGGGTGATGGTCCAGATAAATCACGCCTCGAAAAATTATTTGCCAATACCAGCACGCATTTCACGGGGTATGTGGTGGGGGAAGATTTGGCGCGGATGTTTGCAAGTGGCGATATATTTGTATTCCCAGCATTAGCCGAGACCTTTGGGCATGTGGTTTTGCAATCTATGGCGAGTGGTATCCCAGTCGTGGCGATGAATTCACCTGCCAGCGCAGAACACGCCCGTAATAGCAAACAAGCGATTTTATTGACATCCGAAAACCCTGATGAATTACGCGATGCAACATTGGCATTGTTGAAAGACCCTCAACAATGCCAACAGATGGCAGAACATGGCATTATTTATGCACAGACCATGACATGGACAAAAGTTTTTGAACACTTAGAGGACTATCTCGCACAAGTGCAGAAAATAGCCTATCAGCCTAAATAAATTTGATATAACGCCGAATCACGCGCAATATCATCGCAAATTGGAGCGATGTAGGGTCTGCGAGGCGTAATTCTGGTTGTTGGGCAAATAGAGAATCGGTCAGGAAAGATTGGGTATGCGTAAAACGCAATAATCCCTCTTTGCCGTTGCGCCGACCCACACCGCTATTACGCTGTCCGCCACTGGGTAGGGAAGGGGTAGCCACCGCCATCTGGGGGCGGTTGACGCTTACATCACCTGTATCCAAACGGAGTGCGATTTGCTCTGCACGCTTAAAATCACGGGTGAAAATCGAGGCAGATAACCCATATTCGCTGTCGTTGGCGAGCCGAATTGCTTCTTCGATACTGTGAAATTTCATCACGGGCAAAATGGGACCAAATGTCTCTTGGCGCATGACATCCATCGAATGGTCAACATCAGCCAAAATGGTTGGCTCAAAGAAAAGGGGTCCGAGGTCGGTGCGTCTGCGCCCCCCAAAGACGACTTTTGCCCCTTTAGATATGGCATCATGAATATGTGCTTCGGTGCGTTCTAGCTCACGGATATTGGTCATGCTCCCCATGTGAACATCCATACCATCGCCCGACCCCATTTCAAACCGACTCGCATAATAATTGAGTTTATCCATGAGGGCATCATAAATGCGCGAATCGGCATAGACGCGCTCAATGCTAATGCACACTTGCCCCGCGTTTTCAAAGGCACTCCGCATTAAACCCGCGGCGGTCATGTCTAAATCGGCATCTTCCAGCACAATACACGGGTCTTTTCCGCCTAATTCGAGGCTATAGGGAATCAACCGTTTGGCGGCGGTTTCTGCGACCTTGCGCCCTATGGCGGTGCTACCTGTGAAGGCGATATAGTCTACGTGTTCCACCAATGTTGCGCCTGCACGACCATCGCCATGAATCACCTGTACCACATCTTGCGGAATCCCCGCCTCGTGCATGAGTTTGACGGCATATTCAGCCGTAAACGGGGTGATTTCGCTCGGTTTGAGCAAAACGGAATTCCCCGCAATCAGGGCAGGCACAAGGTCTATCAACGCCAGTAGATAGGGATAATTCCATGGAGAAATGACCCCTACCACACCATGCGGCTTATAAAACACTTTGGCTTTTTGCAGAATTGGCACAACTGTAGTGCGTTTTTGTGTCTTTAGGAATGATGGTGCATGATGAATGTAGTATTGCAGGATGTTATCGAGGACGAGAATCTCTAAAAACGCGCCAGAATCGGTTTTACCCGTCTCGCTACGATTCATTTTGATGATGGTCTCTTGATTTTGCCACACTAAATCTGCCCAATGGCGGATGAGACGCACTCGTTCTGAGACCGATTTTTCTGCCCAAACTGATTGTGCATCACGGGCGCGTTCTATTGCCTCGCGGATTTCATCGGTGGGGGTTTGGGGGACAGAGCCAATAATTTCGCTGGTGATGGGGTTAATGACATCTATATGTTGATAGACTGCGCCCGATTGTGGGCGATTTGAGATAGCCATAATAAGCCTCTGTTGGGATAAACAATAATTTATACCTGTATTATATGCCAAAGCGGGGTATATGGCGATAATAACACCAAAATGCTCATGAAAAAATCACCTCTATATAATTTATGTATCCTCTGATACACTACTAGGCTCAAATATCAATATCGAAAGAAAAACCCAATAATGGACCGTGTACAAAAAATACTATCCCAAGCGGGCTTGGGAAGCCGTCGTGCGTGCGAAGCGTATATCGAACAAGGGCGCGTGCGTGTTAACGGCACTATCATCACACTCGGCGCACAAGCCGACCCTATCCGCGATGTTATTGAAGTGGATGGCGAAAGACTGAATTTCAAGACTCTGAAAAAACGGTATTTTGCCTTTTATAAACCTGCCAATGTGTTGTCATCTAATACTGCAAATCATGAAGATGAACGCCCCATTGTGCGCGATATGTTGCCTGTTGAGGGGCATTTGTTCACCATCGGACGCTTGGATGCCGAGAGTGAAGGTCTGATGGTTTTGACCAATGACGGCGAAACCACCAACCAATTGGCACATCCACGTTATGAACACACCAAAACGTATTTGGTCACGGTCTATGGCAAACCCGATAAAGACATATTAAATCGCTGGCAAGATGGCGTATGGCTAGAAGAAGGGCGTTCTGCTCCTTCCTATGTCACCATTATGGATGAAAATTCAGAGACAACCGCGTTACAAGTGGTCATGACCGAAGGCAAAAAGCGCCAGATTCGTCGTGTTGCCACCATATTGGGATACCCTGTGAAAAAATTAGTTCGTACCCACATTGGGCAATTGGACTTGGGTAAGCTCAAACGTGGGGAATGGTCAGAACTCAATGCGTTAGAAGTTGAGGCGATGAAAACCCCCGCACCAGAGATTGTTTTCATCAAAAAACGGCGCAAAATATTGCGCGAGACTTCTGGCGGACCCAGACGGGCATCTGGCGATAAATCGGCAGTACGCCCACGCGGGATGAATGCACGTCCCAAGTCTGATAGTTATGTGAGTCGTGAACGCCGTGACGGTGATGGTCGCCCCCCACGCGGTTTTAGCCGTGATGAAGCCAGTAATTCTCCACGTCCACTACGTAGATCATCTGGCGAAGGTGATAGCCGTCCACCACGCCGTGACGGAGATAGCCGTCCACCACGCCGTTTTAGTGGTGAAGGGGATAGTCGTCCACCACGTCGTGAGGGTGATAGCCGCCCGCCATACAGACCATCTGGTGAAGGTGATAGCCGTCCACCACGCCTTGACGGAGATAGCCGTCCACCACGCCGTGAAGGGGATAGTCGTCCACCACGTCGTGAGGGTGATAGCCGTCCACCACGTCGTGAGGGTGATAGCCGCCCGCCATACAGACCATCTGGTGAAGGAGATAGCCGTCCACCACGCCGTGACGGAGATAGTCGTCCACCACGCCGTGAAGGGGATAGCCGTCCGCCACGCCGTGACGGAGATAGCCGTCCACCACGCCGTGACGGAGATAGCCGTCCACCACGCCGTGACGGAGATAGCCGTCCGCCATTCCGTCCATCAGGTGAAGGGGATAGCCGTCCACCACGCCGTTTTAGTGGTGAAGGGGATAGTCGTCCACCACGTCGTGAGGGTGATAGCCGTCCACCACGCCGTGAAGGGGATAGTCGCCCGCCATACAGACCATCTGGTGAAGGTGATAGCCGTCCGCCACGCCGTGACGGGGATAGTCGTCCACCACGCCGTGACGGAGATAGCCGTCCACCATTTCGCCCATCAGGTGAAGGTGGCAGTCGTCAACCACGCCGTGATG
>Ga0163154_10003081_pt1 | contig 23639 bp, 17 predicted proteins | sample OliLakLV19MP9P1_FD_148649 | JGI IMG/M metagenome (GOLD analysis project Ga0163154, IMG submission 148649) | Freshwater microbial mat bacterial communities from Lake Vanda, McMurdo Dry Valleys, Antarctica - Oligotrophic Lake LV.19.MP9.P1 | ecosystem: Environmental > Aquatic > Freshwater > Lake >... | reverse complement strand
GTGATGGCCGTCACCGCCGTGGCAGGCCGGATGATTCGCACCGTTCCGAACGGTTTGAACGCCCGCACCTTCAAAATCGAAGTCGAGAGCCTGATTGCCGCCGTCCCGGCGGAAGAAATAGCGGTCATCAAAGAACGGGCGGTCATTCTCAGTCAACTTGGGCGATTCGTCTATGAAATCGGGGCGGGCAACGTCAATAAAGTCACCGAGGCGTCGCCGTATGCCAAAAAGATTGACCAAGGCAAGCAACGCCCGCGCAACGGTCTGGAATTTCTACGCTATTTGCTAGGGTATTTCAGTCGTAAGGGATAAATCGTAGGGGCGCAGCGTGCTGCACCCTAAATTTCCCGCATATTAGGTCAGGGCATCCGCGTCGCGCTTGAGGTCGGCGCGGATGCCCCGCGATAAGCTCACCAGACGGTCAAATGCCACCGGCATAATCGCATTATATGCGCCAGCCGCCGCATAGATAAGCTCATATCGCGCCAGCGACTCATCGACATAAACAGTCACGTCATCACGACGATGGGCGATAGGCGGCACGCCTCCCGGCGCATAACCCGTGATGGCGATACAGTCTTCGGCGCTGGCTGAACGGACTTTTTTGCGCCCGACGTTTTGCAGCGCCGCCAGTTTACGGTCATCGACACGCTGGTCGCCGCTGATAATCACCACGGCGGGGCGATCTTCTACCAAAAACACGATGCTCTTGGCGATTTGCCCCAATTCACAGCCAATATTATCCGCCGCCATTTGCGAGGTCGCGGTAGAATTCTCAAAAAATCTGATTTTTATGTCCGGCGCGAACTCATCCAACGCTCGCTGAACATGCTGCGCGTTCCATTCGTCCATATCAAACCGATTTCCCCTCTAATCGTGCGACATCACCGGCAAGGTTAGGCTGAAAATACTGCCTTCGCCGGGGGTGGTGCGGGCGGTCAATCTGCCGCCGTGCGCCTCTGCCACGCTACGCGCAATATACAATCCCTGCCCCAATCCACGCGGATCGAGACGACGCCCATCACGGCTGACTGGCGTCCCTCGATAGAATCGTTCAAAAATCCGCGGCAAATCTTCATCACCGATGCCGACCCCGCTATCAATCACATCCACGGTCAGTTGATTAGAGTCTTCCTCATCCAACCCAGCAACGACCATCACGCTGCCTTTCGGCTCGGTATATTGGACGCTGTTCCGCATCAGATGACCAATCGCCCAACGCAGCCGCCCCTCGTCGCCTTCGACAATCAGCTTGGGGGTATCGCGCACCATCAGGACGATTTCAAGTTCGCCCTGCTGAATCTCGGACAAGACACCGCGCACAATGCTATTGAGCAAAGCATCGACTTGCACGGCCTCGCGGCTAACCAAGAACGTCCCCGCGCCGATTTCGGCCAAGTCCAACATCTCGACAACCATCCGGTCAAGCACATCGACGTTGGCAATCAACGACTCGACCATCTGCTCTACGGCGAGATGGTCGCCCGATTTGGTGGAAATCAGATCTGCCGTGCCTTTGATTTTCGCCAATGGAGTCTTGAGTTCATGCGAGATAGAACGGATGAAGTGTGAACGCAACCGCTGGGAGACTTGTTCGGTAGACACATCTTTGACCAGCACCAACGTCCCAATCGACTTGCCATGCGATGTGGTGACGGTAGCAGCCCGCAATACCAACGTCTGACCGTGATGCTCAACACGCTGCGGCACTGTCGTCGGCACGACCTCGCCCCCGTCATCTAGGGGCAGAGTCAAGCTTATCAGGAGTTGACCAGACCGACTATAGGTGAATTCTTCCGGCGTGCCGAAAATGTCTCGCGCAGCGGTGTTCATATAAACCACCTGCTCCGCGCCGTCCAGCAGAATAGCGCCCTCTTCCAACGCATCGAACGCAGCCCTGAATCGCTCTAGGTCGCGTTCTTTGTCACGGAGGGTCTCTTTCAGCCGTTCATTGCTCTGAATCAGCAGACGCTCTTTGTCGCGTTGAACGCCCACGACCCGTCCCGTAGGTTGCCGCCGGAATTGGCCGAACAACCGGTCAAAAAACGTATTCGCGCCATCGCTCAACGCTTGCACGCCTTTCAAATCATCGGGGGGCGGGGTTGGATCGCTCACGGTTTAGGCGGAATCTGCTTTGGTGGTTCTTGTTTGGGTAGTTCCGGTTTGACCGGCTCACCCTTCGCAGGCTCTGGGCTAACCGCTACAGGTTTGGTCGGCTCAGGACTGCCCATCACCGGTTTGGTAGGTTCGGGGCTGACCACTACCGGCTTAGTCGGCTCAGGCTTGATTGCTTCGGTGACGATAGGCGTAGCCTTTGTCACTTCCGCAACTTTTGCCGCCTCAACTTTGACCGGTTCTGGCTTCGGCGCAGCTTGCTTCTTCTTGATGATGTCATGCAAAATAATCCCGAGTCGGTCAAAGTCCGGCAACGGTTTATTAATCACATGATCTACCCCAAAGTCTTGGCGCAGACGGTCAATCTCGTCTTCACTCAGGACGAACGCCGTCATCAAGACGATTGGGATATGCTTAATTCTTTCGACATCTCGCATCCGAGCCGCAATCTCATTGCCACGACGCCCCGGCATACGAATATCCATCAACGCGAAATCCGGCAGGTTGGCTATCACCTTCCCTGCTTCCACCTCATCGAGCCAATCCCAGACCTTCTGACCGGTCTCGAATGTCATTGGGATATGTCCCCAAACCTGACACATAATCCCGACAAGGTTGCGGATGTCGGCCTCATCTTCCGCGATTAACCAATTCACGGGCATCCTCCATCACCGGTGTCATAAACACCTTGTGGCCCAGCGCGACACACAGTTTGGCCTAAAGTATACCTTGATTCAATTCTGGATACATCAAGGAAGCTTAGAAGATACCCCACTAATCAACCAAAGGCTATATCTCCCTAGCGCATTGGGGTTGCCGCCGAATACCGATAAGAATACCGGATCAGCCGCGCCCGTCGCCATTTCCACAGTTGCATCCAGCGCATCGAATCGCAGGATGTCGCTATTATAGGCCATGTCTGCGCTTCGCCAATCACCCAACTCGCAAGAACGGAGTCCCCAATCTTCACAAACGGTCACGCCGTCGGTCTGTTCATCAAGCACGAGCTGTATATCCAATCGCGAGTTTGGGTCACGCTGGGCGATTAAACGCAGCGTGCCTTCCTTCGCAAACGGGCCGTGGCGCAAAATAATCGCGTCATAATCCTCAGCAGTTTCTAAGCTCAGGCCGTCTACTTGGGCGACGAACACGCCGACTGTCCCGTCCAAACTGCCAATCGTCAACCCAACTTGGCCGTTTGCCACCTCAAATGGGATTTCAAAAGTCGCGGTATGCCCCAAGACCTGAGCATCTGTCGCGGCGAAAGACAACGCCCCTAGCGGGATATTCTCGCCGGTAATCGCCCCGCGCAGGCCACTTTCCTCATCTGGCAAGATACATGAGGTTTCCCCCTCGGCGGCTTGACCGTCCCCGACTCGAATCACAGGGCGAAACGACGCCCAGACGGTCAGGCGTAAGACATCTCCAACCTCGCTGGCGTCGCCAACCTCGATATAAGCCACCGACTCCGCCAACTCAGATTTACAGCGGAACGAGACATCCATATACGGGTCTACGGGGTCGGGCTGAGTGGTTATAAACGTCAAAATCAACCGATAAGAGCCAATTGTCGTCCCGTCCTGACTGCCCGCACGGGTGGCAATCACCACCAACTCGCCAGTTTCCGGCGCTTTGAATGTCACCATCGCTTGACCATCCGGCTCAGCATCCAGAAGTGTGCCGTCACTCAATCGGTTGCTGGCGATAAAGACATCGCCGGACGCGCCGCGCACGCCAATCAGAGGCGCAAGCCCGTCCCCGCCGTCCATCGTCAGTTGATATTGCTCGCCTGCGACGGCATAAAACCGCCATAGGTCAAAAAACGCGACGGAGGTCAGGGTTTCATAGACCGGAACATCTTGCTCCAATGGTGCGTCCACGGGGTCATTCTCTTGAGCAGAGGCCGTCAGACCGACCACACAGATGAGTAACATCGACAGTCCAAGCCGTAAAGTCCTCATGAGCGTGCGCGAAACCACCGATAGTCAATGTCATAAAACGCCTTATCCAATTCCCAATACTGCTCTGCGAGAGCGCGGTCAGGGCGGCGACGGTCAAGGCTATCGGCCAATTTGGTGAAGCGCTCAAGGTGCTGATTGAAGCGTTGAATCGCGTAATCTCGCGCTTGTCCCGTCGTGACCAAAAACGGCCAGTCAGAACTTTGCAGTAGTAAGGCTTCACGGGCGATTTGGTTCAGCACGAACTTCTCATCATCCGTTGGATTGGGGTAACGGATGACCAAACCCTCTAACCGGATTTCGGCCTCATGAACTGGAGCCCACATCCAGCGGTTATCGGTGTTATTCCAAGTGAAATGGTTGCCTCCCGCCCCCCATGAACTTTCGGGGATATGCAAAACCTGTTTGGGCGGGGTCTCTGTGATGTATTCGTTGGCCGTCTTGAGGTCAACCGACGGGTCATTGGCGAGATGGCGCAGCACGCGCTCCAACCATAGCACGCCCTCATACCACCAGTGACCGAACAATTCGGTGTCGTAGCTACTCATAACGAGGCCGCTCTCGCCGGTCTTGGCCTTATGCTCACGCAATTGGTCGCTGACGAGATGCGCGAAATGTTCGGCGTGCTGCTCGACCTTATAAGCCGCCCAATCGGGGTGGTAGTAGTCCTTCACCGCGAGGTCGAGTTTTGAGCCGGTCACGCGCCAATATTTCAAGCCGCTTGTGCCAGCCTTTTTGTGGAACTCACGGTAATCGAAATCGCCGGGATAGCCGCTGGACGAACTCCAGACCTGTTGCCCGGTCTGCGCGTTGCGTCCAATCACCGCTACGCCACTGTGACTGAGCGCGTTATCCCCCGCCGCTGTATCGCTGACATAGTAGGCTTGAAAGGTCGTGGCGTCGCGCTTGGGGAATTCGTGCATGTTCGGCACGACATAACGCCGCCGAATCTGGCCGTAAGGCCCAACCACCTCACCCGTCGCAACACCTACCGGCTGCCCGCCAGTGATGGTGTGCGTTTCGGTGAAAAACACGCGGATGTCATATTCCGACAAGTGTTGCTCCAGCCCAACCCGCACCCCGTCGCGGGTGAAATAGGCCGGACGGTACGCACATTCTGGCAGCCAAAAACTGGTCGGGCGGCGTCCATAATGCTTGACATACGAGGCCACCCCGGTCTGAATCTGCGCCCGTAGCGAGCTATCGCGCCCCAGCAAGGGCATATACGGGTGGGTGGCCGCGCTGGTAACAATCTCGATATAGCCGTCCTCTTGAAGTCGCTTAAACGCCCCAATAATGTCGCCATTAAAGCGTGTATGGAACGCCCGTTTTACGTTTTCATAATGTACTTTATACCACTCGGCCAGATAACGCAGATGAGGTTCTGCGGTGGGGACGGGTTCGTAGGTCGTGACGACATACGGCGGCGTAGGGTTGCCGCCCGCGTTGATTTCCGCCTCAACCGCCGCCCGCGCTTCGGTAACAGCCCGCGCATCAAGCCCAGTCTGTTCCTCATCCATCACATGCAGCGGCGTATCAAGCTTGAGCGCGGCGTCAAGATCGCCATCCACGGAGCGCCCGCTGAAAAACAGCATGTCGCGCTTGGCAGCCGCAATACGGTCATCCAGATATTGGTCAAAATGCTGCAAAATCAGTGGGTCGGCCAGTTGCTCAGTCAGCACCGGCGTAATCCCGATATTCAGCTTAAATTTCACCCCTTCTTCAGAGAGGTCATAGAGGGTTTCCAGCAGCGGCACATACGTTTCGCTTGCCGCTTCGTGAATCCATTCCTCACCGTGAGGCCACCGTCCGGCCAACCGTGCATAAGGCAGGTGGCTGTGCAGGACGAACATAAACGTGCCATTAGACGCCACTTTAGGGGGTCTCCCATCATTGATGCGAATACGACGTTTAGCTGATTTTAACCTTGCGTTAGCCACTGCCGCAATTGCGCCTATGGGAAGAGGGTTTGTACGAATCCACCAAAGATTAAGAAAAAACGAACAAATCTTGCTAGAAATTGTCCCAAACGATGTCGGACGAATAAACTCATTTAGGTGCTAAACGGTTTTCCATAAGCGGTTGAATCGGCCATTAGCCCTACGCGGGTAACGGTTTTAGGGACTTTTGGTGTAAACTGAGGAACGTTTGGCGTTGTTTGGCTTAAAGAATATCGAGGGCTTTCAGTGGCTTCTTATCCGGGTTTATCCGCCGCCGAGGTCGCAGAGCGCGTCCAACGCGGGCAAACCAATAATTTTGAGGCGCGCAGCGGGCGGTCTTACCTCCAGATTGTGCGCGATAATGTCTTTAACCTGTTCAATATCATCCTATTTTCGCTGCTACTGACGGTGTTCATCTCCAAAGACTACGCCACCGTGTTTTTCGCCGGATTCAGCGTCTTGACCAACTCGGTGTTGGGCATGTATCAAGAGATTCAGGCCAAGCGCAAACTTGACCAGATGGCGGCGCTGGCGACCAAAGAGGTGCGCGTCTGGCGCGGCGGCGTGTTGACCACCATCCCGCATAAGCAGGTCGTGGTTGATGACTTGATCGCCATTGAACCGGGAGATCGTTTCGTAGTGGACGGCGTGATGACATTTGCCGACTCGTTCGAGGTGGACGAATCGCAACTCACGGGCGAATCGGACGCGGTGTATAAGGCGCAAGACGACCCTGTATCCTCCGGCTCGTTCTGTATCGCGGGTAGTGGCGTGATGAAGGCGACCAAAGTCGGCGCGGACAGCACGATTAACCGGCTATCTATCATCGCCAAAGCGTATAAGAACACGCTGACCCCGACCCAACATAAGATTAACGCCATCGTTGAAATCTCGGTGCTGGGCATGTTCATCCTGACGCCGATGCTGTTCATCGCTGGGTTGGTGCGCGGCGAGGCGTCGCTGGACATCATCCGCAACGCCGTCGTGTTCGTCACCAGTCTTGTACCGCAAGGGTTGGTCTTGGTTGCGACGCTATCGCTGACCATCGGTGCTGTCCGCATCAGCCGCTTTCAGACCTTAATTCAGCGGGTTAACGCGGTGGAGTCGATGGCGAACGTCACCGTCCTGTGCTTCGACAAGACCGGCACGCTGACTGAAAATCGCCTGTCTGTCAGCGAAATTCAACCGCTTGGCGGGGCAAGCCTTAACGATATATGCTCCAAACTCAAGCGCTATACCGACAGCCTCAGTCATCAGAATCGGACGGCGGGCGCGGTCAACCTGTTCGTTAAAGATGCCAACGCCCCAACCCTCCCCAAAGTGAAAGAAATTCCGTTCACGTCCGGGCGCAAATGGGGTGCGATTCTATTTGAGGATGGGGCGCTGGCGTTTGGCGCACCAGAGCGCATGATTACCGACCCCGATATTTTGAATCGCACCCGCGAAATGTCTACCCACGGGCTACGCGTGCTGGCATTCGTCAAGCTGAACGCCCTCCCAGAAGATGAGAAACTCATCGGCGCAGCCGGATTGACCCCGTTGGCGCTGGTCGTGATGAGCGACCATGTACGCTCTGACATCCAAGAGACGCTCCAACAATTCCGCGACCTCGGTATCCGCCTCAAGGTCATCAGCGGCGATAATGTCGAGACCGTGCGCGCTATCGCAACCGACGCCGGGATGGATACGACCAACGCATATACCGGGGAGCATCTGGAATCAATGGCCGCATCGGAATTTGGCGCTGCCGTCCGCAATGGGAGTGTTTTTGCCCGTATCGAACCGGCCACCAAACAGAAAATCGTCGAGACGTTGAAATCGCAAGGTGAGTATGTGGCGATGGTCGGCGACGGTGTGAACGATGTCCCAGCGCTCAAGGCGTCCGACCTTGCCGTGGTGATGAACGACGGCACGCAAATCAGCAAAGACGTGGCCGACATCGTGCTGCTCAATAACGCGATGTCCACCCTCCCTCGCGCCTTCTTTGAGGGGCGTGAAATAACCCAGACCATTTATGGCACGACCAAGATGTTTATGGCGCGCAACTTGTATAACGTGCTGTTATTCGTCTTTATTGGGTTCATGCTGCTACCGTTCCCCATCACTCCGGTTCAGATGAGTTGGGCGTCGTTCGGGACGGTCAATATGCCGGCGACCTTGATCGCGTTTGGCATCATCCGCCCCAAGTTCATCAAAGATTTCCGGCGCGACGTGCTGGACTATCTGCTCAGTGTCGGTCTCATCGGGGCGGTCATCCTCGCCATCCTATTCACGACCACCTATTTCGTGACCGGCGGTGACTTGATGAGTTCCCGCAGCGCCTTGACACTCTACATCTGCCTATTCGGGATGTTGATTGTCTGGCAAGTGCAAGGCGTCGATATTGCCGAGCCGCGCACCTTCCTACAACACCGCAGGGTCGTGCTGATTAGCGCAATCGTCACTATCCTGACCATCATCTCGTTTTATAGCGGCATCGAATCTTTCAAGTTCAAAGGCCCGTCGATCTATACCGAGGCGGGGCGTGCCGTCATCATCAACATCGCGGCCATGTTCTGCTTGACCATCATCGTCACCAGCCGCGCTATGCGCGAACGTGGGTTGATTAACCGCCTGTGGATGTTGGTCGGCGTACAAGTTGAGCCGGAAGGGAAATAACCGACAATGGACGCGCAGCGCGAATTAGAGATTGCCAGCATTGATGCCCGTGAAGGTCGCCCAGAGTACGCCCGCCAGCGACTCTGGGCGCTGCTGGGTGCGCTGGGACAGCCCAAAGAGGTTCGCGCTGCCGCCTATGTCATCCTCGCAGATACCTATCTGACTCAGGCCGAGAAACGCGCCTGTTATGGCGAAGCGCTGGCATTGTTCTCCGGCCACATCGAAGCCTTGCGCGGCCTCGCTCAAGTTGCACTGCCCCCGCCGCCCAACAAAAAGCCGGGTATCACCCCGCCGCCACCGCCCTCACACCGTCCGGATCTCGTGGATTTTTTTCCGGTGGTCGGAATCTTAGACGGTCCAAATGGGCTGGGGAGCGCGTTTTTCGTCTCGCGGGACGGGTTGCTGGCGACCACGCGGCACGTCATCGGCGGCTGTGAGACGGTCACGGTGGAATTAGCCGAAGGGCGGCGCGTCAAAGGCACTGTCGTCTGGTCGTCCTCAGCGCTTGACCTCGCACTGGTCGAGACGCCTTATACCGTCCATAGCCTGATGACCCTGACCGGCCCCGCACCCTTGCCCGACCAAGCGATGGCGTTTCATAGCTATCACCAAGAATTGCTATACGGCAAACTCCGCTTGACCGGACGTGCTATCACCGATGGGTGGTTCGCCACCGACCTCAGCGGATTATGGGACGAGGGCGGCGGCCCGATACTCAACCGAGATAACGCAGTGGTCGGGATGGTCACGCGCAATTGCAGCCGTTCATCGCCGCATGTCTACGCCCTCAGCCTGAGCATCATCCTCGACGCCGTGCGCCGCTATCAGGCGCAAGCCGCAGAGGGGTTGCCTCGGCGCTACTGTCCGGCCTGTGGTCAGCGGTGCTGGCGCGACGCGGCAGAGATGGCCTGTACGATGTGCGGCGCGTCTTTCGCAGAGGATTGGCTACGCCGGTAAGTCCACCCATCGCCAGACTGTCCGTGCGATAGGCAAGAAATTCGCTATAATCAACCTTGAAATAGATACACACTTTCTAGGGGGAACGATGTTTAGGACGCTCAGAATTCAATCAATTGTGATGATTACCCTCATGGCGCTGCTTTTGGGCGTCATGTCCGCCTCTGCACAGGCACAGACCCACACCGTCGCTGGCGGAGAGACATTGTTCGCCATCGCGCAAAAATACAATGTGAGTTTTCAAGCGCTTGCCAGCTATAACGGCATCGTTAACCCCAACCTGATTTATGCCGGTCAAATATTGGTCATCCCCAGCGCTGATACGGGTTCGGCTGGCGGCGGCACGCCCCCGGCCAATGGCGCGCTCCCCGGCACGACGCTGGTGTACTATGTGCGCGTGGCCGATACTCTATCCGAAATCGCGGTAGAGTACTGCACCACCGTCGCGGCGATTGCCAACGCCAGCGCAATTAATGTTTATGCGCGGATTTACCCCGGTCAAGCGCTGTATATCCCGGTGGGTTATTGCTACGTTAATGGCCCCGTGTATGGCTATCCGCCGCACATCCCGCCCGTCGTGACCTATCCCCAACCGCCGACTTACGGCTCGTATTATGTCGTCCGCGCTGGGGACACCTTGTACCGGATTGGCGCGATTTTTGGCGTGAATATCTACAGCATCGCCCAAGCCAACGGTATCTTAAATTTGAACCACATCTACAGTGGTCAAACTCTAGTGATTCCTCCGCGTTAATTTGGCTTATCCAACCGCGCCAGCACCGCGTAAAGGCTGTCTTTGATGATTAGCTTGTATGACCTGCTGCAAGCAGGCAATGGTCAGCTATATGGTCAGCCCGTGTCGCAAATCTTCACGGGCATTACCCTCAACCCAGAGCCGACCAGCCAAAATCAACTGTTCGCGGCGATGGCGATGCCATTTGGCGATACGCACCGCTATATCGAACGGGCGATTGCCAGCGGAGTCACTGGGGTGTTGTGTTCCCGCGTGCCAGATGTCGATACGACGGGCATCACTGTGATTATCGTGCGCGATACGCTCACGGCGCTTTTGTCATGGTCGCAGCACATCCTGACGCGCTACACGCCACAGCTTATCGCGGTAAGCGGCTCAACCGGCAAATCGACCACCACCCATGCGATTCGGCATGTGCTTTCCACGCGCTTCCATGTTCATGACAACATGAACCTAGACTTGGAGAATCGGGTCAATATTCCCATTAGCCTCGCTTCGTTGATGCCCGACCACCGCTATTCAGTATTGCGCTCAGGAATCAGCAAACCCGGTGAGGCTGAGACGCTTGTAGATGTCGCACGCCCCGCCATCAGCGTCATCACAGCCATCCATCACGCCAACCTCGACAGTTTTGGTTCAATTGAAGGGGCAGCCGAGGAATACAAACGGTTCACCCAGAAATTGTCCCCAGATGGGCTGCTCATCTTGAATTACGACGATGAGCGCGTCCGCGCCCTGAGAAACGCTACGCCAGCCCGTACCATGACCATCAGCATCGACAATTTTGGCACAGATTTCATGGCCTATAACGTCATTGTTGGGGTACAAGGCACGGGTTTCGACTTGCTGCACAACAGTCGGCGCTATCTGGGCTGCTGGAGTCCGCTGCTAGGTCGGCACAACCTATATGCGGTTTTGGCGGCCATCGCGTGCGGCGTCGAGGCCGGAATGCGCGTCGAAGATGCGTTACAAGCCATCACCACGCTTGAGCCGCTGCCGGGGCGGATGCGCCCGCTGGTCGGCCTCAACAATTCGCTCGTGATAGACGACTCGCACAGCGCACACACCGAATCCACCATTGCGGCATTGGATTGGCTGGCGGCCATCAAAGATACCCGTGAGAGCAGCATCGTCATCATCGGTGAACTCGACGCATCCGGCGATTTTGAGCAGTATGGCAAACGGCAAGTCGGGCAAGTCGCCGCTAAAGCTGCCAACGTCCTGATTACACAGGGGGCGGGCGCGGCTCCCATCGGGCGGGCGGCCTTTGACTGGGGTATGAAGGCCGAGAATGTCCAAGCGGCCTATTCCGCCGTGGGTGCGCTCAACGCGCTGTTCGGACGTTCGGGTTTGACCGCCAACGATGTCATTTTGATTAAAGGTGGCGGCTCCGGTGAAATGGCTCCGGTTATCGAAGGGCTGATGAAACAGCCAGACTCGCCAAACCTCAGTTCCCACCGTCGGGCCACTGTGTTACGCCGTGCGGGGGTGGGTCGCCCGACATGGCTGGAAATCGACGCCAGCGCCATCGCCAATAACGTGCGGATGCTCAAGCAATTCGTCGGCGCGAATGTCACCCTCATGGCAATCGTTAAAGCCGATGGGTATGGGCATGGCGCGGTCTTGACCGCCCAGACCGCCCTCGCCAACGGCGCAGAATATCTAGGGGTCGCCAATCTCCCAGAGGCGCTCGACCTACGGACAGCGGGTATCAGCGCGCCAATTTTCGTCATGAGTTATACCCCGTTTGAAGCCGTGCGAGTTGCCATCCAGAACAACCTGACCATCTCCCTATATGACCCCCAACAGGCCGTCGTGTTCGACCACGCCGCCCGTGACGCTGGTCATAAGCTGCGAGTCCATGTGAAGATTGACAGCGGATTTGGGCGACTGGGCATGGATGTCAACGAAGCAATGGCCTTATTCCGCCAATTGCGCGGGATGCCGTATCTGGACATCGAAGGGATATACACGCACCTCTCATCGGCAGATACCGACCCCGTGCATACGGCTCAACAAGTCAATACGCTCCGTGAAGTCGTGCGCCCGCTACGCGCCGCCGGATACAATTTCAAATACGTTCACGCCGCCAATAGCGCCGGGACGTTGGCTTCGGTGGATAACCACTTCAACATGGTACGCCCCGGCCTCGCCATATATGGATTGAATCCCTCGCCTGAAATGACCGTCCCAATAGGACTCCAACCCGCGATGACATGGAAAACCGTCATCGCGCAAGTTCGCACGCTCCCGGCCAACCATCCTATCGGCTATGGCAACACTTACGTGACCAGCAAGCGCGAACGAGTCGCAATCTTACCACTGGGGTATGCAGACGGCTTCCGCCGTAGCCCCAATTTCGGCGAAGTCCTCATCCACGGTCAGCGTGCGCCCATCATCGGGCGCGTCAGTATGGAAAAGACCATCGTCAGCGTTGAGCATATCCCTGATGTCGGCATCGGTGATGAAGTCGTGTTGATGGGCAAACAATCCGGCGATTCTATTACCGCCGATAACATTGCAGACCGGCTCGGAACCATTAATTATGAGGTCATCACCAACGCCCTAGCACGGATACCTCGGCGCTAAAAATGTGAGTTTCGACCAATGTATTGACAAATTTTTTGGGCGTGTTATTCTCATCGCTATATAGGGTGTCTTTTGAAATTTCCGCAACATGGGTTTTGCGTTTTTCTTTATCAATTAGGTGATACGCATTACCTCGGTCTAAAAACCCCTATATTTCCCTCAACTTGGCGATTTGACACCATGTTATTTTGGGGTCGTGTCAAGCGGGTAAGACGCATGATTTGCAGGAGGTGGGTTCAAGCAATAGTTTGGTGGTTTTGCCCTAATGTCTTCGGCAATCTATTTTTCGATGATGAGGAGTTCTTCGCATGTCACGTTTTAGTAAGCTTTTCTCCCTGATGTTGAGTGTGCTGGTTTTGGTCGTGTTAGCGATTGCGCCTGTGACCGCACAACCCACAGTTATCACCTTTAGTTCCAACGCCAGCGACCCCATCCCTCGCGCTTTCACTGAAGAAATCGTCGGGATGTGGAACGAAGCCAACCCGGATACACCGGTTGAGCTTTCCACCGTCGCCCATGAAGATTTCAAAAATGCCATCCGCACCTATCTGGCAGCCGAGCCGTCGCCCGATGTGCTGACATGGTTTGCTGGTGAGCGCGCCGCCTTTTTTGTTGACCGTGGTTTGGTCGGCGATTTCGGCGATGCGTGGGAAGCCGCTGGCTTGAACGAATCAGTCGCCCCCGGCTTCAACGCGCTGGCGACCACGGGTGAAGGCAAGTATTTCCTCCCGACCAGCTACTATTGGTGGGCCGTTTATTACCGCCCATCCCTGTTCGAGCAGGTTGGTATTGAAGCCCCGATTGAGAATTGGGATCAATTGCTGGCCGCGTGCGACGCATTCAGCGCCGCTGGCATCGCGCCGTTCACCACCGGCATCAAGTTCCGCTGGCCGGCAGCCGCATGGTTCGATTATCTGAACATGCGTACCAACGGGCCGGAGTTCCACATTGATCTGATGCTGCTCAAGGAAAGCTACACCGATGAGCGCGTGAAGCAGACCTTCGCCAATTGGGCTGAGATGTTTGACCACAACTGCTTCATCGAAGACGCCGCCGCCTATGACTGGAACGAAGGCGTAGACATCATGGTTCAGGGCGACGCCGCCATGTACCTCATGGGTGGGTTCATCACCGATACCTACCCAGATGAGTTGGAAGATGACCTCGACTTCTTCCGCTTCCCGGTCATCAACCCGGATGTCGGCATTGGCGAAGATGCCCCGACAGATGGTTTCTTCATGAGCGCCAACGCTTCCAACCCCGACGGCGCCAAAGACTTCCTGATGTACCTGACCTCGCAGGAAGTTCAACAGAAGGCGTTCGATGACCTTGGCCGCCTACCGACCCGTATCGATGTTGATGTCAGCGCTGCCAGCGAAGCGACTCAAAAGGGCATCAACCTCATCCAGACCGCCGATTACGTCGCCCAATTCTATGACCGCGATACCACGGCTGAAATGGCCGATGCCGGTCTGACCGCGTTCGTCGAGTTCTGGGATGATCCGTCGAGCATTGACGACATCCTAGAGCGCCTCGAGGCTGACCGCATTCGTATCGCAGAAGAAATGGCCGCCTCAGAATAATCTCTGGCTGCACAAAAGCGCGGAGGGCTGGTTAACAGCCCTCCGCGTCTGTTTTTATGCCCCAAAAATGTGTGCCTTTTATGATGGGAGACCCCTCAAATGGCCGTTAAACCCCGCCTCTTCGCGACGCCAGAGCAGCGTGTCGGCGCAAAAAAAACCAATTGGTCGCCTTATTTCTTTTTGACTATCCCGCTGCTGTTGTACGCCATGTGGGTGGTCATCCCCACCCTTTACACCTTTTACCTCAGCACCACCAGTTGGGACGGGGTATCCGATAACCCGACGATTATGCGCGAACCGTTCAGCAACTTCTCACGCTTGTTCGGTGATGAGTTTATGACGTTTGAGGCTAAAAAAGAGGGCGACCCGCGCATCTTACAAATTTTCCCCGCCGCAGACCGCACCTTCCGTATCGCGCTGACCAATAATGTCCGCTGGTTGCTGGTGTTCATCACCATCCCAACCACCGCTGGCCTCGCCTTAGCGATGCTGCTCAACACCGAAATGCGCTTCGGACGATGGTATAAAATCAGTTTCTATACGCCACTGGTGCTGTCCGGCCCTGTGATTGGTTTGATTTGGGCTTGGGTCTATCAACCGCGAGCCGGTCTGCTCAACGCAGCTTTAACAGCTTTGGGCGTGGCGGATCCACCGGGGTGGTTAGCCGAGCGTGACCTCGCGATTTGGGCGATCATTTTTGCCTCGGTCTGGCGTCAGGTCGGCTACGTCATGATCCTGTATCTGGCGGGTTTGAAGAACGTTGATCCCAGCTTGGTCGAGGCGGCTGTAGTGGATGGGGCAAGTCGCTGGACGCTATTTCGCAAGGTGGTTTTCCCGCTGTTAGCTCCTGTCACCACCATTGTAATGGTCATCTCGGTGATCGATTCGCTCAGGTCGTTCGATCTCGTGCAAATCATGACCAATGGCGGCCCCGCAGAAAGCACGCAAGTGTTAGCGAACATGATGTATAACGAAGCCTTCCAGAATTATAAGATGGGCTATGCCGCTGCGATTGCAGTAGTCATTTTTGCATTCTCGCTGGTGTTCATCGGAATCTATTTACGACGCACACTCAAAGATGAGTTGGAATATTAGGAGGCACACCGATGGCGACTGCAAACCCAGCTCAACCCCTTGCCAACACGACAATCGCGGTTAAACCCGTCCAAACCGGCAAGCATATACGGACGACGATCACCTATATTGTCCTGACCATCCTAGCGATTCTGTGGCTCGTCCCCATCTTCGCGGCGTTGCTCACTGCCGTGCGAACGATGGACGACATCACGCTCAACGGTTTTTGGAGCATCCCCGGACCGGATGTCCTAACCTTAGATAACTTTGTCCAAGCATGGACATCGGCACGGGTCAGCCAATATCTCATCAGCAGTTTCATCGTCACCATCCCATCGCTGATCGGGATGCTATTCCTGTCCTCGCTGACGGCCTATGCGCTGGCACGCTTCAAGTTCGCCCTGAATTTGCCGATTTATTTCATGTTCGTGGCAGGGACGATGCTCCCTTTCCAGATTCTGCTGCTACCGGTGTTTTTGCTGGTCAAGAATTTGGGCATCTACAACACCTATTTCGCCCTTATCGCCATCCATACCACCTTCCAGATGGGCTTCTGCGTCTTTGTGCTGCGAAACTTCATGCGGACTGTCCCCAGTGAAATTTTCGAGGCCGCCCGCGTGGACGGTTGCGGCGAGTTCAAGATTTACTGGCGAATGATGCTGCCTCTCAGCTTGCCCGCAATGGCGTCACTGGCGACATTGGAATTTACGTGGGTGTTCAACGACTATATCTGGGCGCTCATCTTGGTCTCCAAGCAAGAGCTTTTGCCCGTCACGGCGGGCTTGGCGACCCTGCGCGGCCAATATACAACCGATTGGCCGGTGATTACAGCAGGCGCACTGCTGGCAACCCTCCCGACTCTTGTCGTATTCGTGGCGTTGCAGCGGTACTTCATACAAGGTTTAACGGTAGGGTCTGGCAAATAATCTGCCCATAAGGGCGCTATAATCTGAGTGAGCTGTAGAGGGGTGGGTTGTCCACCCCTCTTTCTTAGCAAAAGGATCACCCGTGCGAAGCACCCACCCGTTCAATCAGGGCTGGTTATACTGCGCGCAGAACGTGGCTCAAGGCCTGTCGAATGACGGGTTTGTTGCGGTCACACTGCCCCACAGCAACGTGATTTTGCCCTATCATAATTTTGACGATACCGAGTACCAATTCGTCTCAACCTACCGGAATCATTTCACCCTACCAGTGCCGTTGAATGGCCGTCATGTGCTGGTCGAATTTGAAGGCGTCATGATGGCGGCCACCGTCAGCATCAACGACCACACGTTTGCCGAGCATCGTGGCGGATTCGTGCCGTTCACACTCGATTTAACGCCCTATTTGAACGAGTCCGGCGACAATGTACTGACCGTCCATGTGGACTCCAACGAGCGTAAGGACATCCCGCCGTTCGGCGGCACGGTAGACTATCTGGTGTTCGGTGGCATCTACCGCGAAGTCACGCTGTCGTATGTTGAGCCGGTCTATATCGAAAATGTGTTTGTCAAACCCCGCAATGTCCTGAGCGAGTCGCCTACAGTGGAGGTCGATGTCCGGCTGAAAAATCTCGGCGCGGCAGATCGCACGGTTGGCCTATATATCGCTTATGGAAGTGAGGATGCGCCCGACGCAGCAGCACAGGTCAGCACCCCGACTCCGACCACGGCGGTCATCCCAGCCAGTGGCTCGCGGGTCATTAGCGTCACCTTGAGCAACCTCGCGGCCTTCGATTTATGGTCAACCGATAAGCCGACCCTCTACCGACTGGTTACTCATATCATGGACGGCGGCAAAGGCGCGACGATTGACCGAAAATGGACGCGCTTCGGTTTCCGCGAGACGGCATTCAAGGATGATGGTTTTTACCTCAACGGCCAGCGACTGCAATTGATGGGGCTGAATCGCCACCAAAATTACCCGTTCATCGGGGCGGCGGCTCCGGCACGCCTCCAACGCAAAGACGCCGAAATCCTCAAACACGAGTTGGGCGTGAACATCGTCCGCACCTCGCATTATCCGCAATCGCGCCACTTCCTAGACCGCTGTGACGAACTGGGGTTATTGGTCTTTGAGGAAATCCCCGGCTGGCAGCACATCGGTGACTCCGATTGGAAATCGCTGGCATTGCGCGATGTGACCGCGATGGTCGAACGTGACCACAACCACCCCAGCATCATCATTTGGGGCGTGCGGATTAACGAGTCGTGGGATGACCACGATTTTTATACCGCGACCAACGCCCTCGCTCGGTCACTTGACCCCACCCGCCCCACCGGTGGCGTGCGCTTCTTCCTCGGCTCGGAATTTCTGGAAGATGTCTACACGTTCAACGACTTCTCCAATCGCATTGTGGAGCCAGAACACACGCCACACCTCGTCACCGAATACAACGGTCACATGTTCCCAACCAAGTCATGGGATCACGACCAGCGTCGCGTCGAACACGCTCACCGTCACCTCATCGTCCAGAATCACGCCCGCAGCATGGGCGGGGTCAGCGGCGCGATTGGCTGGTGCGCGTTTGACTACAACACGCATAAAGAATTTGGCGCAGGAGACCGCATCTGCTATCACGGCGTCTCAGACATTTTCCGTCTGCATAAATACGCGGCCTATGCCTATGCCAGCCAGACCGACCCCGCTGTACGCCCTGTCTTGCAAATCGCCAGCAGTTGGAAGGCCGGGGACTATAACGAGGGCGCGACCATCCAGCCCATCACCGTCCTAACCAACTGTGATTATGTTGAGGCGTTCGTCGGCGAAAAATTACAGGGCAAGTTCTATCCAGACAAAGCGACTTATGCGTATCTGCCGCACCCGCCCGTCAAGATGGAAGGGCTGGACATCCGCCTTGCCTTCCCGTGGGGAGATTTGCGTGTGGTCGGTTATGTCGATGATAAGCCGGTCATTGAGCAAAGCATCGCGGCTGATGGCGTCCCCGCCCGCCTCGAAATCTCCACAGACGACGCAGAACTGGATGCCGACGGCGCAGACATGACCCGCGTCATTTTCCGTATCGTAGACAAATACGGCAACCCATTGCCTTATGCCGTGAGTACCGTCACTTTGGATGTCGAAGGTCCTGCCGACCTATTCGGGGATACGGTATTCCCGCTGATTGGCGGTCAGGCTGCTCTCTACCTACGTAGTCGTCATGAAGCGGGCGAGGTCGTCATCCGTGCCAGCACGCCGCGCCTACCGTCCGTCCGCGTCGCCGTCACGTTGAAGAAATAGGTTGCTCCATGACTGATATACGTTTTGAGCAAACAAGCTATGCGGGTTGGGACGGGTGCTATCGCCTGAGCAATGGCGTCGTTGACCTGATTATCAGCGGTGGATTCGGCCCGCGCATCCTGAGATTCGGTTTCATCGGTGAGCAAAACGAATTTGCAGAGGTCTATGACGCCGCCCGCGCCACGCCTGCCGATCAATTCCGACTGTATGGCGGACACCGCTTCTGGCACGCCCCAGAACAGCGCGGGCGCACTTACTACCCAGACAACACGCCGGTTAATATCACGTTCGCAGACGGCATACTCACCGCTGTTGCGGATGCAGAAACTACGACAGGGATGCAAAAGACCCTCCAAATCTCGCTTGACCCCACCGGGGCGCGGGTATTGGTCACACATAGCCTGACGAATATCGATTTATGGCCGGTGCAGGTTGCGCCGTGGGCGCTGTCGTGTATGGCTGTCGGCGGGACGGCGATTCTACCGCTACCCCCGCGTGGCTCGCATGAGACAAACCTCTTGCCGTCCAGCAGCCTCGTCCTGTGGGCATACACCAACCTAAGCGACCCGTGCTGGACGTTCACGCCAGAGGCGGTGCTGCTCAAGGCCGACGGTGTGAATCCTATGCCGCAGAAAATCGGCGCGCCCGTCTCACAGGAATGGTTGGGCTATGCACGGGGCGGAAACCTATTCGTCAAGCAGTTTGAGCATGAGTCGGGCGCGACTTACCCCGATAACGGTTGCTCTGGTGAGTTGTTCGTCATCAATTACATGCTCGAAGTTGAAACCCTTGCGCCATTGGCGACGCTCGCGCCGGGTGAGACGGCTGACCATGTAGAATCATGGTCGCTGTTGCGTGATGTGGCAGAACCGCACACCGCCGCCGACATCGCCAGCATCACCTCGCGTATCGCAGAATTGGGGTAAATCCCAAAACGCCGAGAGATTTCGTAGGGGAGCAGCGTGCTGCGCCCTGTACACCTATCAAAACCACGGACAAACGGACAAGGCAGGCCTTATCCCTACAAAAATCGCACTTATAACACTGTTAACTGTCATGTCCAACTCAGACTCGGGACTCATCACTTAGGACTCAAAAAATGGGCATACTAGACGACTTCCCACACCGCCGATACAACCCGCTCACAGGCGAATACGTGGTGGTCTCACCCCACCGCACCAAGCGCCCGTGGCAAGGGCAAACCGAACGCCCAACGGTGGCGGAGCGTCCTCAGCATGACCCCAAATGCTATCTCTGCCCCGGCAACGAACGCGCTAACGGTGAACATAATCCGCACTATGGTGATACATTCGTCTTTACCAACGATTTTGCCGCCTTATTGCCAGAAGCGCCCGCACTAGATACCCAAACCCACCCGCTATTACACGCAGAGGTCGCCCGTGGCACGAGCCGCGTGCTGTGCTTCTCACCGCGCCATGACCTCACCCTTGCGCTGATGGATAAGCCGTCTATCGTCCGCGTCATTGAGGCGTGGGCGGCGCAAGTCACGGAATTAGGCGAGACGTATAAGTGGGTGCAGGTGTTTGAAAATCGCGGCGAGATGATGGGCGCGTCCAACCCGCACCCACACGGCCAAATTTGGGCGTGTGATTTTCTGCCCAACGAAGCCGCCGCTGAGGACAAAACCCAGCGTGCGTATTTTGAGCAACACGGCACGCCTTTATTACTGGATTATACCTATCTGGAAGCAGAACGCGGTGAGCGAGTCGTCGCGCAAAACACTGATTGGCTGGCCGTCGTCCCCTATTGGGCGGTCTGGCCGTTCGAGACGATGGTTCTGCCGCGCTTCGCCGTCAGCCATTTACCTGATTTGACCCCCGCCCAGCGCGAATCATTGGCCGATGTCCTCAAATCGCTGTTGGTGCGCTACGACAACTTGTTTGAGGTCTCTTTCCCGTATTCGATGGGCTGGCACGGTGCGCCTTCTATAGGTGAGTCATCCGGCTGGCAACTCCACGCGCATTTTTACCCACCGCTATTGCGTTCGGCCTCGATTCGCAAATTTATGGTCGGTTTTGAACTCTTGGCCGAGGCGCAGCGCGACCTAACGCCGGAACAAGCCGCCGCCCGCCTCCGTGCGTTAAGTGATACGCATTACAGCGAGAATCCCTCATGATGAACGACCTGCGCCTTCATGTCCACCGCGCTTTTACACAGCATTTCGGCAGCGCGCCCAGTTTCATCACACGCGGGCCGGGGCGCGTTAACCTGATTGGCGAACACACCGACTATAACGACGGATTTGTCTTCCCGATGGCGATTGACCGCGCCGCGTGGATTGCCCTCCGCCCGCGTGAAGATAGGCACGTCATCGTCCGGTTTCTGGACTTCGATGAGACGGTGGAATTCAGCTTAGATGACCTGATTCGCGTCGATGATGCCCCAGTGGAATACATCAAAGGCGTGGCCGCCGTCCTGCAATCCGCCGATTTGACGCTGTGCGGATGGGAAGGCGTCATCAAGGGAGATGTCCCCATCGGTGCGGGCTTATCGTCCTCCGCCGCGCTAGAAATGGCGACCATCCGCGCCTTTGAAGCAGTCTCTGGGTTTGTGTGGGACGCGCCGGTCATGGCGAAACTCGGCCAGCGGGTCGAAAACGAGTGGCTCGGCCTCAAGACCGGCATCATGGATCAGATGATTTCAGCGGCGGGGCAAGTCGGTCACGCGCTACTGATTGACTGTCGCACGCTGGATTTCAAACCCGCCCCGCTGCCTACCGGAACAGTCGTCGTCGTGATGGACACCAGCACACGGCGCGGACTCGTCCACAGCAAATACAACGAACGTCGTGAACAATGTGAGGCCGCCGCCCGCCACTTTGGGGTCACGATGCTGCGCGATGTCAGCTTTGAACAATTCGAGGCACGCGCACATGAACTCGATGAACTGGTGCGCCGCCGCGCCCGCCATGTCATCACCGAAAACGCCCGCACGCTGGCCGCGTATGACGCCATGCAGCACGGCGACCCGCGCATCCTCGGCGCATTGATGGACGCCAGCCACGACTCGCTGCGGGATGATTTTGATGTCTCAACCGACTCCCTGAATACGATGGTCAAGACCGCCCAGCGCCATCCGGCCTGTTATGGTGCGCGCATGACTGGCGCGGGCTTTGGCGGTTGCGCCGTGGCATTGGTGATGGAAAACGCGGCGCAAGCGTTCGTCAATTTCGTCGAAGGAGGGTATCATCATCAGACGGGTCAGACACCGGCGCTATATGTCTGTCTGGCTTCCGAGGGCGCATCTATCGAGGTTGTTCAGTCAACGACCACCCCGTAAAAGGGGTGGCTTGCGATAAGCAAGCCCATGTTGACCAGCCTGAGTCTCATTCGTGAGACATCGTTATTCGGGTCATGATACTGACGGGTGACTGAACCAGCCCGTCGCTCTATCGCTCACCGTTAAACATGCCGAGGGTCTAGGCAAGTGCGGTGGGCATGACAAGCCCGAATAACATTGGCGAGGTTCACTTTACCGCAGTAATGCGAGAGTAATGAGGTAACTCATGCAAAGAGTATTGGTACTAGATAAAAACAAAAACACGCTCATGCCGTGTCACTCGGCGCGTGCGCGTCAAATGCTCACGCGAGGGAAGGCGGCGGTCTTTCGTCAATATCCTTTCACAATCATTTTGAAAGAACGGGATGGTGGGGATGTTCAACCCGTCACTATCAAGGTAGACCCGGGCAGTAAGACCACTGGGATAGCGATAGTCGTTGATTTCAAAGCGGGCAAGCGCGTGATTTGGGCTGGGAAGCTCACCTATCGCGGGCAGCAAATCCGAGATAGGTTGTTATCGCGCCGTCAAATAAGGCGGGGTCGGCGTAGCCGGAAAACGCGCTACCGTGCGCCCCGTTTCCTGAATCGGTGTCGTGCGGAAGGTTGGCTTGCGCCGTCGTTACAAAGCAGAGTCGAGAACACGCTAACTTGGGTTGAGCGTCTGCGTCGCTGGTCGCCTGTTAACTCGCTCTCAATGGAATTGGTGCGTTTTGACACGCAATTGATGGAAAACGCTGAAATATCTGGCGTGGAATATCAGCAGGGCGAACTTGCTGGTTATGAAGTTAGAGAATATCTACTGGAAAAGTGGGGTCGCCAGTGTGCTTACTGCCATGCTACCGATAGGCCATTAGAAATCGAACACATCGCCCCGAAATCACGCGGCGGCTCAAATCGTGTGAGCAATCTTACGGTGGCTTGCCATAAGTGTAATCAGCATAAGGGTAGCCAAACTGCGACAGAATTTGGACATCCGAATATCCAACAGCAAGCCAAGAAACCCCTCAAAGACGCGGCGGCTGTCAATGCGACTCGGTGGGCGTTGTGGAGACGCATGGACGCATTGGGTTTGCCATTGGAAGTCGGCACAGGGGGACGCACAAAATTTAATCGGGCAAAACAGCACTATCCAAAAGCGCATTGGATTGACGCGGCTTGTGTAGGAGAAAGTGGAGGACGAGTCACTATCAGTCCAAATCATGCGCCGCTTCAGATGAAAGCGACCGGGCATCAATCACGCCAAATGTGCCGGGTTGACAAATACGGCTTTCCACGAACCAGCCCCAAACAAGGGCGCATTCACTATGGTTTCCAAACGGGAGATATGGTCAAGGCGCTGGTCACAAAAGGAGTAAAACGCGGGTAACTACTCAGTAGTGCAAATGTAGCATAAACAAGAAGCCTCTGGATAGAATATAGGCATGAATGAAAAACGAGAGACCTCCCCCTTAGAAGAGTTGGACAGATCGGGCTTAATGGATCTGATTAA
>Ga0163154_10003079_pt1 | contig 23647 bp, 13 predicted proteins | sample OliLakLV19MP9P1_FD_148649 | JGI IMG/M metagenome (GOLD analysis project Ga0163154, IMG submission 148649) | Freshwater microbial mat bacterial communities from Lake Vanda, McMurdo Dry Valleys, Antarctica - Oligotrophic Lake LV.19.MP9.P1 | ecosystem: Environmental > Aquatic > Freshwater > Lake >... | reverse complement strand
GCAGTGGCCGCTCTCCCCACCCAAAGCCCCACGCTGAACCGCGCATTCCCAAGTTGCTTGGGAACCTTGTAGCGCAGCTCTTCGAGCGCACACATCAAGGTCGCCGCGCGCCCTAGCTGATCGAGCGTGAGCAAGCGCAAGGTGTAACGTAGGACAACGGCGACCCCACGCCCCTCATCCGGCCGATCCTGTCCATCGAGTCGCCGCAAGATCAGTGTGAAGGCGATCAGCCCCAAGTAAGCCTCCGTCTTCCCACCGCCCGTCGGAAAGTAGATCAGATCGGCGAGCTTTCGATCCGCGTGGCTTGGGTCCGCGATAGCCGCCAGATTCATCAGTACAAAGGCGAGCTGAAAGGGGCGCCACTGGGGAGCCCTTCCACTGCTGTAGCGAGGATCTTCACGCGCCTTGTCCGCCTGTCGCGCCGCGACGTGCATAGCGCGATTGGCCATCTTGAAGGACTCGCGGACGCGGTCACTCCGGACCAAAAGTTCGATGCCCTCCTCCATTCGAGCACGGGCACGCGTCGCCTCATCCATGAGCATGGCACGGGTCGCCTCGAGTTTGTCTCGACCGAGGTACACGTCGCGTTGCCGCTGTATCCAGCTCGCGTATTGTTCAATCAGCGGCGTGAGTGCATTGTGAAGCGCTGGGCCACTCATTTCGGCAAGCTCCATCATCTCCGTCGCAACGCCAGGCACATCTTCGTGCTTCACTCCGAGCACCGCATATTCGGGCAACTGAGTCGTGGTTATCTCGGTGACGCGTCCGTCGGCATCCTTATCCGGAGGCTCCGCGCTCGTGTTATGCCCTACTGCCCACTCCCACTTGTCGCGAAAGAGAAGGGCTAAGACGGGCTGGTCGTAGTTGTCGGCATCTTCCCCTTTACGATTCGGGCGCGGCACGAACCCACCCGCGTAGCGCATGGTGAACGACACCTGAAAAGCAAAATTGATGTCCCGATCGCGTTCAAGGGCGGGCCGATCATTGACCAGAAATAGGCTCAGAACGCGTGTTCCCGAGTCAAGGCCATCCATGTCCGTGGTGCGCAGCTCCCCGCGAAAACACAGACCCGTGGCCTCAGGCCAGCGAACACCATTCTTACTTGCGAGGAGCGATTGCTCGAGCGGAACCTTAACCGTGTAGGGTCCCCGCGGGACGCGTTTCCACCCCCGCTTAGTCATGTCGGCGCGATCCTCGGAGATCTCTTCAACGATGTAGTCGGCCCAAGACACGACCACCTCAACGTGGTCGGAGCCATCGATCGATCCAGGGGGAAGAAAAGCAGAGAGCCCCATCGAAGCCGGAAAGTGTTGACGGCGCTTGGCTTCAGGTTCGGCATCGCCGGCGTCTTCAGCCTTGCTCTCCGTTCCCGCCTCAAGCCCCTCTTCCGAATCCTGATCATCAGGATCAGGAGCGCGCGCCGACTGAGGCGCGAGAAAACCCGTGAGGTACCAACGAGAAGGCGGCAGCGGCAGCACCTCTTCGCCAGCGCCAGGATGTCCTTCCGGAACAAACGGACCGATTAGATCAGCTTTGAGTGCTTTGACTAACTCTGAACGGATGCTTTCGGATGTCGCCACGGATCTCCCTCAGTTGCCACAATTACCATGACGCTGAACTAGGGCACAGTTCTTTCACATGAAATAGCTCCCCCAACATTTTAATGCCTTTGCTGGGCGCCTAGATGCCGCATCAGAATATGTCCCTGTCGAGCGGGTGGGATCCCCGCCTTCGTGGAGGCCAAGAGATGTGCCCCCTCTCGTCCATCAATCGGCTCATGCTTAACGTCTCCGCGCCCAGGGGGAAACTCCTACTGTAAACGATAGCGCCCAGCATTCCGCACAGATTCACATATGATTCCGTTTGCACGACTGCCACTCCGCGACGTATAGAGTCCCACCGTGGCCAATCATCACGACGCCCTCTTCAAGGAAGCCTTTTCTTCTCCGGACAGCGCCGCCGCGGAGCTGCGTGCGGTGCTGCCGAGTGACCTTGTTCAAGCCATCGAGCTCTCCAAGCTCTCCCTCGTTCCAGGTTCCTTTCGCAGCCACGAGCTTGCTGAAAGCCACACCGATTTGCTTTTCACAGTGCCCATCGCTGGAAAGGCGAGGTCTGCCTAGTTTCGAGTTTCATTTGGACGACATCAGCCACATTCCTGGCGAAACGCTCCGCGCTCGTGCCTTCGACGCCTTTGCTACGGTGGCGGTTGCGGCCCTCAGCCGCTCCCATGAGTCGGAAGAAGCGCTGCTGCAGGCCCTCGCGCCCTTCGCTGATCTCTTCGCCGCCCTGGTTTCAGCCCCTCACGGCGCCCGTGCGCTCGCCATCATTTTCGAGTATCTTTCCAGGGTCGCCCCACGCCTTACCCCCCAGGGCCTCGCTCAGGCACTCGCGCCTTATACCACTCAAGGTCAGGACATCCTCATGAACATTGTCGATCAGCTTAGACACGAAGGCAGACAGGAAGGCCAAGCGGAAGGTCGAGCGCTGAGTGTGCTCAAACTCATGAAGCTCAAGTTTGGTCAAGTACCAGTGGAGATCGAACGCACCGTTTCCGCTGCCCCCGCCGAGCGCCTGGACACCTTCCTTGAACGAATCCTGACCGCGGCTTCGTTTGAGGATGTGGTGCGGGAGTAGGCTCCTGAAGACACACGACTTGCGCTCAATCCCTCACTCCTGAGCAGATCCTGCAAATGCAAACTGAAAAGTCCTATGAAGAACTGATTGCTGAAGCCAAGCGCCTTCAAGCTACCGGCGTTCTGCCGAAGGACCCTACGCGCGAGCAGCGGATCAGCTGGGCGTACGGACAGACCAAACTTGAGAATCCGGCCGTCACGCGGGAAGACGCCGTCCGAGCTGTCGATTCAAGAGCGGGATACAAGGCCGGGCAGTAGGGTGCGCCTGAATGCCCCGAGCCCCAGAGGCGTGCTTGGCTTGGGGTAACCCCTTCGAGTTTCCGGGTATGCCAGCTTAACGTCAGCACAATTCACGCTCGGAGGGACTACCGTCCGTCCAAAATACTGGACGGCACCGCTGGATGGGTTAGCGTAGGGCTTAGTCATGCCTGATTCGAAAGCCACCACCCGCACTTGCTCCATCTGGACGGCACCACCGAACGCAAGGTTCGAACCTTTGGAGCTCCTTTCGCGCGCCGTCCTCACTCCTGAGCAGATCAAGGCAGCACGAGAAAGTGCGAGCGAAAGCATCCGAGAGCGGCAGAAGGCCTACGAGACACCACTCTCCTCTCACACGATGCGTATCTTGCTGCCGTGAGTTTTGACGGGGGATACGGGCCTAGGCGCTTTCGCGTCTACGAATTCTCGATTGAGGCGTTTCCTCCCGAGCTCGCGGACACACGGCAGGTACGTTATCTCCGCGTCTACCTTGCCGACCTTGGTGCGCAAGCCATTGTCGAAGAGCCAGTCTACTTTGACCGAGACTTTCTTTCTGAGTTCAGCGCGTTCTATGCCACGAGCGCGAGAGGGTATCAGAATGCCTGCAGGCGTTACCATGTGTTCTCTCTGGGAACCGACGAGTTGCGCGCGAAGCTTTCCGAAGCACTGGCCGGAGAGCTGCTTGCGCACACCGCCCTCCAAGAGGCGTATCTGGGATTTGTCGTCCGCCGTCCAGTTCAGGCAACGCCTCTCGGCCGGACCGTGCTGCGATGGTACCCGGAGCGCGGCAGTGAGCCCCATCGGGTCACAGAACCGTGCCGCAATTACGTTGTTCATCTGGCTGGGTTGCCCCTTCAAGTTAAGGGGCTGGCATGGCAACAACAGGATAGCGCCGTAGGTGCGTGCGCAACTGTGGCCCTTTGGACCATGCTTCACTCATCAGCCCTGGACGAGAGGCTGGCAATCCCCACAACGACCGACATCACCAGGAGCGCGCACCAGCGCTGGCCTTTGGCGCACCGTGAGTTCCCTGCAGCTGATGGTTTGCACCTGTTCCAACTAAGCGAGGCGATCCGATCTCAGGGACTGCGTCCGGCGCTCCTAGAGGGCGACGTACCGATTGTCCCCCAAGTCAGTGGCTTCACCAGTACCCGCTTCGCAGCGTCCTGCGCGGCTCTGTTGCGGTCTGGGTATCCAGTGCTCATCTCAGCCCGGATGATCCACGGTGACTCACTGGGCCCTGGGCACGCAGTGTGCGCCGTGGGGTTTCGTCCCTCATTGCCACCTCTGGTGGCGAGCGGAGAAGCCGTCGAAGAAGACAGTCAGATCGCGTGCTTGTACATTAACGACGACAATCTTGGGCCCGCCGTTAGGTTTGAACTGTGCAATATTCCTATCAAGAACGGTTCGGTTGTTGGGCTAGTACCTAAACGCCCCCCGTCCACCCGTGCGCATCCGGGCCTAGCAAATCCACTTAGCGACTACGCGGTCCTTGTTCCGGTGGCCATTCTTGCGGCTGTTCCCGACGAAATCCGGATGACCACGGACTACCTGAATCTAAAAGCGACACGAATCGCCGGGGAGGTGTCACGCCTCCTTCATGTTATTTCTGGCGGAGAAATGGCCGGCACAACATTCAGCGCACGGTTTTTCAGACTCAAAGACTATCTCGACCAGGAGTTGCCACGACGTCTCACAGGTCGTCGTCTGCTCAAGGCACGCTTGGGGCTCACTGAAATGGTTAGGCCAATGAGCCTTCACGTCGGCGTGGTCCGCGTTGGGATCGGCGACACCGCCTATTTTGACGTACTCTACGACACAACCGACAGCGAGCCAGCAACGGAACCGTTTGCCACCTTAGTCTATCAGCAAATTCCCAGAGCCTGGTTGGACGCGCCTGGAGTTCGGATTAACGCTTTCTAAGGCATGGCCCCCGGGTCGCACCCAGCAGTCTTCAAGAATCAGGTTCGTGGCGCGCGCAGAGTCGATTATGTTGGTGGTCGCTCGTGGCGCTCTCGACGCCACTCTTCTGCTGCCTTTCGGACGGCATCGACCAAGGCTTGGGCATTTGAATCGACAACAATAAGTTGTTCGAACAGTGGGAGGATCACGCTTTCATTCGAAAACCAGGCTTTCGCTCGCTCGCCATCGAACTTGTATGCGGTACTCATCCGTTCGGCGTCATCAGCGTCCTCCTCCCGAGTCACCAAGGCCGCAAGTTGAGGAAGCATCACTTGGGGCTCAAGCGCGGCAGCTTCTATTACGGTTGGAGCTAGTTTAGTCCACTCAGAAACTGGGACTGCGAGCTTTTCCAAGCCAATCCTATGCACCCCCGCTATCACTCCTGCCATCGTCCAAAGAGGGGAACCACGCAATGCGTTCACCAGTTTGCGAGGATTTTCGCAGTATGTGCTCACGACAAGCTCAAGAACCTTGCCACGGAGCTGCGCCGTTAGCTGACGACCTTCTTCCAAGCCATCATGATACAAGGGCCCATCGCCTTCTCTCTCCGACCCGAAATAGTATTCGAGTTCGTGGACGAGATGCAGATTGCCAATCGCTACCTCAAGCGCGAGCGTCAACTCCCGATAGATATCCGCTCCCTTTACAGCGTCGTTGACACCACGTGCGCGTAGCATCCGCCAAAGGGGAAGCATGCCGGGTGGATCTCCAGTGAGCCACTGTCCTGGGACACCCCCCCCTGCTGGGTTCTCCGAGGTTCGGCGCCTGATCAACGGCACCAACAGGCGCAATTTTCGGTCGGGGGACAGCTGGTGCGCGAAGTGCGCCAGCTGGCTACTTTGCGGACCCTCAAGCATATCCATGAGCGCGGCGTCGTCATCCGATCGCATCGCACGAAGCACAACTTGATCACTATCGTCGGGAGGAATAGCCGGGAGGGAGAGAAAACGGGTCCAATATCGCTTGATGGCGAGGCCTTGTGGTCTTCGATCCCGGCCCGAGCTTGGGAAGACGCTCTTGATAACCTGACTGATCGCCGCACGCCGCAGGCCATCCAAACCGAGACCATCAAGACCCTCATGGAATGCTTTTTGAGCTGTCTTGCGCGCATCTTCCATCACATCGAGGCCGGCAAGCCCGATGCGATGGGTCCGTATGAGCGCGAACACCGCGGGCTCCGCCTCGCGCAGCAGCTCCATCAGAAGTAGGTCATCAAAGTCAATTTCGCCAGTGAGCCTCTCCCAGGACGAGAGCACCTGCCGCAGCGCCTGTTTCAGTGATCTGGGCGTGCGACAAAACGAAATAGCAGCATGAGTAACGGAAGTGATTTTCCCTCCAAGGAGCTCGTGTGCCTGGTGAGCACTGGGATTATTCAGCGCATCGAATTGAGCGCGCAGCTTCTTGGGAGCCGCATCGATGAACGGCCGCGCCAAACATTCGCTTCGAAAGGCATGTAAGATCCGCTCTGCGTCAACAGGCTCAAGTAACGGCAGTTCTTCAACAAATCTGGCGATCTTTTGCGTGTCGAATCGCGCGTAAAGATCCGTCGTGGCGGTGACAACACTGATCCATTTCAATTCGGACAAGCCGAACAGCAGTGCCCTCAGGGGTGCGAGTCGCTGTGAATGCTCGAGCAATTCATCACGCGTTGCGCTACCAGCAAAGCGCTCGAGATCTTCAACCCATACGACGAAACGATGATCAATTGTCTCGGCAATTCGATTGATGGTCTTCAACACATCAAAGGGAGTCGCCGCTCGGGCTTCTAGATTAGCGAGCACCGAGGCGAACCCTCCGGCGGCCCCCATCGCGGCGACGTACTGGCTAGGTAGCCCACGCGCCGCGATGACGTTAACCTCCTTCGCTACGCCGGCCAGGAGAGTGCGAAGAACGCCCTCAACCGCCGCTGTGGGCGTATCGAAGGGCCAGAGTTCAACGGGAACGATGTGAACATCAGTATCGTTCTGAAGGAAGTGGTCCACCAAATGCCGGAGTGATGATTTTCCCGTGCCAAGCGCTCCGACGACGACCTGGGGTGGCGCTGGGCGCGCTCGCAGTCGCCGTGCAATCCGGTCGGCAATCAGCAAGTGCCCGAACGCGTCGTCACTAGGATTCGTGACCGGGGTGTCATCTTGGATCCACGCCTTGAGGCGCTGCCAGGAAGCATGAAGAGGAACGAGCTCCTCGCTGGTTTCTGATCGTTGCGGCGTCCTCGTTGTCCGGAGCCCTGCAACCGCGGAAAGTGCCCCGACCACGAACACCAAGGCGCCGAATAATGCAGCAGAGACGACCCGCAGCGGGCCCTCAAATTCATCAGCCAATTGAATGTTGAACCTTAGGTTTGGACTGAAACCTAGTGCCAACATCAACAACCCCGTACCGATGAGTCCAGCCACCCAAACCGGCGGGTAACGGAAAAAATGTCTCACTCCGAAGTAGGCGCCGAACCTCCCCCAAGCACCTTTGACAATAAACGCAACTGCAACAATCATAGCGCTGGCGATTGCCCATTGGCTCACTTGTAGAAAACGCTGAAGTCCCCCTGCTCCCAAGAGCCCAGCCAGTAGCGCGACCGCAGCCCCAACCGCGGAGAGCGCCAATACGTCCAGCCATCGGTCCCGCACCGGCGATCTAGTCAAAATAGGGCCCCCTGGTCGTTGCCATCCGTTTCTTTCCGTTTCTTCGTGTTCTTAGGCTTGGTTTTCTTGGTGCCTTTGCCATTCTTCGGGGAGGCGCCCGCTTGCTCTTCCTTTGCCCTGAGGGAATTCAATACGAACAAGCGATCGATCACTTCGTCTTCGAAAGCTTGGAGGGCCGCCTTGTCTTCTTCGGAAGCGATGCAAAATGGCGGGACCAAGATATCGGACCAGCCAACGACGCTGGGGTCATCTGAGCCGACGCCGAGGAGCTTCGGGTAGGCGCGGAGCACAGCGCGGTCCATCTCTTCGTGAAGGGCGCGGAGCTCCAGGATTCGCGAGTCCGTGCAATTGGGATCTTTGAGGGCGTTATAGGTTTTGGTGAGGCCTTGATTGGTTGCGAGCATGTATTGCGCGCGAGCGGTGTACAGAGCTTCGCCGAGGCTTTCGAGTTCCGGGATCACGGCTCGCGGGTCCTCGGCCGGGAAGGGGAAGGTTTCGAAGCAATCGGAGGCGGAATAGTTGAGGTCGGTCTTCATTGTCGATGACAGAAGCCACGTCCAACATTCGTGGATCCGGGACTGAAGCACCGCAAAGGGCGTCAACGTTTCGCACGAGAAGGCGTAGAGCTTGTGAGAGAAGATGCGATCCGTCGGCTGAAACGAGAACATGAGGTGCTTGCTGACGATTGCCGTCACCAAACACCGAGACAGCGGCGCAATCGCGGCATACAGCGCCGGTCGCTTGTCGCCATAGTGCCACCAATACTTTCGGTGGGCATCTCGCTTCACCTTGTCGCGTTCCGGTTTTACCTTTTCTCGAATGATCTTAAGTAGCTCAGGCCACTGCTCGGCCTCTGCCAGAGACATGTTTCCAAAGCTAATCGCATACCTATCGTGTACCTGAGTCGGACTGGTGTTAACCTCCTCACCTCCCAAATACGGAAAGATCCGTTCTCTGTTTCTCGGCTCCCGCGAAATAAGGGCGTTTCGCTCGTCGGGAGTTAACAAGAATCCTGATCCATTCACAAAGCTACCAACGAAAGAGCACCCGTCGTTTGCGACGAGGACCTTCGGATTCCCCCTCTCCGGCTTGGGCCGGAGTCGAGAATTGATGGACGCAACAGTTCGCCCATCCAATTGACTAGCTCCACCGCGCGAGAGTTTTCCCTTCCCCAGATGCACCACCGAAACGGTGACTGCTGCGTCTCCCGGCCAGGGCATATTCGACGTCGCGTCTGAGATCCGGAGACCCTGTCTGATAAGATAGGCCAATCCGCCTTCCCGTGTATCACCTTGGCCAATCGTGTTCGTGCCGATCAGACCGATCGTGCCGTGGCCCCCTAGCAGAGTGGCTGCCCTGCGAAAGAAGTGAGCGCAGAGATCTGCGTTCTTTCCCGCGCTGTGGATGGATTCCAGCCAGTCGGCGTAGGCATCGCCAAAACTTGTGGAGATGCGTTTCCCCCACAAAAACGGAGGATTCCCCACAAACCCATCCATCATCGCCGCCCCATTCACGCTCCCTCCATCCAACGGATCCGGCCGTTCCGCGTAGAATACCTCGGGAAACTCCAGCATCCAGTGAAACGGTGAAAGCTGTTCGCGAGTTTCTTCTGCAAGCCCGCGCAGCTCCGCCTCCAGAGAGGACTCCCCCTTGAGCCATCGCTCGACGAGGTCCATCCGCCGCGTCCGCTCGGCATTCCGAGCCTTGTCCTTTTCCTCAGAAAAGAAAGCCCCCACGCACAAATTCGCAATCATCCGGATCCGATCCGTCGCTTCTTCGGCGTGATCCAGCAAACGGCGCCGCTCTTCCTGGCTCCGCGGGCTGTCATCCTTCGCCAGCTCCACTAACTCCGCTCGGTGCTCCAAAGCCTGATCCAACGAATCTTTCAGCACCCGCCGCAACAGCGGCACCTGCTCATCGGGCTTCCAATGAAAGCTGCTCACCTGCTCCAGGCTCAGCCCCACCAGTGAATCCCCGTGCCGCAAAGCGTGATCCACAAATGTGAACGGCAACTCCGCGCTCAGTGTCACCAGCCACAGCGAAAGCTTCGCTAATTCGACGGCGGCCGCGTTCTTGTCCACCCCGTACACGCAACGTTGAGCTACCAACCGCCGCCCATGCAAGTGCGGATCAACATGCTGATCGCTCAGCTCTGCTAGCCGCCCGTCCCGCGTCCACACCTCCACCAGCTTTGACGCTAATTGACGCACCACTTCCACCAGAAATGCCCCTGATCCCATCGCCGGATCGCAAATCTTCAGTGAGAGCAGCTGCTCTTCAGTTGGATGCTCCCCGAGGCATTTCAAAAGTGGCTCCAACGTTCGCCGCACAATCCCTTCGGTCAGTGAGCGCGGCGTGTAGTGGCTTCCAGAACGTCGGCGTTCCTGCCCCGGTTGCAACACCAAGCGCCCCACGCTGGCGCGATGCCGGTGACGCTGTTTTTTCCCTCCAGGGGAGAGATCATTCAGGGCCTCGCCGAGAGCGCTGTTGTCAGCCTGAGCCTTGAGCAACTCCTCCACCCGCGCCACCTGTTGCGTGGTGAGCCCGGCTTCTTCCTTCAGCAACTTGGTGCGATCAGTCGCTTTTGATTTTTGGAGATCTCCCAGCTCGACCCACAAGCCGTTCTTGCCCAAACGCACTGCCGGCTGAGCGGTTCGTAGAATATGGAACCCCATCAGCGACTCATACACAGAGCCCAGCTGCTCCACGTCAAGAGTTGCGTAGCTCAGGCGCTGGCCCTGGAAGAAGATTAACCTGTGGAGCACCTCATACACGGTTCCGTCGTCTAGGCTCGGTGGTTGCACTTGCGCGCGCTCTTCGGGCACCAGGCGTGCTGACGTGGTGCCAGGTGAGCCCCCTTCGAGAAACGGGAACGTATTCGGATCAAAAAGCCGGCCGTGGCGGGGTGGAAGGAGCAGCTCCGCATGCTCCACCCCAAAGAACACCGCGCGAAATAGCGACAGCAAACGCCCATAGGCTCCGAAGCGATGATTCATGCTTTCCGGGTGCTGCCCGGCATCTTCCACCAGCTCGTCGTACAAACCCTTGAGGCTCAGGTGGTTCGCATACGTCTCGTTGTTGACCGGCAAAATCCCGCGATCTTCGGAGTAAAGCAGGAACACCATCCGCAGCACGACACTCAGCACGCCTTGGTACGCGTGGTCGTGCGGTGCCTCCAACGCCTCGCGCAAGGTATCTACGCGGCCGCTTGAGCTATCGCGATTGGAGGCGGTCTCGAAACCTGAAAGCAAGAGCTCCACTGCCTCGAAAACCTGTGATGCCAGCTCTTTGGTGACATCTGCCTGGCGACTTCGGCTCTCTTTCAGGAGACCTTCGAATGTGTACTCGGTTGCCGCCTGATACGTGCGGCTCGCATTCAACAGGAGCTCGAAGGCTGCCAAGATCGGGCGCCCATCGGGGCGCTGCATGAACTCACCGCGGAACGTCAGGTGCGAGGTGGACTCGCCGGGCGGCGCGTAAACCAGGCGGATATCGTGGCCATTGCAGAGCAGCCCCACCGGGACTCCAACGGCACGCAACAGGCGCTCGAACTTGGCTGTTGCGGGATAGCGCCAGGGACCGGTGAGGGCCTCAGGTTTGTCGAGATCCAGCCCTAAGCCTGCCTCTCCAGCTTCATCTCGCACATCCCAGACGAGGGCAATGAAGGGATGCTCGTTAGGCGCGGACTTCGCGGGTGTTGCAGGGGCATCACCAAAGTTGCCGAACGGATCATCCGAAGCGTGCGTGGGGGACCGAGCCATGCCGAAACTCGGGCGGATGTCTTGTTGGCCTTCCTGCGCGTAGAAATGCAGATCCGCCGACAATAGAGCCCGCGAAACCAGCGCCCCTCCGCGCGTGTAGCCCAGGAAATTCTCGAAGAAGGCGCGCAGATCGCCGATGAACCCGCTATCCGTACCTTCGGGCATCACCAAGGCGCGTCGAAAGCGGGTGGTCAGATCGGCACCCACCTCGGGCACGATCTGCGCATCCGCGAGCACTGGCACCGAGAATACGAGTCCCTCGTAGGGCTGAGCCAACCCCAGCCAATCTTTGTGAAAGCGGATCTGTGCGTCGGTGGCCATCTCAGGCGCTCTCCGGCCAAGCGAGCACTAAGCCCACCGGAGTGAGGCGCATCATGCGCACATGATAGAGCGCTTCGATCTTTCCTGGCTCTTCCTCAAGCTGTCGAGCAAAGTTCGACTGGCGCTGCTTGGTGGCTTCGATATCGAGCTCGACCTGGCGCCGTTGCTGCTTCTCAGTGACTTGCTCAAGGGTCATTTGCTGCAATTCCCCAAGATCCTTTTCCGTTTCTTTTTGCTGACGCAACAGCAGTGTCTTCAGATCTTCGCTCTCCTTGCGTGCGCGGCGAGCGAGCCCATTTTTTGCATCCACGCCACGCGCTTCTGCTTCGCTCTCCAGGTGCGGCCAGAGGGCAGCAAAGATATCTTGTGACTGCGCCAACGCCTGCTCGATCACCCGCGCCTTCGGAGCCGACGCGCCCATGGCCAGGGCCCGCTCTGTCACCTCCCGAGCTCGCTCAGCCGTGACCGGATCCTTGTACGGCGTGGGTGTTTCTCCTGGCGTCCAGGCCGCCGCTATCGCCACCAATTCGTCGTGCAAGCGCGCTGCTCCAAAGCCGAAGAGCGTCAGCCGCGCGTAGGCGATCACACGCGCGACGCTCTCACCCGGCACCGCTACCGCACAACGCCGTGAAAGATCATGAGCCCCAAAGCCTTGGGCCGCAAAGCGATCGAGAATGCGCTTCACGAGCGGATGCGATAGGTGCAGCTGCTCGGCCTCCGAAGAAAGCGATGTCAGCGGCTCAAAGGTTACGGGGCGCGGCGCCTGATCTCGCCACTCCCAAAAGCTCTGAGTCCGTCCTCTTGGGGGCCTCAGCGTATCCAGAGTGACATCCCAAGATCCATCGAGCCGAGGCAACACATAGGTGGCTCGCCCTTCACGTGTGGGCTCACCAGTGGCCAGGCCCAGAGCTCCCGCGAACTGCAAACCCACTTCGACCACTCCGCGGAGCGCTGCCGGCTCGACCGCCAAAGCGCGTTTTGAGCGATCCAGGAGCTGCCCGGCGCGCAAAACATCTTTCTGAATCTGGTCCTGCTGCTTGCGCACGGTTTCGAGCTCTTTTTCCGCTGTTTTCGAGCGACCGTCGTTCCCTACGGCGTTGATCCGATCCGCAGTGTCAGGGCGCAAGCCGTCAGCGAGCGTGCTTTCCATCTCGTCGAGCAGCACCGCACCCATTGAGCCCAGCTCCGCTTGCACGACTTGCACTTTGCGGAAAAGCGTTTCGAGCACACGATCCTCGCGACGCTGCTCGTAGGCGAAGTAGTGACAGCGCACTTCATCGGCCTGTTGTAGCGTACGATCGATGCGACCGTTGCGTTGTTCGAGGCGCGATGGATTCCAGGGAACATCAATGTGGAAAAGATCCGCACAGTGCCCCTGCAGATTCACGCCTTCGCGTGCGGCGTCCGTCGCCACCAGGATGCGTACCGGGTGGTCGCTGGGCGCGGAGTTGAAGGCCCGCTGCACCTCCTCGCGTTGCTCGTCCCCCATGCCGCCATGAAATTGTAGAATGCGTTCTTCACCGCCGACGGTGTGGCGAATCGCTTCTTTCAAGAGCTCCACGAGATAGCGCTTGGTGTCGGCATACTCGGTGAAAAGAATCACCCGGCGGTCCGACCAGGCGCACTCTTGCTTGCGCGCTTTCGGATCACCCAAGCCAGCGCAACAATTGGCTCGAAGCCAGGCAAATAGTGCCAGTGTTTTGGCATCGGGGCGGCCACGAGCCTTCTCAGCCAAGGCCCGCATCTTAGCGAGCAAGCCCGTCGCCTCCTCGGTGGGGGAGGGCAATTGCGCCGAGGCCCGGGCCACCGCTTCGAGCTCTTCGGCAAGGACGGTGTCGTCATCTTCACCGTAGGTTTCAGGATCGAGGGACTCAGCCAGCTCCACCTGTGCAAGGCTCGCCTTTGCGTTCACGCCACCCGCTCGCTCAACGCTGCTGGCATGGACCTCGATGGTGCGTGCAAAGGCTTCGGGGCTGCTTAAGAGGCGCTTCTGCAGGTTAATGAACGCGTACCGTCCCTGTCCCTGCGGGGGCGCGCAGAGCTCGGTGTAGCGGGCCAGAAGCTCCGACAACTCCAGCTCCGTGGCGTCACCGCCCAAACCGGCCGCCAGCGGCGATTTTTCGTCTTTGCGCCCCGTTTCAGCGCTGTAGCGCAGCTGGGTCACGTCCCAACCTTCTGGACCGTGCCGCAGATCGAGCTGACACAGCATCCGTTCGGGGAACTTTTCCGTGCCGAGCTGGCGAAGATCTCGCTTCAGCCGACGCACCATCACAGGTTCTAGACGGCTGGGATCGGTCATCTTCGACGCGCGGCTGAAGCGGATCGGATCGAGTATTTCAAGCAGGGCGCTGAAGGAATTGGAGTGGCCGTTATGGGGCGTGGCACTTAGAAACAGGCGGTTATCGAACTTCGGCGCCAGATCACGAACGGTTCGCGTCGTGTCGCTATCGACCGCGTATTTGCTGGCACTCGCGGGAGCCGCGACGTGCGCTTCATCCAGAATCAACAGGCCTTTTTCAGCTCGATAGCCTAAGTGCGCGAGCAGCGAATCGCGGTACTCAGGTCGTCGAATGAGCGGATAGCTCACGATGAACCGATTGTGCGTGGACCAAGGATTTATGCCAAAACCACGCTCGCGTCGGCGTGTCGATAAGAAAGCGCGACTCATCACTTCGAAGCGCAGGCCAAAGCGCCGCATCATTTCATCTCGCCACTGCAGACACACTGCGGCTGGGCAAACAACGAGCACAAATCCAGCTTGCTGCCGAAGGATCAACTCTTGCGCCACCAGGCCCGCTTCGATCGTTTTCCCGAGGCCCACGTCGTCAGCGATGAACAAGTTGGCGCGTGGCAACTCCAGCGCCTTCATGAGCGGGGTGAGCTGATGCGGCATTATCTTGATGCCCGCTCGAAAGGGAGCTTGAAAGCGCGTGGCATCCGCGGCACTCACCGAGTTCCACTTCAGGGCATGGAGATAAGCGCCGAAATGAGCCGGTGGATCGAGCTTGGTCGGAACTCCCAAGCCCTCTTTCCTAGGTTCGATGACTTTCGCACCGAGCTCCAGATCCCAAAGCATCTCCAGCTCTTTCCCAGGCGCGTCGTCGTCTAAACACGCCAGCGTGAGCAGCGGAGAATGATTCGCTTCCCCCATGCTCCCTTTTTCCACCATCCATTGGCGCCCCCGCGCCGAGAGCACCTGACCCGGCTGCGGCACGCCATCATGCATTAGCGGCGGTGCGGGAACTGAAGCGCGCGGATCGTAACCGGCGGCCTCCAACAGGATCTCCATGAGGCGCCTGCGTTGCACAGACGAATCTTCGAGCGCATGCGTTTTGCATAAAGCGCGCAGCTCATCCCGACCGAGCTCGTGAAGAACTGCGGGAAGGCGTTCGTTGCCGAGAACCGCGGCGAGACTGCGCGCGATCTGAGTTCTTGAAGCTTTGGTTTCCCGAAGGCCCGCTCCCATCACCCGACCGAGATCGTAAAGGCGCTCGCGCGAGAGCTCCGAGAGCACACTTTCGAGAGTCGGCTTGGTGGCGACGGTAGGCATGCGGACTCCACACTACCCCGCACCCGCTCGATTGGGAAACTCTCGCTGCGTTCGATGCAGGTTACGGAACCGCCAATTGCCCACGCCATTCCCCGATGGTACGCGTGCCGCCAGTACTCCATGAGAAACTCGACGCATCCGAAAAGGTTCATCGCTCCGAGCTGCGCAATTGTCCTGCTGAGCTCGGCCACTTGTGTCGCTGCGGCCAACCCCGGCGCGGGCGAAGTCCAGCTTGGAATTCGAGGAACCGTTGTCCAATCGACCACTGTTGAAACGGACGGACCCAACGCGCCTCCCAAAGCATCCACCACCCAGTTTGGCCTCTTGGGCAAGGGCACACTAGCCGTTGGCTACCTGCTGTCGGAGCAGGTGCTTTTGGGGATAAAGCTTGTTGATGCTGCGCGAGTTGAACCCAACGTCGAATATTGGTTTGCGCCGGGCCCTGTTACTCCCTACGCGGGTCTTTTTGTTGGCTACGGGAATGCAGTGAGCAAAAGCGCGGGAGAAACTGCGCTGCGTGCAGGTCTTGAGTTTGGCGTGCACGGATTCGTTGGAAGCGGGTTATCTCTCGATGCGAATGTCTTTGGTGCGTTAGGCTCGGCTTCCCGAGGCCCGGACGGTGCCAGGCTCAAGTCAACTGATACGAGCCTCGGGCTTCTCGTCGGTCTTTCCATCTGGCCAAGCGCACATGCAGGTACTCCGCAAGAAGAAACCCGGAACGGCGCTGAACCCAGTAGTGGCGATGTCAGAACGCAGGCCGGGCGTTCCGACACCTCTCAGTCGTCGAAGCCGCCACCCCAAATGGCCACCGTCCACACCACGGAACAGAATGGCCTGTTCTCTCTGAGTGCCAGCTTTCCGAGCGCGGAACGCGGCTCGCTCCGGATGATCCTGGCGTTTCGGCCAGCGGAAGACGCCGAGGCTCTGACAATGTTGCTTTCGAGAGCCGCTCCCTTGGCTACTACCGAATCCAACTGCGGCAGCAGCTTCGTGAGCGCGGGCGAGAAAACTGAGCAACTTTCGGAGCTCACCGCAAAGATTGAGCGAACCTTTCAGTCTGTTCAGATCACTCAGCGCGGCAAGGTGCCTATCGCTAAGCTGGGCTTATTGTCCGAAGTGGCACCCGCCATCGGGGTTTGTAAGGACACTTGGCAGGTGACCGGACAAGCACAGGAACAGCTCAAATCATTTTTCGCTCGTGTGAACGCTCGCGCCGCCAAGGATGCCACAGAAAGAGAAGCCAGCAGAGCCAAAGAACGTGAAATGCCCTCCGGGGACAAGGCTCAGAAGAGCCCGAAGAAGAATAAGCCTTAACCGCTTCCTCCTCAACGCTGCTCAAGCAGCTCCACGCTATTCAGAAACCGCTGCGCCGTCGCGGATCCGAACGCGCTCACGGGAATTGCTAGGACCACCACAATCCGCTGGTCAATAAACAACAAGCGGGCCATTCCCTGTTCGTTTTTTAGCTCAAACAATACTTCGCGCCCCCCAAGTATCTCACGCTCTTTGACCAATCGAGCACCGATACGCTTCAACATGCCGTCACGCGCGCCATCCAAGGCACCTTGCGCAGAGGCCTTCTTGGGAAGCCGGGCACTGCAGCTCACCGACATCGCACCAGCGCCATTGGGAAGCTCCAGCGTCGCATCGAAAATTCGAGTCGAGCCCTCCGCCCGCTCCCGCGTTTCCGCCGGTGGAGCGGGGAAATCAGCAGAAACTCCACACTCTCGGACCTCGCGGCTCGCCCAAGCAACTTCAGACTTTTGTTTCGGTTTTCGTTTAGGCGGGGGGTCCTTTTCCGCTGGCGTTCCCTTGCAGCTGACGGAGTTACCAGCGGCTGAGCATTGATACGGTTCGGCCCCGCACCACGCGACCCAAGACCGCGCACCAAAGGTAGAAACGTCGTCTGTGATCTCTATTTGTTGAGGCGCGCACCCAGTCTGGCCCGCGGAGGCCACGCGAAGCTGCTGAGCCGAATCGCAACTGGCGCAGAGCATGGCGATTCCCACGCTAGCTAACCACTGCATCCTACGGGCGTTCTTGGAACCTAACATCGGAGAACTCTAGGGGAAATGCCGGGTTTCGTCCACCTGCGCGTCAGGGAGTTTGTTTCCAAATTGTCTGTCCATTGAAAACCTACGACGACTGGGACTATCGGCTCGAGCACAGCATCCTCCGGCGCGGGTCCTTGCTTACAATGCCAATTCGTTGCTTTGGTCATTCCATCGGAGGGGGCGGATTACCTGCGGCGGTCCACAAGGAGAGCATGCGCCGCATCTGAAAACCGATTCCGGGGAAGGCTACCTAGGAGCGCCTGGGCAAGCTGTGGCAAACCGCGGAGGAGCCCGGAAACTCGCAATTTCCGCCCATCGGGAGTGTGAAGCACAAACCACCTCCACGTCTGAGACCACTCGACCTGAACAATGCTGTCCCAGCTCAGGAATCCATTGCCGCTCACCGGCAGGGAGAAGCGCAGGCCGCCCAGCGTGACGAGGAAATTCGTCTTCACAGCATCCATGATCACGACGCGCTCGATTTCGCACTTGAATCGATGGTGGGTGAAGTCGTCGATGAGCACCGGCCGCGGCGGCGACTCTAACATTCCAATTCGGCAAGCGTTCCAGCGTGCACAAGGCTCATCCATTGATTGGCGAGATGAGTTGCGAACGCTGCGTCTTCTATCAGCACCCCGGCTTCGATATTTCGCTCTTGCCCCCGCTGGGTAAAATTGGCGCTTGAGATGAAGGCGCGCTGGCCGTCTACAGTTACGCATTTGGCGTGCAAGCTGCAATAAGGCGGCCCCGGACGCGTAGCCCGCGTGTCGTAGAAGAGGCGCGGCTGGGGCTCGCCGAACGGCCAGTTGTTCTGAAGGAAGGTCTGGAGCTGTGTGCGCGCATAAGCCACAGGATCGGAAACAGAACGCTCCACTTGATCGATGTTGATAAAGCACAAGGCTTCAACGTTGCGTGTCCGCATCGCTTCGTGAAGCGGCTTTAGAACGTCATGTGCGTGGCTGAAACTGTAACCCGCAAGGATCACACACTCACCAGCCGATTCGAACAGCGAGCGAAGCACAATGGCGGTGTCCCTAGCTGTGGCGCGTGGGCCCTCGGGGCCCGTCCAAACGAGCTCCGGCGATGGCGGTCGACGCTCCCGTTCTGAAAGAACAGCGCTAAGAATTGCAACCGCGGCGGGCTTGCTGTGTCCAGCCAAACTTCTCTCCAACGCGGTGATATGGTGACGCACCCCAAGGCCCAACAGCCCCTCTCGGTGGACGGGACTTCGCACTTCGTCGCGTTCTATGGCCCCCCGCACTTGCCGCAGAGTTGAAGTGGGAACATTGCTCAGGTCCACCGAGAATGTCACGGCTTCTCCCTAAAAAAGGCCAACTCCGTATCATTGCCAATGGTGGGAACAACGAGTGCGCGGTCCAGATAACGATTGAACCACTCACACGAGCACTCGGCTATGTACAAACAGCCATGGCACGCAGCTCCCTCGGTGCGTCGGTCGCTGGATTCTGAGGCCGGTTCGTGGGCGGCGCAGACAGGATCATTCGAACAGAGCCTGCCTAGCTCCCAGGCCTCGCCGAGATGGTGACGCAAACGCCGCCCCTCCTCAACAAGGCCACCCAGCGTCCCCTCGCTACCAGTCGTTCCCGTGCTGAGAAGAATCCCGGACATGGGCTTCGGATTCTCTTCCGTGGGCCCGCAATAAATCCGCTCGCGAATCGCACTCGCAGCGTACCCACATTCCAAGCTGATTGCCGTCAGCAACAGATGCGATAGGGAATGCAAGAGGTAGAATCGCGCTCCTGGGAATGCCCCCCCGCGCTCATCGGCCTCAAATGCAAGGCGGAGCTCTTCCGTGCGCTTTTTCACAACGGGACGCTCTAGCCAGGCTTCGATCGCTGCGTCGTCGAGCTCAACGAATACGCCTTCTCCGCGCACTTCGGCTGCAGGAAGCCATTTCTCATTGCCCGTCGGGAGCGTCAGAACTGCGGGCTTAATTGGGTGGCGATCGAAGTCAAACTCGCCTTGAAGGTTCGCGCTCACGCTATCGAACCGGCTAAAACTGATTTGCACCCGCACTTCGCGCAGCTCGGGCACCACGATGAGTCCGGAAACCCCAGCAGGGAGCCCTGCTCGCTGTTCGGGAACACGATAGGCGGCGAACTCTGCGCCGACAGGGGGAACAATGCCTGCCTGTTCGACCGGAGCTCCTACCATGCGCTCGTATTCTGCAACTCGGAGCGGTGCCTCAACCTGGGACGCGTCCGAGGAACGTTCTGCCTCAATCGCTGCCAAGGCGCGCTTCAGCGGCACTCCCTCGAGGGCAATTCGCACGGTATCCTGGAGCTCCGCGAGCATGTTGAGCTGCTCCTCGTTCTGTACCCGGTGCAGCAGCTTCCAAATCTCTCGCTGCCTTAACTTTTGGCGCAAAGGATCGACGGACGGTTCTGGGAGCCGCAAGGCGCTCACTTGCTGAGCGAAATACGCGTGCGAGGCGGTCCGAACCAAGAGCTCTAGCTTCTGATCACAAGCCTCCGCGGCCGCACGCCCGCCGAGCCAGGGCCTATCACCAAAACAATCGAACAAAGGTGCGTTCGCGCCGTCGCTGAGGGAGCGACGCGCCCCGCAGCTTTCACAGCGCACGTGGATCTTGCCAAAATCCCCGGTGGCATCTTCCCGAAGGTAGAGCTCCGGCCTCCCGCATTCGCCCTCATTTTTCCCTCCGTGGCAAAATGGGATCCACGGAAAATCGGAAAGATGCCCGCGTTTACAGGCTGCTACGAATCGAACTGGGACCGCCTTCGCGGCCTTGTTCGAAGAGCACTTGTGCCGGTAGCGCTCCCCGTGCGGCTCAAACCCGTCGCTCGCGCGAGCGAGGCGATGGCACAGTTGGCAAACAAACCACTTTGGAAATTCGAGCGCGCGCACGCCGACGAGCGGATGCGGACTGTCGTTGTCCCCTGAAGGAGGCATGCGGAAATAACCTTCTTTTGCGAGATCCAGGTCAGGATCCAGCGCTTTCAAGCGCGGGATGAGTGAACGGCGCAAGCGTGCGTCATCCAACGGGACATAGCCTTCACGCCCGTATCCCCAATGCTCCAGACCTCCGATGATCACCGCTCGATTCACCAAATCCACCATGGCTCCTGGGCCAAACGTGGTGACAAGTTGACTCTGACGGAGCTGCCCTTCGGGGCGCGCCTTCGCATCTACTGGCTTCTTTCGCTTTCTCGCAGCCATCAGCTTCGTTCGTCCAGTTGCTTGAAACGGACCCATACGTGAACGCTTGGTTCGACGTCGCGCATTGAAGTGGGCACTTCGAAAACTCGAGCGTCGTTATCCTCCGGAGGGTCGTCAGTGGCCGTAAATAGGAGCGGCGGTCCGTGATCGGTAGCGCGGTCGTTTCTGCTGTAAGTACGACCGCCAGCGCCAGCCAGTGCCTTCTTTACAACGCTTTCCCAAGCGTCCAGAAATCCCCTGCCACGTCTGCGAATGAGCTCCGCGGAAAGATCCTCGGCTGTCTTATCCGCCCACTGGCGATGCCCCCTAGCCCTCGCAACTAACCATTCCAGCACCTTCTCTGCCGATGCCCGCTGTTCGTGGATCTGCATCACCCCGTCGGCCTTTTGCATCTCTAGGATGCCGTGTCGAATCATAGTCAACAACGTTCCGACGAGTCCGCGGTCTAGCGTCTGCCCGCTGAAGGGCGTCACACTGGTGGCTTCCACCTCGCGATAAAAGCTGTGGTGGTAAGCCGCAAAGCGCTCATAGTGAGAGCGATCTCGAGGGCGCATCACGTTCAGGCACGTGACCACTAGGCCGGGGTAGGCTCGCCCGACACGGCTGGTAGCTTGAATGTACTCACTGGAGGTCTTTGGCTGCCCCGTGACTACCATCAAACCCAGGCGATCAATGTCGAGCCCTACCGAGATCATGTTCGAGGCGAGGACGACGTCCAACGGTTCGTGGATCCCATGGCTATCTGCACGCCGCGTGCCGAGGCGCGCCTTCGTTTTCTTGACCCGATCGGTGCTTTCGCGGGAGGTGAGCTCTTCGGGCAGCTCCAGCTTTCTGCTTGCTGCCCAAGGATGCGGCCAGGTGAACTGAAGCGGCCTTTTTTGGGATTCAAAATCGGCCACGCGGTTTCGAACTTCGTCTTCAACCAGCCGTCGCATGCCTCCGAGCTCACGCAGGCTGTTGAAATAGCCTACGAGCGTCATGTAGGGGTCGGCAGCTTGGCTGGGATCGCCCTTTGGATTGTAGTGCTTCTGCGCAGCAGCCAGTAACGTCGCGTAAGAGCGCACCGAAACGGCTCGTAGCGCACGCCCCGGAGCACCTACGCCCACGTAGAGTCGCCCCGGCCTTGACGTATCCACAGTAGAGAAGAAGTTGTCGCCCTCGGTAATGCCCCGCGCGGGAAACAAGGCCATCTCCCGACCGAACAGCGCACGAATTTGATCCCGTGCTCTACGAACCGTTGCGGTTGAGCACACAATTTTAGGTGGACGCGCCTTGCCGTCGATGGGCCGCTCGCACAAGTAGTCCACCGCGGCCTCATACAGGCCGACCATGGTACCCAAGGGCCCGCTGATAAGATGAAGCTCATCTTGGATGATCAGCTCCGGTGGCAAAAGGCCTGATTTAAGCTTAGTTGCGGTCTTGGGCGGCGAGTGCATGACCCCGTACGCTCGCCGTTCATCCACATGGGTGACTCGTCCAAAGAGCGCGCCGGCCTCTCCGATCCAGGGCAGCATCGCAAACTTATCGACCGTAGCGACCAAGAAGCAGGGCAGCTCCTGGTAGACTTGTTCGTCCACAAAGGAAACGGGTAGCCCTTGCCCTTCGGTTTGCCGCTCTGAAAACCTGCACTCGGGTTTTTCGCAATACACAACCGCGCGGACAAAGGTCTTCTTCGTAGGCACGCCGGCCGCGTCGACAAGCTTGATATTTTCGACCTTGATGGGCGTAGAGCACCAGGGACATGCAGAGAGCGGAAAGGGTGATTCCTTCCGTCCCGACGTGAAGTTGTGCAACTCCGCGTGCACATCCTTCAGGCGATTGGCGGTTGCACCCTTGCCAACCCAAAGACCGATAGTGAATCGAGCATCCCCAAGCGTCTTCGGATCGCTTCGCCGCATGATCTCCAGTGCACAAATCAAGGTTGCCGCACGGCCCAGTTGATCCAGCGTGAGCAGGCGCAGTGTATACCTGAGGATCACGGCTACGCCTCGCCCGGAGTGATCGGTGTCACGCCCACGAAAACGCCTCAATACGAGAGCAAACGCTATAAGCCCCAGGTACGCCTCAGTCTTCCCGCCGCCGGTCGGGAAATAAATCAGGTCGGCAAGTGTGCGGTCTCTGTGATCGGGATCAGCCACGGAGGCCAAATTCATCAGAATGAACGCGAGTTGAAACGGCCTCCATCTGGGCTCTCGGCCGTCTGCGTAGCGCCGGTCTTCACGCCCCTGATCGGTGGCTAGCGCGGCCAAAGCCATTGCCTGGTTGGCACACTGAAACGCCTTACAGATTTCAGCGTCAGTCGCGAGCAGTCGAATGCCCTCGCGGAGCCGAGCCTTGGCATTGTCCGCCAGCTCCATCAGCTTTTGCCGTGTGCTGTCCAACTCAACACGCTCAAGTGGGACGTAGCGCTGCTTATCGATCCAGCTGGAATACGCCATCCAAACGCAGGGATCCGCATCTTCCGTGTTCTCGGAACTGAGCGGCGTGTTGGAACCAACTACAACGTCGAGGAAAGGCCGCGCATCGAGGGTCCTCTGCCAGTGGTGCTCGATGGTGCGTTCACAGCGATTGCTGGTTTGCTTCGAAAGCCCTCACGGTTACGAGGAACGCGCTTCAAGGAAACGCCAGAATATCCCGAGTTTGCTTGGCGCGAGGCGATTCTGAATGCTGTTGCTCACCGTGACTACGGCAATCAAGGCCGCAGCATCGAAGTGTCGCTGTTTGACGATCATCTGGAGGTCTCGAGCCCAGGAGCTCTCCTGCCCGAGATCCACATGGACACCTTACGAGCACGACAGCGTGTCCACCAGAGCCGCAATCCGCGCCTGGTGCGTGCTCTCGTCGATCTTGGGTTCATGCGCGATCAGGGCGAAGGGATCCCTCGACTTTTTGCGGAGATGGAAGGTTTGTTTCTGCCCGCCCCTGACCTCGAATCAGCTGCAAGCTTGTTCCGAGTGACACTCCTCAATACGCCAACGCTGACAACTGCGGATGGTGAGTTCATTGGAGCACTCGGCTCGGAGGAGCTGACCGATCTCGAATTCCGCGCGTTGCTCGAAGCCTCGCGCCACAGTCGGGTGGACAACGCCCGCATGCGAGAGATCGCCGGGCTCGACACTCTCGGCGCGAGCAAGCTGCTCCGAGGTCTAAGAGACAGGAAGCTGCTTGTTCTTCAAGCAGCGGGTTCAAGTACCTATTACGAGCTACCCGAAGGCTTACGAGCGTCTGGAGGCTCTGTGCCAAATGGGGGGGGGTTCGGGAGCAAATGGGG
>Ga0163154_10003075_pt1 | contig 23670 bp, 21 predicted proteins | sample OliLakLV19MP9P1_FD_148649 | JGI IMG/M metagenome (GOLD analysis project Ga0163154, IMG submission 148649) | Freshwater microbial mat bacterial communities from Lake Vanda, McMurdo Dry Valleys, Antarctica - Oligotrophic Lake LV.19.MP9.P1 | ecosystem: Environmental > Aquatic > Freshwater > Lake >... | reverse complement strand
TGAATCACCCATTCTGCAATATACCTTGCCTGCATACTTTAGTGACGCACAACCCGAACCTTTTGTACATTCACAAGTAACATCAGTAGTAGTGATATCAGAAACTGCGCCTGATGCACGACTTTTCATCACATAATGATAGTCATTAGGTAGCAAAATGCGTGATTTATTGTTGCCTAAATCAATAAGCCTTGAGCCTTCTGGAAAAGGAATTCCATTGACTTCTTGGTTCTCGATAAGGCGCAAATACTTTGCGTGCATTTCGTTTTTTGGGTTAAGTTCAGTAACCTCTTTAAATTTTGCTGCTCACAAGAAAACAAAGTGATTGTGAGAATGAAGAGTGCGCCAAGCGCAACAGAGAAAATAATTTTTTTCATTTTTTTGAAAATTAGGAGTAATAAAACTGATTGAGAAAGTGCGTTTCTAAAATCATCACAAGGCCACTATCGCGAAGTCGTTTGTTGTAATTTTCTTATTGACGTGCAAAGTAAAAAAAAATCGACACCACCAAATTTTTCTGAAATATTATTTAGGGCTTAAACGAAAAATGCTTTTTAAGGCTGTTTTTGTTAAAAAATTATTTATAGGCTTAGAAAATGTTGGGCGTAACGTTGTTATTCAGCCAACCTCCAAAAGCTGTCCGTTATTGGTGTCGAAAAGTGCAGGCAAAATTTGTGTGAAATATAAACACCTGCGGAAAAGTCTTTGGTGAGGAGGCAAATAAAGATTTGCTGATAGACTTTTTGAATACTTTGTTAGCAAACAAAGCAAACATTATGGTGCTTCGACAATTTTAGTGGCGCAAGGTATTAACCACACAAAATTTGTTAGAGAGCCATTTATTTTTGACAACTGAGAAAGCAGGGCGTTTATTTTATCACGAAAACCGTTCCTTGCCTGCAGGCAAGGAACGGTTTTCGTGATAGGTGGTGTATTGAAAACATTTTTATTTATCTTTTTTGTTTTTTGTTTTTTGTTTTAGTAGGTTTGCTGTCATTTTCTACCAATGTCATTTCATCAATGATATGTTTTGCGCCGCCCAATTTTTCGATACAAAACAGTACATATCGAATGTCCATATTGATACAGCGTTGCAAATTGGGTTCGAAGGCTATTTTATCACACATAGCTTCCCAGTTTCCATCGAATGCCAAGCCTATCAAACGCCCTTCGGCATCTATTACAGGGCTACCAGAGTTGCCGCCTGTGATGTCATTGTTTGTTATAAATCCTACGGGAACAGTGCCGTTTTCAGCATATCGTCCGTAGTCTTTTTTCTCCCACAAGTCGTGTAATTTTTGGGGTACGATAAACTCAAAGTTGCTGTTGTCTTCTTTTTCGATGATACCGTCGAGGGTTGTGCTGTGCAAATAGCGCACACCGTCGCGGGGCGCATACTCCAGCACTTGTCCGTAGGTAAGGCGCATAGTGGAGTTAGCGTTTGGATAATAGGCTTTTTCGGGCATCATTTCGCGTACGCCTGCTGTGAATAGTCGGTTTCCTTTGTCAAGTTTTTGGTTAGCTTCTGCGTTGGCTGCGCTTATTCCCATACCAAATTTTTGAACAGATACAAATAATTGATAAGCGAGGTCGTTTTCAAGTACTTCGGCTTTTGGGTCGCGCAAGAAGGCGGACAATTTTTCTTTGCTTGCAAACACAGATTTTGCAAATACATCTTTAGCAAAGGGTTCAAATTGTTCTCTAAATTTGCTTATTATCATTTTTTGAAATAAGTCGGGGTGTTGCTCCTTTTCTACATCTCTGTAATACATTTGATAAAGAGCCGCCAATATTTTCTCGTCTGTAGTCGGGTTATAATCTTTGAAAAGCTCGTCTATATCGTTTTTCATGTTATTTGCCATCTCTGTGCCTTTGCTTTTGTCTTCTTTCAAGGCTTTGAGCAATCCACTGTAGCCTGCTGCCATGACTACTATTTCTGGGGCATACAGTGCTTGTTGAATATAAGTGCGGGCGTTTTCTGTTTTTCTACGTACTTGATAGCCGTCATTGATGAGCGTCATTGTTTCGCCGTATTTTGCTTTTCTTCCTGCGTCTGCGTTCACCCATACCATAAAGTCGCTTTCTATTTTTGCTTTTTGGTCAAATGTTTTGAGGCGTTTACAAATTTCTGTTTGCCCCATAAAGTATTTCCAATAATTAGCAATACCTGCGTATTTGGAGGAGTATTGTAGGCGCACTTTTTTGTCTGCGTCCATATCTTTTTTCCAAATAGCCAATCTCTCTGTACGGATTTTGACAAATGCGGGGTTGGTCATTGTGATAGCCATATCCACACCGGGGGAGGTAAGGAAACGGTCGGTACTACCGGGGTAGCCAAGTACCATAGCGAAGTCGCCTTGTTTTACACCTTTGAGCGAAATAGGCAAGTGGTAACGCGGTTTGAATGGTTGATTGTCGGCTGCATATTCGGCAGGTTTGTTTTCCTTGCCTGCATAAACACGAAACATAGAAAAGTCCCCTGTATGGCGTGGCCATATCCAGTTGTCGGTATCTCCTCCGAACTTGCCTACTGCTTCGGGAGGCGTACCTACGAGGCGTACATCATTGTAAACTTCATAGACGAAAAGATAAAATTCATTGCCTCCGAACATGTTTTTTACATCAGCAGTATAGCCTTTGCTTTTTTCAGCGGTTTCGGTTTCATCTTTAATTTTTTTAGCCGTTTCCATAGCTTTTTTATTGCGTTCAGGCTCAGTCATTTCGGGTTTGAGTTCAGCATTTATGAGTGCTGAAACGTCTTCCATGCGTACTAAGAACTTAGCGAATAAACCGGGAACTGCTTTTTCCTCGCCTCTTGTTTTTGCCCAAAAGCCATTGGTAAGAATATCATTTTCTACTGTGCTGTGGCTTTGGATAGCCTCATATCCGCAGTGGTGATTGGTAAGGATAAGGCCTTCTTTTGAAATAATTTCGCCTGTGCAGAAACCGCCAAAACTGACGATGGCGTCTTTCAAGCATGCTTTGTTTACACTGTATATTTCTTCGGGTGTAAGTTTAAAGCCACGTTTTTTCATCTGCTCATAGTTTTTACCTATGAGCATCAATAACCACATTCCCTCGTCTGCGAAAGTAGGCAAGGAAATAGTTAGGAGTAGTAGGGAAAGGATGATTTTACGCATTGTGGTAAAAATGGTTAAGGAAAGTGAATGAGATGCGAGTAATATTTGGAGGGTGTTGGTTGTGTGTGTGTAGGCGAGGTAGGCTAATAATCTGCCAAAGTGCTGGGCAGTTGTTGCAAGGCGCGTTCGAGTTGCTCATCATTGGGTGCGATGCCGTGCCATTTGTGCGACCCTACCATAAAATCTACACCGAAACCCATTTCTGTTTTGAGCAATACGATGATAGGTTGTTGGCGATTGGTAAGTCCTTTTGCGAGTTGGAGGATTTTAATAACGTCTTCCATTTGATTGCCTGTTTCTATTTCAAGCACTTGCCAGCCGAAGGCTTTCCACTTGGCAGCAAGGTTTTGGAGGGACATTATTTTTTCGACTGGTCCATCTATTTGCTGTCCGTTTACATCAATGATAGCCACTACATTATCGACTTTGTGGTGTGCTGCAAACATGGCGGCTTCCCACACTTGCCCCTCTTGTTGTTCGCCATCACCCATGATGACATACACGATATGGTTATCTTGGTTAAGTTTTTTTGCCAAGCCTGCCCCGATGGCTACCGAAAGTCCCTGCCCCAAAGAACCTGATGCCACTCGGATACCGGGTAGGTGTTCGTGGGTGGTAGGATGTCCTTGCAAACGAGAGTTTATTTTGCGAAAGGTGGCAAGTTCTTTTACATCAAAAAAACCAGCTCTTGCGAGTGCGCTATACCATACGGGGGAGATGTGTCCATTAGATAAGAAAAATAAATCTTCGCCATCACCATTCATATTAAATTCTTTTTGATAACGCATGATTTTGAAGTATAAGGCCGTAACAACTTCTGTGCAACCAAGCGAACCGCCAGGGTGTCCAGATTGTACTGCATGCACCATCCGCACTATGTCGCGGCGGATTTGGGTGGCCATTTTTTTGAGTTCGTCGAGTTCCATATTGTTATTTGGGTATATTTATTTTGCGAGGCTTTCGCGTATTTGTTTTATTTTATCTACAGGCATTCCTGTAACACATTTGCGTATGTTGTATGACCGAAATAACGATTTGAATGGCTTTACTTCTTTTGGTCTTTGTCTTGCCAGCTGAGAAATTCAGTTTTCCCATATTTGATGCTAACAATAGGCGCGGTTTCTTTCTCCAAGACTGTATTTAGAAAATGTATAAGCTGGTCTTTGTTAGCTTCTGTATCAAATATTTTTTTGAAACCAAAATCTGTAAAAAGATAGATGTACTTTTCTGTCACGGCTTTATTTCAAAATTTGAGTGGTGTGCGCTTCCGTTTTTACCTTTTTGATGATGTCAATTATTTTCCCTTCTTCGTCTATGATGAATGTTGTACGCGCAGTGCCCCAAGATTTGCGTCCGTACATGTTTTTTTCTTTCCAAACGCCATAACTATCGTTAATGGCTCTATCTGTATCAGCGATGAGCGAGAATGGGAGTGCGTATTTAGCAATAAACTTTTGGTGCGTGGCTTCGTCGTCTGTGCTTACACCCAATACTTGATAGCCGGCTTTCAGCAACGCATCATGATTATCACGCAAATCACATGCTTGTTTTGTACAGCCTGGTGTGTCATCTTTGGGGTAAAAATAAAGAACAATTTTTTGCCCTTTGAATTGGCTCAAGGTGATTATTTGGCTGTTTTGGTCTTTTCCTGAAAAATCGGGGGCTATATCGCCTATTTTGAGAGCTTCCATGTGTGTGTAGGTAATTACTTTTCGGCAAAATTGCACATATTTCGTTGTTTTTGCAAACGTTTGGTGAAAAATGCTTTGAAAAAGCCTCCTTCCCTAATCGTTTAGCAACAAGCCTATGTGCAAACCTGCCTCTATACCAAAGCCGCCTGTTGCAACACGATACAAAGTGCGCACACCTGCATAAGGTGAGAAAGTAAAGTTTTTAGAAAATATTTCTAGCTTCGAACCAATCGAAAAGCCCAATGCAGGAGTAGCTGCTTGGTTTGGCAGTTTTTCACGAAACATACCCAAAGGCGATATATAAGGTGCTATGTAAAACTTATTTTCTTGTATAGGCAAGTGAAAATGTACGCCTTCGGGAGTAACAGCCAGCAGCATAGCCAAGTATATGGCATTTGAACCCCCATAATATCCAGTACCTATAAAGGGTAGTATTGCTAATTGTGGACCCACAGGATAACGCATGTATCGTGCGCCCCGTGAAGTGTTGCCGAATTCAAGTACATACGAGAAACTTACAAAATCACCTATGTAATATTCGAGTGCCAAGCCATATCCTTGAATAACCCTACCCGGCACACTGGTAGGAAAGCCATTATTGGTGTAATTCTTAGTCTGAAACGAGGTGCGATTGGCAGAGGCAGAAAGTTTGAATGACCCCTGCTCTTGTGCTGATACAGCCCAAGCGTAAAAACTAAAAAAAACGAGTGTGAAAAGGTGTTTCATACTTAAAAAGCAAGAAGGGTTTATTTTGTAAGGCTGATGTAAATATTTTCGGATACGTCTTTTGATATCATTACAGGCAACTGTCCTGCGACTGTTATCTCAAGCGAGGCATCATATTCAATCTTTTCATTTACACATAAAATTGTATGTATATTAACTTTTATTTTATTCAAAAATTGTAAAAAAAAGGTGGAATCTTGCTCTACCCCAACTACGCGCACCTCCTCACCAAGTGGCGCATCTTTTAAAAGCATTCGTTTTTGGTGCATAAACTCACCTTGTTCATTCGGAATAGGATCGCCGTGTGGGTCGTAGGAAGGATATGCTAAAAATTCATCTAAGCGATTGATAAGCAAATTTGAATGAATATGCTCAAGTTGTTCGGCTATCTCGTGCACTTCGTCCCATCTAAATTTTAGTTTTTGGACGAGGAAAGTTTCCCATAAACGGTGTTTGCGAATAATATAAATGGCGTGCTGTTTGCCTACATCAGTAAGGGTTACGCCTTGATATTTGACATAGTTTATAATATTTTTTTGGGCAAGCTTGCGCAACATATCCGTTACTGAAGCGGCACTGATACGTATTTTCTGGGCAATATCGTTCGTACCTATCCCTTCTGTAAATTGATTAAGTTCAGAAAGTTGATAGATGGTTTTAAGATAATCTTCTTCAGTGAGGCTGAGTTCCATAACATTAGAAAGGCATAGTACAATCGCTGGGTGCATTCCAAAACCTTTTCTTAAAACCTCGCCCTCGCCCTGTCCTCTCCAATTTGGAGAGGGGTATATGGAATGATTTTGAAATGCACCTCAATCGCTTTGCAATTTAATTAAAAAAGCCAATTCTACAATAAGCTGTTACAAATAATCTTTCACTACTATTTTTGAGGCTTTCCATGCAGGTAAGAAAGAGGCTAAGAAAGTTATAATAAAAATGGTAAGTGCTGTATAAAAAAAGTCGCTTGCCTGTAACTTTACAGGGTACGCGCTGACTACCATCGTAGCCGCGCCCATTTCTACAAAGCCATACATTTGTTGCAATACACAAACGGCAGTTCCCACAAACAGCCCTATAAAAGCCCCTATAAAGGCTATGATTGCCCCTTCAATAAAAAATATTTGCCCAATCACCTTGCCTGTCGCGCCTATAGATTGCAAAACGGCGATGTCTTGTTGCTTTTCTATCACCAACATCATAAGGGCAAAGAAAATATTGAAGGAGGCTACGCCTAAGATAAACGAAAGCGTGAGATACATAAAAAATTTTTCTATTTGAATGGCACGCAAGAGTGCAACGTTTTGTTCATCAGAAGTGCGCACCAAAAAGCCCTTACCCAATACTTCGCGTAGGCGAGCCTGCACTGTGGATATTTGGTTGGCAGATACACGCACTTCTATAGCAGTTCGTTTATTGCCGTATTCCAATAACTGTTCAGCAAACCGCAATGGCACAAACACATATTTTTCGTCATAGTGTTGCTCAAGTGAAAAAACACCTGTTGGCAGAATGCCTTTGCGCGTAAAATTCTTTTCGGGGTTTGTACTGCTGAGGTTTACTTTGCGCGTGCGTTTAGGATACCAGAACTGCATTTGGTCTATTTGATTGCGCGTTGAGATGCCCATTTTGATTTGTACGCCGCGCCCCAGCACCGCGAAGTTTTGCAAGCCTTTTTCTAACTTAAAATCACCTTCTACGATAGCCGTATCCAAATAACTTTGCTCGCGGAAGTTTGTGCTAACGCCCTTCATAGTGATGACCATCTGCTCGTCGCGATAGTTTAGAACGGCATTGTCTTCAATAATTTCACTAATATAGCGTATCTCTTTTATTGCTTTTATCTTGGCTCTAAAGGCTTCAGTAACCTCAAAAGACTTGCCTGCCTTAGCCGTTATTTGCAAATCGGGGTGGAAAGTATGGTGCAAACCGCGTACAACATCTTCCAAACCATTGAATACAGACAAGGCAATGATGAGTGCAGCTGTGCCTACTGCTACAACCAACATAGAAATAATAGCAATCAGGTTAATAAATTGCGTTTTCCTTTTTGAAAAAAAATAGCGGCGCGCAATGCGGAGCGGAAGATTCATACCAAGTTTATAAAGCTATTTTGTTTTTTGTAAGGCTTGCCAAAGGCTGTTTTTGTGCTGCACATCTGTTTGTATAGTTTCAAGGTTTTCGGCTTGTAAATACAAAATACCTTCGATTGTTTGTGGTGTATAAGCGGTAAGATTAAGTGTAGGAAAGACTGTTTTGAGGGCATTGCCAAATCCCCAAACTTGCCTGTAGGGTACGAGGGCAGGCAAGCTGTAGTTTTCCCAAACCTTGCCTGCCGACACATCAGCAATGCGAAAATCTTGTGCTTTCAGTTGTATTGCGCCCAGTATTTTGTGTAGGAAGGCAAGAGTGGTTTCGGGTATCCGTGTTTGTTGTGGATAGTCTATCAAAACCCAAACAACAAACGTGTCCACGTCAGCAAGTTGATAAACTTCTTCAAACTGATATAATTCCTTGAAAAAGGCAGGCGAGGCGTTAATTTCCATAAATAAAAGGTCTTTCCCAAGAAGTCTAATGCAAAGTTATAGGTTTTTGTGTAAAACTGCTTCGCATTTCACCAAACTATTTTGCTTGCTCTTGCATAAAAACGCCAGTTGTGCATCAAAGCCACAAAAAAAAGTGCGATAGAAATGGCTATCCAAACGCCTTCTACTCCCCACCCAAACGTAAACGCGAACACATAACTACAAGGAATCCCTATCAACCAGTACGCAATAAAAGTAACTAAAGTAGGTGTTTTTGTATCTTCCATGCCTCTCAAATTACCTAAACCTACGCATTGCATGCCATCTGCTAACTGATAAAGCCCCATGAGAATTATCAAATTAACAGCAATCGGTATAACTTGTGGCGATTTGATGTCAGATAAAAACAAATAAACCCAGAAGGAAGGAAAACATACAAACACAACGCCCATAAAAGTCATAAAACCCGTTACAGCTATCAAAGAGGCGGTTCCATAACGCTTTATATTCGCACGATTGCGCGCTCCCATAGCACTTCCTACCAAAATACTGCTTGCAATAGACAAACCCAGCGACACCATATAGGTTACACTCGAAAGACTAAGCGCGATTTGATGCGCCGCAAGCTCATTCTCACCCAACCAACCCACGATAACAGCCGCACCACTAAACGCACCCACCTCAAAGAAAAGTTGCACGCCTGCAGGCAAGCCTATGCGTAAAATTTTGGCTACAAAAGCTCTGCGGATATTGAAATACGAAAAACCTACCAAATAACGCTTAAACTCGGTTGCAGACAATGCCCACGCCAACAGCCCCACAAACATTAGCATGCGTGTAACCAAAGTAGCATACGCTGCACCCGCGATACCCATAGCAGGAAAGCCCCATTTGCCATAGATCCACAGCCAATTCAAGAAAACATTGCAGAAAAAACCGAAAAAAGCCATGTACATCGCAGGCAAGGGCGCGGAAAGTCCATCTGTAAAATTACGCACTGCCACAAAAAGCAACAACGGCAACGCTGAAGGCGCAACAATATACAAATATTGCCTCACTAATAATTCTACTTGCTTAGTCTGTTGAAACCAAGCAAAGTTGTAGGCAAGAAAAGCCAATACCAACCAACTCAATACACCCAAAACAACAGCGATAAATAGGGTATTGGTAAGCCAGAGATGACATTTCTCAAATTTATTTTGTGCTTCGGAAGCCGATATAAGTGCAGAAACTACATATATTGTCCCAACACCTACCACACATATTACAAAGAATAATCCATTCGCGATTCCTACCGCACCAAGCGCGGGGACGCTCACGTCAGCCACCATGATGCTATCAGCCACCCCAACCAAGGTAATGCCCAACTGCCCCAACATAATAGGAAAACTCAATAAGAATGTTTCGCGCAAAGCACCGCGATAAGTAAGCTTGGTCATATTTTTACAAAAATGCAAATATACAACATTGTTTTTAGATTAGGCTTCTTGCGAAAATCCTTTCTGAGAATTTTGATAAGCCTGCGAAATCTGCTCTGCGTATTTCACAAAAAAATAAAAAGCCTCTTACGAGGAGGCTTTTAGGTACTCTGACAAATTTTGTATTGAACCACATAGAAATATAGAGAACATAGCCCGAAACACTGTGTGCCATATCTTTCTATGTGGTTTATACCTTGCGCCACTAAAATTGTCGGAGCATCGCTTTTATTTGGTTTTCCCCCATTCTTTTTCCCATGCTTGAATGGTCGTGTAGGGAAGTTTGGTAATGCGGACTACCGCTTCAAGCGATAAACCTTCATCAAACATACCAAAAGCATCTTCTTTTTTGCCTTTTGCTTCGCCTTCAGCTTTGCCTTCAGCTTTGCCTTCAGCTTTGCCTTCAGCTTTGCCTTCAGCTTTGCCTTCAGCTTTGCCTTCTTCTTCGCCGATTCTACGTGCTTCGGCTAACACAGCTTCTATAATTCCCATGGGTTTTGGTGGTTTAGTGAAAATTTCAATGTCTTTTTCGAGTACAACTTCCTTGTCAGGCTTTGCAAATCTAACATATAAACGTATAAACGTTAAGATATATTGTATTTTTTCGCGGGCATAACCTGCCTTGTATAGCTCGCGTACAAGCTCCATTTTCCAAATGAGTTGTTTATTATCAGTGCGTTGTTTTTTTTGAAGTGCTTTGTGAGCTACCTTCATAACGAGGCTGAACGGGTTTTTTGGCACTTCCAAGTCTTGTTCTACCTTGCCTACCAAGGTGAAAACAGGAAACTCATACAATAGGCGCGTTTTGTGATGCCTTTCTTCAAAAAAGATAGGCTGAAAAGCCGTATTTTCATTGGTATAAAGCACAAAAGCGCACACGGGTACATGCCATCTATCGCGTATGCGGTAGTAATATTCAAACATTCGTTTGGCAAAGTGGGCATCATCGTACCCTTGCACTTCAATGTGCAACAAGATATAATGGGGCTTGCCTGCCTTCGTGAAAAACTTGACCAGCTTGTCGGCATGGCGTTTCCTGCGTTCATTTTCAGGCAAGAGTGCGGCAAGTTCTTTATCCAAAAACTCAAAGCCTTCCCCAAAATCAACTTCATTTTCTGCTAAATCAGGCAAGAAATACCACAAAAAGTCCTCAAACAAATCTTCAATAATGCCTTTCCAAAGGATATCACGTGAAATATTCATATGCAAAGATACGCAAATTTTGTAACGGGCAAGCCTGTTGCAGTGTATGTGTGGTGTGGGGGTGTGATAGTCCGTAATTTTCACATGTCGTAAAGGCGAAATGCTTTTGCAAGAAGTCTAATATAACCCGAAGGTATCTGCGTCTTTGTGTGCAGGAAACTTTTCCCTGTATGCGATAAGCTCGGTTTTGGAAAGCACAGCGTGTTTGATGGTTTCTTCCTCTTTTGCTTGAACCAAATACCCTCCTTTGTAGTCAATCACTGCCGAATCGCCTGTATAAGCCAAGCCTTTGCCGTCCGTGCCTATTCTATTTACGCCAATGGTATAGGCGAGGTTTTCAATAGCCCGCGCCACCAAGAGTGCGCGCCATGCTCCAATACGCGGAGCAGGCCAGTTGGCTACATACAGCAAAACATCATAATTCATTTGTGCTGTATTTCTGCTCCAAACAGGAAAACGCAAGTCATAACAGACCAGTGGCATGATGCGCCAGCCTTTCCACGTGCAGACCAGCTGTGTGGTGCCTGCCGTATAAGTTTCGTGTTCATTTGTCATTCGAAACAAGTGGTGTTTGTCATAATATTGGTACACTCCATCGGGTTGCATCCAGATGAGGCGGTTAAAATACTGCCCTTCAGCTTCTACAATGTAGCTTCCAACAACTACCGCTTTGCTTTGTTCGGCTTGTTGTTTCAACCATTTGAAAGTCGTGAGGTTCATAGGCTCTGCCCACGCCCTTGCCTCCATCGTAAAGCCTGTGGTAAACATTTCAGGCAAGATAATAATATCAGTTGGCGCTTCGATTTGCCATATCTTCTCCTCCAACATGCCCCGATTCGCGGCAGGATCCTGCCAATGCAAGGGCGTTTGTACAAAACTAACGTGTAAATCGTTCATTATCATCAATATATGTTGTAATTTTGAGTTATATGCTTAACAATGCTTCTACATCTTGTACTTTTATAGCTTCCATGCAGTAACAAGGGAGCTTTTTTCTACAAGCATTACAATCTTTATTCAAAACTAAAGTATGCGCTTGTTTGCCTATCGGTTGCCATCTTGTCGGGTGAATAGGCTTCATAGGAGGGAAAATACCTATAGCTTTTATGCCCAATGCAGCAGCAATATGCAAAGGCCCCGTACTCGCTGCGACTAATGCGTCTGCTGCCGCAATAAAAGCTATGAGTTCTTTTAAACTTAACTTGCCTGCCAAATTGGTTACATTGGGTAAATCAAAGAGCGCGGGTTTTTGCGCTTGTATTGCTTCAGATTCTTCTTGAATACCTGTAATAAAAAATTGATATGTAGGATTTTGGGCTATCAATTGATAGAATTTATCTAAATGCCATTCTCTTGCACTTCCTTTTGATTTTGGGTGCAAGATAACATGTTTTTGGTTGGGTAGCAAGGTGCGTTTCAAACTTTCCGAAAGGATAGGCGGAGTCAGCGCATACCAATCGGCAATGTTATTCAAACTTGGTATAATGTCATACCCCAGTGGCTGAAGTAGTTTAAAATTAAGTTGCGCTTCATGTAAATCTGTATTGCGCCGCGAAAAGTTATGCAAGCGGTTTGCATACAACCAATGCCACCACCTGTGGCTTGTCCCGATTCTTATCGGAATTTTAGCCTCTTTGGCTATTTTGGCAATCGCTTTATCTGGAAAAACAAACAAAATAGCATCTGCACGTATAGCTTTGAGCTGTGCCGGGTTTTGTAGCAAAGATTCTCTGTCCAAAAAAAAATCTATAGCCCCTGAACACTCAATCAAAGGGCGTGTATAGCTTTTGCCTATAAAATAAATAATAATAGAGGGGTTTTCTCTTTTCAAAAACCCTGCTAAAGGCAACGTAAGCAACACATCACCTAAGTTGTCAGTGCGACTAATAATAATTTTCATTTTTAATTACGCTTAAATTTAAATTTGGTAAACAAAATTAATGCAAATATATAGAAAATTGGTAAGCTCAAGTTCTTTTTTAGGTTTTATATGCTTTTCGCGTTCAGTGCTTTTATTAAACGCGCTTGTAATATTACGTTTTTTTGATTGTAAGGTTTTGTAAAAAAAAATCAAATGCACTCAAAAAACACGCATTTTGAGAAAATAGCTCCAACGTTGGAGAAAATAGCTCCAATGTTGGAGAAAATAGCTCCAACGTTGGAGAAAATAGCTCCAACGTTGGAGAAAATAACTCAAACGTTGGAGAAAAAAGCTCAAACGTTGGAGAAAAAAGCTCAAACGTTGGAGAAAAAAGCTCAAACGTTGGAGAAAAAAGCTCAAACGTTGGAGAAAATAACTCAAATGTTGGAGAAAATAACTCAAACGTTGGAGAAAATAACTCAAAAACAAGGTTTATGAACTCAAATGATGGACTTATAAACTAAAAAACTGTACATTTTAACTTATATATACAAGTCAAAGTGTACAACTTTTGAGTTTTGAGTAAATTAAACTATGTCTTTTTCTTTTTTAGCTTTGATTTTTTCAAAACGCTTCTTGAGGTCATCAAAAATAGTTTTGGCATTGGGTACGTTTTTCTTGCTTGCTTCCTTTACACTGTTGTAGTAGGTAAGGGCGTTTGCATAAGCCTCGCTACCTGAAAGCAACGTAGTGTCGTTTAAGCCATTAAATAGCTGGTCAATAGGACGCATTAACAGCGTAAGGTCGTTTACTGCTTTGTAATCCACGTTCAAATCATTCACGTTCATATAAGCAGGTACAAATTCGGGGTTCGAAGCCGCATATTCGGTTACTTTTTCTACAAAAGGAATGCTTTTATCACCCATTTTAGGCAATTTCCTGCGCTCGTCTGGCTTCAATGCGATAAGGTAAGGCTTTAGGATCGCTTCTATCTCCGCAATAGCCGATAAGGTTCGTTTCAAATCTTCAGGAGAGATTTGTATAGATACGACATTTTCATTTGCCATAGTAAAAAATTAGTTTAAAGGTTTAATAAATGATAATATAACTACAAAAGTATAGCTCCAGTATAAAACAAACAAGTTCTGAATTTGTTTGTTTTTTACATTAAAATAACATTTATTTTGCCTTGCCTGCCACGACAAGCACTGCAACAAACATTGTATTGTATTGAACAACATAAAAACTTAAAAAGCACTGTGTTTTGAGCTATGTCCTCCGCATCTTTACATAGTTAATAGTTTGCTCTGCTAAAACTATCATAATACACTATTTTTTAGCTATTATTTTAAAAAAATTGTGCCAATGTATTTTTTTTAAGTTATCATTGCAATATAAATTGTAACTACATTATTTTATTTAACAATTATGAATAATAATACAAATCACACACCAGAAGAATACAACCAAGCTGACCAAATAAAGCTCCTACACGTACTTCAAGTGTATCAAATAGAGTTAAAAATGCAACAAGAAGAACTACAATTAGCCAAAGAAAAGGCAGAAGTTGTAGCAAAAAAGTATAGCAGTCTCTATGATTTTGCTCCTTTTGGCTATTTTACGCTCAATGCAGCGGGTGATATCAGCGAATTGAACCTTAATGGTGCCAATATACTCAACAAGTCGCGCAGTGAGCTAACAAACACCCGCTTTTTGCTATACATTATATCCGATATGCGTCCCACGTTTTTGGCTTTTGTAGGCAAGGTGCTTGAAAATACCCACAAACAAGCCTGCGAAGTACAATTGTATAACCAAAATAATGCACTTGCCTACGTATATATAGAAGGTGTAGCTTCAGAAGACAAAATGCAAATTTATTTAACTGTGCTTGACATCACAGAACGCAAAAAAACAAGCGAAATACTCGCAGCAAGCGAAGAAAAATACCACTCACTTATCGAAAGTTCTCCTGATATCATCATATACCTTGACCTTGACGAAAAAATAACCTTCATCAACCGTACCGCAGGCGGATATACACAAGAACAAGTCATAGGTGTGCGTATTTACGACTTGCTTAGACCCGAATACCACCACGTTGTAAGAGAAGCTCTCCAAAAAGTCATAACCACACAAAGTGTTCAAATGTATGAAGTATACGACACTGCACCTGACGGCAAAGAAAGATGCTATGCCACACGCGCAGGTGCTATCATAAAGCAAGGCACAGAACAAGGAAAAGTAATAGGCATCACGCTTACATACCGCGACATCACTACACAAAAACAAGCCGAAAACGCACTCATAGCAAGCGAAGAAAAATACCGCTCACTCATCGAAACTTCTTCCGATATCATCATAAGTGTCGACCTTGAAGGTCATATACAATACATAAACCACGTACAACCAGGTTTTGAAATAGAAGATGTTATCAACAAAAGTATATATACCTTCATTTCGCTTGAATATCATGAAATTATAAAAAAAACATACCAAAAAGTAATAGATACTCAAGCTGTGCAATCTTACGAATCAAGTTCGTTTAGAATGAATGGCGAAAAAAAACACTATCTTACCAATATTGCACCTGTTATACATGATGAAAAAGTAATAAGTTTTACATTGATAGCCCATGACATTACAGACCGCAAAAAAGAAGAAGAACACCTCAAACTTTTAGAGTCTGTTATTACACATGCCAATGACTCTATCCTCATCACAGAAGCACATCCTTTTGATGAGATAGGTCCTAAAATAGTATATGTAAACGCATCTTTTACCCGTATGACGGGCTACACTTCTGAAGAAGTCATAGGCAAAACTCCTCGCCTGCTACAGGGTGAAAAATCGGACAAAGCCGAACTACAACGCCTCAGCATTGCTACTCGCGCTTGGCAACCGTGCGAAATAACCACCATTAATTACAAAAAAAACGGCAAGGAGTTCTGGGTAAATTTCTCTGTTACACCTGTAGCCAACGACAAAGGCAAGTTTACGCATTGGATATCCATACAGCGCGATGTTACTGCTGTCAAAAGAGCAGAAGAAGTCAAAAGTCATTTGCTTACCCTTACCCAAAACCAAAACAAGCGTTTACAGAACTTCGCGCACATAGTTTCGCATAATTTAAGGTCGCACAGTTCAAATATAGAAGGACTTCTTTCACTTATAACTGATGAACATGCAGACTTTACAGCCAATAACAACTACTTTCAATTCCTTGAGAAGGCCTCAAAGAACCTTATGGAGTCCATTGGGCATTTATCGGAGGTTGTACAGCTTCAAGGTTTAAAAACTGAAAAAATGGAGGCCATTAACCTGTATAAAACTATAGAAAAAGCTATCAGCAACACAATTTCTTTAGCCCAAAACGCAAACGTAGAGGTTATAAACACGTTGAAAGGAGATGAAGTCGTCTTGGGTGCAGCTATTTACTTGGATAGCATTGTTTTGAACTTCCTCACCAATAGCATTAAGTACCATTCAAAAGAAAGAAAGAGCTACGTAAAATTTAGCTGCGAAACTGAAGGCGATTATTTGTTCTTGCAAATAGAAGATAATGGCTTAGGCATAGACTTAGCCCGCGATGGCGACAAACTGTTCGGCATGTTCAAAACTTTTCATCAAAACAATGATGCACGCGGCATAGGCTTATTCATTACCAAAAGCCAAATAGAGGCTATGGGAGGCAAGGTAGAAGTAACAAGCAAAGTAGATAAAGGAACAACGTTCAGCGTATGTTTTAAAAAATAAAGCTTCAGCAAATTTTTCAAGATGGCTGAAGCTTTTACCTATTATAAAACGTTTTTGTAGGCACGGTGTCCTTATACAGCCAAAACACTGTGTTCAATAATATCACAGCAAGTGTGTATCTGCTCGGCATTGATGACAAGGGGCGGCGCAAAACGGATAATATTGCCATGCGTAGGCTTCGCCAACAAACCGTTTTCGCACATCTTCATACACACCTTCCAAGCGAGGTCGCTCGTTTCTGTATCATTGATAACAAGTGCGTTGAGGAGTCCTTTTCCACGTACCAGAACTGCTTTATCTGTTTTATCTACTAACTTTTGCATGCGTTGACGGAAAAGCACGCCCATATTTGCTGCATTATCTGACAATTTTTCATCACGCACCACTTCCAGAGCCGCAGTCGCTACGGCGCAGGCAAGTGGATTGCCTCCAAAAGTAGAACCGTGTTGCCCTGGTTTGATACAAAGCATTACTTCATCGTTTGCCAATACAGCCGAAACAGGCATCACGCCTCCCGATAGAGCTTTTCCAAGTATCAAAATATCAGGCTTCACGCCCTCGTGGTCGCAGGCAAGGAGTTTTCCTGTCCGCGCAATGCCTGTCTGCACTTCATCAGCTATAAAAAGCACATTTTTAGCCTTACACATCGCATAAGCTTTGCGCAAATAACCTTCATCAGGCACTACCACGCCAGCTTCACCCTGAATCGGCTCAAGCATAAAGCCTGCTACATGCTTATCTTCCAATGCAAGCTCCAGAGCCTGCAAATCATTGTAAGCTATGACTTCATAACCGGGCATATAGGGACCAAAATCGTTCTTGGCGTTCTCATCAGTAGAAGACGACACTGCCGCAAGCGTACGCCCCCAGAAATTATCTCGTACAAAGATTATTTTAGCTTCATTTTGCGGTATGCCTTTCACTTGATACGCCCATTTACGGCAAAGTTTCAGGGCAGTTTCGCCCCCTTCCACGCCTGTATTCATAGGCAATACGCGGTCATAACCAAAATATTGTGTAATAAACTCAGAATACGCGCCCAGTCGGTCATTGTAGAAAGCGCGTGATGTAAGCGTCAGCTTCTGCGCTTGCTCTATCAAGGCGTGAATGATTTTGGGGTGGCAATGCCCTTGATTAACGGCACTATAGGCGGAAAGAAAGTCGTAATAACGTTTGTCGTCCATGTCCCACAAAAATACGCCCTCCCCCCGCGCAAGCACCACAGGCAGAGGATGATAATTGTGTGCATTGTATTTCTCTTCCAATGCGATGGCTTCTTGAGCAGCTATAATTGTTTGTACCATGAGGAGTAAAGGAAATGTTTTTTTGCAAAGGTAGGCAAAAAAACGCAAAGCATAGCCTATCTTTGCACTTCAATTCTCACACTTTTTGTTATGCAAATACCTTTTGTAAACCCCCAAACACAACAAATACTCACCCCTGTAGGCGAATTCATGCAAGACGAAGCAGGCAACCGCTTCGCCAAAGCAAATGATATAGCACGCTTTGTAGAAGCAAGCAATTACACAGAAAATTTTGGCTTTCAATGGAATAATTTTGCAAAAACACAAATAGACCGCTTTTCTGATACACATAACCAAAGCAAAGACCGGTTCTTTGCAGTAACAGGCTGGGACAAACAAGACCTTACGGGGCAAAATATACTCGAAGTGGGTTCAGGGGCAGGGCGGTTTTCACAAGTAGTATTGGACAATACAAAAGCAAACCTTTACAGCGTCGATTATTCCAATGCTGTAGAAGCAAATTGGCAAAACAACGGGCATCACGGCGCACGTTTTACGCTTGCGCAGGCAAGTGTTTATGAACTGCCGTTCCCCAAAAAGAGTTTTGACAAAGTGTTTTGCTTTGGTGTCTTGCAACATACACCCGACTTCAAAAAATCAATACAATGCTTGACAGAAATGCTAAAACCAGGCGGCGAGTTGATAGTAGATTTCTACCCCATTCGTGGTTGGTGGACAAAAATACACGCTAAATACATCTTCCGCCCTATCACGAAGCGCATGACACACCCAAAACTCCTCAAACGCATAACCAACAACGCGAATTGGCTTATCCGCGCGTCCCAATTCTTTACCAAAATAGGGGTAGGCAAGCTCACTAACCGCTTCCTGCCTATTTGCGACATCAAACATACCTTGCCTCCAAACCTCACCACCGCACAAAGGCGCGAATGGGTTATCTTAGACACCTTTGATATGTTCTCACCCGAACACGACCACCCGCAACGCCTCACTACTGTCAAAAAATGGTTCGAGGAGTTCGGTTTAAAACGGGTAGAAGCGGATTTTATCAACTATGAACAGAACAATCAAGTAGCCGCAGTAAGAGGATTTGCCGTTTAAAACAAACACACCTTCATATTAACACCTGCCTTTTCAGATGCTAGCTTAAAAAATCGTACCTTTGTGGAAAACTAACTTGTAACGAACATGATTATCGCCAATCCTATTTATGATGTAGTCTTCAAACGCTTGATGGAAAATGAAAAAGTCGCTAAATTTTTTATCGCCACGCTTTTAGAACAAAACATTGAAGCCGTTGAATTCAAACCGCAAGAATTTACTTACACAGATAAGTTGGCAGGCTTAGCTGTTTTCAGACTTGATTTTGTCGCTACCATTCGCACTGATACAGGCGAACTCAAAAAGGTTTTGATAGAAATTCAAAAAGCAAAAAACCAAATCGATTTGATGCGTTTTCGCAATTATTTGGCAGAGCAATACAAAAAAGAGGACAAAATGAACGCTCAAGAGCTCGTTTTGCCTATCACGACTATCTATATTTTGGGTTTCAAATTGCCCGAAATAGCGAGTCCTTGCCTGAAGGTAGCCCGCAATTATTTGGACTTAATCAACAAAACCGTCATTGACAAGAAAAGTGATTTTGTAGAAAAACTCACACACGATTGTTTTGTAGTGCAAGTAGAACGCATCACAGACCGCTTCCAGACTCGTTTGGATAAGTTGCTCAGTATTTTTGAACAACGACACTTCACAGACGACAAGGAAATCACGAAAGACTATCAGCATACGCCTGACATAGACGAGTTGAAAACAATGACTGACATTTTGCATTATGTAGGCACAGACCCCACAAAACGCAAAGAAATAGAAGTCGAGCAGGAGGCATGGCGAAGCGTCAATGCTATGTTTGAAGAAAAGGAACGAAAATACCAAAAAGCCTTGGAGGAACAGCGTAAAGCTTTGGGTGAAAAAGACCAAGCGTTGAGCGAAAAAGACCAAGCGTTGAGCGAAAAAGACCAGCTTATAGCGGAGCTTTTGAAAAAACTAAACGACCAGAAGCCAACATAGTGCGTGGCAGGCAAGTCAATTTAGTAGTGTTGATTTGTGGTGTTTTACAGACATTTGCCTTGCCTACGAACGTGTCAAAAATCAATAATTGATAGTTCTAACAGCTGAAAAAACAGAAAACACACCTTAAATAAACCACATATCTATGTACAAAGTACTTGGCAATCTGTGTTTTTTAAGGTGTATTTATTTCCATCGTCTTACAAATTTCCGCGCAAATCTTGTTCGCGTTCTATGGATTCGAAAAGAGCTTTGAAGTTGCCTTTGCCGAAAGAGGTCGCGCCTTCGCGTTGTATGATTTCATAGAAGACGGTGGGGCGGTCTTCTACAGGTTTGGTAAAGATTTGAAGCAAATAACCTTCGTCATCTCTATCCACCAATATGTTGAGTTTTTTCAACACTTCCATGTCCTCTTTGATAACGCCGACACGCGCCGCGAGGTCTTCATAATAAATTTCAGGCACATACAAGAACTCGACACCGCGTTTGCGCAACTCGCCTACCGTATAAGCGATGTTATCAGTAGCAACTGCGATGTGCTGTACACCTGCCCCACGGTAAAAGTCAATGTACTCGTCTATTTGTGATTTTTTGCGACCTGCGGCAGGCTCATTGATAGGAAACTTCACGTAGCCGTTGCCATTGCTTACTACTTTGGACATGAGGGCAGAGTATTCAGTCGAAATGTCTTTGTCATCAAAAGTAGCCAAGATAGAGAAGCCCATTACTTTTTGGTAAAACTCGACCCACTCGTCCATTTTGCCAAGTTCTACATTGCCCACACAGTGGTCAATATATTTTAAGCCGACCGATGCAGTTTCTACTGCCCCTTTTTTAGCTACAAAGCCCGGCATAAATACGCCTTTATAGTTTTTGCGTTCTACGAACGTGTGGACAGTTTCACCATACGTTTGGATAGAAGAGAGTTTTACCTCTCCAAATTCATCGCTCAAAGTGATAGGTTCTTGTATTGCCTTTGCGCCGCGACTCACGGTATTGTAAAAGGCTTGTTCAGCATCATCGACCCACAATGCCAATACCTTTACACCGTCGCCATGCGTATTCACATGTTGTGATATGGGCGAATCGGGTATCATAGAAGTTGTAAGCACTAAACGGATTTTGCCTTGTTGAAGTACATACGAGGCTCTGTCGCGTACACCTGTTTCGGGACCTGCATACGCTACCAACTCATACCCGAAGGCGGTTTGATAATAGTAGGCGGCTTGTTTGGCATTGCCGACATAAAACTCGATGTGGTCTGTGCCAAGTAAAGGAAGAAAATCTTGCATGGGGTAAGGATTTTAAAGTATGAAAAAGTATATTATAGCAATCGATTAGACTTCTTGCGAGAGTCCTTTTTCCTCACTCCAAATTGGAGAGAGGGCAGGGAGGTCTTACGAAACACTTTCGCAAGAGGTCTATTTTAATGCGGAGAATGATATGCAAAATTACAGTAAAATCGTAAAAGAACGCCTGTTTTTTATGTAAATCTTATACGCGCCCAACAAAAATATTTATCAAACTTTTAAAAGAGTATTAAAATTAGTAGGAATTGCGTTAAATTGCGCCAAAATATATACATTAGTCAGGGTTTGGCAGGCAAGATGCTTTCTAAGTCCCTCATTTTCAGTTTTTTATGAGCGACAATCATCATTCCAACAATAAGATTACCTTTGCAGGACTGCTTATCACATTAGGGATTATTTATGGAGATATCGGTACTTCTCCGCTATACGTAATGAAAGCTATAGTAGGCTTGTCCCCTATAGATAAAATCTTTGTACTTGGTGGCATTTCTTGTGTCATTTGGACACTGACTTTGCAAACCACGCTAAAATATGTGGTTCTTACACTACAAGCCGACAATAGAGGGGAAGGCGGAATATTTTCGCTTTATACGCTTGTACGCAAACGAGGCAAGTGGCTTGTTATACCTGCTATGATAGGTGGCGCAGCATTGCTGGCTGATGGTATCATCACTCCGCCCATCTCGGTTGCGTCTGCTATTGAGGGGTTGCTTATCATTCGTCCAGATATACATCATTACATTGTGCCTATCGTCTTGGTTATCATTACTGCGTTGTTTATATTTCAACGCTTCGGCACTGCGGCGGTAGGCAAGCTATTCGGACCGATAATGTTCGTGTGGTTTTCAATGTTGGCTATTTTAGGTCTTTCACAAATCGGCACGCATCCTGAAGTGTTGTGGGCATTGAGTCCGCATTATGCCGTTAATTTATTGACGAACTCGCCTGCAGGTTTCTGGATACTGGGTTCTGTATTTTTGTGTACTACAGGCGCAGAAGCATTGTATTCTGATTTGGGGCATTGTGGACGCGATAATATTCGTACAAGTTGGGTATTTGTAAAACTTTGCCTTATTTTGAACTACATGGGGCAGGGCGCGTGGCTGATAGCGCATCATGGCGAAAAGTTAGGAGAGAAAAATCCTTTTTATACTATCATGCCTGATTGGTTTTTGCTTGTAGGTATTTGTATAGCTACTATGGCGGCTATCATAGCGAGTCAAGCCTTGATAACAGGCTCTTTTACGCTTATCAGTGAAGCGATTCGTTTGAATTTATGGCCAAAGGTAGTCTTAAATTACCCCAGCAATGTAAAAGGGCAATTATATGTACCAAGTGCAAATCTATTGTTGTGGATAGGTTGTATGGCTATTGTGTTATACTTCAAAGAGTCGAAGCACATGGAAGCCGCTTATGGGTTGTCTATCACTATCACCATGATAATGACCACCTTGCTCATGCTGTATTACTTGCGCTTGCGCAACTATTCTTTGGGTGTGATAGCCTTGTTTTTGGTGAGCTATTTGGCTATAGAGGCATCTTTTTTGGTGGCTAACTTGGTCAAGTTCATGGAAGGCGGTTTTATTACCATTATTGTTGGGTTGTTGATTATTTCTGTTATGATTGTCATTACGCAAGCCGACAAAATTAAAAACCGCCTGAAACGCTTTGAGAAGTTGCCCAATCATATTTATCGCTTGATAGCCCTCAGCAATGATGCCGAAGTACCTCAATTTGCTACCAATCTCGTGTACCTTACTGCCGCAAGAGGCGAGGACGAGATAGAAACCAACATCATACATTCTATATTCAATCGCCACCCAAAAAAGGCGCAAGTCTATTGGTTTGTCCATGTCAATGTTACTGATGAACCTTATACCACTGAATACAGTGTGGAAGTACTTGCACCTGAAGACGCTTACAAAATCATCTTTTATCTCGGTTTCAGGGTAGAGCAACGGGTAAGTATGTTTTTCCGTTTGGCAGTATCTGAACTTGCTAAAAACAAAGAAGTGAACATCAAAAGCCGTTACAAATCATTGGAAGACAAAATCGGCGATTTCAGGTTTGTTATCATCAAACAATTCCTTTCCAATGAAAACGATTTGCCCTTTTTTGAAAATCTTATCATGGACGCTTATTTTGCCCTAAAAGCCATAACACCAAGCGACGAGCGTTGGTTTGGCTTAGATGCATCATCCGTGTTGGTAGAGAAAATGCCTATGGTTATCAAAGAAGCCACAGATGTTCACCTTAAGCGTATCAATATCAAGCAAATAGGGCAAATGGGACATACTGAGCCAACAGAAGAAGTTTAAATAAACCTATAAACACTACCTAAAAAGAAGCGGTCAGTCCATTGGCTGCTTCTTTTGTTAAAAAATAACGGCACCAAAAATACAACACGCGCTCGTTCATGTGTATCAAATAAGTTACTTTGGCTACATTTTGGTAGGCAAGTTTTTACGGATGCATTTCACAATCTGACACTTCCCAGCAACTTTTTTGAATTTCACATTTACAAAACATTCAACTAAAAACAATATGATGGTCATTATTTACAACTAATATTAGATTACAAGTCTATAAACAACAGAAATTGGATAAAGTTATAGTTTTTTCGGTTGTCAATGCCAAAGACTTGACAA
>Ga0163154_10003073_pt1 | contig 23680 bp, 21 predicted proteins | sample OliLakLV19MP9P1_FD_148649 | JGI IMG/M metagenome (GOLD analysis project Ga0163154, IMG submission 148649) | Freshwater microbial mat bacterial communities from Lake Vanda, McMurdo Dry Valleys, Antarctica - Oligotrophic Lake LV.19.MP9.P1 | ecosystem: Environmental > Aquatic > Freshwater > Lake >... | reverse complement strand
GTCCTGCGGGCGTGTTCCGCCAGGTAGAGGTGAAGCGCGCCAGCCTGAAAAGCGCATCCCGGGGTCTGCCACGCCCGCAGGACTTGCTCAGCCTGCCGCGCCAGCGCTTCGACTCCACGGCCTCCAGGCTTGAGCGTTCGCTGTCCGGCTTCGCCAGCGCAAGCCGGGGTCGTATGAATACCCTCGCGGCGCGTCTCAACATGCGTTTGCTAACAACCAGAATCGAGCGCGCCGGAGACAAGTTAACTGCTTTCGACAAACAACTTGCCACCGTTTACGCGCGCGCTTTGCAGCGGCGGCGGATTGCGTTTACGCGCCCCAGCGGACGGCTTCAGCCGGGGCTGCTGCGCTATCCAGCGCAACGAGGGCGGGACCGGCTCGACGCGCAATCCGCGCGCGCCAGCCGGGGTTTTACCGAAGCCATCGCCCGGCGACGTCATACTCTGAATGCGCGCGCACAACTGCTTAATTCCCTTGGGTACAAAAATGTGCTTGAACGGGGGTTCGCGGTTGTGCGCGACAGCGCGGGCGCCATGGTGCGGCGAACAGAGGCGGCGCTGCAGACTGGCGCGCTCGAAATTCAGTTTGCCGATGGCCGCGTCGCCGCACATACTAGTGTTGAGGTCGGCAAGAAGCAACCTGCACCGGCGGCACCGGTTGCGAAACAGCTTACAACCAAAGAGCGCGATCAGGGAAGTTTGTTGTGAGCATAAGCGAATCTGGAAAGCATAGCGCGCGGGCATGAACAAGTTTGAACGGGCATTTGGCCTCAAGGGCGAAGCGCGGCTGAGGTATTTGCCGGGTGAATATCAGATTCTGGTGTCCGGCGGCTTCGTGCGCTGCGCAGTGACGGGGCAGCCCATCGCGCTGGAGGATTTGCGCTACTGGAGCGTTGAGTATCAAGAGCCGTACAGCAGCCCCGCCGCCTCGCTAAAGCGCTATCTTGAGCGTAAGGGTGCGCCGCGCATTTAGCTGCGCTTCAGGCTTGAACGCCGCAAATAGTCCTATTTGACGTTTTACTCACAATGTTTATCGCGCTAGACCTCCGCGTATAGCCTATTTAACACGTGATAACAGTGCTCACATTAGGCTAAGGCGGCAGCATTCGGCGTGGGTTTCGTCCAGCACGCGGGCGACGAGCATGTCAGATATACGAGGATCATTTTTTTGGCAATTGTAGATTTAGTATAATTAATTCCATAATGTTTTGTATTTCCTCCTTAGCCAAAGTTGTCATTGGATAGCTGATAAACCAGCAAATCCATCAATGGTGGTTTTTCGGTAGTTTCAAGTAGTAAAATATATTGCAATCCTTCCACACGCTTACAACCAAGCCGATTATAAAATTTAAGCCTCTGTTGACGTTGGATTATGTCCGCTGCGTCCTCACGGTCAGAGTCCAGTTCAAAAATTAAGCGGCCTATTTTAGATGTCTGCTGAGCAATTCGAGCACTTTCCGAAAACAAAGCGGAACCATATTTGCGTCCCCGCAAAACGCTACTAACCGCCATGTATTCTAAAAGTGAAAAATTTTTATTCTGAAAACATACACGATCGTGAAGCCTATAATCTGTCCCTCGACACTTCCTGCCACGAGATAATACGCAGGGTTGGACGTCATTTCTCTGATCTTAGATAGAGATTTACGCTCGCTTGATGGAATAGCTTCGCAGTAAATTTCGTAAAGAGCTTCGAAATCCTTACCATCAACAGAACTGATGTCATTAAAGATAATTCCTGGGTGGGTATTTGTTGTCATATGTTACTAATTTTCCACAAATTTTCTTAACTGTTTTTAAGAAAACTAAATTGGTTTGCGGCCGAAATTTTCTGCAAGGCGCTTGCCGAAATCGCGACTAGCATCGGTTAGCGCCAAATCGACTGCGGCGAAGTACGCGGCCATGAACTTAGCGCCCGCCGGGGATTTAGCGAAGTTGATGTAAACCAGCATGTCCTCCTGACTCAAGTCTTTGTAAATGTAAGCCATACTCGCGTACAGCGCGCCCGCCATCTGCTGCGAGATTGCGAGGCGCTGCTTTTCAGCCTCACGCTTGATGTCGTCGAAACTTAACTCCATCGGCAGCTTGCCCGAGGCAACCATGCCAGCTTGGATGGCGACCCCCATGTTCATGGCGAGGGAGATGGAGATTTTCGTCAGCCCCGCCGCCTCATCGAGTTGATGGTAAAGCGCCATTCTTGATGCATATTTGCCCGGATCGGATGTGAGCGACTGCGCGTAAGCGGTCACTTCAGCCTGCTTTTGAAAGCTCGACCCGTCCTTCTCAAACTGCACTATGCGCACGCCAAGAGGCGTATCGTAAAATGCCGCGACCTCGTCATGCTCCGCCTGCGTAAAAACGCCATTTAGTGTTTCGGCGATGCGGGGTAACACCTTGGCTGGTTGGAAGGCTTCATCGGCCGCGTCATTCCATGCGCTGGTGAAAGTCTCATCGACAGGCAGACCCTGCGCTTTCACGGCTTCCAGTCCGGAGCGCATAGCTTGAGGAAGCTCGGCGATACTGGCGACGCCGCCAGATTTTTTTATCAGGTCTTCGACCGAAACGTCCCCGGCTGATTGCGCGGTTTGGAGGGCGCACGCCAAGAATAACGTAGCTAATCCAAAGTGCCTCATAAAACTCATGGTTATCTCCCTTAAAATCTGATGTTGGCGTATGCACGCTTCTTGTTGATAGCAAGGCGCACAGCTTTCCGCCTGATGAAAATCTCATCCAGATTATCCGCTCGCCAAGGGGCTGCGCGTTGCGTTAGACGCTTGCGCCGCGTAACGTTGCACAAATTATAAAGCTGCCGTAAGCGGCGTTAGCATAACTTAAATCCAGAAAAACAGGGAGTTGCCGCACATGTCCATTGGAAGCGATATCGAGATCGCGCGCCGCGCCAAAATGATTCCAATTGTAGACGTGGCGGCAAAAATTGGCTTGCCCCATGAAAAACTCCAAAACTATGGGCATTACAAAGCCAAGGTCGACATGAGCGCCATCGAGGAACTCAAATCGAAGCCGGACGGCAAGCTCATTCTCGTCACCGCCGTGACGCCAACCCCCGCAGGCGAGGGCAAGACCACAACCACTGTTGGTCTTGGCGATGGGCTGAATGCTATTGGCAAACGCGCGCTTATCTGCGTGCGCGAGCCCTCGCTCGGGCCGTGCTTCGGCATGAAGGGCGGCGCGGCGGGCGGCGGCTATGCGCAGGTGGTGCCGATGGAGGACATCAACCTCCATTTCACCGGCGATTTTCATGCCATCACTTCGGCGCATAACTTGCTGTCTGCGTTGATCGACAATCATATCCACTGGGGCAACGAGCTGGATTTCGACCCGCGCCGGATCGCCTGGCGCCGCGTCATCGACATGAACGACCGCGCGCTGCGCGATATCGTTATCAGCCTTGGCGGGGTGGGCAACGGCTACCCGCGCCAGGATGGTTTCGACATCACGGTGGCTTCCGAAGTGATGGCGGTATTCTGCCTTGCGGACGATCTTACCGATTTACAGCGCCGCCTCGGCAACATGGTGATCGGCTACACCCGTAAGCGCGCGCCCATCTACGCCCGCGACCTGAAGGCCGAAGGGCCAATGACCGTGCTGCTGAAAGATGCGCTGCTTCCTAACCTGGTTCAGACGCTGGAGAACAATCCGGCCTTCATCCACGGCGGCCCGTTCGCCAACATCGCCCACGGTTGCAACTCGGTGATCGCCACGAAAACTGCGCTGAAACTGGCGGATTATGTCGTGACGGAAGCAGGCTTCGGCGCCGATCTCGGCGCAGAGAAGTTTTTTGACATCAAGTGCCGCAAGGCCGGATTGAACCCGAGCGTCGCCGTGGTGGTCGCGTCGGTGCGCGCGCTGAAAATGCATGGCGGCGTGGAGAAAGACGCGCTCAAACACGAGAATGTGGAGGCATTGAAGGCGGGGTGCTCGAACCTGCTACGCCACCTGGAGAACCTGGCCAAGTTCGGCGTGCCGGTGGTAGTCTCCATCAACCGATTCACGACGGACACGGACGCGGAAGTCGCCGCGATCGACGAGGTGACGCGCGCTGTTGGCGTGCGTTCCATCGAGTGCAATCAGTGGGCGAAAGGTTCGGCAGGTATCGCTGACTTGGCGCGTGCTGTGGTGGAGTTGGCGGAGAGCGGCAAGGCGGCGTTTAAGCCGCTTTATGAGGACGGCATGGGGCTATTCGACAAAATCAGCACCATCGCGACTTCGCTCTATCGCGCGGACAAAGCCGTCGCCGACAAGTCCATTCTCGACCAGCTTAAGAAGTGGGAGAAGGCGGGCTACGGCCACTTCCCCATCTGCATGGCCAAAACGCAGTATAGCTTCTCCACCAACCCGGATGCTAAAGGCGCGCCGACCGGCCATACGATCACGATCCGCGAGGTTCGCCTAAGTGCGGGTGCGGAGTTCATAGTGGCCATCTGCGGAGATGTGATGACCATGCCGGGTCTGCCGCAGGCGCCGTCCGCTATGAACATCAAGCTGAACGATCAGGGGCTAGTGGAGGGACTTTTCTAGGCCCATGAAAAGCGCTTCGCCGCGCGCGTTATGCGGTGAAGGAGATTATACTGTCATAAACGGCGCTGACATCCGCAAGGGTGTCAGCAAGTTGCACGTTCAGCCGATCAAAATCCGGCGCGCCAACGGATTTCGCCAGACGCTCCTTAAGACCAGAGGACGCCAGCACCGGGTTAAACTGCTCTTCCAAGCACAATCTGAGAATTTGCGTAAGACTATCGAAAAACACTGCGGCGGCAATGAGAGCATTTGCATTTTGCGGGTTTAAATGCCCTGCATCTCGCAACCGCGCAAGCGCTGCGGTTGTGCTCTGGCTAAGGACGCCGGGCGACGATGCGGCGTGAGTAAGTTGCAGATATTGAGCGATAAACTCAATATCCACAGAACCGCCCCGCGTTTGTTTTAAATCCCAATTGGATTTCGCGGTTTTATGCGCCGCGAGTTTGCCCCGCATCTCCCGCACATCGCGGCTAGTTTTGCCTGCGTCTCGCGGCCTTGCGAGTACGGAACTGATAACGGTGTTAAGGTTGGCTGTCAGCCGTGGCGGCCCAGCCACAACGCGGGCGCGCGTCAACGCCATATGCTCCCATGTCCACGCGCGTTCGTTCTGGTAATCGGTGAACGCCGCCAGACTGGTTGCCACAGGGCCGGCGTTGCCCGATGGCCGTAAACGCATGTCCACTTCATACAGTCGCCCTTCCGAAGTCTGAGCGGACAACGCGCTGATAAGCCTTTGGGTATATCTGGAATAGTATGTGGAAGGGGGCAACGGCTTTAGGCCGGTCGAGATTGCTATTCCGTTATCGTCATAAACCACGATAAGATCGACATCTGAGGTAGCGGTCATTTCTCGCCCGCCAAGCTTGCCCATGGCGAGGATTGCCGCCTCACCCCCGGGAATGCGGCCGTGGGTTTGATCCATCAGCGCTTCAACCTGTACCTGCAACGCCGCGATCAGGCCGTCGGCAAGCGCCGTGTAAGCCTTGCACGCCGCATCAGGCGCGATGGCGCCGGACAAAACACGCGCACCAATGAGGAACGCCTGCTCTCGGCCGATAATGCGGGCGCGGTTTAGCGCTTCCTCGTAATCGGGCAGTGGCGCTATCTGAGCGTTGAGGAAAGCACAAAGCTGTTGCTCATCCGGGGTCTCGCGCAGGAAACCTGGGTCGAGGACGGCGTCAAGCACTCTTCGGCTTTTGCTAAGAACGCGGGCAAGGCGGGGAGCCGACCCCATGATCTCCGCGATCAAATCGAGCAGAGAAGGGTTGTTCCGCAATAGTGCAAACAACTGCACGCCTGACGGCAGCTCCGACATGAACATGTCGAACCCAACCAGCGCCTGATCGGGATTGGCGGTTTGGGAAAGCGCCTCCAGCAACGCGGGCGTTACTTCCGTCAGCCGCTCACGCGCTCTCGCGCTGCGCATTGCCGGATAACGTCCGAAATGCCAGCCGCGCACGGTCGCCACGACCGACGCTGGATATGTAAAGCCCATTTCAGCCAGCGTCACAAGCGTCGCCGGGTCATCGCTAACGCCGGTGAAAACAAGACTTCCCTTTACTTTTGACGAGGTCAGCTCCGGCACGCTTTCAAACAGTCTGATATATTGGTTCTGAACGCGGTTCAGTTGTGCGATCAAGGCGGCGGCGAAATCCGCTGGCTCTGCAAAACCGCAAAAATTTGCGACGCGGCGCAGTCCGTCCGGATCGCTGGGTAATGTGTGGGTTTGCTCGTCGTTAATCATCTGTAGCCGGTGTTCGATGCGGCGCAGGAAGCAATAGGCATTGGAAAGTTCGAGCGCCGCGGTCTCGGTAATCCACCCGCGCGTCGCAAGCGCTTGGAGCGCGTCCAGCGTGCCGCGCGCCCGCAGATCAGGCTGCCTTCCACCCGCGATGAGCTGCTGGGTCTGGACAAAGAATTCGATTTCCCGGATACCGCCGCGACCGAGCTTCAGGTTATGCCCGGCGACCGTCACCGCAGCGTGGCCCTTAAAAGCGTGAATTTGCCGCTTCATGGCGTGGATATCGGCGATGGCGGCGTAATCGAGATATTTTCGCCAGACGAACGGCGACAAAGCGCGCAGGAAAGCGGTGCCCGCTGTCATATCTCCGGCGACGGCTCGGGCTTTAATGAAGGCGGCGCGCTCCCAGTTTTGCCCGGCGCTTTCGTAATACTGAAACGCCGCGCTGGTCGATATGGCGATCTGTGTCGAGCCGGGATCGGGGCGCAGCCGCAAATCCGTGCGGAACACATAACCATCCCCAGTTCGCTCCTGCAGTAGTTTGATCAGATTACGAGTGAGGCGCACGAAAAATGGCGTCGGTTCAACCCCAGCCCTTAATGGCGCGGCGTCGCCGTCGAACAAGACAATGAGATCAATGTCGCTGGAATAGTTGAGCTCATGCGCCCCATGCTTGCCCATGGCAAGCACGATGTAACCGCTGCCAATGGACGGATCGGCCATGCTCGGCGTCACAAGCGTCCCCGCGTTTGCCACTTCGCGCAGTAAGAAACGGACAGCTTCGGCTGTTAATGCGTCGGCTGCTCGCGATAACGCGGCTGTGGTTTCCTCCAAGCTCCAGACGCCGCCAAGATCAGCGAGCGCGGTAAGAAGCGCAACCCGGCGCTTGATCGTCCGCAAGATGCGCATCGCGTCGGCATGGCTTGCCGCGCCTGCCATATCGCGCGAAAGGTCTTCCAGAAGGGTTTGCGCGCATTGATCGGGTTCATTCAGCAGAATGACCTGCAAATAGTCTATCTCGCGCGAGGCGAGCGTGCCCAGGAAGGGCGAGCAGGTGAAAACAGCCTGCAGAAAGTCGTGGGTAGTCTGGTGATTTCTAAGCAGGTCGGTCAGCGGAGCCGATGCTTCCGAACGCGCAGCTTGCGACTGAAACATGAGAAAAGTCTGCCTGCCCTTTGCGTCCTCGAATTCAACATGCCCCGGCTTTAAGCTGTCTGCGAGGGTCATGTCGTTACGGATATTGCAGGATTCATTTCGTGCTCCTTGGCTATGATGGCTTCGGAATTCTGACTCTGTTCAGCGTCGGTGTTGACGCCGCAGACGCTAAACACCACTTTAAGGCCTGGATTATTATCTTCAAGACGGACGTCTCCACCGTGGAGACGCGCGACAGCGGCGACAAGGCTGAGACCGAGGCCGCTGCCCGGTTTTGAGCGGCTGGCTTCCAGGCGGACGAAACGCTCCAGCGCTTTCCCGCGCTGACCGGGCGCTATCCCCGCGCCATGATCCGATATGGCAATCTCAACCTTTGGGCCCTGCTGCGCTATGTCAAGAGCTATGCCTCGCGTCTCGCTCGATGCATGAGGCGCGCCGTACTTGATCGCATTGTCGAGAAGGTTTGCGATGGCCTGCGCGATGAGTTGGCGTTCGCCGGTGATGGGCATGACAGGCGCGCCCGTCACGGTGATGGACAACCCGTGCGCTTCAGCGACTGGCTCGTAAAGCTCCGCCGCATCGCGGGCGACCGCGCAGAGATCGAATTCAGCGCCTGAAACGCTGCGCGCTCCAGCCTCCATATGCGCGATATTCAACAGCGCGTCGAACGTGCGGATCAGCTCGTCGCCCTCCTCTATCGTGTCGCGCAGGGCTTCTTCATAATGCTGCGCATTGCCGCCTTCGCGCAGCGCGGCCTCCGCCCGGTTACGCAGCCGGTTGAGCGGCGTTTTCAAATCGTGAGCGATGTTGTCCGAAACTTCGCGCAAGCCTTGCATCAGGCGCTCGATTCTATCGAACATGCCGTTAAGATTCGCAGCAAGCCGATCAATTTCGTCGCCCGAACCGTCCAATGCTACGCGGCCAATCATACCAGCCGCCATTATGCCATGGCTTTGCCGGGTCAGATTTTCGATCCGTTGCAGCAGCCTGCGGCCCACGAACAGGCCAACGCCAACGCCGGTGATAAGCAGCGTGGCAAGCCCCCAAAGGGCCGCCGAACGGATTAATCCGGCAAATTCTCGCCGCTCCTCGACATCACGTCCGACAATGAGACGAAAGCCGCCCTGCAAGCGCACGACGCTCACAATAGCCATCCGATCTTCAAAGCCCCCGCCGCCAGGACGCCGATATGCAAACTCGACCTGGCCGAGCGCATTCCACAATTCCGGACTTACCGTGCGCAAGTTGCCGACCACGCGGCCGGCTTTTTCGTCGGTGAGAAGGTAAAGGCTATTGCCGGGAGTAGCACTGCGTTCGGCGATGGTTTGCGAAAGACGCTGCAGCCCGCCAACCGCATATTGCTCGGCCAGACCACGAAGTTCCGCCTCGATCGTGCTGTCGATCTGGCGCGAAACCAAAGTCTGTGCGTTCCAATAGGTGTAGGCGATCACGGCGGCACCGGCGGCTCCGAAAATCGCGACATAGAGCAGCGAGAGCCGGAAAGCCGTGGTGCGTAAAAGTTTAAGCGACACCGTCACCGATCATATATCCCGCGCCCCGCACCGTTTGCAGCAGAGGCGTCTCAAAATTCTTATCGATTTTCGCTCGCAAGCGGGAAATATGTACGTCAATGACATTTGTCTGCGGGTCGAAATGATAATCCCAGACATTTTCGAGAAGCATCGTCCGGGTCACGACCTGACCCGCATGCTTCATCAGGTATTCGAGCAGGCGATATTCGCGAGGTTGAAGCGGTAGCGACTCGCCCTTGCGCGTGACCTTATGCGTCAGTCGGTCAAGCACAAGATCGCCCACGACATAGCGGGAAGTGGACTCTTCCGGTGACGCTCTGCGGGCTAAAGCTTCAACTCGCGCCAACAATTCAGAAAATGCAAAAGGTTTGGCGAGATAGTCGTCGCCGCCAGCCCGCAGTCCCTGCACGCGGTCATCGACTGCTCCCAGAGCGCTGAGTACAAGCGCGGGCGTCTGAACGCCGGATTTTCTTAGCGCCTGAATAACTGCAAGGCCGTTCTGTTTAGGGAGCATTCGGTCGACGATAAGGACATCAAATTCGCTGGAGGCCGCCGCGTCAAGACCGGCTTCGCCATCGGAAGCGACTTCGGCAGAGTGGCCGCTTTCCTTCAGCGCCTTTTCGAGATAGGCGGCGGTTTTGGCGTCATCTTCGATGATCAAAACGCGCATAATCGATAACCCGGATCACGTCGGTAAAAATTGTTAAGCCCCGCCACAATCTGCGCTGCGGCGGGGCTAATGTCGAGAGCCAGCTTAGTTAGGCTTTTTCTCGTCTTTTTTGTCTTTGCCGTCTGCTTTGCGTTCAGCCAGCGAAAGCGCCACGAAACGTGTCTGGTCTTTGGACTTCACCTGCATAAAGACGGCGCGTTTGCCTTTGTCTTTCGCAGAGCGAAGGCCTGACGCAATATCCTCTGCGGAGGATACTGCCTCACCGCCGATTTCCAGAATCACATCGCCTTTTTTCAAGCCTTTCTCTGCGGCTTCCGACGCAGGATCGATCTCCGTGATCGCCACGCCTTTAGAACCTGCGCCAGGCACATCACTCGCTGGAGCAAGTGCAAGGCCCAGATCGTTAAGCTCTTCCGCTTCCTTTTCCTGCGGCTCAAGTGCGGCAAGCTTATCCTGACTTGGGAATGTGCCGAGCTTAATGTTCAGGTCACGCTTTTTGCCGTCGCGATAAACGACAACCTTGGTGTCTGCGTCCGGAAGCATAGAAGCAACGGTCCGGGCAAGATCGCGCGAATCGTTGATCGACTTTCCGTTCACTTCGACAATCACGTCGCCGACGTTGATTTCCGATTTCGCAGCTGGACCGTCTTCAAGAATTTTCGTGACGAGAGCGCCTTTGGCTTCTTTCAGGTCGAGGCTTTCCGCAATGTCCTCACTCACGTTCTGAATCGTAACACCAAGCCAGCCGCGGCTAACTTTGCCGCCTTTTTGAAGCGCATCGACAACATCACGTGCGAGGTCAGACGGGACAGCGAAAGCAATGCCGACGTTGCCGCCGCTTGGACTAAATATCGCGGTGTTGACGCCGACAACCTGGCCTTTCAGGTTTACGGACGGACCGCCAGAATTGCCGCGATTAACAGCCGCGTCGATCTGCAGATAGTCATAAGGCCCGGAGCCAATATCGCGGCTCATCGCCGAGACGATACCGGCGGTGACTGTGCCGCCAAGGCCGAACGGGTTGCCGACCGCCAGCACCCAATCGCCAACGCGAGGGCTGTCGCTCGCGAAGTCGAGATACTTATCGAACTGCTTGCCGCCTTTAACTTTCAACAGTGCAATGTCAGTGCGCGTGTCCGTGCCTACGAGTTCTGCGTCGAACTTCTCGTCGTTCTCAAATGTCACGCTGATTTCATCGGCTTTATCGATGACGTGGTTATTGGTGACGATATAGCCATCGCGAGAAATCACAAAGCCCGAGCCTTGCGCCCGCGCTGGCCGACCTTCTTCCGGTTGTCCGGGCTGGCCTGGAGCTCCAGGACCTCTTTTGAATTGTTCAAAGAATTCTCGGAATGGATGGCCTGGGGGCAGATCGTCGAAGTTGAAATTTTCAGGCCCCCCGCGACCACCCGGACCGCCCGTGCCGCGCATCGCTGAGCCATTTTTCGTGTAAACGCTGACAACCGCAGGCCGTACTTTTTCCGCCAGATCGGCGAAACTTAATGGAGCGTTGCCAAAACCTTGCGCAATCGCCGGTTCTACAGTGAAAAGTTTTTGTGGGATTGGGCTAACGAGCGCAGCGCCGAGCAGGCCTGCGCCAACGATCATCACAAATGTTTTTGCGCGTGCCATATCTATGCCTGCGCTTTTTTCGGCCAGTGACGATTTTTTTGTTTCAAACTCAGGCATTGGTTATTCACCTCATTTCAATTTGGCTACATAGTGAATAAGGGATATAGTGACTGAAGACTTACGACGCCGTTTCCACAGCATTAAATTTCGGTAATGCCAGATAAAACTTTGCCCTCGTGGGGTCGATTTTGACAAAGATACAAAAATTGGCGGGCGCCCGACTTAAGAAATGGCAAATTTTTGCCAGCTTGTTTTTCTTTAATTTCGCCGCATGCTCCATTATCGCAATAGCGGGCGGCGCTACGCCAGGCGCAGAACGCTACCTTTTGCACCCGACCGCGAGATCTCTACCGGTGGCCGTCTTTGGCGATGACGGGCGACGCGAACTGCCAGAAAAATACAGCGGCCTTGAAGGTAAGATCGGGATGATTTATGAACCGATAAGTCAGACGCTATGCACGGCATTTTGCGTTGCGCCAGACGTGGTGGCCACGGCAGCTCACTGTCTTTTCCAGGCGAAAGCCGCAAAAATCCCCGCTATTTCATCGCTTAGCTTCCGGCTGGACTACGGCAAGGTCTCGACATCCACGGGCCTTGCCGGCAGCCGGAAAGGCGTGGAGAAAAACTTCGTCGCTGTCGGCACCACCAAGTTTAATCAGGAGCCTCCGCTCTCGGCGCCTCTGGACTGGGCGCTTGCCCGCCTCGAAAGGCCCATATGCCGTTTTGGCGTGCTGGATGTTGTTCCCAAAACGGTGCCCGAGCTGGCACAGGCGACAACGGAAAAGCGGATTTTTCAGGTCGCTTATCACTGGGATTATCAGCACTGGAAGCTGGCATATTCGGGCGCGTGCACTATCAGCCGTAGCTTCAGCCTGCAGTGGCGCGCGATCCAGCAGCATTTTTCAGACTCGGAAGATCTGGTTCTACACGATTGCGATACAGGCGGCGCCTCATCCGGATCACCCATTCTAATGGACACGCCGCTTGGCCCGGTCGCAGTGGCGATTAATGTAGGCACCTACACGCGCACCAGGCTGTTCCTGCGTCAAGGCCGCGTTGTAAAACGCCTGAACCCGGACGTGATTGCAAACACGGGCGTAAACGCGCGGGCTTTCAAGCACATAATAGCGGAACTGGGCACAGCCCAGATACTGGAAAGCCCGGATGAATTGTCACAATTGCAGTTGGAGCTTAGGGCGCGCGCTTTATATTCGGGTAAAGTAGATGGCATTCTGGGGCGAAACACACGAAGCGCCATTCGGCAGTTTGAGGTCAGCAACGGACTTACTGCAACAGGACTTCCAACACAGAAGGTTCTCGATCAAATTTCGCAAAATCGGGAACGGCCAGCAGTAGATTATAGCACTGTGCGGGGGAAAGCGCCCAACTAGCGGCTTGTAATATCCTTCACGCGTATTTTCTCTTCTTCCGACAAATCGCCAGATTGCGTGTTGATCGCCGCTGGTTTCCGCGCAGATCGCCATATAAAAAAGGCGCCTGACAGAAAAAGCAGTGCGGGTGTGAGCCAAAGTAGCGCGGTCGATAACGAAAATGGCGGGCGCAACAGCACAAAGTCGCCGTAGCGGGCAACGATAAACTCGACCGCTTGTTCGTTCGTATCGCCGTTTTTCAGCCTGTCACGAACGAGAACGCGCAGGTCGCGGGCAAGAGGCGCGTCGGAATCATCAATCGACTGGTTTTGACAAACCAGGCAACGCAACTCGGCCGAGATGGCGCGGGCGCGGGCTTCAACGGCGGGATCAGCCAAAATTTCGTCCGGCTCGACCGCTAAAGCGCCGCTCCCCGAAAGAGCGACACAAACAATAAAAAACTTTACCAAACGACGCATGACTATGCCGCCGCCACAACGTGACGCGCTGTCTTACCCTTGCGCGGCTCGCCAACGCGCAATCGCCTGTCGGCCAGCGACAGGACGCCGCCGAATGCCATAATTAGCGCGCCGATCCAGATGAAGCGCACGAGAGGATGGAAATAAGCGCGCACCGAATAAGCGCCGCCTCCGAGTTCATCCCCCAAAACCACATAAACATCGCCGCCCCAGGTCGCCAGAATCCCAGCTTCGGAGGTTTGCGTGCGCGGCGCGCTGTAGACGCGCTTTGACGGGAGAAGAGTTGTGATTAAACGCTCGCCGGTGGTGAGTTCGAAGGTTCCGGTCAGCTCTTCAAAGTTTGGCCCTCTTGACGGAGCAACACCTTTAAATGTCAGCTTGTAGCCGTTCAATTCGAGTTGCTCGCCAGGCTTTAGCGCCGCAATACGCTCGACCTGCCATGCGCTTGTTCCGACGATGCCGAGCACGGCGACCCCAACGCCCAGATGAGCGAGAGCTGCGCCAAAACTGGCGCGCGGCAGATTGACGAAGCGGCTGACCGATTCACGGAATGGCGCCTCAAACAGGCGGCAGCGCGACGCAATTTCCGACAGCGCGCCGCCAATTAGCCAAACACCAAGGGCAAATCCGATCGGGGCTAGCCATGGCCCGCGCTCCTGAGTAGCGAGAATGGCCAAGCCAGAGACACCAGCCACAGCCGCCGCAGCGACAAGTCGCTGCGACGCTGCCGCTAGATCGCCGCGCTTCCACGCCAGCATTGCTCCAAACGGCATGGCCAGAAGCAATGGCATCATGAGCGGCAGGAAGGTCGCGTTGAAGTATGGCGCGCCAACGGAGATTTTCTCGCCGGTGATAGCCTCAAGCGCCAGAGGATAGAGCGTGCCGACAAAAACCACGCCGCAGGCTGATGTCAGTAGCAGGTTATTGAGAATGAGGCTGCCTTCGCGCGAGATCGGCGCGAACACACCGCCCGCACGCAGTGCAGGGGCCCTCCATGCGTAGAGTGTGAGAGCGCCGCCGGTGAAAATCGCCATAATGGCGAGGATGAACACGCCGCGCTCCGGATCGACTGCGAATGCGTGGACTGATGTCAGTACGCCGGAGCGCACCAGGAATGCGCCGACCAGACTGAGCGCGAAGGTGAGAATGGCGAGCAGCACCGTCCAGACTTTCAGCGAGTCGCGTTTCTCCATAACGATGGCGGAGTGAAGTAGCGCCGTCCCGGCAAGCCATGGCATGAATGAAGCGTTCTCAACGGGATCCCAAAACCACCAGCCGCCCCAACCCAGTTCATAATATGCCCACCACGAACCCATGGCGATGCCGACGGTTAGAAATGACCATGCGGCCAGCGTCCAGGGCCGCACCCAACGCGCCCACGCCGCATCGATTCGACCCTCGATGAGGGCGGCCACGGCAAATGAAAACGCCAGCGAAAACCCGACATAGCCCGCATACAAAAATGGCGGATGAAACGCGAGCGCCGGGTCTTGTAGAATTGGGTTGAGCCCTCTGCCTTCAAACGGGGCCGGGTCGAGACGAATGAACGGGTTTGATGTCGCAACGATGAAAATGAGAAAAGCGAGCGAAATAGCGCCTTGCACGGAGAGCACATTGGCTTTCAACCGCATCGGCAAATTTTGCCCGAAAGCTGCGACCAGCGCGCCAAAAAGCGCAAGTATTAATACCCACAGCACCATTGAGCCTTCGTGATTGCCCCACGCGCCCGATATTTTGTAGATCATTGGCTTGGCAGAGTGCGAATTCTCATAAACGTTAACGACGGAGAAATCGGAGCTTACAAAAGCCCAGATCAGCGCGGCGAAAGCGAAAAGCACCAGCAAAAACTGCGATAGCGCGGCTGGCGCGGCCATGAGCATAAGTCTGTTGTCGCCGACCCGCGCGCCCCAAAACGGAGCGGCGGTCTGCACAAGCGCCACGGCCAGCGCTAACACAAGAGCAAAATGTCCGGCTTCGACTATCATTGGATGCCCGCTTCTGCGTTAATTTTGTTTGGTTTCCTTGCCGACCGGCGCTTGGCCTGTGTCGCGCCAGACACCTTGCCTTTTCAACGACTCGGCGACTTCAGGCGGCATGTAGTTTTCGTCGTGTTTGGCAAGCACAGTATCGGCGGCGAAGACGCCATCGGGCCGCATTTTACCTTCAGCCACAACGCCCTGCCCTTCGCGAAAGAGGTCTGGCAATAACCCTGTATAGACCACCGGCAAGGAAGATTTAGTGTCGGTTACTGCAAAGCGCACTGTTGTGCCCTCATCCCGCTTGACACTGCCCTCCTCCACAAGCCCGCCGAGCCTAAAACGGCGATTATCAAGCTTTTTTGTCACAGCGTCGGTCGGGCTTTGGAAAAAAACAATGGATTCGCTCATCGCATTCAGAACAAGCGCAGTGGACGCGCCGAGCAGCGTTAGTCCAGCGCCAATCATCACTAGCCGTCTTTGCTTGCGTGTCATAAAATATCAAAACCTCTTGTAACTTATACGATAACCGGTGCCTTACGAGTTCAATCCCATCGCCGACGCGAAGTCGTTTATTTGCTTTAGGGCATCCAGATTTCCTGCATACTGCGACCTGGCTTTCTCAACCGTCGCAATTGCATCGCCTTTTTTGCCAAGAACGCTATAGGCACGGACGAGCCGCAGCCACTCATCCACTTCGCCGCCATTTTTGCCCAGCCGGTCGGCCAATCCCGCGACCATGCCTTCAATCATCTGCTGTCGCGCCGCAACATCGCCGGGCGTTTGCGTATTAGGCAGGGTCTTACCGTCTAAAGCAGCAATTTTAGCCTCAACAGCTTTCCGCCAGTCCGGTGCGAGTGAGGACTTCAAAAGCGTTTCATAGCCCGCCCTCGCTGCGGATTTATCGCCTTGGTTTTCATCGGCAACCGCGAGAAAAAAACGGGCGCGCAGCAGATCGGGACGTTGCTTCAGCGCCTTTTGAAGGGCCGAACGGGCAAGGGCTGTCGCCACGCCATCGTTGGCGGCGATTGACGCCTCTCCATACCCAGCGAGCCGATCTGGCGTTTCACCGGTAAGCGCCATGGCTTTGCGGAAAGCGTCCGCTGCATCCTCGAAGCGCTGCACACGCATATAAACAGGCGCTATCACATTCCAGCCCGCGCCATCTTCCGGATTAGTGCGAAGCCGTGCCTCAACTTTTGCAATCATGGGTTCGATTTTATTGCTCTCATCCGGAGATTCGAGGCGGGCGGCAAGTGGCTGTCCCGGCATTTGGGGCGCGCCTGTCAAGAGGTAAACCAACAAACTCAGCACTGTTATAGCAATCGCCACAGCGCCTGCGGCCCAGTTTGGCCGAAGCAGCTTGGGCGAGGCGCCGTTTTTGCTGCGGTGGTTTTCATCTGACGCCGCCAGAATTCGCCGGGATATTTCGCGGGAAACATCCCGCGCCTCATCCTCGCTGATGACATTGCGGCGAAGGTCTTCGTCAATTTCCTGCAACTGAGCTTTATAAAGCTCGACTTCGTTGGCGGCGACGTTTTCGGAACGGGCATTGCGATATAGAGGCGCGACGATGACAATAACGATCGCCGCCGTAAGAGATGCCAAAATCAACCACAGAATCATCGCCTAAACGCCGTTCTCGATCCAAATCCATATGAATATGTATAAGGCAACGGATGTGGGGTCAACGGCGTGCTGGATCACACTCGCGTAAAGGCGCGCGATCAATCAGATTTGTTTCCAGGCGCCATCATACTGGCGGCAGGCTTTGCCACGAATGATTTCTGGCTCGCCGTCAATATAAACCTCATGCTCGAATTCACGGCAGGTCTGGCTTTGGTACGTATAGCGGCGACCGGGCTTGATCACGCCATAACGCCCCTCACGCGAACTGCGCCACCGGCGCGGCTCGTTATCACGGCCATACTCCAGCGCTTGATATTCGGCGTCCATCGCCATCCGGCGTTCTTCCTCGTCGAGATCGCGGCCAATGCTGTTGCCGATAATGCCGCCGATAATCACGCCTGCGGCGGTCGCAGCCACACGGCCTTTGCCAGAACCGAACTGGTTGCCAATGATACCCCCGCCAACAGCGCCGATGATCGTGCCGCTGTCCTGGTTGGTCATGCCGCCTGGGCCGCAGCTCGCCAGCATCGCTGCAAGAACGCTAATCGCCAGTAAAGAGTATGTCTTCATGTCCAAAACCTTCATTCTTGATGCGGGCCAGTCGAAACAATCACAGTTTGTATGAATCTACCAACTCCAATCCGGCATTTTTGCGGCTGCTAGTCAAGCGGATGGAAGGCTAATTATTGCCTTAAGGCCACCGGCGTCGGCTTTTTCCAGAACGAATTTGCCTTGGTACAAATGCGCCAGATCAGCAACGATTGACAAGCCAAGCCCTGAGCCGGGCCGCGTTTCGTCATACCGGCGTCCCCGCTTGATAACGCTGGCGCGCTGCTCCTCAGTCAGGCCCGGGCCGTCATCGCTAACCACCACGGTGAACATCCTTACCTCAGAGCCGGACGCTGGCGACTGTGCGACGGTAAGCGTCACGGACGACTGCGCCCACTTGAACGCATTGTCCATGAGGTTGCCAACGATATCCTCCAGATCCTGTTTTTCCCCTTTAAACTTCAAATCCGCCGGACCCTCGATTGTCACAGTAAGATTTCGGTCGCGATAAATCCGCTCAAGCGCACTGCCGAGGGCTGTGACGATAGGCTTGACCGGCGCGACGCTGCCAATAACGCCTGAACGTGCGGCAATACGCGCCCGGTTAAGATGGTGATCGATCTGCTGGCGCATGACATCGGCCTGCTCTGCCACTTTCTCCGCAAAGGGCGAATCGGTGGTCTGCGCCTCGTTGATAATGACGCTGAGGGGGGTTTTTAACGCATGCGCAAGATTGCCGACGTGCGTGCGTGCGCGATCGACAATATGGACGTTTGATTGAATGAGCGCGTTTAGCTCGTTTTGCAGAGGCAAAATTTCCTGGGGCAAAACGCCTTCAAGTCGCTCCGCCTCTCCTGAACGGATTGCGGAAAGGCGCGTTCCGATGTCCCGAAGAGGCCATAAACCATATCGCACCTGAAAAAACGTCGCGAGCATGAGGCCGGCTGCCAAAATCATCAGATTAAGAATAAGCGTCGCCGTAAAATCGTAGATGGCTTCCTCCGCCCCACTTTTATCAAGCGCGACAGCGTAGGAAAATGACTGCTGTTGATCTCCATCGCTGTAAGACACTTCCCGCTCCATAACGCGAAGTTTTTGTTCATCCGGCCCGTCGATCTCCGCCACGCGAATCAACTGTAAGTCTGGGCTGACACCAAGTTCGCTGGGAAGCTTCAATGTTTCGGAGACTAGGGATTCAGATTGGATGATGGTAGGTTGCGACGTTCCTAGCGTTTTGATCTGCCAGTAATAGCCGGAGAGAGGAAGCAGGAACCTGGCTTCGCCAAGGTTTGGCGCCTTCAACTCCACGCCCTTGTCAGGATATGTGCTCCCGATAAGATAGGTGAGGTAGACGTTTAGGTCTTCGTTGAAGCCGTCTTCGATCTGGCCGCGATAACCGCTGACCAGAACCAGCGCCGTTACGGGCAGAACCAGCAGCGACCAGACGGCGAATGACACGAAAAGGCGGAAGGCTAGGGAGTTAGGCATTTTGGCTCTGGCTGGTCAGGCAATAGCCGAGGCCGCGCATCGTAAGGATCAGATTGGCGGGAATTTTGCGCCGTAGCCGACCGACAAACACCTCGATCGTGTTGGAATCGCGGTCGAAGTCCTGCTCGTACAAATGTTCCACGAGTTCGCCGCGCGAGACAATTCGGCCTTGATGATGCATCAGATAAGCGAGCAGACGATACTCAAGGGACGTAAGCTTGATTGGTTGGCCGCTGACTGTCACCCGCCCGGATTTAGTGTCGAGCCGCAACTCCCCACATTCGATTTCAGATTTGGCGAGTCCTGCCGAACGGCGCAACAGCGCCCGCACGCGCGCTAGCAACTCCTCCATGTGAAAAGGCTTTGATACGTAATCGTCCGCGCCGGCGTCCATTCCGGAAACCTTGTCGCTCCAGCGATCACGGGCGGTAAGCACAAGCACGGGCATCTTGCGGTTATCGCGCCGCCAATTTTCCAGCACGCTAAGGCCGTCGCGTTTGGGTAACCCCAAATCCAGGATTACAGCGTCGTAGGGTTCGGTGTCGCCAAGAAAGTGTCCCTCTTCGCCATCGAATGCCGCGTCGACTGCATAGCCCGCAAAGCTCAAGGCCGAGACAAGCTGCCGGTTCAAATCCTTGTCGTCTTCAATCACGAGCAGCCGCAATTTATGCCCTCACTTTGCCCCGACGGTCACCGTCTTTATATGTCGCCCGGTATCGATGACGATACGAATAGTTGCGCCTGCGCCTTGTCCGCAAAGCTGCACGTTTATAATGCGCGCGCCTGCATACCGGGACAGTATTTCCTTTTGAACCTGACCTATGGACTTGTAATCCCGCGACGACCACGAACTGACGCAGCCAGCTTTCACGTCGGTTGAGGGGAATGCGATGGCCCATAAAACCATCATCATCCAGACTATATTCATTTTCCGCATAGCGGCGTCACCGTTCTTCTTCAAACTATGGCAAAAATACGTGTTGACGGCTGAATGTATCATGAATGCGTCACTCGCCAGACATAAGGCGAAAAAGGCGCGCCGCAACTATTGCGGCGCGGATGTGGCGAATTAGCTGTCGGAGTCGCTTTCATAGTCGTCGCCGCCATCGCCTATCAAAATGGCGGCGACGCCTGCAAACGACGCGAGAGCGCCGAAAACCTGGTTCCAGTCGTCTTCGCTTAGGCCAAAGATGCCAAGACCTGCAAAAAGCGCGGCCGCGCCGGCGTAGGTGGACGGTTCGCGCAGGCGATCAAAAATAAAACGCATGATAATGCTCCTGTTTTCTGTGGTTAAACTTTCGACTTGGGGTAAGCGTTTTTAGCGCGCTGCAAGGCCATTGCTTCGGCCATGGTCGCCATTAGCCGACGCGACCAGCCGAGGCCGAATGCAGAGAACAGACGGCTGAGGAGGCCGTAATGCCGCATACGCAGCGCCATGAATTCAAGCAACAACGCGCGCCCGTCGGCGGTCTTCACCGCAGCAATGGTGCGTTCGCCAATCGCCCCGTCAACGCGAACGCGAGCCGCTTGCTGCAACCATTTGCGCGCTCGCCCGACGCCCTGATTCACAGCGCAATCGAACACGGCGAGGTCGATGCCGGGCGGCAGCCGGTCGCACGCCGCCAAATTCCAGTAATCTTTCCGGTAAATCGCCGCAGCCTCGGACGACTTGAGCGCGCGCACCTCGGATTTGGTGACGGAGCGTTTGCGAAATCGCTCCAGCGTGCGTTTCGTTATGCCGAGATTGGTCGCGCCGCCGGGATCGAGCGGATGGTCGCTGTAGCCGCCCTCAAACTTGAGTACGTGCTTGAGCGCGGCGGAGAAATTTTCTTTCAAACTCGCCTCCAATAAAAATGCCGCCCGGAGGCGGCGTGGCTGATAAAAATCTGTTGGAGTCAGCGCTCGCGCCGCTGCTGTCGTTCTCGCACGAACAGCCAAAGCCGTCCCGCGCCGAGCACAAGGCCGACACCCAGCGAGGCCGTTGTTAAAAGCTGGTTGACCTCATTCAACCAAGGCGCCCAGGCAGGCGCCGAGATGAGGCTAGTGGCAATGGCGCCATCGCCCATACCCGAGTCATTGTCTGTCATCGATTGCCTTTCGCGTTGATTGCGTCCTTGAGGCCCAGTTGGGCAAGGTGCGGGAAATTTTGCCATGAGCGGAGTTTGCCGAGCCATGATCGCTTAAACCGTCGCTTGCCGCGCCGCGCCCCGCCCGATAACAGCGCTCATCTGATGTACGCGCACGGTGACGGCGGCCTGCGCCGCGCCAAAATCTGCGATTTGCTGCGCGACGGTGTAAACGGCGGCGGGCGCCGTGATAGCGAACGTGCGTACCACAGCCCCACCGTTCATCACATCCACCTCATAAGTCTCGCGCTCTTCGGCGAGAGGTATATCTGGCGCTTCCCAGCCATCGCCGCCAATGCGGGTGCGCCGCACCCACGAGATGGCGAGGTCGCCGCTGGAACGAGCGCCGCGCACATGCACCGGCGACAGAGGCCGCAAACCCGCGCTGGAAAATGCCTGCGTAACGGTCTTAAAAGCCGGATCGCCGACCGCGTAGGGCACCGGACCATAAGTCCATATAAAGTCACGGTCAATCTCATCCAGCGTTATCTGCGCTTCCTCTACAGCGGTGTCGATGAGCACGAACCGGGCGCCTGCCGCGACAGGCAAACGCATGGCGCCTTCAGTGCCGTGCTGCCCGCGCAACAGCCTGGTCAGTTCGTATGTGCGCGGCGCAATAAGCGTGACGGTCTCAAACTGCAAAACCTCCCATTCGCCATCGGCGTTCTGGATCGCCGCCGTGTTTGCGCCGCCCAGCAAATCGAGTGCGGGCACGGATTGCAGCGCGCCGCCGTAAAGCCGGATGGAGAGCCGCGCGCCGCGATCCCATCGCGAAGTCGGCCCGGCGGAGAACGCGCTGGTCGTTTCCCCCATCGTCGCCGGGAATGAGGCGAGGGTGTTCAGCGCAAACCCGGCCCCCGTTGCCGAGCGATAGAACGCGGCGCCGCTCCATGGCGAGGCGAAAGCGGCGAGGCGGCCCGCATGCGGCGTCTCCGCGCCAGTAATGAGCGGCAAATCCATGAACGCGGCGATAACGGGGCCGAAAGTCGGCGGCTGGTTCCCCGAAGCAGGCCGGGCTGCCGCGCGAGTGCGCTCATACACATGCGGTGCGATAGAGCGCGCCTCCACGCTGATAGCGTCGCCCACGCTGGTCTCGGTGATGCGCAAATCAAACGCCCGCCCGCCCGCGGTGATTATCACTCCATCCGCCGTCTCCAGCGCGAGACGCGAGGGCGGCAGGGAGAATGAGGCGCTCTCCCGCGCCGCCCATGTCTCGTGCAGCCAGGTCTCGGCAATGCTTTGCGCCTGCGCGTAATCCATAACCGCTGCTACGCTCGCCTGGCTTACGCGCCCGGAACGCATCGCGAGCCGTCGCGCCTCCGCCGCCCCCTGCTCGTAATCTTTGCTAGCGTCGGCGTAGGAGAGCTTTACCGCGTGCGGCAACTCGGTTTCCTGCCCGCGCGTGACGGCGATAAGCGGCGCCGATGGCGCGGTTTCCACCAGATCATCCGGCGTAAGCGAGGCGACGGCGCCTGCTTGTTCGCGATGCCTGAAACGGATAACGCCGCCGCTCTCGAAAGCGTCGAAGAAAAACGCCAGCTCCAGCGGCTGCAGAGCGTCGCGCGCGCTCATCACCCGGTCAAGGGCGTAACCGTGCATGTGACCGGCGAGATTGCTTGCATCAAACTCGGTGAAACTGCTGTCGCCCAAAATTGCGGCAACCGTTTCGCCCAGCGGCGCACCCGCCAGCCGCCCGTTCAGCCAATGTCCGAACTCCCAGTTCGCGCCGTCGCTCCAGGCGTTCGTATTGTTTGGGAACGCCGGGTAAGGCCGCGCATCCCATGTGTAGACGAACATGCGCGACGGCTCCACCATTCGCCCGCTGTAAATCGCGCTCACCGGATTGGCGGCGGCGTCGAATGCCGGGTTTGCCGGGTCGAAAGCGCGCATGAAAGCCTGCAAATAGCGCCGCTGCATAAGGTCGTCGCGAACGCCGCGTGAGTAATAAGGCAGCGCGCTTTCCGAGCTTTTCGGGTCATAGAACACGTTGGGCTGGTTTGCGCCTTTATCGACGGCGGGGCAGCCCAACTCCATGAACCAGAAAGGCTTTGATTGCGGTATCCACGCCGTGGGCGCGGCCGCTTCGACGCCTCCAACGCGACTATAGTGCGCGTTTGTCCACCAGTTTTTGATATCTTTAAAGCGGTAAATCCATGGCTTGTCGTAAGCGCCATCGGTGATAAGCGTGCGGTTTTGCGCGTCCCGGGCGACGGCGCTGGCGTAGTACCAGTCATAACCTTCCCCGCCACTTATGTTAGCGCGCAAGTAACCAGGATCGTGGATCGAACTCGCGTTTGCGGCGTCCAGGTGCTCGCCATCGCGCCAGTCGGCGAGCGGCCAATATACATCCATGCCGACGGCGTCGATGGCCGCGCTCGCCCACAGCGGGTCAAGGTGAAAATGCACATCGCCCAAGCCATCCGTCGGCTGATGGCCGAAATACTCGCTCCAATCCGCCGCATACGTGATTTTGGCTGATGGCAACACGGCTTTCACATCCGCCGCTAATGCTACAAGCGCCGTGACGAACGGATAGCTGGAGGCGCCGTCGCGCACCCACGTCAACCCGCGCATTTCCGAGCCGATGACGAATGCCTCCACGCCGCCCGCAGCCTTGGCGAGGTGCGCCATGTGCAGAATAAAGCGGCGGTAGCTCCATTCATCCGGGCCGGAGTAAGTGACCGCCCCTTCAGAGATTGCGAAATCCGAGATCGCTGCGCTGCCGACAAACGCCGCGACTTGCGCTATGGCAGCGGCGGTTTTATCAGGCGAGCCGGGTTGACCAGCACCGGGCG
>Ga0163154_10003071_pt1 | contig 23694 bp, 29 predicted proteins | sample OliLakLV19MP9P1_FD_148649 | JGI IMG/M metagenome (GOLD analysis project Ga0163154, IMG submission 148649) | Freshwater microbial mat bacterial communities from Lake Vanda, McMurdo Dry Valleys, Antarctica - Oligotrophic Lake LV.19.MP9.P1 | ecosystem: Environmental > Aquatic > Freshwater > Lake >... | reverse complement strand
TTTGTCTGCTCATATTTTGCAAGTATTTTGGAGATCTTTAGGAGCTCCTTAGAAAATCTTTTTAAGAAAATCTTTTTAAAAAGTGCCATATAAAAATCTAAAGCTCCCACTTGATTAGGAGCCTTAGAAAAAATATAGATATTTCAACTTAATTTATACTTTTTTATGTATATATAAAAGGCATTTAGAGTAGGTTTTAATCTTCAATACCCATGCCAACTGCGGACATAGGTCGATAAGTGTAGCCACCATTTCTTGAAATTTTTTGAATTTCTTCTTTAATTGCTTCAAGATCGACATAGCGATCCGCTACATTGATTAAATGATCGCTGGTCATAGAGCGCAAGCTTACCACTTCAACTCTGACACCTCGGTAACTAGCAGCATCTACTGCATAGGCAAGATCTCCGTCTCCACTAACAAGGATTGCCGTATCATAAGAACCAGCTAACGCCATCATGTCTACAGCGATCTCGACATCAAGATTTGCTTTCTTAGAGCCATCAGGTAACTGGACTAACTCTTTAGAAATTACCCGATAACCGTTACGGCGCATCCACAGTAAGAAACCCTGTTGTTTTTCATTAGTGCGATCGACACCTGTATAAAAGAATGCTCTTAGCAATCTAGAGCCTTCGGTGAGCCTACAAAGTAGTTTGGTATAGTCAATTTCGATACCCAACTGTAGGGCAGCATAGAATAAATTAGAACCATCGATGAAAATAGCAACTCTTCCGCGATTCTCGATCACCTGTTCGGGTGTGAATGCTGAGTCATTTTCAAAATTTAACATTTGTTTTAGTATAAAAATTAATTAAAAAGCGAAATATTGGAATGTAAACTTATGTTTGTTATAAATAAATATCCAAATCTACAATTTATTGCAATAAGTATATATGCTTATTGCTTAAATGTGCCTTGAATTTAGAAAGTCTTAATAATTGATAATTTTAAAGATTAATCGATCTATCATAATATCTTACCCAATATCAATTGACAAATTAATTAGGTTCCGTTTTTCCACCAGTTATCTTTAGATATGTAGTCAAATATATAGAGATATTAAGAGCTATTTAGGTTGACTTATTAGCCTCGGCTCAACTCTTGGGCTCAATTCTCTGAAATAGAGGTTTAAATTCTGCCAAGACTACGCCTGATTTTAATATTCCCCAGTTAGTGTGTTCCCAGCGTGGCGATTCTACTTCGCCAAAGTTAAGACTTAATTGAGAATAGATTTCCCTGCTTAATTGGGGAATTATGGGTGATAGGAGGTACGCGGCGATCCGCACAGTTTCTAAAATGCTATATAAAAGTTGATTTACTTCAGCGATTTTACCAGATTTAAATAGTTTCCACGGCGTAGCATCATCAATTAGTTTATTACAGTCCCAAATTACCTCTAAAATCTGCTCGCAAGCCGACCGAAAAGCCAGATCTTGATAGGCACTGCTAACGCGATCGCCCAGACTAATTGCCTTAGCTTTAACTGGTTCGATTAAATTTAGAATTTCTATGTCTATATCTACATTCGGATCTGGAATTGTGCGATCGCAATATTTTGCCACCATACCCAAACTGCGATTTAGCAAGTTACCCAAGCTATTAGCAAGATCGGCATTGACGCTAGAAATAAATCTGTCTTCACTAAAATCTCCATCTCTGCCAAACTCAATTTCCTTAAGGAAGTAATAACGAATGGGATCGGCACCATATTTTTGGACTAACTCATAGGGATCGATCGTATTGCCAAGGGTTTTGCCCATTTTTACGCCATCTTTTGTCAGCAGACCATGCCCAAAGATCCGTTCGGGAATTGCCAAACCAGCCGACATCAGCATCGCGGGGAAATAAACAGCATGAAAGCGCAGAATGTCTTTACCGATAATATGGAGCTTTATGGGATACCAAGTTTTAAGAGCATTTGCCAAAGTGGGTTCGTCGTCAGGATCGAGCAAAGCGGTTATATATCCTAACAAGGCATCAAACCAGACATAGAGGGTGTGTTGGGGATCGTTTGGTACGGGAAAACCCCAAGTTAAATTAATGCGAGAAATCGAAAAATCCGTCAGTCCTTGGGCGACAAAACCTAAGACTTCATTGCGTCGGGCTTCGGGTTGGATAAATTTAGGGCGATCTCGGTAAAGTTGTTCTAATTGCGGCTGATACTTAGATAATCGAAAAAAGTAATTTGCCTCGTCTCGCCATTCACAAGCAACATTAGTATGGGTAGGACAGTGGCGATCGGCTAGTAATTCTCGTTCTTCTTTAAATTCTTCACAAGCTACGCAATACCAGCCTTTTTGTTGGCTTAGATAGATATCCCCAGTCGCATTTACCAATTGAAAAAACTCGTTGACGATCGCTTGATGCCTTGGATCTGTAGTTCGAGCAAATCGGTCGTATTTAATATCTAGTTTTTGCCACAGACTTTGAAACTCTGTAACCATGCGATCGCAATGCTCTTGGGGTGGGAGATGTTGTTCTTCGGCAGTGCGTTGAATTTTTTGCCCGTGTTCATCGGTGCCAGTAATAAATAAGGTAGGTTGCCCTTGAAGCCGATAAAATCTAGCTAATGCATCGGCGGCGATCGTCGGATAGGCACTGCCAATGTGGGGCAATCCATTCACATAGTAAAGCGGTGTGGTAATGGCAATATGGTCAGAATTCTGAGAATTCATAACTTAAATATCTTTAAATATAAGATTTACAATAAGACTAAACCTTTAATCTAGCACAGCTTCAAAAGTCTCAGATTATGAATAGTCTTTACCATTCAAGGAAAATGTCAATCTTTTCTGCTAATGTCAAAGAAAATTAACTTTTAGATTTAATTAAGAGATACAAGCCAATGAAAGCAGTAGTTCGCTTTTCGATCATCGCTATCTGGGCGATCGCCATTCTTTGCAATTTTGGTATTCCTGTGAATGCAGTAAATGCTAATGAATTACCCAAGACTAATGTTATTAAAGTAGATTCAAGTACGATCGACCTTAATAATGCCAATATTAATGCCTTCAAAAAAATTAGTGGTTTCTACCCAACACTAGGTAGAGTCCTAATTCAAAATGCACCTTACCGATCGCTGGATGATGTGCTAAATATTACAGGATTGACCGAAGCCCAACAGCAGAAAATCAAAAATAGTGCTGATAAATTTACCCTAAATCAGCCAGACAACTCACTCAATCGAGAAAGATATAACAACTCAATTTATCGACTTTAAGATTTTTACTTGGATAAAATTATTTAATTAAGATTAACAATCTACATTGGGCTCAGAAATATAAACTCTGAGCTTTTTTGTCGGGACTTTTTTTTGAAATGGCTGAATCTGAATTGGGCAAAACCTGTTTGAACATTATCGGCATCAAGGGATTGGGAGATCGCCAAAATATACCAAAGATATACAAATATTTAATAAGTTATACGCTTAATTAATAAATGCATTAAAAGCTAAAAACAAGTCACCAATAATGATCCCCATCTTGGTAACATATTACTCTAAGTATTTATATCACCCTCAGTTATGCCTAACTTACGTCAAGTCGCTCAAGAACCATTTTTCGCAGCCCTTTCAGACAGGGAACTTCAGGTAATTGAATTGGTAGCATCAGGACTGACCAATCAACAAATAGCGACAGAGTTAGAAATTAGTAAACGTACAGTGGACAATCACATTAGTAATATCTTGACCAAAACTGATACTGATAACCGAGTCGCCCTGGTCAGATGGGCATTGCAGTGGGGGAAAGTTTGTATCGATCAAGTAAATTGCTGTTTAATTACCACTAAATCTCAAGATGAATTGCAGAGTGCATAAAATCAGCTTTTCTCCTCCTTTATCTTTGGCAATGTATAAAGAGTTGGCTGCTCATTTGGGTCAGGTTCCTCTATTAAAGGCTGAGTTATGTTTGCAGAACGCTAAGGAGTTTGATTACAATGACAGCCAAATTGCCGCAATAGATATTAGTTACAGCCATGAGACTGAGGATTTAGTCCAAAAAATATTGAATCATTATGGTGCTTGGCACGAACTAGATTCTAAAATTGAGTCCCAAAACTCCAACTTGTTATTTCAGCTTTAAAATTGACTCAATCAACTTGCTGTAAACATAATTCTCGAAAGCGATCGCCGCGTTGCTCGAAATTATCAAATTGGTCGAAACTAGCACAGGCGGGAGAGAAAAGGACACGATCGACTTTTAGCTTGATTGCTAGATTTAAAGCCTTGGGTACAGCAGCTTCAATAGTTTCCACAACTTCATAGTTTTTATAATTCACACTAAGTAGTAATTCCGCAAATTCTGCCGCAGCTTTGCCGATTAGTAATACCGCCGCCGCTTTCTCGGTAATTAATTTTAACCATGGTTGCGGATCTCCAGTTTTTGGCTCCCCGCCTGCAATCAGAATGGTGGAAGTGTCTATGGCTTGCAGTCCCATAAAGGCAGCATCATAATTAGTGGCTTTACTATCGTTAATGAATTTTACGCCTTGGCGATCGCAGATATATTCCAAGCGGTGGGGCACTCCATTAAATTTTTCCACAGCTTGAGCGATAAAGTTTGAGTGGATTCCTGCTAAATTTGCGGCTGTGACTGCCATTAATAGATTTTGGCGGTTGTGATGTCCGATCGGTTTAAATTTTTCTAGGGATACGATCGCCTTACCGCTAATTTTTACCCATCCCGATTCAATATAAGCACCATTGGTAAAAGATGAACATGATGTCCAAATTGCTTGAGGAAACAGCAAGTTCCCATTTTCTGCCAGATAGCCGTCATCGCCATTTAAAATAACTTGCTGCGATCGCTCGATCAGACTAGATTTAATATTTCGGTATGCTTCAACCGTATGATGCCGACTGAGGTGATCGGGAGTAAAGGTAGTCCATATCCCAATTTGGGGCTTTAGACTGGGTGCAGATTCGATCTGATAACTACTAATTTCCGCAATAATCCAACTGGGTTGAGGCGATCGCTGAGATTCAAGGGCAATTTCGCATACAGGAACACCAATGTTGCCACAGGCGGGCGCTTTAATTCCTGCTTCTATAAAAATTGTCGCTATTAAACTTGTAGTTGTAGTTTTACCATTAGTGCCAGTAATCGCCAGCCAAGGTATGCGATCCAGATGCTGCCAACCTAGCTCCACTTCACCAATCGTCTCGATCCCCAATTGCCTAGCTCTTTCTAAAATTAAACTATCCCAAGGAATGCCAGGGCTAACTATAACTAATTGCGTTATTCGATCTTCCCAGTCTGGGCTACTGTTTAAGTGGACATTAATACCTTCCGCTTCTAATTGAGCTTGCTGCTGAATCAAACTTGGATTGAGTCCGCGATCGCTCGCCTCTACTTGCCAGCCCTTTGATTTTAATAAACGTGCAGCCGCAACTCCAGATTTCCCTAGTCCCAGTATGTGAGCAGTTGGCATTTTTAATATTTTACCGATCTATGTATTTTTATAAGTAATTTTTATGAGTAATTTTTTAGGTAATTTATTAACGTCGTTGTTCGAGTTTAATATAGACGCTTGCCAATTTGACTTGATGATATGCCATTGCGACAAGCGTATGATAAAACAAGTCGGCGACTTCTGAAGCGATCGCATCGGGATCGTTATCCTTACAAGCCATCACTACTTCTGTAGACTCTTCACCTATTTTTTTGAGAATTTTGTTATCACCACCATCAAACAACTGGCAGGTATAGGATTCAGGTTTGGGATGTTCGAGGCGATCGCAAATGACGGTAAATAACTCAGACAGCGGATCGGTTAAAGGATTGGTTAAAGAATCGATCATAAAAAATGTAAAAAAATTCTGTAGAGACAACATAGCATCCCCACAGATACTTTTTAGAATTTAGCAGTCAGAACCTACTTGATAGATACAGTAGCACCCGCTTCTTCTAATTGTTTCTTAGCAGCTTCAGCGTCAGCTTTGGGCATACCTTCTTTAACAGTTTTAGGCGCGGCTTCTACTAAGTCTTTGGCATCTTTCAAGCCCAAACCAGTAATTTCGCGCACGATCTTAAGAACGGCAATCTTCTTATCAGCAGGGAAAGCGTCAAGAACTACATCAAAAGCAGTTTTTTCTTCTACTACTTCTACTTCCGCAGCACCACCACCGCCCGCAGCCATCATCATCATTCCGCCCGTAGGAGCCGCCGCCGACACCCCGAAGGTTTCTTCAATGGATTTAACCAATTCAGAAGCTTCTAGTAGAGTCAGGGACTTTAATTTTTCGATAATTTCATCAGTTACAACAGACATGGAATTTCTCCTTAAGTTAATTTTGGATTGAATGAACAGTAAATTTGATCGATCGAGTGTTAATTAAGCGTTAATTAAGCAACTTCTAAGCCGCTTCTTCGTGAATGGCTTTGATAGCCCTGACCAGCGATTGAGGTACTTCTTTGATCCCAATTGCCAACTTTGTTGCTACCCCATTGATCGCTCCAGCAATTTGTGCCATTAATACTTCTTTGGATGGCAGATCGGCGATCGCTTTGAGTTGATCGGGATTTAACGCACGACCATCAAATACTCCACCGCGCAATTCAGTTTTTTTAGTTTCTTTTAAGAATGCCTGATATGCCTTAAATGCCGCACCTACGTCATCTTTAACTACCAAACAGACCGAAGTTCCTTTTAAAAATGTTTCGAGCGGTTGCCATTGAGGTTTGGTGGCGATCGCTTTCTTCATCAGAGTATTTTTAGTTACTTTGCAAATAGTTCCAGAAGGCTTCATTTGCCGACGTAGTTTAGTAATTTCGGCTACCGACAACGCAGTATAGTCAAGCACCATAATCATTTGAGCATCAGCAATCTCTGCTTCCAGCTTTCCGACTACTTTTTGCTTTTGTTCTAAAGTTTTTCCCATATTTCTCACCTCCTTAAACGGTAATATTCAATTTGTCATTGGTAAAAAGCAAAAATAAAAGCCCCGACTTACGACAAGACGAGGCAATAGAGATTAACCCTATGTACTTCACCTCGGCAGGAAATTAAGCTTTGCACCTGCTGTCTGCGGATCGAATATGTAGTTGTAATAATCTCTAAATAGGCAATATTCCTCAGTTTTAATAGTTAATGCAGTTTAGCTAACTTCGCCAAATTTCAGATCGCGCAACGAGCTAATATCCACTTCGATCGCAGGTCCCATAGTTGAAGATACATAAAGCGATCGCCAGTACTTACCTTTAGCTCCAGACGGACGAGCCCGATCTATTACTTCTTGCAATGCCTTGAGATTAATAAGCAAATCATCGACTGTAAAGTTGGCTTTACCAAATAAAACATGGACGATTCCCGTACGATCGGCTCGAAACTCAATCTTACCACCCTTAAATTCGGCGATCGCTGTTGCCAAATCGAAAGTAACTGTTCCACCTTTAGGAGAAGGCATAAGACCTCTAGGACCTAGAAGACGACCTAATTTAGCCACTTGCGGCATCATATCGGGAGTGGCAATTAAAAGATCGAAATCCATCATGCCCTTACTGATATCGTCAATTAAGTCTTCAGATCCAGAAATATCTGCACCTGCAGCCGCCGCCTCTGCTACTTTTTCACCACGGGCAATTACTGCTACTTTTACAGTCATACCAGTTCCTTTGGGGAGTGCTACCGTAGTTCTTAACTGTTGGTCGGCGTACTTTGGATCGATCCCCAAACGAACGTGAGCTTCAGCCGATTCTATAAACTTAGCAGTGGCTGTTTCTTTTAGTAAATCCAGAGCTTCAGGAGCTTTATATGCTCTGAGCTCGACCTTGCTTTGTGCCAAACGTAAACGCTTGGAAATTTTCTTTGCCATTAGTTTTTTCCTTGGGGTTTTGACGAAGTTTTTAGCCTCTCCCCCGATAAATAATTTGTCAGTTCTTAATACTAATCTAAAAATGCCAACTTAGTCAAATCTTAGGTGACTCTTTTCAATTTTTAGTTAAGACGAAATGGTCACACCCATGTTTTTAGCAGTGCCTTCAATAATGTTCATAGCAGCATCAATATCATTGGCATTCAAGTCGGGCAATTTGATTTGAGCAATTTCTCTCAATTGATTGAGAGTGATCGATCCAACTTTTTTACGATTGGGTTCGCCCGATCCTTTATCTAAACCTGCCGCTTTTTGAATCAAAATTGAAGCGGGTGGAGTTTTGAGGATAAAGCTAAAGCTTCGATCTTCAAAAACCGAGATTTCTACAGGAATTACGGTACCTATTTGATCGGCAGTCCGAGCATTGTACTCTTTACAGAACATCATGATATTTACCCCATGTTGCCCCAGAGCAGGACCTACGGGAGGAGCAGGGTTGGCTTTGCCAGCGTTTAGTGCCAGCTTAATGATTGCAGTGACTTTTTTTGCCATTTACTTTTGCGAATGATTTGAATTTAAATTGGAATCTGATTTGAACTTATCTTTTAAATAATTTAGAACTTGTTCAGAAAATTAGTAAAACTATTAATCTAAACTCACTAATTATTCTTTTGAACTTGATTGAACTCTAGCTCCACAGGAGTATCTCTACCGAAGATCGAAAGTAGTGCCTTAAGCTTGCCGCGTTCGGGTGTAACTTCTACGACTTCGCCTTCAAAATCTTTAAACGGACCCGCTAAAACCTTAATTTTGTCACCAATTGCCATATCGATTTTGACAACTGGTTCCTGCTCTTCCGCAATTCTAAAAATTCGTTCGGCTTCAGTTCTACCAAATGGTCGAGGGGTAACATGACCTCTACCTCTACCGTAATGACGTTTTTGCTCGGTACCTACAAAGTTGATGACGTGAGGAGTATTTTTGACTACCTGCCAAGCATCGTCACTCATGAACATCTTAATTAGAACGTAACCGGGAAAAACTTTCTCTTCGGAACTGAGCCGAGAGCCATCCTTACGTACTTTAATAACTGGAGTTTGAGGAATTTCAATTTGAACGATCTTCTCTTGAACGTCAAGCATTTGAATTCTTTGCTCTAGGCTTTGCTTAACCCGTTTTTCGCAGCCTGATGCAACTTGAACTGCATACCAGTGGGATACAGTAGGGTCTGTGACTTGGGTTATATCTTGGTTTTCAGCAAACATTACAGGAAAATCCGACTAGAAATCCATCCGAATATAGTATCGACAAGGGATACCAAGCCTGCAGAAACCACAACCATTAAGATTACGGCTGCAGACTCACTAATTAATTGTTGGCGGGAAGGCCATACAATCTTTTCAAGTTCAGCCTTAGTACTCTTAAAAAAATCAGACATACCAGATTTCGAGTTAAGCGATCGCTTCTCAGTATCTTTAATATCTTTAGCTTCGTTTTGAGTCATGGTTATAACTTTTTGAAAATCTTGATCCTAAATCTTAAATCTTGATGTAAGAAATTAAATTCTGAGCGCGCCCTGGAGGACTTGAACCCCCGACATCAGGTTTTGGAGACCTGCGTTCTACCAACTGAACTAAGAGCGCAAATTTTGTAGTTTGCTTAAAAGGTTCTAAGACTAACTACATTTTGACTTTAACATAATCCAGATCTAATCGAGAGAATTTATGTAAGGTCACGATCGAATCTTTGCTTGACTCGGCTGGCTTTCCCAACGCGATCGCGAAGATAGTAGAGTTTAGCCCGTCTAACTTTTCCACGACGTATGATCTTTACACTTTCAACTTGAGGCGAATGAACGAGAAAAACTCTCTCAACCCCCACACCTTGAAAAGTCTTACGGACGGTCATAGTAGAATTAATGCCACTACGAGCTTTAGAAATAACTATACCTTCGTAGGGTTGAGTGCGAAACTTATCGCCTTCCTTAATCTTGACACCAACTTTAACAGTATCTCCCACATAAATTTGGGGAAGATCTGATTTTAAGTACTTGGCTTCAATTGCGTTAATGATCGCTTGGGCATTCATAGAAATCTTAAAAAAATCACAGTCCTAGATAATAACGCGTTTTTATCAATAAGTCTAGAGCTTACTGCTTTCTCATTTAAAGCTTGTTACTTTAGAAACCAGAGAAACCAGAGAAACTATATGAGTTGCTACAGATTTGGGTAAAATGGACATTAATAAAACTTGATCGAAGACACTATGGCAGATCGCTATGTTCGAGTCAAAACCGCCAGTCATGAGCGAGTTTTTTACGGTATTTTACAGTTAAATCAATCTGTTCAGATATTAAGTACTGCCCCGTGGCTTGGCGGAAAATTTACTAACGATCTAATTGCCCCAGAAAGCTATGAGCTATTAGCACCTTGCGAACCTAGTAAGATCGTCGCAGTTGGCAAAAATTATATTGCTCATGCTGCCGAGATGGATAGCTTAATGCCTAAAGAACCCTTACTATTTTTGAAACCATCCAGTGCGGTGTTAGCTCCCGAAGGAAAGATACTACTGCCGTCACAATCTCAGCGCGTAGACTACGAGGGCGAGTTAGCCATAGTTATTGGTAACCGTTGTACTAATTGTTCGCTCAAAGAGGCGACTGGGGCAATTTGGGGTTATACGATCGCTAATGATGTCACGGCAAGAGATTTACAAAACCAAGATAGTCAGTGGACTAGAGCTAAAGGATTTGATACTTTTTGCCCCTTAGGTCCTTGGATTGTCAAAGAAATCAGCCCGACTGCACAAATTCAAACATTTTTACAAACCTCCAAACAACCTCTGCAATCCGACACAATTGATAATATGGTATTTAGCCCAGAGTTTTTGGTGGCATACATCAGTCAGATTATGAGTTTATTGCCTGGAGATGTAATTTTAACTGGAACTCCTTCGGGGGTTGGGGTTCTGCATCAAGGCGATCGCATTTCCGTAGAAATAGAAGGAATTGGCAAATTACAAAACTACGTTGAAAATCGTAATCTTTTACCTATAGAAACAGAAGACGAGGAATAAGTACGATCTATCAAATTAGTCGATCGCTCGTCGTACTAGGTGCTAAATTAAGAATATAAGTTATGAGGTTTTACTATGCCTGAATTACTTGAAAATAAAGAAATTAGCTTAAGCGATCGCATGGTAAAAGTCGATCTGGTTGATGGTAATACCGTAGCTGTAGAGCTTGACCAGTTAGCTGATTACGTTAACCAGAATCAAGAAAATATTAAGTTTCATAAATTTAGCCCACGGGGTAAGCGTAGGTCAGCTTAAGTGTAGATAATCAAAACCTCACCAAATTTCTTTGAGATATAAATCTCATTGTCTAAAGACTCATCGGTAAGAGCTAAATAAAGATTGCAATTTATAAATAGTCGATACTCAGTATTAAGATCGTCTTTAGAATTAGGAATATATAGCCTCTCAGTGCCTAAATTTGCATAAACAGACAAACTAGGACGGACTATAAACTTGCCGTATGCATACCCGTTACTATTTGCAGAGTAAAACTCAATCTTTAGGACTTTGATTCAGTATGCCATTATTGCGATTTTTTATCGTAGGCTAATCGTTTACAACAATTGGAATAGTAGTAAACGCCCTAAAAACTTTACTAACTCTACTTTATGGAGTTAAGCGGATTCGAACCGCTGACCCCCTCAATGCCATTGAGGTGCGCTACCAACTGCGCTATAACCCCTGAATAATCAGATAAATATACTAGCAGTAAAGCGATCGCTTTTTTAGGACAATTTCGATCGCTTTACTTAAGAAATTAAAAAATAAATCTAATTACTTTACCCATTTTTGCGCTACTAACTCAGCCAAATCTACCACACGTTGGCTATAGCCCCATTCGTTGTCATACCAAGCAATTACCTTAACCATATTTCCCCCCACAACCATAGTTAGAGAAGAATCTACAATTGCCGATGCATCGGTACCACGGTAATCTATCGAAACTAGAGGCAGATCGTTATAATCTAAAATACCTTTGAGTTGACCTTCAGCAGCAGTTTTTAAGGCTTGATTGACTTCTTCGGCGATCGTAGATTTTTCGGTTTCGATTACAAAGTCCACGACTGATACGTTAGGAGTTGGAACGCGCAGGGCAATTCCATTGAGCTTACCTTTGAGTTGAGGCAATACTAATGCGACCGCTTTGGCGGCACCTGTAGAAGTTGGGACAATACTCAAGGCTGCGGCTCTAGCTCGGCGTAAATCGCGATGACTGGCATCTAGTAGTCTTTGGTCGCCCGTGTAGCTGTGGGTAGTGGTCATTACGCCTTTGACAATGCCAAAATTTTCGTCTAATACTTTGGCGACAGGAGCTAGGCAATTGGTCGTACAACTGGCATTGCTGATAATGTGGTGTTGGTCGTGATTGTAAAGTTCGTGATTTACACCCATGACAAAAGTACCGTCTTCGTTTTTGCCAGGGGCAGTAATTAAAACTTTCTTTGCTCCAGCCTTTAAGTGCTTGCTGGCTCCTTCACGGTCTACAAATACTCCAGTTGCTTCAATAATCAAGTCAACCCCTAAAAGATTCCAAGGTAAATTCTCAGGATTGCGATCGGATGTAGTTTTAATGCGATGTCCATTAACTGTAATCGAATCATTGTCATGGCTGATATCCGCCTTGAAGATACCTAGCATTGAGTCATATCTCAATAAGTGAGCATTGGTAGCGGGATCTGAGGTGTCATTGATGGCAACGATCTCTAACTGACTATCCTTTCTATCTGCCCAACATCTAAGGAAATTACGTCCAATCCGTCCGAATCCATTAATTGCTACCTTAATCACAGCCTATGCCCTTTTATAGAATTATTTATTGAGTATGGAGCTTATGATACCGAAAAAAGGTAACTTTTAACTGCTAATCTTGACAATCTAATACGCTCTAATACGCTTTGAATTTTCACGGATATTAAATTCGCAAAAATTAGATTTTAGTTATAGATTGACTTTAGAATTCTGGCTTTAGACAGTCTAATTTGAGAATCTTTTTAAGAAACTGCTAAAAGCCAATGAATTTCTCATTATTTGCCTAAAGTGTAAAGTTATTTATAAAGTTGAAATCTCATTGGATTCTAAATTAAAGTCCGAAGGTTAAACCGATCGCAATTTTAAAGGCTAAATCCAAAGACAGTTTTCAGCAATCGAAATTGACAAATCAAATCACTGAATTTAATCCGTAACGCTAATTAATAAGGCTAGTATAGAAATATGGCGCGATCGCAATTACATCAAATTAACTCCTATCTTCGACCCCACTACCGAGATTTAGTTTTAGGTACGGTGGCATTATTTTTAGTCAATGCGGTAGGAACTTATATTCCGTGGCTGATTCGTACGGCTATCGATCAGCTATCTGAGGTTTTGACTACCGATAAGGTCATGTACTTTGTCGTAATTATCTCTGTATTAGCTTCGGTGATGTGGATATTCAGAATGGCTTCGAGAATGTGGCTGTTTGGAATTGGGCGATCGGTGGAATTCGATCTGCGGCAAAAGCTATTTGAACATTTACTAAAGCTTCCGCCTAGTTATTTTTCTTACAATTCCGCAGGTACCTTAATTAGTATTGCCACCAGTGACGTGGAGAATATTCGGCGATTGTTAGGATTTGCAATTTTGAGCTTGATCAATACTGTATTTGCCTACACCATGACCTTACCCGCAATGTTGGCATTGAATCCGCAACTGAGTTTGATTGCGATCGCCCCCTATCCTTTGATGCTGATTTTGGTGCAGATGTTTGGCGGACAACTTAGAGATCAGCAGATCCGAATTCAAGAAGAATTATCGAATGCGAGTTCGCTGTTACAAGAAGATCTGAGCGGGATGGCATTGATCAAAACTTACGCCCAAGAGGAAAACGAGCGCAAGGCATTTAATCAAGTTAATCAAAGATTATTAGATGCTAATTTACAAATGGCATTGACTCGAAATTTATTATTTCCAGTTTTGGGCGGAATTGCCAGCGTGAGTTTGTTGCTGTTGCTCTGGTTTGGCGGTGAGGCGATCGCTACTAATCCCACAGGAGATTTTAAAATTGGCAGCTTGATCGCTCTATTCATCTATATTGAGCGTTTAATTTTCCCTACAGCCCTACTAGGATTTACAATCACTACCTATCAACGGGGTAAGGTTAGTATAGATCGCGTGGAAAATATTTTACAAACTTCGCCCACAATTTTAGACTTGCCCAATGCGATCGCCATGCCTTTGGATCGAGTTAAAGGTAAGGTGTCGGCACGCAATCTGACTTTTACCTATTCCGATACTAATGTTCCTGCTTTAGATCGAGTTAATTTTGATATTTACGCGGGCGAAACCGTGGCAATAATTGGAGCAGTGGGATCGGGCAAGTCAACCTTAGCCAACGCGCTTCCTCGCCTTCTGGATATTGATTCAGGGCAATTGTTTATCGATAACATTGATATCACCCAAATTAAGCTTAACGATCTGCGGGCAATTATTAATTACGTGCCGCAGGATAGCTTTTTGTTTAGTGCCACGATGGAAAATAATATTCGTTATGGCAAGCCCGATGCAGCGATTTCTGAAGTGGAACATTTTGCCCATCAAGCAGGGATTCAACATGAAATTCTTAATTTTCCCCAAAAGTATCAAACTCTAGTTGGAGAGCGCGGAATTACGCTTTCGGGGGGGCAAAGGCAACGCACGGCATTGGCTAGAGCATTATTAGTGGATTCGCCAATTTTGCTTTTAGATGATGCTTTATCGAGCGTGGATAACCAAACTGCAACCACGATTTTAGAAAACTTGCCCAAACATAAAACTGTAATTTTTATTTCGCATCAACTCTCGGCTGCTGCCAATTGCGATCGCATTCTGTTGATCGATAAAGGTAAAATTGCGGCGACCGGAACGCATCAGGAATTACTAAAATCTTCAGATTTATACAATAAACTCTGGAACCAGCATAAATTGAAAGAAGTTTTACGCTAACAAAACCGTGTTTCTACAAATTGTATGAAGTGGTGGAAATTATTGATAGTAAAGATATTGAGAACTTTTTGAGGTCTGGCGATCGCCCATCTAATCCAAAAAATAACCAGATGAATTACTTCCAAAAGAATAAGTATCTTGGAAAACTTTGGTAATTATGTTCGCGAGTATTGCAAACAAAAAGTTTTTGATGCCGCTTAACTAAAACGCCCATTAAAGCAACTAGATTAAAACAGATATAGAAGCAGATTTACGATCTTTAGACGCTTTTACGGCAACTTTTAAGAAAGAACGCAACAAATTTTTTAGAGTTGTGCTATAACTTTGCTGTTTGGAGTGGAGATTCTTTAAGGTAATGTTGAACCAGATAAATCGAGGAATTTTGACCAACCTTTGCCTACTATCATTAGTAAGTATAAGTTTTGGCGGTTTTACTAATTTTTCAGTTTCTGCCCAAACTAAAACTCAAATAAAAAATCAGCCTCAAGCTGCAAAACTCAATATAATCCATGTCAATCCAGTTTTGGGTAACGACGTTACAGGCAAAGGGACGATTCAGTCTCCATATCGCAGCATTACCAATGCCTTAGCCCAAGCAAAATATATTTCGACAATTAAGCTTACCCCTGGCACCTATACAACCGCTAATGGTGAGATATTTCCAATCCAGCTTAAATCTGGAGTAATTATTCTAGGTAATGAAGCTAAACAGGGCAAAGATACGGTAATTTTGGGAGGCGGAGATTTTCTTTCACCTACACTTACTGCCAAAAATATTACGGTTTTAGGTGCAGATCGAGCGGAATTACGAGGCGTTACAGTTACAAACAGAAATTCCCGTGGCTATGGACTATGGCTTGAAGGTACCAGTCCAAGGATCGTTTCTAATACTTTCACTAGAAGTACTCAAGATGGCATTTTGGTCTTGGGTGGATCTACAGCCGTGATTTCAAGAAATATTTTTATAACGAATGGTGCCAATGGCATGTCGATTGAGGGCGTAGCACAACCGGATATTAATAATAATCGCTTTGAAAATACTGGTTACGGTATTATTATTCGTCAAACTGCGACCCCACGCATCACTGGCAATTTTCTCAGTAATAATCGCTCTGGAGTATTGATTCAGTCTGGTTCTAGCCCAGTCCTAAGAGGTAATGTAATTGAGCGAAATCGGCAAACTGGAATCACAATCTTAGCCAATACTTATCCCAATCTGGGCACGGCTTCTAGCCCTGGAAATAATATTATTCGTTATAATCTGCAAAAAGATGTGCAATACGTAGGCACTGAGGCGATCGCGGCGGTAGGAAATCAAATTTTGAATATAAGTGGCAATCTGCAAATATCGGGTCAAATACCAAGTCAAATATCACAAACAAATATTCCCCCTAGACCATCTCTACTCGGAACCTTCCCGTCTCAAAACCCTAATAATGTCCCAGTCCGAACAGTTATACCTAATTCCTTACCTAATTCCGTCATAGTGCGAACGTCACCTGTAGAATTGACTCAACCATTACCTGCGAATACCAATATCGATCCCAATCTACCGCCAATTGCGCTCAAGCCCCCATTAGGCGCGTCTGTAAATAGAACAATTATTATTAGCCGTGCCAAACCCGCTCCACCCGTGTCATTGCGTTATCGAGTTGTGGTTCCCACTAATTCTGAGTCAAGTAAGGTCGAAATTCGCCGCCTAGTTCCCAATGCTTTTACTGCCAGATCTAACGGACAAGAAGTAATCCAAGTTGGAGCATTTAGCGATCGCAGCGCCGCAGACGAACAGGTAAAAAAGTTAGCACAGGCTGGATTTAATGCTGCGATCGAGCCGATTATTCCACAGTAAAATTAAGCCCTCAGTGAAATCAGATTTAGAAATTTAGTAGGCTACGCAAATGCTAGTATGACTTTAAATATGTATCACTTGATATGTCTCACTTGAACTCAAATACCAATCATCTTTTCACCTAAATTTAATCCTAAATTTAACAAATATATGACACTTTCTATTGGCGACAAGGCACCTGAATTCACTGTAAAAGATACAAACGGCAATTCGATCTCTCTTTCAAATTATGCGGGTATGCCTGTGGTTCTTTATTTTTATCCTAAGGATGATACCCCTGGTTGCACCAAAGAAGCTTGCAGTTTTAGGGATTCCTATGCTGAGTATCAAAATAAAAATATCGTAGTATTTGGGGTGAGTACCGATGACGAAGCTTCTCACAAGCAGTTTACCGAAAAATTTAGTTTACCTTTTCCCTTACTGGCAGATAGCGATCGCACCTTAGTTAAGGCTTATGATGTTGATGGTGGCGGTTATGCCAAACGTGTTACCTATGTAATTAATGGTACTGGCACGATTAGTCATGTTTATACAAGCATCAAAACAGATACCCATGCTGCCGATATCCTTGCCGAGCTCAGTTTATAGGCTTGATTGAATAAGAATGAAAATTAAATTTCGAGAATGTGATTGGTTCGATCTGTGGATTTGGATCGAGTTTAGCGAATTTCCCTCAGAACGCGAAAAGCAACTTGTGGACGAATTATTTAACTCGTGGTTTCTTATTGGTAAACTCGGAGGCTTTAACGCTGGAAACTTACAAGTTCAAGATACAGGAGTAGACGTTAGCGATTTAGACTACGATCATGATGCGGCGGACGATGGCATGATGTCGGTGATGCACAATATCAGTGATGTAGAGTATGAAGATGGATGGGCAAGATGTTGGGTAGATTTAGGAACTTCCGATGCGATCGCCCTCGATATCTTAGTTAATGCTCTACAACAATTTAGCCAAGATCATGTACAACTTGAGCAAGTGATCGTGGGCGGACAAAATGATAATTGGAAAGTCGAATCCTAAATTAGCCACCCTAAATGCCAACTGATATCCAATTGAGAGGTCTTTATCGTCTGGGGTTTGGGCTAACTTACATTATGCTTCAACCTCTGCACCTCATTTGTATAGACGATCGCACTAGAAACCTCTATATTTTAGCTGGTACCACTGAAAATCTTGAGTTTCAAATTACGCCAAATGGGGAGATATTTTAATGAGCCAAGTAAACTATCTAACCATGACCGATCGAGAATTAAAGCAATATTTCCTTTCTCATCGCGAGGATAGGATCGCCCTCCAAACTTATTTAGATCGGATTAGCGATCGCCCGCATAATGTAATCACAACCGTAGACGATCCAGATTTTGATGCCAAGATCCAAGCAGCCATCCTTAAGCAGATCCAAAATATTTAATCCGCCCGCGACTGGTCAAGGAATACTGGCTATTATGGCATCGATAGGTAAACAAAATGATACTTAGCAAGTTGAATCCTAGCTTTATAAGTTTGAGTATAAAGTGGCTACGCCAAAATCTATTTAGTAATCTATTTAATAGTTTGCTCACGGTGATATGTGGCTTCCTACTGTATCAATTGGGTTCGAGTTTTTTCGGATGGGTGATATTTTCGGCAAAATGGCAGGTTATATCGGCAAACTTCCCCTTATTTTTAGTCGGACGTTATCCTACGGATCAGTACTGGCGGATTTGGCTACTTTTAGGGATTGGGATAGGGCTATCGATATTAACTCTGCTCAAAAGATTTAAGTGGATTGGGCTGGTATGGCTAGGGTTTAGTCCAGTGGCGATCTGGCTAATCGGTGGAGGATTAGGGCTAAAGCCTGTGGGTGTAAGCTTATGGAATGGCTTGCTTTTAACTTTATTGATGGCGATCGCGGGCATAGTTCTATCTTTTCCCCTCGGACTTTTACTGGCACTGGGTAGACAAAGCTCGATGCCTGTAATTTCTTGGCTGAGTATTACCTATATCGAAACTATTAGAGGTTTGCCCCTAATTGGCATTTTATTCATGGCTCAGGTAATGTTACCTTTATTTTTCCCGCCTGAAGTTAAAGTCGATCGAGTGGTAAGGGCGATCGCAGGATTTGTAATTTTTAGCGCGGCGTATTTAGCCGAAAATGTCAGAGGTGGCTTACAAGCAGTTCCCCAAGGGCAAATTCAAGCAGGAAAAGCTTTAGGATTTGGAATGCCCTCGATTTTATGGCTGATTGTTTTACCCCAAGCTTTACGCGCAGTAACACCAGCGATCGCCGGACAGTTTATTGGTTTATTTAAAGATACTTCCTTAGTTTCCCTTGTCGGCTTGGTAGATTTGACGGGGATCGGACGATCGATTTTAGCTCAGCCAGATTTTGTGGGCAGATATGCCGAGGTTTATCTCTTTATCGGGCTAATTTATTGGATATTTTGCTTTGGTATTTCCCAATTTAGCAAAACCTTAGAATGAACCAACTCCAATTTATCTAACTAAATAAGATTTGCTTAAAAATTAATTAGAGAATCAACTGAAAAATTGAGCTAAAAATCAAACTGTGGAAATAAATCCGCAACAGGAAATGTAAACTCAGGTAAGATTTCTTCGCCACTTAAATTATCTATGGCAGTCAGAAGGCGATCGGGCGTGGGCTTGTCAGGTTTAAATTTATAGACCAGCACATATTCCTCTTCAGGATTTATAATCCAAATTAATTTAGTACCATTATCAAAATACTCCACAATTTTATGATGAATCTCTGATGTAGTATTGCTAGGTGAAAGAATCTCCACGGCTAAATCTGGGGCACCTTGTCCGAAGCCTTTAGGTAACTTTTTTAATCCTTGCAATCGGTCTTTGCTCAAAAATGAAATATCGGGCGATCGCTTGTTACCAGTTTTCATCGTAAAAGCTGTGCTCGAATCTAAAATTACGCCTAAATTCCTAGAACTAACGAAACTAAAAAGGGCTGAGACTAAAATAACAGCGATACAACCATGTTCGAGTCCAGAATTGCTCATTACTAATTCTCCATCCACAAGTTCATATTTGTAGCCATCATCTGGTAGTGCCATTAACTCTTCATCTGTCCAAGTTTTGCCAGAAATCGCTGGCATGGGGAGTGCAATAACCATAATGCTCTTTAGGTTTTGTTCGTCGATTATACAAACATGTTATAAGGATAAATAACTAAGCTATTAAAAAAATGGATTTAAGCCAAATCAAGATCGAGACTGAAAAACTTTTTTATCGCCTGAGTAAAACTCAGGAATACCTTTGACTTTGATTCTTTAGATGCCAAAATTAGAGATCTAGAACAAGTTTCATCCCAACCAGAATTTTGGAATGATGCTGCAACTGCTCAAAAAACCATGCAAGATCTGGCAGAGACTAAGGCATACATCGCCCAATTTAAGCAGTGGAATCAAAGTATTGAAAACTTGCAAGCGATCGCCGAGCTTTTAGAGCTAGAGCCAGATTTAAGTTTAGTTACCGAAGCCGAAAATAGCATTAAGCAGTTAGATCTAGACCTCGATCGCTGGGAACTAGAGCAGCTTTTATCGGGCGAATACGATCTTAATGATGCAGTACTGACAATCAATGCGGGTGCAGGTGGAACTGATGCTCAAGATTGGGCAGAGATGCTTTTGCGCATGTACACGAGATTTTGCGAATTTAAAGGCTACAAAGTTGAACTATCCGACCTATCAGAAGGTGAAGAAGCGGGGATTAAATCTGTAACTATTGTCGTCCATGGTCGCTACGCCTACGGTTATTTAATTGCCGAAAAAGGTACCCATCGCTTAGTGAGAATTTCACCTTTTAATGCCAACGATAAACGCCAAACCAGTTTTGCAGGGGTCGAAGTCATGCCCTTGTTAAATACCGAAGTCAATCTCGAAATCGATCCTAAAGAATTAGACATCACTACAACCAGAGCGGGCGGTAAAGGCGGGCAAAATGTCAACAAAGTTGAGACGGCGGTGCGGATCACTCATATTCCCACGGGTATCTCTGTGCGTTGCAGTCAAGAGCGATCGCAATTACAAAATAAAACTATAGCTTTACAACTATTAAAGGCAAAACTATTAATTATTGCCAAAGAGCAACGCGCAAAAGAGATCGCTGATATTCGCGGTGATATAGTCGAAGCGGCATGGGGACAGCAAATTCGTAACTATGTATTTCATCCCTATCAAATGGTCAAAGATTTACGGACGGGAGTGGAAACTAATAATATTCAAGATGTCATGAATGGGGAAATTGACTTTTTTATTCAAGGGTATTTACGGCAACAAAATCAATTGGGGTAGGGTCAATAATAGGGATAGATGCTGAACTTAAAAAACTTTAATAAATTATGACTAGGTATTTCTTTAAGCTTTGTTTGTTCTGCTATTTAATTTTGTCTGAAATACCAAGTTTACCCGTTGTGGCTCAAACAGTTCAGTTTAGTGACGATCAAATTCGCCGTTATGCAGGTGCTGCTTCGGAGATCGAAAAAAAGCGAGATGATGTCTGGCGCAGAGCTAAAGCTTATGAAGGCTGGAATAATTTGAAAAGTAATGCCGATACCCAGGGTGTAAATGTCTGCGGACTTAAAAAAACAGAACAGCCCCCAATCATTCAAAGTCTTTGTAGTGAGTTATTTGAGTTTTCGGAGCAAGAGATTCGCCGTCATAGATTTTCAAGTAATCGAGATTTCAATCTAATTACTCAAGCTCAAAAACAAAATAGTCAATTGCAAAGAAGAATTCAAATGGAAATTTTAGTTTTAAGTACTCCTAAAAAGTAGCAACAATATCAAGCAAGTAGTTCCCGATCGCCAATAATCTAATGTCAATTACCATTTCACAATTATCAGCTTGGAAGTCTCAAGGACGAGCGATCGCCGCTTTAACTGCTACCGAATATGCCATAGCTAAAATTATGGATAAAGCAGGGATAGATTTAATTTTGGTGGGTGATTCGTTGGGAATGGTGGCATTGGGTTATAAAAATACCTTAGCCGTAACCTTAGATGAAATTATTCACCATACCAAAGCGGTAGGACGGGGAGTTGGCAATGCTTTACTGGTTGTGGACTTGCCATTTTTAACTTATCAAATTAGTTACGAGCAAGCGATCGCTTCCGCAGGAAGAGTCTTAAAAGAAACCGCTGCCCAAGCTGTAAAACTAGAGGGGGGCTATCCCGATCTAATTACCACAATTGAAAAGCTGGTTGAGAGAGGCATTCCCGTCATGGGGCATATCGGCTTAACTCCACAATCAGTGCATCAAACAGGCTATCGCCGCCAAGGAATTGAACCTAATAGTGCCGAAAAAATCTTCACTCAAGCCAAAGCTATTGAAGCCTCTGGGGCTTTTGCGATCGTCCTCGAACATATACCCAATCAGCTAGCCCTAGAAATTAGTAAAACCTTAATAATTCCCACGATTGGAATTGGTGCGGGCAATGGTTGCGACGGACAGATATTAGTCAGCCACGATCTTTTGGGTTTATCCGAATGGCAGCCAAATTTTGCGAAAAAATATGCAGATTTACAAATAGTGATTACTGATGCCGTTAGCAATTATTGTAGTGATGTGCGCGATCGCGTTGAGGTAAAACAAGCCACCATTTCCGATCCTAAAAAACCAAATCCAGATTAGCAAAAAAAACCAAACCGTATGCTACCTCCTCACATTGTGCTCGATCCCATCCTCGAATCATGGCTGCGTGAAGATATTGGACGTGGCGATCGCACTACGATGGGACTGTTTCCAAATGGTGCTCCTAAAGGCGAAGCGGTATGGATTGCCAAAGCGGTAGGCACGGTAGCAGGTTTACCCATTGCCAAACGCGTATTTGAGTTATTAGATCCCACGATTGAATTTGAAGCTTTAGTTAAAGATGGTGAGGATTGCACCAAGGGACAAAAAATTGCTGAGGTTAAAGGCTGTTTGGCAACTTTACTCACAGGCGAACGGGTAGCTTTAAATTTAGTCATGCGGCTATCGGGAATTAGCACTTTAACTCGACAATATCTAGCGGCGATCGCCCATCTGCCTGTATCTCTGGTGGATACACGTAAATCTACACCTGGACTGAGACTATTTGAGAAGTATGCAACTCATGTGGGTGGGGCGATCAATCATCGGTTTGGCTTGGATGACTCGGTGATGATTAAAGACAATCACATTGCGGCGGCGGGTGGGATTAAAGCGGCAGTGGAAAGAGTGAGAAAGTTAATTCCGTTTACAACTTTAATAGAGGTCGAAACCGAAGAGATAGCTCAAGTCAAGGAAGCTCTAACTATGGATGTGGATGTGATTATGTTGGATAATATGCCATTGGAATTGATGAAAGAAGCGATCGCTCTCATTCGTAATCATAGTCATAAAATTAAAATCGAAGCATCGGGAAATATTACCCTAGAAACTATTCACAAAGTTGCCGAACTCGGTATGGATTTTATCTCTACAAGTGCGATGGTAACGCGATCGTCTTGGCTGGATTTAAGCATGAATATTTCTTAGCAAGGGACTTCCAGATAAAAAATCATTCCAATTTCAATATTGGGACATACAAAATATCGACAAATCATTTGCCAAGGTCTAATTGTTTACCATCAACCTCCAGACATGTCATTCTTTAAATCTGATTTTCTACTTCAGCCATTGCCAGTTTTGTTAACTTAACCCCTGTTTTGTAGGTTTGAGTTACAAGCTTGATTACAGGATGCACACCTTTCCATGTCATACTTTGAGTAAACTTCACAACGGTAGCAATCTCATCTAAAATGCTGCCATTCCAGTGGTTTTCTAAAATTCCCCACATACGTTCAATGGGATTATACTTACTGTGATAAGGCGGGTAATAAGCTGACCTGACATTCAATTTATGGGTTTGGGCGAAATCCACAACTCTTTGCATGAACTGAGTACGGCGGGAATGATTTTCGGGTCCGTTATCTTGATTAAGTAGTAGCGTTTTGACTAATGAAAACCGATGACGAT
>Ga0163154_10003070_pt1 | contig 23694 bp, 20 predicted proteins | sample OliLakLV19MP9P1_FD_148649 | JGI IMG/M metagenome (GOLD analysis project Ga0163154, IMG submission 148649) | Freshwater microbial mat bacterial communities from Lake Vanda, McMurdo Dry Valleys, Antarctica - Oligotrophic Lake LV.19.MP9.P1 | ecosystem: Environmental > Aquatic > Freshwater > Lake >... | reverse complement strand
CCCAAGCGGAGAGGGATTTAGGGTGAGGGCTAATCGCCAGCAGTTCGCTCCGCCCCACGCGCCGCCGCGTATCTTCAGCGCCTTCGCCCAATGTGACCAAGCGCAGGAACATCTGACGGGCGGCTTCTTTGCCTGTGTCATCCAGACCGAGATATAGTTCCTCGGCGCGTTTCGCCAATGCCCCAATCGTGCCACCGATGGCTTGATAGGCTTCATGCGTGAGGAAACGGCCTTTGCGCTGCTCGAAAAGTTCCGTCAGCGCATATTGCAGCAGCGGCAGTGCGCCAGGCTGATAATTGATCTCGGCGACGATTTTGGCGATTAAGCCTTCCTCGAAGCGCACCCCCACGCGCTCGGCAGGCTTGAGGATGGCGCGTTCTAGGCCTTCCGCCGTAAACGGCAAAATCGTTTCCATGTGAGTCCGCAGCAGTTCGCCAAATTCGACATAATGCAGCGGACGATCATAAAAATCGGCGCGGAGGGTGATAATCACCCGCACCCGACTGCGCGGTTCGGTGACGGCAGCATGAAGCAAATGTAAAAAGTGGATGCGGGCAGCCTCGTCTTCCAGCAGCGTAAAGACCTCTTCAAACTGGTCAATCACCAGCACCAATTCGCTTTCATCATTCGGCAAAATCAGACCCGCGATCCGCACTAAACCGCGTTCATCCCGCGCCAACTGCTCGTGCATGTTCCCGGCTTGATTAGCTGCCACCCGCGTCAGTGCGATTTCCAGTTCATCCAACGGATGTGCGCCGGGGAGCATCTCGACGATGTACCATTTTTCTGAACCGGGGACAGCGCCGCGCCATAGGGCAGGAATCAACCCCGCTTTGACGAGGCTGGATTTGCCGCTGCCGCTGGGGCCGACTACGGCAAGGAAACGCCCCTCATTTTGGGAGTCGTGTTCGGTAGGGGCGACTCGGCGAGTCGCCCCTACGCCACCCATTCCATTTGCGCTTGTTACCGCTTGGTCGCTCATCCGCTTAATCAATTTCTCGACCAATTTCTCGCGCCCGAAGAAATCCTGATAATCGGCGGATTGAAAGGCGCGTAAGCCTTTGTAGGGATTCTCCGGGTAAAAATCTTCAGTCGGGATAGGCACGGATTCGCCATTGAGGGTGCCGCCGTGCGTGATGAGGTTGAGTTCCCGCGCCCGGACGATGGCTTGTACGCGACTGCGAACACCGAGCTTGCGGTAAATCTGGTTAACATACCATTTCACTGTCGTGACCGTAATGAACAATGTTTGCGCGATTTCTTTGTTGGAACGCCCTTCGATAATGAGGTTGAGGATTTCCTGTTCGCGCAGCGTGAGCGTTTCGACCATGCTTTCACTTTGGCGGATGCGGGCTGCATCGCGGAACGCAGCGGCAAATTCCAGCGCATCAGCATAACGGTGTGCCGGATTCTTGGCGGTGGCTTTTTGGATGACTTGATTAATGCTGACGTTCAGATCATCCGCCAGATGGGTGATTTCTGGCAGCGGATCGCTGAGATGCTTGAACAGGAGTTCAACGGTGTTGAGATTTGGGAAGGGATGCTGGCCTGTGATGATTTCATAAAGCATCACACCCAGACTGTAAATATCAGTGCGCGGCGTAACCTGTTCGCTGCGGGCTTGCTCTGGGGAAATATAATGCGGCGAACCAACAATCATATCCACTTCAGTGATGCCGTCGCTGCTGGCGACATCTTTGGCGATGCCGAAATCGGCAAGATAGGCATTGCCGTCTTCATCGAGGAGGATGTTGCCGGGTTTGAGATCGCGGTGGATGACGTTGCTGCGATGCGCCACCGACAGCGCCGCACAAATTTGATCCATAACGAGCGTCGTTGCTTCTAAGGCAAACGCGCCATTCTTGAGTGCATCATGCAGGCTGCCGCCGCGCAAAAAGCGCATGACCAGATATGCACCATCCGGGTCGCGCCAGTAATCATACAGCGGCGTGATATAAGGATGTTCCAAACGGGCGACGAGCTGCGCCTCAGTTTCAAAACGGCGGATGAACTCAGGTTGATTGGCAAGGCCAGGCAAAATAATTTTGATAGCAACTTCGCGCCCGACAGTCGATTGATACGCTTTATAGACCGCACCAAAGCCGCCCGCGCCTAAGCGGTCTTTCAGTTCATAACCTTTAATATTGGTACCACTTAAATTTTTTATCATACTCGGCCTCCATGAATGAGAATAGGATTATTATATTCCCCTAAATACGTGGCGGCCTTTCATTCCCTACTTTTACCCATCCCCCTGTAGGCGCAGCTTGACGACTTCACCTAACACGGTCAAGGCAGGCGGTTGAATTTGGGCATGATCGACCAACGCCGCAATCGTCCCTAATGTTCCTACGACTGTACGCTGCTGTGGGGTCGTCCCGCGCTCGATACAGACAGCAGGCAGAGTCGGCGCGATTCCGGCGGCGATGAGATGCGCGGTAATCGCACTTAACCGCGAAACACCCATCAGCAGTACCAGCGTTCCCAACCGCGTTGCCGATACAAGCGCGTCATAATCAATGCTGGTTTCTTCTTTAGCGGGGTCTTCGTGTCCGGTGAAAACGGTAAATGCGCTGGCGATCCCGCGATGCGTAACCGGAATCCCGGCATACGCGGGAACGGCAATCGCGCTCGTTACGCCGGGGACGACTTCGCACGGAATCCCCGCCGCCGCACACGCGATCACTTCTTCACCGCCGCGCCCAAACACAAACGGATCGCCGCCTTTCAGCCGGATGACCAGTTTTCCTTTTTGGGCGTGTTCGATCAAAACCGCGTTAATTTCTTCCTGCGAGAGGCGATGTTTTTGCGGCAGTTTACCCGCGTCGATGCGCTCGGCATCAGCACGGGCTTCCTCCAACAGCGCCATCGGAATTAGGCGGTCATAGACGATGACATCAGCGCGGCGGATGAAGTCCAATCCCTTGACTGTAATCAATCCGGGATCACCCGGCCCCGCGCCGACCAGAATCACTTTACCGACTGTCATTCAGGTTGTTCCTTTTCATTAACTTCAAGTGCTTTCATCGCGGCAGAAAGCCAAAAATTGCACGGTTCATGGCAAGGCATTTTCGGCGCGGCGCTTTGCGGTTGAAACCAAAGCGGATGAAGCACACATTTCCCACAAACATGCTCTACAACGGCTTGCTTCTGGTTTTCAGTCAGCGTCTCCAGTTGGCGATACTGCCCGATCTGACGAGCGAGTGTTTCTGCGAATACAGTGCGTAGGGATTCATGCGATGTCCCATTTTGAATATGAGCCAATCTCGACAGGAAACTTGCAAACACACCCGGATAGATCGTTTCAAATATGGCATAAATCGGAATTTCCCCCACAGGCACATGCCAACCGCGTGGTAAATCATCAGAGGTCGCTAAAGGACGGAAGGGATTTTCCCGAATCACCCGTCGGAGTTCAGCGGGATTATCAATCCTTTGAGTTGAGTCAACGTCTCGATCTGCAAAGTGGCGCACATCGTCACGGGTGATCCATAATTGTCCCCAAATCGCGGGTCTTCCCGTTTTTGATCTATTTGCCCAATCCAAAAATAGATCGCGCTGGCCTAAGCCATCTTTGCGCTTTTTTACCTGATAGTGACTCTTCGGAAAGCAATCCCAAACCGACCCCTCACACGGCGGCTTAAGCGGTGCGCCTGCTTCCCGTGCCAGTTCCAGAATCGCATCACGCAAATCATCGCCAATGCCAACAGGCTGTGTATAAATTACCTCGCGCCCATTGATGAAACGCGATATGCCAGCAGCTAAATCCTGTTCCGAGGGCAGTGGATCAAAACCTAATTCTCGCGGCACATCAATCATAGTATGCGACCCTGCCGCTAAAAAATAAGGCACGGCGATGATATTTGGCGCAGTCGTCATCGTATAAACATCAGCGATAGCAGGCGAGTCATCCAGATAGACCGCCACCACTTCATCCACAAGCCCAAGCGCACGGATGGCTTCCGCTTGGGCTTCGGTGGCTTTTCGGCTTTCGGGATTGCGCCGCGTGCTATGCCCGATCACGGCGACAGCAGTCGATTCCGCCGAAATATTTTTCAGCGCATCCTCGACTCGCTGACGCGCCATCTGAGCAAGATATGGATGCTCGCTCAATGTCCGCGTGTAGCGAATCGTTTTTCCGTCGCGCAACGTCACAGCTCCGGTTAAGCCCATCTCAGCCGGAATGACAGTCTGCGTAAAATAGCCCTGCGCTGTAAACAGCGGCACGACGGTAATATCCGTTGCTGAAAGTGAATCAAACACAGTGTGGAACGAAGGCATTTCCTTCCAGAAAGCTGCCGTCACTTCATCCGCCACGTTCATAGCCCGGAGTTGATCGACCAGAGTCCAGACCAGTCCGGCGGTGTTGGGGCTGATGTGTGAGCCGTGTCCAGCCAAAATGAGTGCTGTTGTCATCGAAATCTCCTCGTTTCTTAAAGTCTAATGTGTCCTATCCATCTTGCAACCTTTTGGTTTGTTATGGTACACTTTGCAACATCAGTTCATCAATTTGATGTTCAATGTTAGAAACCGTCCCAGAACCTCCCCCTGAACGTTGGTTGCATTGTGTTTCAGGAATTCCTGTGCCAGACACCGTTTGCGTGTCCGGCTTTTTGTGGTTCTGGGCTTAGACAAAGGATGAGACACAAGTGTCCGCTGACCGATTAGCTGGTCTACTCACGATTCTCGCCTTAATTGCCGTTCATGCCCTGCTTACGCTGGCTTTTGGTGCGCTTGTCAATACCCGTGCCGCATGGCTGCGTGAACAAGAAGAGGAAGGCAATCAACGCGCCGCGAAAATCCTCCGCCTGACGACTGGAACGAACCAACTCAACATGACCTATCAAATCGCCGTGACGTTGCTGCGGTTTGCCATCGCTGGGGTCGCTGTGCATGATTTCGCTGAACCGCTAGTCTTAGGAAATCCGACGATTACGCCCACCCTCATTGTGGGCGTGGTGCTGTTTGTGACGGCAGCCCTCACGGTGATTTTGGGCGATCTAGTGCCAGAATCCTTCGGCAGCGGGAATGCGAATACGCTCGCGTTTTGGTTCGTGGATTTTATGAGTATCGTAGTCGTCCTGCTGAGTCCAGTGGTCGCGGTTGTGTTGGCGATTAGCAAGGGGTTATCGTCGGTGATGGGCAGCAGTAGCTTCGTGAACACCGTCACCGAAGAAGAGATCATGACTCTTATCGACGCGGGACATACCGGCGGCACGATTGAAGAAGAAGAAAAAGACATGATCTATTCCGTACTGCAACTGAATCAAACCCGCGCCAGCGAAGTGATGGTGCCGCGTATTGATGTGATTGCGGTAGAGATCAACAAAACGCTCGATGAAGCCGGATTGATCTTTATTCGTTCCGGTTATTCCCGTGTCCCAGTCTATGAAGGCACCGTAGATCATGTGCGCGGGGTGCTTTATGCCAAAGATTTGCTGGCCTATTGGCATAATGGCAACAACGAAAACGGCAAAACTGTCAATGATTTAATGCGCCCGGCTTATTTCGTCCCAGAAACAAAACGTGCCGACGAGTTGTTAAAAGAATTGCAGACGCAAAAAGTCCATCTGGCGATTGTGGTGGATGAATATGGCGGTACGGCGGGTCTGGTGACGATTGAAAACATCATCGAGGAAATCATCGGCGATATTCAAGATGAATATGACTTCGATGAAGAGGCCGAATATGAAGAACTTACCCCGGATGTCTATCTTGTGGATGCCAGCATTGATCTTGACGACTTCAATGATTTACTGGAAGTTGAACTCCCCACTGATGACAGCGACACATTAGGCGGTTATATTTATACCCACTTTGGGCGTGTGCCACTGATTGGTGAGATCATCGAGGATGAAGACTTGGCGATACGGGTCGTGTCTGTCGATGGACGGCGTATCCGTAAGCTGCATGTTGTTCGTAAACGCCTAGAAGATGAAGACACCGCGTCAGTGGATGTCGCAGTCACGGCTACAAATGAGGTTAAAATCTTAAAGGACACAGATTCCACTGAACAAGAAGTGGAAAAAGTGACGGATAAGGCAGTTTAATGGCACAAGATTCCTCCGCCGCCCGCAGCGCCGCTCGTAATGCGGTTCGCTTGTTAATTGACCAAGCGATTGCTGCCAGCGCCAATGCGTACATTCCCTATTCTCATTATCCTGTTGGTGCAGCGCTGCGGACGGTGGACGGGACGGTCTATACCGGGTGCAATATCGAAAATGCGTCTTATCCCGTGACGATCTGCGCGGAACGCACCGCCCTCGTCAAGGCCGTCAGTGAAGGGCATCGCCAGTTTGACCTGATGGTCGTCGTCACGCGCAACGGCGGGAGTCCGTGTGGGATGTGTCGCCAGATGCTCTACGAATTTTCCCCGAATTTGCATGTCGTCATCGCGGATTTGGAAGGCAATATTTATCAAGAGCTTTCCCTAAGCGATTTACTGGCGCACGGATTCAGTCCGGCTAAGCTAGAATAACCCCTATCAAAAAAGGGCGTTTTCACGCCCTGATTTCACCAGTTGCTTTATAAATTTACAAATAATCGCGCAGTTGGCGGCTGCGGCGCGGATGACGCAAGCGGCGTAAGGCACGGCCTTCGATCTGGCGGATACGTTCTCGTGTAAGGCCGAACTTTTGCCCAACTTCTTCCAGCGTGTAACTGCGTCCATTTTGCAGGCCAAAGCGCAAGCGCAGGATACGCGCTTCACGCGGGGTCAATGTACCGAGCAGTTCTTCGATTTTCTCTTGCAGCAGCTTATCGTATGCGCTTTGGGCGGGTGTGGGCAGTGAATCGTTTTCGATGAAGTTGCCTAATTCGCTGTCCTCATCTTCCCCCACAGGGTGTTCCAAACTCAGCGGCTGCCATGACACCTTTAACATCCATTGAACTTTACGTGTATCACAATCCATCGCTTCGGCCATCTCATCTAAAGTCGGCTTGCGACCATGCTGCTGTTCTAATTCACGCGCCACCCGATACAAGCGGCGGATGCGATCACTCATGTGGACGGGAACGCGAATCGTCCGGCCTTGATCGGCAATAGCACGGGTGATCGTCTGACGAATCCACCATGTGGCATAGGTGCTAAAGCGAAACCCACGCCGATAATCAAATTTCTCGACGGCTTTCATCAATCCCAAGTTACCCTCTTGGATCAGATCAAGGAAAGGGACACCGCGATTCATATATTTTTTAGCGATTGAAACGACTAGGCGGGTGTTGGCTTTAATCAGATGTTCACGGGCGTGAATGCCATCTTGGACGAGGATTTTCCATTCGGTGGCGTGGTTGTGTTCGGGGTTTTTAAGCAGTTTCTTTTCGGCATTCAGGCCGCTTTCCAGCCGGACAGCCAGACTAATTTCTTCATCGACATTTAAAAGAGGCACCCGCGCCATCTCTTTAAGATAAAGCCCTACTGTATCGTTGGAGGCCAGTTCATAATTTTTGTCGGCATAGGCCTCGTCTTCGTCCTCCTCCATCTCCCCTTCCATATCTTCCATCAGCGAGTCATCATCAAAGAAATCATCGTCGTCCATTGTATCAAAGAAGGCATCATTAAAATGAGAGCCTTCCGGCTCGGCTTCGAAGAAATCCCCAGTCGGCATCATATCAAGTTCGGCTGTGTAATCGGAATCATAATCTGTCAAGATCGTATCCCCCTAATGTTAATTATTTAGCGAAAAAATGCGCTACTTTGTTTCTAACAACTTCTTCAGGGCAGCCATGCGTGGATCGATGTCATCATCATGAGAATGGTGCGGTTCGTCGTTTAAGTTCGCGCCGCATTCGGGGCAAAGCCCTTTACAGTCTGGTCGGCAGAGGGTTCTGCCAGCGAGCGCGATGAGTGCTTCCTCACGTAACAGGGGCGCTAAATCTAAAATTCCATCTTCATTCACCCGGAACTCCGTCAGAAGCGCCGGTTGGGTGGCATAAAGTTCTTCAATGGTGACTTCAAATGAGTTCTCAACCAGATCAAGGCAGCGGTAGCATTCGCTTTCTACTGCCGATTCGAGTGTCGCCTGAACCAGAACGCCTTCCTTAGTACGGCTCAAACGGAGGGGGCCGCGCACATATTTCAGCGTAAGGTCATCACTGACGCGCACTGCCGGAAAATCAATCTGCGAATCGTGATTATGCGCTGGGCCGTCATTCAGCAAAAAGCCAACATTAATTTTCAAGATTCGATTGCTGACGTATGCTGGCGATGATGGTGGCGCTTGCGGTGTTTGCTTCATAATGAACGGCCTTTTCGAAAAAGGGTAGAAACAGGCCTAACGTTTTTCAGCCTTACATTTGCATTATAGGGAAATTTAGAATCCTGTGTCAAGATATGGGACAAGGAATTAACACAAAATAAACCCTAAATCTTTTAAAGTCCTAAGTTTGTTAGAAAAGTCAAACGCTTGCGCTGGAATATCATGGTGGCTGCGGACGAGCGTAGTACAATCGAAGGGCAATCGTCAGCCAAGTTTTTGAGCATCGTGGATTATAATGGAATCCGTCCTGTAGAGTGTTTTATAGGATAAGATTGGTTTAAGGAGCAACACCCCGATGAATAAGGGTTATTGGATTCGTGCGGCGTTGATGAGCGTTGTTTTGCTGATTACGATGATGGGATTCACTATTTTCGCACAGGAAGCGCCCCCACCGCTGGCGGCGGTGACGAATGGCGGATTGGTTTTGGTTGTTGGTGGCGCGAGTCAGCAGGTGGAAAGCGCGAATATCGCCTATTATGATCTGACATGGAGTCCTGACGGCAGTAAGCTGGCCTATACCGTCAATGATGGGAGCGCGACACGCCTCATGCTGACCGACAGCGCCGGAAGCACCCCCACCCTAATCGCTGGAAATGTGTCTTATATGCCTTTGACATTTACGGCGGATTCGGCGCAGGTGATTTATACCGTTGAAGACAGCACCCAAGTGACGACGATGGCGAATGGATTGCCGGGTTCGACAATGAATGTGTTCGTGCAAGGCAATGAGTCGCCGATTGCCAGTTTTGGCTTTGGCGTGGGCTGCGGCGGTGGATCGCCGTTTCCGATGGATGCTGTTTATAACACTGAGGCGGGTTTTGGTGGAAGTGCGCTGACGTTTGAGGCAACCCCCTACGGTATTCTTTACAGCACGGCTTGTACGGGGCAAGGATTAGGATTGCTCAATTTTGAGACGGGCGAGAGCGTATCCTTGGGGGATAACCTGAGTCGAGCAAAACTCGCGCCGGATGGTCGTCGGGCATTGGTGTTGCAAGGCGGCGGACTTTCTGTGCTTGATCTGGAATCGCGCCAAGTCAGTGGGATCGCAACATCTGCAACGCCAGATCAAATTGGATGGGGGGTTGATGGAAGCGCTTATTACAGCACCCGCACCTTATTGATTGACGCGATGCCGATGGCACCAGAAGAAGCCTCGGCTTTTAGTGCGTATCTGGGTATGGAGGCCAGCGCCTTCCCGCAGTATGAAGTCGCCCTTTATCAAGTTGACCTGAACAGCGGGGCGGACTCGCAAGTGTATGTCGGCCCTGGCTGGGCGATTGGGCGGATATTCGCCGCGCAGGGCGGAGTTTACTTCAGCCTTGTGCCAAATGGTGAGGCATGGGTGGAAGCTATCGCCGCCGGAACGCTGGACATCACTGCGCCTGATAGCTTTTTCCGTGAGCGCCAGATTGTCGCGGCACGGTTGATGCGGTTGGTCGGCGATGGAACGTCTGTCGAGGTCGGTAGCGATATTGGACAAGCGACCCCGCGACCTTAAGCGGCCTTTGTTCATTGAAAAGTACTTACTTGCCGTGCCGCGAGACGCTCTGCTGTCCCTGCGTCATGGGCGGGAAGATAGACTAGCGGCACCTGCGCTCCCAACTGACGAATGCGCGAGAGCGTAGTACGGGCTTGCCGTCCATCGACTGAAATCCCGGCGATCTTCCCCTGACTGACCTGAGCTTCGTTGAAAGATGCATCCCCCGCGAAAAATATCGTCTTGTCACTTTCCTGCAAGATCACGCTCTGATGTCCCAGCGTATGACCTGGGGTGGGGACAAGCAGCACATCGCCTGCCTGTGTAAGCCGTTGGCTGGATGGAAAATTGTGAAATGCCCGTCGGTATATTCCACGAGGGTGGGCGCAAGCCATTTTGGATATTGTTCCAGGACGTTGCCGAGTGGTCGTCGCCATTCTGTACCTGCGATCAAAATTTCGGCTTTTGGAAAAGCGTGAAGTCCGCCTGAATGATCGGTATGGAGATGGGTTTGAATCACCCATCGCACATCGGAAGGCTGAATGCCCAGACGCTCTAATTGAGGCGCGATTTGGTCTTCTGGGCCAAATTCCAGCTTAAGTTTTATCAAACGATTGTGGACAAAATCATTTACAGGCGAGTAGTAATCTGGCTCAAAAACACGGATGTTTTCCCCCGTATCAATGACGATGACTCCTTCGGGATGTTCAATCACCCATGCCCAGACCGGAAGCGGTTCTGTGAAACGACGACTAAGGATAAGATCAAGATAACGTAACCCGATTGTTGGAAGTTGCGCTGCGCGGTGGGTTTGTTTGACGGTGACTGTGGCGCAGCGCAGTGCATGAATCTTCATAGCTTAATCCTAAAAATCAGCGATACCATAGATAAACTGATAACTCAAACAGACAATAACGACACTTTGATATTCATCGAGATTGAGCGAACCGGGAATTTCATAGGTTTGGTTTCCGGTGTTGGCCTGCAATTGACCCGCATCGTAGTAAAAACCTAAGTCCGCAAAGGTGATGGGCGTGGGATTTGGGGAAAGATAGACGTGTAAGTTGAGGCCGTTGGTGACGCGGAAGTTTTCCAGCCGGAGCAGTTTGCGCCCATCCTGATATTGATAAAAGATGACATTGCCTTCGGACGTGAATAGGGGAAGATACGGCGAAATATCCTCTTCATTGTCGAGTTCAAGTTCGTCCATGTTCAAGACGGCGAATTCACCCTCACGCATAGTCTGGGCGGTGCCGACATCTGGGAGGGCTTGCGCGTCGTCGGGGAGGGCTTCATCTGGATTAAGCGCGGCGGTCAGGATGGATACCGCCATGAGTGAGTTTTCCCCATTCATTTGAAGATAAAGGCGGCGATCCGCAACGGGAAGTTCCTGATAGGATGGCTGTAGATTTTCTGCCAAGCCGGGAAAGCCCTCTTCAGCAGATTGGCGCTGTAAAAGCGGCTGCCAGGTAGGAAAGGTATAGGTGGCGACGACAAGCAGCGCACCGATAAACATGACAAACAAGCGTAAACGGGTACTCATCAAATTCCTTGCACGGATACCCCTAGCTTTAGCTATGGGGAGTAGGTGCAAGTTCTCCTTTCAAGAGTAGCGGACGATAATCCCGGAAGGGAAAGGGAGATTTGCAGTTACCTGCTGGCTCTCCCTGAAGGCCTTCTCCGCTTGCGCGGGCAACGTCTTCCTCGACAAGGTTAGTGGTCGGTACTTTCCTCTGTCCTGCACTGGCTTCGTACCCCGTAGGCCTGTTTAACAGGGAGGTTCTAGAGCTTGGGGCTGGAACGTCACCCCAAGGTAGGTCGTTGAACTCTTGCCACTAACGTAGCCCGATAGGGATTGCTCCCCCTGGCTGAGTCTGGTCAGCGCCGGACTTGCATTGCTACAAGCCCCTAGCTTTAGCTATGGGGTCGCTGACAGAGTCTTACAAAACCTTCCGACTGAAACTATCCCTGCGGGGTTCAGTATAGCGTGAGAACGGGGAAAGGTGAAAGACCAACGCAGCAGATTGACGCAAAGGCGCGGAGAACGCAAAGGTTCGCAAAGTCTTGATGAAAACGAAGTGTTTTCAGTACAGACGGTAAGTATGCAAGGCGTATGTTTAAAAAATGATTTTTATTTGTCATCGGCTGTTTCTGCTTCAGTGAGATGGTTGTTAAATACTTGCTGCCAGATGGGACGGCGCTTCCAAACGGGGGTGTTATGAAGCGAGCCGTCGGGGTCGATATATTCAATGCGAATCACCTGTTCATGCTCATTATTGGGTGGCGGCATCATGACAGTGAGTTTCATCACGCGATCAATGATTTGGGTAAGCGCGGCGGAACGCTGGTTAAAGGGCGCGTCTAAAATGTCGGTAGAGAGCGATGCGGCAAGACCAAAGGCATCCTTCATGAGCTGCTGGCGGAGGTCTTCTAAATCTCCGGCGAATTCGTCGTTATCGCTGATGGGCAGGGCTTCCACAGCATCGTCTAATGGCGGCTGTGAGGGAGGTTCCTGCTGCTGCTGCGCGAATTTAAACTCGTGCAGCAACTGCACGGCACGCTGCCGCTCTAAGCGCCATGCGCTCAGGGTGCGCGGCGGGATGGCGGTTTCTTGGCTGGTGCGGACAATATTGCCATTATTCAGGTCAAGGAACTTGAGCGCAAGGGCTTTATGATCGGGATGATAGCGTTTGGACATTTTGGCTCATCGCTTTAAGTAATTCATATTAGAACAGGTGAGCCAATCGTAGCATAAAAGCAGCGTGTAATGTGGGCTTTTTGTCCGGCCTTTTGTCCCGAATTTCCCACAAGATTAAGGTATAAGCTATGGAAAGATAATGCCTCAAGTTTTAGCCGGGGGAGCGCCTTCGGCATCAGGTTTGGGGTCGGGGTAGACACCGCCGGTAAGGTAAGAGATGGCGATCCACATCCCCCGCGCATGGCGGTAGAAGATCACCACGAACAAGATATTAAACACCCCCCAGAAAATCAATTGAAAAGCGAGCGAGGGCGCAAACAGGGCTTGCGAGATAAGAAAGCCGCCGATGGAGAGGAGTTCCGCGAGGCCGAGGTTAATCATCATGCCGCCGAGCGATTCACCGTCGATGCGTTCAAAGCGGGCTTCACAGACGGGGCATTTTTCGCGCAGCGTAAACATGCCGCTGAACATTTTGCCTTTTTCGCAGTTGGGGCAGCGCAGCAGGAAGCCGATGAAGATTTTGTGGAAACGGTTCATGATGTTTCTTTTCGATTGAAGTGGGCAAAAGTACGGCGGGAGTGACCTATGTGTCACTCCTTATACCGCATTGCCTTCAGGCCGTTTGATTAGAGTAATCTCGCCATCAGCGATTTTTTGAATCAATACCGAGCGCGTCAGCCCGAACTGTGCGGCGAGTTCGTCTAATTTCGCGGTACGTTCTTTCCGTGTTTCACTATTACCTAAGTAGATGGTGATGTTCGCCGGACGGGGAGTTTTTCTCTTTTGTGGCATTACAACTTCCTAAATCTGAAATTAATTGACAGAACAGACGTTTTGCGGTATGGTCTGCACAGACTAAATAATCGCCCGATCTTTTTGATAGAAAGAATAATATCATGACTACCGAACTTTCCGCATCTCTTTCACCAAATGATCCTCGTCCCCTGCCTCTGATTGTCGCTGAAAAATGGAATTTCCCACTGCAACATTATCAACGGTTCGATGTCGAAAATGGCTATCTCTATGCGCTGCAAGATTGGGCTATCGGTTTGGTCGGCGAAAAGGGTAAACATGCCATGCGCGACTTTAAACTCACCGAAGTTGGCTCTCGACTTGTCGCTTCAAACTACAAGTTGCCCTATAAAGCCACAAATGGACGCACCTATCAAATGGATTTTTGCACAGATAAAACTTTATATCTGTTTGCCCAGTATGTTCGGGTGACAGATGATCGTGAAGTTTTAGCCGCAATTCGCCGTTATCTGGCTGAGGCCGGTGTAGTGGTTGATGAATTGCGCCGCGAACCGGAAAGCGCTCCCGAAGTCGGTATGAAAGGTTCTGCTGAAAGCTTGATTCATGCTGGGATGAATAAATGGCGCAGAGACGGCAAATCCGAAGAATGGATTCAAGCACGGATTAGCGGCATTATTACACGCAAGCAGTTCACCGAAGCCCTTAGACTCGCCGTCTTGAATTCCCCAAAATCACTTTACGGTCAAGCCACCGATAAACTTTATACCGGTCTTTGGAAGCGCACGACAGATCAACTGCGCGGGGATTTAGACCTCAACACTGGGCAGAATGTCCGTGAACACTTTGGCAGATTGGCGCTGACTTACACGGATGCCGCCGAACAAATCGCTACGATTATGCTTGGGAACAAAGAAACCATCACAATGGCGGAGGCGATGCAAGTGGTCTATATCGCAGCCAAACACATCCACAAACAGGCACAGGCCACCGCCAAACTACTGGGGATGGATCTCGTGACCGAGAAGCCGCTTTTACCCAAGCCTGCCAAAAAATCTTAATTTAAGGGCAGGCCGCCTCACCTAGATATCCAGCGGGCGACCATACAGGCGGTGTATTGCCGGGCAAATTCGAGTCGAGCGATGTAAATGTTCCGGCCTGCAAATCCGCAGCGATCAGCACATAATCACTTCGGAACGCCAACCAACGTCCATCGGCATTGAAACGCGGGTAATCGTGATGATGCAGCGTTTGCTCGGAGAGAAGCAAGGTCGCGTCATTATCGGCATTGCCGACTAGCGGAATCCGCCATAAGAGATTCTCGCCTGTATCACGGAAATCGCGCGCGGAGGCCAACATTGCGGAACTATCCGGCAGCCACGTTTGATCGAGCGTTAAATTCCATAGATAACTCAACTGAGTCGGGATGCTGCCTTGTTGATTGGCGATCATCCAGAAGGTGTCATTGTTGGCGCTGGGGGAATAGATGAATCCGATTAATGCACCATCTGGCGACCAACGCGGCGCACGCACGCTGCCTGTTTCAAACGTCGTGAGGGGATATTTGGTCTCGCCATCGGCGCTCACGACCCACAAATCGGCTTCCTGAGTCAGCGGGACGGAGGGCGAGGCCGCTTGTCCGGGGGGTGGTTCATTGGTGGGCAAAGCGGTAGATTGGGCATCTGCGCCGGGGACGCGCTCATCATAAGAGACATACGCCAGCCATGCCCCATCTGGCGACCAGCGCGGCGAAAATTCGCGCCCGGTCACGCTGTAAAATTCGGGCGTTTGTGGCTCAAAATTAATCATGTTAATCCAGCCGATATGATGTTCTTGCGCGTCGGGATTGTCTGCATCGGCGAGGCCGCGACTCATGGTGAAGGCGATGCGCGTCCCATCCGGCGACCAATCCGGCTCCCATGCGCCCCATTCTTGCGGCGGGAGATCGTCATAACGCAGGAGTTGACGCTGCTCGCTGCCGTCGATTTCGGCGGTGTAGATATTAGGGAGGCCGCCTGTTTGCGACAGACTGAATAAGACGCGGCAGCCGTCGGGGGAAAATCCCCAAACCTGATGCTCAAACGCGCCGAAACTGAGTTCACGCCGTCCGCCAGACATATCATACAGCAGGATTTTATCCATCGCGGCAGCAGTCGTAGCAACCAACGGCGCACTAAGCAGCGGCTCGTCATTTTGCGCCAAAACCAGATGTAGCGGCAATACAAACAGCAGCAGAGTCAGTTGAATGAATTTACGCATTATTTTTCCTTGTAGTAATCTTCAGTAAAACCATGAAAATAGTTTAATTTTTAACCGCCAAGTCACCAAGATACCAAGAACACCAAGCATTTGCACTTAAATTCTTTGCGTCTTTGCGGTTCAGTTTTGCATTTTCTTTCGCAAGTCTACTTTTGTGTTGTGCTTCAAACAGTGCTAATTTTATCATCAACGGCGTATTTAACCTCGCTGTTATCCGTATGTTCATGCCAATTTCTTAACAGTACGTTAAAATTGCGTTCAAATTGGCCTGCTATACATGGATAGGAAAAGATTCACCCATCCACGATTAAATGAGGAGACCCGACTTATGCAAAAATTTACCCATCGTATTTTACTGGCAGCGATCTTCGCGCTGTTGGTGATTGCCCCCTTTAGCGCTCTGGCGCAAGACGACATTGTGATTGATCTGTACTTCCCGACAGCCGTTGACGGCCCCATCGCCGCGACCATTCAAGGCTATGCGGAACAATTTATGGCCGCTAACCCCGGCATCACCGTCAACGCAGTTTATACTGGCGATTACAACGGCAACCGCGACACGATCCAGACCGAGTTCGCCGCGCAGGATTTGATCGTCGATGTCTCTATCTCGTTGGCGACGGATCTGCTGAGTTTTGTCGATGAAGGCTATATCGTCCCGGCGCAGCAGTTCATTGATGCGTCTGAAGATGGCGAAGCCTATGTCGCGGACTTCTTCCCCGCATTTTTGGAAAACAGCAAGGATGCCGAAGGCACCATCTGGTCGATTCCGTTCCAACGCAGCACCCCCGTGTTGTACTACAACGTTGATGTATTGGCGGAAGCTGGCATCGAAGTGCCGACCAACAACGAAGAATTGTTAGCCGCTGCCGAAGCCTTGACCACCGATGACCGCGCAGGCTTCCTGCTTCCGGTTGCCGGAACATTCCCGACTTGGGTTTTCCAGAGCTTCCTCGCGGGTTATGGTCAGCCCATCAGCGATGAAAATCCGGCCAATGTTTACTTCAATACGCCAGAATCGTTGGCTTCATTAGAATACATCGTTAGCTTAGGCGAAACTGGCGTTGGCCCTGTCGGCGGCAGTGTATGGGGCGATACCCCGACTGCCTTCACCGCAGGCCAGGCCGCGATGATTTATCACACTACCGGCAGCTTGACCAACATTCTGGCGAATGCCCCGTTTGAAGTCGGCGTTGCATACTTGGCCTCTGGCCCCGCAGGCGAAGATGGAAATGGTTACGGCGCTCCTACGGGCGGCGGCAACCTATACATCTTCGACGATGGCAGCAAGAGCGAAGAAGAACTCGATGCCGCGTGGGCGTTGGTGCAGTTCCTGTCCTCTCCCGAAATCCAGAGCGAATGGGGCGCAGCCAGTGGTTATATCGCCGCCCGTATCAGCGCGTGGGAACTGGAACCGCTTGCCACGCTTGCCGTAGAAAACCCGCAATACGCTGTTGCCCGCGATCAGCTTGAGTTTGCCGTGAAGGAATTCTCGTCCTATCGCAGCATCGACGTGCAGAATATCATCAACGCTACCCTCAGCCGCGTGATTTCCACCGAAGTGCCGCTTGCCGATGCAGCCGCATTGTTGGAAGAAGCCCAGACACAAATTGATGGTCTGCTGGAAGAATATCGCTAGAATAGCAATGAGTTGTGAGTGATAAGTAGAAATACAAATCACGCTGCTCAATTCCTAGACATGGGTGTGGCTAAAGGAAGAGGATAGCGTAGGGAGCGACTGTGTGTCGCTCCGGCGGAAACTCGAATAACCATCCCGTAGAAATACAAATCACGCTGGACTATAGAAGTCCTTAAAAGAAGTCTCGCTAGGGCGCACAATTCATCGTGCGCCCTTATAGGTTCAAAGGTACAGTCGATGGATGCACCCCTGCAAGCAGTTACCACTTCCACGCTCAAAGTCAATGCACGACGCAAGCCCCTGCTGACAGTTTTGATGCCGTATTTATTGATCGCGCCCACGCTTATTTTGATTATCGTCTTTACGCTTTATCCCGCGACGCGCACCGTCATCGACAGTTTTTATGAACCTGCCCGTGCCGCCCGTGAACCGTCGAATTTTGTCGGCTTACAAAATTATGTGGATTTATTTGATCGCTCGCATTATATCGGCGGGCGATTTATGCAGGTCTTAGGCAATACGCTGGTTTTTACATTCGGCACAGTGGTGTTTAGCCTGCCGATTGCACTCGGTACGGCGCTGCTGCTTAACCGCCGGATTCGCGGACTCGGTTTATGGCGGTTTAGCTTATTTTACCCGTCGTTATTGCCGCTGTTGGGTGCGGCGAGTATTTGGGCATTTTTGTTTTCTGACAGCGTGGGTCTAATCAACGCCGTCCTGAAATCCTTTAATATCCCGACGGTGAATTGGCTCGGCAATCCCGATATGGTGATGATCGCCATCATCGTCGTCAATGTGTGGAAGCAAGCCGGATATTACATGATCTTTTATCTGGCGGGTGTGCAGAATATTCCGCGTGATATGTATGAAGCAGCAGAACTGGACGGCGCGGGTTACTTCCAGCAGTTGGTTTATCTGACGCTGCCGCTGCTGCGCCGGACGACGCTTTTTGTCCTCGTCGTCGCGTTTACGTTTGGCTTCCAGACGGTTGAGCAGTTGCAAGCGTTGAATCGTGGGAATCCGGCAGATCGCGGCAATCTGATGTTGTATTTTATCTTCCAAAATATTGGAGAGCGCCGCAATTGGGGCTATATCAACGCCATGACGGTGATTTTGGTCGGGATTTTGTTAGTCTTCACGGTGAGCAATTTTGTCTTTTTTGAGCGAGGGCGCGAAAATGACTAATCGCCGCAATAGATGGAGCATCGCCGCCGACGGACTGACGGTGTTTATCGCGGTGTTATGGCTGCTGCCGCTGATCTTCAGCATTTTGATGAGCATCCGCCCGAACACCGACCCGATCACTAACGGCAATATCTTTTTCGCGTGTGATTCTGTGCGTGACGAGGCACAACGCGCCCTCGCCGCCGAGCGCAGCGCCGAGCAAAATGACATCACGCTAGGCGGCTGCACAGTTACGACAGCTAATTATGAGTCTGCATTAGAAGTCGCGCCTTGGGCGAAGCATTTTTATACGACGATTATTTTCGTAGTCGGTGTGTTGGTCGTGCAATTTTTTTCGGTGACGATGGCGAGTTATGCTTTTGCGCGGATGAAGTTTTTCGGGCGGAATATTTTGCTATTCGTCATTTTGCTGCAATTGATGATCCCGACGGGCGTGCTGCTGGTACAAAATTTCGCCACGATTCGGGCTTTAGACCTGTTCGATACGCGCATCGCTTTGATGGTGCCGTATTGGGGATCAGCGTTTGGGGTGCTGCTGCTGCGGCAGGCTTTCCGCGAAGTGCCGTATGAATTAGAAGAGGCGGCGCGGATTGATGGCGCGAATTTATTCCAAGTGCTGCGAAACATTTACGTGCCGCTTTCGGTTCCGTCGTATGTGGCGTTTGCGCTGGTTTCGATCAGCAGCCATTGGAACGAATTTTTGTGGCCTTTTATCATCACGCGCTCGGAAGATGTGCGCCCGCTGACGGTGGGCTTGAATCAATTGTTCCTGACTTCGGATACAGGCGCACAATACGGGCAGTTGATGGCCGGGACGCTGATGGTGATTGCGCCGCTGGTGATCCTCTTTTTGCTGTTCCAGCGCCGTTTTATCGAGAGCTTTGCGTCCAGCGGAATCAAGTGAGGCTGCGTTTTTTACGAGATACGTGCTATTTGGGAATGGCTAAAATGATGGTTACATTGGACGGGATATATTCGTAAGGGCGCACACATTGATGCGCCCTTGCCGGGAACGACACATAGGTCGTTCCCTACGATTCTCCGTATTACTTTTAGGACTTTCGCTCACGCATTTACCCCACCCCTAAATCCCCTCCCCATTGCATGGAGAGGGGACTTCAAGATGCGTTTTTCTCCCCTTCTCCAATACTTGGAGAGGGGGACGGGGGGTGAGGTAAGCGAAAGTCCTGACTTTGGAAAAAGGCCTTATCCTAACTTAGCATTATGGACGTGCCGTCGGTGTCACTTGTAGTTCGATGGCTTGGGTCGCGTTGATCACGACAGGCGTTCCGCTTAAGGCTGTCCATTGAATTGCGTCACCGCTTGCGCTTAGGAGCAGCATCAAATCCGTGACGGGTGGCCCACCTGCGGTGGTGGCGCTGGCGATAACCTCATCACTATCGACCACGATCAACTCCCGGTCAATCGGCGTGATGACCATGCCCGGCAGTGGTAATGAAGGGCTGGCAGGTGTACGCCGGACAGCGCCTTCAGGATCGACACTGTAGGTAATCGTTGTGTCGTCGGTTTCGCTGTAGAACTCGAAAGACCAACCGGAAGCATTGCTACCGCGTGCAATAATCCAAGAACGCTCGCCTAAATCATCGGCGAAGGCTTCTACAACGGCATCATACGCCTCTAATGCGGTCAGGTTCGGGTCGAATGTCTCTTCGAGGAGTTCACCTTGTATCATGCCGGGACCGCCGAAACCGGGACCAAATGGCACCGCATTCGCTGTACCTTCAGGGCCGGCAGCACCAAACGGCGGCGCTGGCATCGTACCGGAGGCCATAAACGGCGGCATAGAGACATCGCTCGTCCCTTCCGGCACGACAGCACCGGGGAAGCCTTCAGGGGCGGCGATTGCTTCACCGGTTGAGTCGGGATTTAAGCCGGGTGGCAGACCGGGATTCGCGCCCGCGACCATCGCCGGACTCATCGAATTGGGGCGGATGCCTAACGTGACAACTCCTGCTTCGGCGGTTGCGTCGGCTGCGCCTTCGATTTCGGCCATATCCACGATTTGCCCAAAGACTTCGATAATTAAGCCAGCGAATTCGTTTGCCATGCCGGGCGGGATGACCAATTCGACTTGATTGCCTTGGGCATCGGTGAGGACGGCGGTTTGGGGCTGCCCTGCTTCGCCTGCTAAGCTGAGTTCACCGATGAGGAGGGCTTCTTCCCCAACCGTTAACGTGCTGAAATCATCAATCGCGCTGGGGCTGGGGATAATTTCGCCTTCCTGCTGAGTGGCAGCACTTGGCAGACCGGGCGGCCCCGCGAAAGCGGGTTCGGTGGCTTCCGCATTAGGTTGGGCGGTTACGTCCAAAGAAGGCGTAGACGGCGGCGGTAAGGCGGGTGCAGAAGTTAGTGCTTGGGCGGTATCCGGCGTAGGCGGGGTCACTTGCGCCGTACTTTCCGCAATGCTGATGCGAGTGGGTACGATAACGGTGCTATCGCCGCTGCCGCCGCAGGCTGCTAATAACAAAATGAGTGAAAGAATGGCGCTAAAGCCGATTTGTTTTCTTGATGCAAAATTCATACAAACTCCTCCAGATAGGAAACGATTTAGATTGTAGGCCGAACTCTCTCGCCTACATGATAATCTGTCTTTAAACTTTCGACGTGGTGCAAGACATGCCCAGCCAGCATATAAATCAAAGCACGGGCGCTGACGGGTAGATCGCTGGCGATGCCGCGCCGGTCTATTTCGGCTTCAGCGAGGGATTGGAAACACAGCACATTGGCATAACGCTGCGCCGTGAATTCTTCAATGAGGTCGGTCAAACGGCGCGTGTTGAAGTCGGTGGCGCGGATATAATCGTCCTGCTCGAACCCGGCCAACGGCGTTGTATCCCCTCTAGCAATTCGTAATGTGCGATAGGCGAAGACACGCTCGGTATCGCAGATATGCCCTATCACCTCCTTGATGCTCCATTCGCCGGGAACAGGACGGGCGTTGGCCTGCTCATTAGTGACATGTTGTAACAGCGAGCGCAGTTCGCCGGGCTGCTGGCTTAAAAGCGCGAAAATATCTCTGCCCACCGGAACACGCTGAATATAGCCCGCATAAAATGGGGCATATTCGTTTATTTGCGGACGTGAAATCATGTTAACGGCTCCCTCGTATTTCTCGAACACAGTTCATTATAGGACAAAAAATAGGACTTATGCAGTTGACGGTTTTTGAACAGATAAGGTTCCTATGCCGTCATTTTCATTAGCAGTTCCCTCCACGCCCAAGACCCGCTCGGCTCGCTAGGCGAACCCGCGCAGCCGCAAGATCAAACGCAAGACCGCCGCACCGCAGGTCGATGATCCCTTAGCTGATCCGCCTTACAATGACAATTTCGCCAATGCTGCCGTCATCAATACCCTTCTCTCTGAACTAGTTGATTGTGTGTCTATAGCACATTAGCGCTTACGAATCGCTACACAATCGCTACAGGTCGGTTTGAGGGAGCGTTGTTAAGTGAGGATGATACGGCGAGGGTGGCTTATAGAAAATCTGGGAGTGGCTGAAGAAAGATTGCCTATATCTTCTACGGGAACAACACATAGGTCGTTCCCGTAGAAGGCGGAGGGATGAGGTGTGCTTCATCCCTCCGTTTAGTGAACGGCGATTAGCGGACTTCTAGCGCATCAATGATGAAGTAGAAGCCGTAATCCTTGTTTTCCAGGACGAGTTCATGCGTTCCATTACCGAACCCGTACAGCGTCACGGGAGATTGCAGTACCGCTGCCGAGAGGTCATTCTGGCTGTATTCTGAACAGTCCAGGTTATTGGTTGGGGTATCTTGCACCGTGCAGAAGCGGACGTTGCGGCTGCCTGCGCTCCATGATGCTTGATAGACTGTGACCGAGTTCCCCAGAATTCTGAACTGTGCGACAGCACCGGTGTTGGCAGTGTAGTTGAGCGTCGTTTGATAATATCCCGGATAGAAGCTGCTAATCCACAGCGGATCGGGGCCATAGAGGATGGCGGGATTATTATCGTCGAACCGTGCGACCACTTGCCCAGCCGGGACTTGCAAGGCGGTGGTGGTCTGCCCGATCACGCCAATCGCATCAATCAAGAGATAACCGCCGCCCGTGCCGCCTGCCAGATTGGTAATGGTGACGGTAGTGGTTGCCCCGGTACGCAGTCCATAGAAGGCATACCCGTAGAAGTATTGATCGGTTTCGCCTGCCAGCGCATTGCGGAAGGCGTTGATCGGCTTGGTATCCGTCGGGCAGGTCGGTATTAGGTCGCCTGTGCGTTGGTAACAGACTTTGATCGACCCAGCGAACTGCGTCCGCGCCGCGAAGAAGCTGAAGCCAGTGGCGTTGTTGGCGAGTTGGAAGCTCATCGTCGCATTAAGCTGATTGGTGTACATGGCTGTGCCGCCGCTGTAGAGCGTTGATGTAGCATCCGTCCATGCTAGGGTACGGGCGATATTAAAGTCATCCTGCTCGTAGTATCCCACGCCGATGGGGCCGGCTGTGCCACGAATTTCAATCGCTTCGATGCCGATGAAGCCAGCGGTTGCGCCGCGACTGATTTGAATAGTGGCTGTTCCGGTAGTTAAGCCGAGTTCTGCCCGTGTAAACACCCGTGATTGGGAATAGAGGTAAGGCAGCGGCTGTGTGGTGCTTTCTACGCAGGTTGCGCCGCAGACCTTGATTCCCACCCAAGAGGTCGCGGGTGTGCCTGTATTGCCCACTGGGAAGAAGACCTTAATCCCTTGAACGGCTGCTGCATCGACTTGGAAGCTGAGGACTACGTCTGCCTTGTCGGTATAGATCAGCGATCCGCCACGCGGCCCAACGGTTGAGAGTGTCGTCCAAGGACCCGTCGCATATTTCAAATTGAGGTCAGTTTCTTCATGGTAGCCGAGCGTAAGCGGAGTTTGTGCCTCCAGCACTTCAATCGACTCGATACCGATATAGGTCGTTCCCAAATTACGGATTTCGACGATATGCCGCCCTGCTGTCGGCGCACGGAGGAAGGCCGTTTGGTTCCATGAAGCGACGGTAGATGCACTTGTATACTGCTGGCAGATGTTGCCGTCGATACAAATCTCGAAGGGGCCATAGCCGGGATACAGCACACGATAAACCGCCACACCTTCGCCATTAATCTCGAACATGACTGAGGCGGTAGGGTCATTGCTGTAGCGCAGCACGTCGTCAATCGGTTCGGGCGTGTTGAGCGTCAGCCAATTGCCGATATAGCGCAGATTAGCCGAGTTACCGGCTGTGCGACCCGCAGGCAGCGTCGGAAGATTGGAAGGATTGCTCGCCAAATCAGCCGAGAGGATGTGCAGCGCCTCAAGCCCGATATAAAGGCCGTTGGTTTGTGTCCGCAGCGTGACAGCAGTCTGTGCCGCGCCGCCCGTCAGGTTTAGGTTTGCCTTCGGGATAAAGAGGCGGTTGCCATTGACATAAG
>Ga0163154_10003069_pt1 | contig 23706 bp, 8 predicted proteins | sample OliLakLV19MP9P1_FD_148649 | JGI IMG/M metagenome (GOLD analysis project Ga0163154, IMG submission 148649) | Freshwater microbial mat bacterial communities from Lake Vanda, McMurdo Dry Valleys, Antarctica - Oligotrophic Lake LV.19.MP9.P1 | ecosystem: Environmental > Aquatic > Freshwater > Lake >... | reverse complement strand
GAACATGCCTGTAGTATTATCAACACGGCCGCCATTGGTCACCCACAGGCTGTTAAAGGCCTGGTCGAAGTAGGCCAGATTGATGCCACCGGAGTTGGTCCAGTAAGAATTCGCCCCAGCGACGACGAAGGTGTTGTTGCTCCCCTGATACGAAATACGGGCATCCGTCGTCTGCAGGCGGCCTCCTGCCACAACCAGAACCGTATTACTATTGGCCACGACGTTATCACCGATATACATCACCCCGCCGCCCACAGTCGCATTATTGGAAACCACCAGGAGGTTGTTATCTGTGCGGAAATAGAAGTTCCGATAATTGGTCCATGTGGTCGCCGATCCCTCCACCATCACATTGGCCTTGCCTCCACTACTCGCAGGACCAAATACAACATCACCGCTACCCGAGAAGGTGTTGAGACCCCCGTTCATATACCAATTCATCGTCTGGCCGGACGTGCGCCCAATTTCCAGACTTCCGTTATTGCCGTAGTTGATCGTGGAAGTCTTGGTTGTCAATATGCCGGAGTTGAGGAATACACGCGAATCACCCACCGTGGTATTGGCAGCCCAAAGATTATCGACAATGGATGTCCCCCCGACATTATAAAAATCGCCCTTCCCAGACCAACCCACATAGAAGTTATTAGCCACACCCGTCCAGTTTGTGACAACCAATAGACCGCCTGCATTCGTCAGGAAGGCCGCCCCGGTGGTTCCCTGGTAACCAATATTCAAATCGCCTCCGACTTTGATTAGGCCGCCATTTGTAGCCACCATACCATTGCCAGAACCCACCCCACCTCCACTTTCCCATTGTACTATAAAACCATTGGTGATGATGAAGGCCGAGCCGGGATCGGACACCGTCAGAATATTGCGACTCCCACTGGCACCCAAAGTGGACCCGTTATTAATCCGCCATGTGCCTCCGTTTGTGACGAAGAAGCGGTTGTCGTTGGCACCAGCCCTATAGCCCATGCGGACACTGACCTGATCCAGAATCGACCCCGTGCCAGCCACGACGACGGTGTTTAAACTGCCTTCGTCACCCAGAGCGCTCGCCCCCACAATCATCTGCCCGCCGTCGAGGATCAAAAGTTTATTGCTGACCTGTCCGCCACCGCCGACAACACCCGCCAAGCTCATATCGTTGGGCGAGAGATATTGGGCGCTGTTGGACACTATGAAGGTATTTCCTGTGACCGCGCCATAAGCCATGGTATTGCCGCCGGCATTCGTCCAGACAGTGCCCGCACCTGTCACGAGGAAATAGTTGCTATTACCGGTAAAACCCATGCGGGATGCGTTCAGGTTAGTCATCTTGGCACCGGCGCTGAGCTCAAAGTAGTTTGTGGAAGATTGAGCCCAGACACCATTGCCGAAGAGCCCGTAGGTGCCCGCGCCGGTCATGATGAAAGTGTTTCCGCCGTTACCATTGAAGTTGAGGTCGCCCCCGACAGCCAAGCTCCCGATGACCAAGCCCGCACCGTTGCTGACAACGATACGGTTACTTATTCCGCTGGCAAAGGATAGGCTGCTACCGCTGATGGCCAATAGGGATCCAGTGTCGGAAAGGGTCATTGTGTTATTGCTGGAACCAGCGGCATTACCGAATGTCATTGCCCCACCGACCCGGACGATTCCTCCCGAATTAATGGTGACAGTATTGTTGCTTGAACTGCTCGCGTTGCCCACGGTCAAGACTCCACTATTGCTGACGTAACCGCCATTGGTCACGGTCAGACTGGATTGGGCTCCGGCACTCCCTACATCCAGAGCCCCATTATTCACCCATGTTGAGTTCGTGCCCGTGACAATCACACTGTTGTTGCTCGATCCCGCAATGCGCCCGATATAGCTGGCTCCCACATTAGTCACATAACCGCCGTTAGAAATGATCATTTGGTTGAAGGAACCGTCATACCCGACATTGATACCAAAAGCCGACTGACGTAACGTTGATCCCGCCCCGGAGACGGTCACAGTGTTACTGCGTGATCCGGCTACATTGCCTATCCGAAGTCCTTCCGCCGCGGAGGTATTACTGTAGGTGCCGCCCGCCAGAATGTTCATCGTATTGAAGGAGGAGACATCACCGACGTACAAACCGCTATTGGTCATGGTGAGAAGCGAACTGCTTCCATGAATCGTCAGTGTATTGTTTGAGGAAGAAGCCGCTGCACCCATGGAAAGGTACGAGCCGTTGCGGTAGGCATTCACGCGACCGCCGTTACTAATGGCTAAAGAGTTCCCATTTGCAGTATCACCTAAATTAAAAGCTCCTCCAACGTGAAGCACGGAACCATTGTCATTCACAATGACTGTCGTATTCGAATTCGCAACGTTGTTATACCCAAGGTAGAGCGCGTTATTGGTCACTTTCGCACCATCATACACTCCAAATGTTGCTCCGGTACCCACGAGCGCGATATCTGCAGCAGCGTGGTTAATCCGAGCCAAACTTCCCGTGACAGCCAAGGTACCGTTACTAATCACAGTTCCAAACCCAGAGGCGGGAGCGTAGGTGTTGGCACCTTGGAGTCCCACAGTACCAGGACCCACTTTTGACAATATGAAGTTTCCTGAAATGCCACCTTGAATGTAAAGAACACCTACATCAGATCCTAAAGACGAATTCCCCAGCATAGCCACATTTCCTTCGAGTGCGGCTGGGTATGTCCCATTGATGTTTTTGACTACCCCGCTATTCCCTGCTCCGGAACCCATAATATAGATCGTTGAACTACCCGGCCCAATTTTTCCACCATCCATGACCAACGCTGAACTTCCGTTGGTAAAGTAATAATTATTAGCTCCATACAAATTCAAATCAAACGGCACACGCAGCTGACCGTTAAAGACGAGATGCCCGCTGTTGGCATACCAATTCTGATTCTGCCCGACGACAACGTTATTGTTAAAAAATTGGGCGGAAGAACTATTTTGAACGATCCCTGTTCCGTTGTACCCGTTGATTGTTAACGCACTGCCATTCATCGTGTACGACCCCATTGATGCAAGGTTACTGAATGTCAACGTGGCGATGCTCCAAGGAACATCGACATTCGGGCTGGTACGCAGATTAGTACTGGCAATAACGATCCTCGCAGCTCCATTGTTGACGGGCGCCAAGTTGTTAAGCCAATTTGTCGCGGTGCTCCAATTATTATCTGAGCCTGAATATCCGCTCCAAACAGAAGCGGCAAGGCTCAAATTCGATACGACAAAATTCTGACCTACGTATCCTGCAAACCCTCCATCAACGTACCCACTCCAGTTAATCGTGGAGAAACTGCCGCTCCCAGTCGTGTTTTGGAAGACAATAAAGGAGTCGGTTAAGGCCGCCCCATATCCAAAGTCTAAATTTAATATACCGCCGGCGGTAAATACGCCTGAAACAAAATTGCTATCAAAACTCCCAGCACTGGCAAAGTTGAGAACAGAAGTTGAGCTCCCGCCAAAAAATAACCCATTATTAAAACTCGCCGTCCCCACTCCCGATCCATTGTTGGAAAGCGTACCTCGGTTTGTCACGATCCCACTGAAAGTTGCTCCAGAGGCATTCAAAGTGGCATTCGTATTAATAAGCAAGTTGTTACCAAAAGTGTGCGTCCCGCCATTTGTCACAACGAGAGCTGCCGTTTGCACCCCGTTACCTGCGGTGTAAAGAGAGCCCGCATTGTATGTCATTCCGGCTGACCCAATTTGAATCGTGCCTCCATCATGTTGGATTGTATTTCCCGAATTGACCGCAATAGTTGATGACCTGACTACTGCACCATTCGAGACCACCATTCGATTCCCCGAACCTGCTCCACCGATCGTGAGCGTACCTGCGTTTGTGAAAAGTGTATTGCTATCGGAAACCACCATCAAATTGTTATTCGCCGTCGCATTATTGCCGATGGTGCTGTTTCCAGAAACACTGATCATACCACCATTGGTAAGGTGAATTCGGTTGTCAGTACTTCCTGCTGAATTTCCTACAATCAGTGTAGCGCTCCGAAGAATCGAACCTGATCCTTGAACAATACCCGTGTTACCTACGCCATTGCCACCGATGTAGACCGCTCCAGCACTAGTCACTGTCCCGCCTGAACCGATGAAAAGGTTATTGGCGGAAGATCCATTCCCAACATTAATATCCCCAACAACTGACAGCAGACCGCTATTGGAAACAAACAGGCTGTTATTGATCGCATTGGCGGCATTGCCCACCACCACAGATCCACCCACCCGCGCCAGTGCTCCTGCACCGGATATTACGGCTATATTACTGACAGAGGCACTCGTTGCACCGATGGTAAGGGAACCTGTTGAATTTGTGAGTTTCCCGCCATCCATCACATACAACGCGTTGTTTGTCCCACTCGCTGCGTTTCCGAGCGTCGTGGAGTTAGTGACAAACAACACACCGTTATTTGAAACAATGGTTTGGTTAAAATTCGCGGCGTTTCCGTTTCCTATCGCTAAGGAGGAAACGTTCATTTCACTACTGGAACCGGCCACTTGTAAAGTGTTACTCTGTGCGTTTGCAAGGGTACCGACGGACACTGCTGCTACGGTGACTCGCCCACCATTTGTCACTGACAACGTTCCGTTTGTCGTGTCGAAAACAATATTAGCTCCAGTATGGTTAATCCGTCCTCCACCTCTGACTAGCAAGGTGCCGTTACTGATGGATGTCCCCGTGCCTGCCCCTGGTCCGTAGGTGTTTACCCCATCCAATATAACTGTTCCGGCGCCTACTTTTGTTAACGCGCTTGATCCGGCAACCACGTTGCTGACGATTAATGTTCCTGCGTCAGACCCGAGAGCGATCGCTCCGCCACTCATTGTGAGGGTGCCACCACTGATAACACTAGTGCCTGAAAGATTACGGAGAACTCCAGTATCACTTATTCCTGAGCCTGCAAGCGTTCCGCCCCCAGCAAAAACAAGCGTGCCGTCTGCAAGCAAAACAGCATTTCCATTCAATACTGATAACTGATTCCCCGTCACTCGTGCACTATTACTCACAACCAACGATGATCCAGTTCCTGAAATTACAACATTAGCTCCGGAATGGTTAATTCGCCCTGATCCACTCACAACAAGCGTTCCATTACTTACCGCTGTTCCAATTCCACTGGCAGGATTGTAGGTGTTCGATGAAAGCATGACGATCGTACCAGCTCCCACTTTTGTCATTTGGAAATTACCGGCCACCGCATTTGAAAGATATAAGACAGCCCCGGAATCCGCACCCAAGCCCGAGGCACTCGCCATGGTCACCACGCCTGATACTGATCCTGATCCACCTAATAATCTAATGGCGCCTGCGTTATTGGTTCCATACCCATTAATTTGAAAGGTTGTTCCCGCTAAAATTTTTCCACCATTGGTCAGGTATATGGCACCGTTATTATTGAGCGCTACGGTATTGAGTCCCGTTATAGTTAAGGTTCTGGTTCTTGCATCAACTACGCCACCAAAATTGATATTTCCTTGGCTCGCATTAAAAATATTATCGGCCGCTAGGATAAGATTGTTATTGATCGTCTGAGCGGCTGAATTGCTCTGCATGATCCCTACTCCGGAATCACCTTGAAGTGTGATGGTTTGACCGCCCAATGTATAAGACCCCATTGATCCAAGGTTACTAAATGTGAGCGACTTTACATTCCATGCCACGTCCACATTGGGGGAAGGACGCGTATTATTAGCGGCGAAAATGACCCCTGCATTTCCATCATTTGCTGGAGTGGTGTCGCCTACCCAGTTCGCGCTTGCGCTCCAGTCGTTATTGACACCGGATCCCCCGTCCCAAACGGTAGTCACTAAACTTGAGAAATTGGAAATGACGTAATTCTGCCCGATAAACCCTGACCATCCTGCCGTCACCTGTCCTAGCCAATTGACTTGTGAGAATGATCCTAAGCCGGTGGTATTCTGGAAAATGGTAAAAGAGTCATTGGCAGCAGGAACGTATGAGAAATCCAAATTAAGCACACCCGCAGCTAAAAAAGTTCCGCCAACGTAGTTACTATCGAAAAGGGATGAGCTTAAAAATTTAAACACTGAAGTTGAGGAAGCTTGGTTAATCAAATTGTTGTTAAATGTCATGGTTCCAATACCAGCTCCGGCCGAACCTCCCGATGACAGAACACCGCGATTTGTCACGTGCCCATTAATCGTCGCCGTCCCGTAAAGGGTGGCATTGGTATTGATGATCAAATTTCCGGCCGAGAAAGTATGGGTCCCGCCCCCGAGGCCCAGGGCCGCTGTCTGCGAACCATCGCCTATGGTATAGACCGTCGTGGGATTGTAAGTGATATTGTATCCGTTCCGGGTTTCCAGCGTTCCGCCGGAATGATTGATCCGCGAAGCGGCATTCACTGTCATGGTGTAAGTATTATCCAGAATGACCAAGCCATTGCTGTTAATGTTGAGTTGGTTCTGACTTCCACCGGCCCCCACATTAACAGCCCCTTTATGATACAGGACTGAACCCGAGTCTTGGACTGTGACTATGTTACTATAAGCGGACCCACTTTCACCGATGTGTAAAGCTGAACCCGATACATTCGTATATTTACCGCCACTCGCTAAGATAAATTGATTACTATAACTTGACCCTTGATAGCCTAAAGTCAGTTTGGATCCGGTTTGTATAGTGGCGTTATTACTAACGACTAAACGATTGTTATAGGAAGGATTCCCAAACCCCACGTATAACTCGCCAGGAGTATAGAGGTAAGAATTAGCACCTCCGACGACGAGTTCATTATTAAAACTTCCCGCGCCCTCACCAATCGTTATCCCAGAAGCGTCACTAATGAGTCGACCACCATCCATCACTAAAATCTTGTTGTTCGTGCTGGCACCTTGAAAACCCGCGCGGATTTGACCATTGGCACGCATGAACCCTGCGTTACTGACAATTAAAAGATTGTTATGTGAGGGATTGCCATATCCAACACTGATGTCTCCAGCTCCGTACCATACAGAACCGGTCCCGCTGACCATGATAATATTGCTCAAACTATTCGCGCCTTCACCCATGTTGACGCTCCCTTGAAAGTTTGTAATTTTACCGCCGGCTAAAACAAAGGCCCGATTGTTGGTCGAAGCACCCTGGTAACCTACCCGCATAGTGCCCGTACGCAGTGTTCCCCCATTACTGACGACAAGACTATTGTTGTAGGATGGGCTGCCGTACCCGACATTGACCTCGCTATTATTCCAGTACAGGGCCCCGTTATCTACTTGAACGTAGTTACTCGCCGAATTCGCCGTTTCCCCAATTTGAAGGGAAGCACTATTACTGACAAGTGACCCGGACCCGGAAATGATTAAAGAATTTGTCCCGCCTGTGCTGCCACCTTGAGCGATATGGATTGTAGAAGCGTTAATAAATTGACCCCCATTACTCACCACCATCCGCTGACCTCCAGCGCCACCAATTCCCCAATAAAATTCCAAATTACTGTTATTCCACAACGAATTGGCTCCAGATATTTCCATGTAATTGTTACTTGATGCTGCATGCTCACCCAAACGTGTATCACCTCCAAGAACCGAAACTCGTCCACCATTGCTAACAATAACGCGGTTGCTGGCTCCACCACTTTGACCAATTCGAAAATAAGATTCAGTCGAATAGGTTGATCCTGCTCCGTCGACAACCAGCATGCTATTACTGGCAGCAATATTGAAACCTATATCGGTCTGTGATCCCCCAGGATAAATAGTTACAAAGTCCGCCCCATTGCTAATGGCTAACACCCCGCGGCTGTTATGACCCACGCTTAAATGTGCACGATTGGTTACGAGAGTGGTGTTTCCAGTCACATTCAGCACGCCCGACCCTGTTCCTCCAGAAACATTTCCTAAATAAGTGCGATCATTTGAATCAATCAAGTTTGAGTTACCACCACTGATCGTCCATGTCATGTCCCGGTTAAGGGTGTTGCCCACATAAAACTCATAACCATTCATTGTAAAATGACTCTTGGTTTCAAAAGTCCCGTAGTCCAGGAAGAGGCGAGAACTGCCACCGTTTGTCACAAACACTCGGTCAGCCAATATATTTCCATTACTAATATAAAAACTTGAAGACTGCGGCACAAAATCGGCATTGCCAGCCGCATTCGTAAAGGCCACCGTGTTGCCGTTCGTGATAAAAAGGTTGCCCCCATTGATCAGCCAGCCCCCACCCACCGCGCCGCTCCCGCGCAAGGCCACGTTTCCTGCGGATTGGGTCACTTTACCGGTTCCAGAAAGACCACCCCACACACTCAATCCACCCGCGCCACTCACGTTCCACGTCTGGTCAGACACGAGATTTAAATTGTTGCTTATCGTCTGCACCGTATCGTCAGCCTGGGTAATTCCACCGGCGCGAATCGTGATATTACTGCCCCACAAGGTAAAGGCACTCGCGTTGTTACTAAATACAATCGCCCGCACATCCCAATTGGTGTCAGTAAACGGTGTTAATCGAGTGCTCCCTTGGAATGTGACTTTTGCCCGACCGTCATTAATGGGAGGAATGTCACTGATCCAGTTTGCATTGGATGACCAATAATCACTGGACCCATGTCCGCCGTCCCACACGTAATTCGCAAGTGAAACGTTGCTCACAATAACATTATTGCCCGAATAAAGGACGCTTCCTGATAAAGCTGCTCCAAGCCAATTAACGTTAGCAAAGGTTCCAGCTACCGTTGAGGATCCCGCAAAAACCGTAAAGGCGTCGATGAGGTTTGGATCAAAATCAAATTGAAGGTTGAGTGTTCCATCCACTCCCAATGAACCGGCTGTCGCACTTGTGATACGGTTTGAATCAAAGTTTCCTGCCCCTGTTCCGTTAAAACTAAATAGCGACGTCGCATTATTTGCTAGGAAAAGAGAACTCATGACCATCGCGCCCACGCCTGCGCCGCCATTTGTTCCAATGGAGAGGTAACTTCCGCGATTTGTAACAGCTCCAATAATGGTTCCGTTTCCGTAAAGCGTCGCATTCGTATTCACCAATAATCCACCACTAAAAGTCTGCGCGTTGGCTCCGTTGATCCCAATCGCGGAAGCTTGGGAGCCATCACCTACAGTATATGCCGGAGTAATCGTCCCAGCTACCCCGCCGTTGATAACGAGTGTTCCGCCGTTGTGCGTCACGCTATTGTTTGCACTTACATTCAGCCCATTAGCATACACCGTCGCGTTGGAATTGATCGTCAGTTGATTGCCGCCATTCACATTAATATTTAAAGCGCCTGCATTGCTCCAAGTCGAACCCGCTCCGGTCACAATCACTTTGTTCGTCGAACCCGTGCCCGCCCCGATGGCAGAAGCGGTGCTTGAAAATGAATTAACGTTAGCACCATTACTAATAACCATCTGGTTACTCACAGTGGAATTGCCCAGCGTAAACGCGCCGACCATGTTCCAGCGTGAACCTGCACCAGTGATCAGGGCTATATTATTGGAACTCGTCGTTTGACCAATGATGGTCGTTCCCGTGTTAGTCAGAGAAGCCCCGCTCGATACCGTCAACCGGTTATTCTGCGCACTCGCATTGTTACCCATCAGAAAGTTTCCGCCAACGTACCAGGCGGAATTGTTGCCATCCAAAACAACGGAACTGTTACTTCCGCCAGCGGCATTACCGATCGTTCCAGCCAGACTCATGACTTGGGCTCCGTTGGAAACGAGGAGTTGAGATCCCCCGCCCGCTTCGCCCACTGTCAGCGTGCCCCGGTTTGTCCAATAGGCGGTTGAACCACTTAACGAAACAAGACTGTTGCTCCCGCTCACAGCAGAACCGATGCGCGCATTGTTGGCCGCGGCCCGTCCTCCGTTTGTGACAAACATTCGCCCTAGACCATCCTCACCCACGTAGAGGTCGTTAACATTGCTAAACGAACCAAACTCACCAACGACGTTAACAATCCCTGTTGAACCCGCTACTGACCCGATGTGAGTGGCGGCTCCGGGGGTAATGGTATGAATTCCACCATTAACCACCCAGATCGCTTGCTGGGCGGCGGTCGCGCCTATCTCCAAAGTAGTAGATCCAGAACCATAATTAAGCACGGCTGTGCGGGTTGTTAAGAGTCCATAGTTTAAATAAACAGAAGAATTGGCGTCCGTGCGTGGGGCGTTTAAGTAATCAATAACACTCGTTCCGCCCGACTGCACAAACATACCGCCCCCTTGTCCCACCACACCCACGTCAAATGTCGCTGTGCCTGATGTATTAGTGACCAGTAAAATCCCACCTGCGTTGGTGACGTTGTTGTTGCCTTCCCCATTTTCACCCAAACGCATGTAAGGCGTGTAAACAAGGCCGCCATTGGTGACGATCAATCGGTTATTTGTGGTATCCCAACCGATTCGAATGCCTACGCCAGATTGATTAATCGAATTATTGATCAGTTTAGACCCATCACCTGTGACAAGAATTGTATTGTCTCCAGAACCTCCTGCGGGGCTGATTCCCAAATAAATATTGTTTCTATTGGTCACCACACCACCGTTAGAAACAATCAGGCTCCCACGCTGAGCTGAGCCCCCTTCACCGATCCGAATTTCCGTGCCCACATTAACTTGTGCTCCACTCCCCGAAACAAGGAGCGAGTTACTGTTTCCGGAATTATTCCCAGAAATATAAAGCGTACCCCCAACGTTCACCACACCACCATCCATCACGAGGGCTTGATTACTAAATCCCCCATTACCCACATGAAGTTGGGCGCCGATTGTAGCCAACGCGTTGTTACTCACTATGAACCGGTTCAGGCCATTCCCGGCCGCGTTTTCTTGCGCGATCACGAAACTTGAATTGAGACCTGCATCCCAAGAACTGCCAGTGCCCGTAATAATAAACTGGTTATTACTACTGCTGCGACCAAGGTAGTGCGTCTGCCCGGCAGCAAGCGAAGTTACGACGGCACCGTTGCTGACAATTAAAATATTTGTGGAGGACCCGCTCTGTCCGATATTAAGCGCAGAGGTATGTGAGAACCGGGTACCACTGTCCGCGATCAGCATGTAGTTACTGTTGCCGTTTTCACCAACATTCAGGACGCCACCCGCATACATAGTGGCTCCATTGGTCAGAATAAAAGTATTCCATGAACTACCTTGGCCCACTCGGAAATTCGAAGTGTTAGTGATGTTTACACCACTCCCCTGGGCCAGAACGAAGTTATTGCTGGAACCGATGGAGAAACCCACATTAAATTCGCCAACAATGTTCAGGCTCGATCCATTCGTGACTACCATTCGATTGTTTGCCCCATTCGCACCGAAAATAAAGGTACCATTAGCCCTCCAACTCGCTCCATCCAAAATCAATACGTTGTTGCTCCCAGTCACTTGGTCCCCAACCCAAACCCCTGCGCTAGCAATAGTAGCCGAGTTGGACACAGTCATGACATTCCTGCCGCCATTATAGCCCAGATAGAAGGTACTCCCATTGCTCCACATCGAACCGGCGCCCGCGACCAATACGGAGTTACTATTGGCCCCTGCCACGGCCCAGCCCACGCGAGCCACTCCAAGATTGATTAACTTTCCACCGTTGGTCACCACCAGTGTCTGACTCCCTGCGTTATCTCCTAAGTAAAAATCACTCCCGCCTCTAAATAACGATCCTGCATCCTTAATAACCAGAGTATTATTTGAGGCAGTTGATTGTTGTCCTAAATAAATTGTACCCGCATTCGAAATCTGACCCCCGCTGGCCACGAGCGCGTAATTGAATGCACCCGCCTGCCCTATACGAATTTCACTCCCGCTATTGAGAAAACCATTATTCGTTACGAATAATTGATTGTAATTGGCACCCACACTATTACCGAGATAAACGAAGTAGCCTGCTCCGGCATTGTACATGGAAGCTCCACTGCCGCTGATCATAAGCAGGTTACTGGATGACCCCGCCGCCTGCCCAACGTACACATGGCCATTGGTCATCTTCCCGCCATCCATGATGTAAAGTGAGTTGTTACTGCTGTTGTTGCCGACGTAAATCCAGTCGCTTAGTCCGGCATCAAACACACCATTGTTGGAAACAATGACTGTATTCCCATTTGCCGCCGTGGCCTCACCAATCCGGAGACCATGAGTTCCCGACCATTTAGCCCCGGTTCCGGAAACAATAAATGTGTTGTTACTTGCTCCGCTGGCTTGACCAACTTGGATGTAGGCACCACTCATTGTGCCAGTGGACGTCCCCATCAACCTCATGGTTGCATTCGTGCCATCCAGGTAGAGCTGATTGCCCGCGTTCAGTGTAAAATTTGCATTTGTAAAAACCAAATTCGCTCCGTTACGCACATACGTCGTAGCCAACCCGCTCGCATTGCCGCGCATTGTAAATGTTCCAGGTCCACCGACGGTCCACGTGTTCCCACCTCCTGTCAATGTACCTAGAAAGGTCATTCCACCACCCGCATCAAACCAAGTGTTTGCCCCACCAAAGGTGAGATTATTATTAAATGTCTGGAGATTGGTTGTGCTTAAATTGGTAAGGCCGGTGTTAATGGTCAAAGCGTTGTTGGTAAAAGTAAACGTTCCGGCACTGTTACTAAAAGTCAGCGTGCTCACGGTTTTCCCTGCTTCAAGATTGATGGTTGTTCGTGTCGTGCCATCAATTCCAACCGCAGATCCCGAAGTTGGAACCACATCAGTACTCCAGTTGGTCGCGGTGCCCCATTGATTATCTGCTCCACCCCCGTCCCAAGTCTGCGCTAAAGTTGGATTAATAAATGCAGAAACAATAACGAAACAAATTAACGATCTTATTGTTACAGCTAAGTGACGCTCAGCAAAAGCATTGGACAAAAGTACACCTGACGTGCGCACGGCACCCCGTAAACAAGACTGAAAGTGTTGATGATTAAGAGACAATACGTTGTGTTCCAATTCTAATTGTCTGAAGAGAAACAATTAGAGTTGTTGCTGATAATTTGTTTTCGATCTCTTAAGGGTAGGTCACTCTATCCGTAAGGCAAGGTTTTTTTGAGATCATTTTGGCAAAGAGGGACTCCCCACTGCACAATTATTCATTTTTTATTGAGCATCTCTAAGATTTATTCTTTTAAAACAAAATATAAATGATAAATCATACTTATATTTGTTAAATATTAACAAAAAAGCATTTTTACCAATTTTTGCATTTCAATTGCAAGATGCTCCGCTCCATGAAAAATTAGGTGTTTAACCAGTCCAAAACACATTGATTGAGTTGGAATATTCTTAAGCCAAAGATAACCATTGGGAATGTCATATCTTCATATTGTGTGCGTTACTAATTCTGAAATCAAATCCAAAAGTGCTTTCGTCGTACAGCCCAGTGTTGCACGGCTACGAGAAATCCTGGTTAAAAGTCATCCGACAACCACAAATGCAATGAGCTTGCGTCCATGAACCCAAGGGTAGCTTCGGAACCATAGGATTTGGTGCGACCAACTTACCTACAAAACTTTGATGCAACTCAGAATAGACTAAACTAACTTTAACGTTAAATTAAACATATAAATGATAAATTTAAGGTCTATTTAGATTAATGAGCTGCACTTGCAGCCGTTGGGGGAGGCACGGGTGCGACAAACTTAGGGGGGGTCGTTTTGGAATCGGCACCTGAACTTGCAGATACTGCTGGAGCAGCTTTCACTTTTGCCAATTCAGGTCCAGTAAAAACTGGATGCCCGGCATACGCCGTCCTGATGGAGGCAACTTGTTCAGTAGTAATGGGGTCTGCCTTATTTCCCCATTCACTCCGAATGTACGTCAAAATAGAGGCAATCTGATCGTCCTTTAATGATCCACTCCAAGCAACCATGGCTCCGTTATAAGGCTCGCCCTTGACAGTGATTGGGCCTTCTAATCCATAAAGCACTAACGCAGCAAGTTGATTGGGATCGCCGAGAACGTATTCGGAACCCGCCAATGGAGGATATTGGGAAGGCACCCCTGCTCCAGAAGCTTGATGGCAACTCACGCAATTAGCGGTAAAAAGCTTTTTGCCCTTTTTTGCAATTTCTTTTGGATCATTTGGATCCACCTTGGCATGCGCCGACCCGAGATCATCCCTGCTAAACAAACGTTCGTCGAAGCGATTTCCTTTAAAACCCGCTGAGTACCATACCAAATAAAAGCCTCCCCAAAAAATGACGATGGCAAACAAACCTACCAGCCAAAGAGGAACGGGCTCAGCGCCATCAGTTGGCTCCTGCTTTTCGCGCATGATAGATCCATGCACCTGACCCACATCAAATCGTTCATGTGATTCAATATCTGAATAATCGACCGGTTTTTTATCATCCGGGCTAGGAAGTTGAGGATCAATGCTCACTGGTCGGGGCCTCCGGCAAAGAATAATTCTGGTTAAGTGATAACAGGTAAGCCACGAGATCTTCAGCTTCTTTCGTTGGGACGATTTCGTAACCTGTTTTGACATCTTTAACTTTCAAAGCGTTAATAGATGAAGACCCGACAATCTTTCGTTCTTCGTACAGAAACCGAAATGAGGGCATGATGGAACTTTTGTTTCTCAACCTTGCATTATAAATCTGCACATGCAGCTCACCAGTAATGGATTGATATTTTGTTCCAACATTACGCAGGTCAGGTCCGGTGCGCATGGTGCCCAAAAACACGGTGGTATCATCTTTATAATCTCTTGCCACACTGGCTCGCGCACCCCAACCACGGGCAATATCAGAGCCACCATGTTCAGGTCGCACTTGTTGCGTATGACAATAGACGCATCCTTGCGCCGCATACACACGCGCTCCAGAACTCACTCCGGGCTTACCCACGGCAACCAAGGTCCCCGACTCATCTTCAATGGGTCCTAACTTTCCCAATTGAACATACGGAATCATGACCAATCCTACCCACGAAAAGAGGAAAGTAGCTGTGATCCCTATTAAAAGGGTGGGAAGTTTATTCATAGAACGTTACCTCCACGTGTGGGTTCCTCAAATAATGTGGGAGTCGTTTTATTTTTACCAAGTCGCATGAGAATCATAACAAACGATGCCGCAAACACAAAGTGTCCAACCATCATTAACGCTCCGGAAAGTGATCGCATCCATAACCAAGGTTTGGTGCTGTTCATAATCACATTAAAATCAGTCGTCCTCAAATTCATATGAATACCCTGCTGAATGCCCGCGATGGTCAACGCTCCGAACATCAACAGTATTCCAATGGCTGTTGTCCAGAAATGTATCTTGATCAGTTTCGCACAAGGCCACTCCCAATTTACCAAACGTGGAACGATATAATACATGGCTCCAAACATCACCATGGTAAAAAAGGCGTACAATCCCAGATGCGCATGGGCGACTGTTAGATGAGTAAAATGCGAGGCTTTGTTTATGGTGCGAAACGCCATCGAGATCCCTTGCAAACTCACCAGGGTATAACACATGGCTCCGAACACGATAAACCGGAGTGTCGGACTATAACGAAGCGCGCCAAAACTTCCTTTCATCGTCAAATGATGATTTATCGCAACAGTTGTCACGGGAATAATCATCATCACGCTGGCGACGATACTCGCAGTCTGTAACCAAGCTGGCAGTGGTCCATAGATAAGATGATGAATTCCGTTCCATGAGTAAAAGAAAGCCAGCGTCCAAAATCCAATGATAGACAGGTAATAGCTATGAATAGGTTTTCCTAAAACTTTTGGAATCATGTAATAAACTGTTCCAACGCCAATAGTCGTGAACCACAAACCAATAATATTATGTGCGAACCACCAATTAACGGCGGCTTGAACAACACCTTGAACAGGATGCGCGACTAATAAAATCTGCGCTGTCCCATAAACCCATGGGAACCACAATACAGCAGCAAGGAGATACCATTGAGTGACGTAAACGTGGCCCGGCCTACGATTGATAAACATCAGAAGTGTCCACAACCCGATAAATGAGTATGCGATAAAAAGTAAAGGAGTCGAATACCCTGGCAGTTCCAACCACTCAATCGAAGTTCCATGCCCCGCAAAAATACCAAGGATCCCCAAGGTCAAACCTAGGTTCCAAATACACCCGGCAATAATGAGAAGTGACCCGTTTTTTAAACGCGTGTGGCATAGTCGGGCCATCAACCAAATGATGGTTCCTATACCGGCCATTGAAGCCCACCCATAAATGACGGATGTCAAATGAGCTGGGCGGACTCGCCCGAAAGTGGTGAAAGACCACGCATCCAAAAACCCTGGAGCATTAAATTTAAGTGCGGTGACCAACCCCAAAATCGTTCCAACCAATAGCCAAAGTATGGCCGAAGCATAAAAGAAAAGAACAGGACCTCGGGTTGACGCGTCAATGGCAACGCGTTCAATCCGGTCCAATTCGGCCCGGCTATCCGTGGATTGTTCTGGCATGGCTACCGTATTCATCATCTACCCTTTAATTATTCCGACGTTCTTACGTTTAGGTTCACCCGGGAAACAATCACTCATTTGGCCCAGAGGTTCGTCATCATTAAAAATTGATTTGGCCCCGTTTTCGAGACTGGTCATTTGTCCATTTTTAACAGCCCAATACAATGCCCATACCCCACTCCCCCCGAGGAGAATCGTGAATACTAAAATAATGATTAGATAAAGGGTCATGGAATTTATGGAATCGTTGTTTTGGTGGCTGGTGTTACTTGCGCAGGGAGTCCAAGAGCAGGCACCTTCGAAGCTACACTTGGAAGGGCTACAGGAACAGGAAGTGGGTTTCCCGCACGCACAGGTTTTTTACCAAGTTCAACAATGGTCTTTTCCATCGCTTTTTCGATAGGAATACGAGTGATTCCTGCTTGCTCATTAATCCATCCGTATTGTTCCAAAATCCCAGCATCTGTTTCGTTGCGTTTCTTTAACTTTTCGATGCGCCCGTCATTGCGGTGACTATCGTAACTCTGTTCCGTGAGGAACTTGCTAAATGATTTGAATACCCCTGGCTTTTTAGCATGACCCTCTTCACCCTCAACATGCTCGGCAGTGTCATGCGCAGGTTTCTCATGCACGTGAAAGTTCACAAGCATTATGGATAAAAGTGGCAGCACCCCGAAAAAAGCGAGAATCGCAATATAAACCGGCAGGTTCGTCAAAAAATGATTGTCGTGATTGTCTTCAGCCATACTAGTTCTTCAGGTTGATGGACTCCAATAAACGTGGATCTTTGATCGGGATAAGCGAATGGTTACCAAGGCTCCGCAAAAAGAAAAACGCCAAAATACCAAACACCGAAACCAGACATAAGACGTCCAAAAGCGAAAGGCATAGGAACGAAGCGATTGAGTTGTAATATGGTTTTGGGAAGATCAACCAATACAAATCTATGGCGTGCATCACCAAAACCCACACTGCCACTGAGACTAGCATAGCGGGTTTACGCTTAATCCACTGAGTTAAAAGCAAAATAAACGGGACGAAGAAATGGCCCAACACAATAAAGATAATGGTAAAATAACGCCAGAACCCACCGTCTCTGTTACTGAGAAATCCTTCATTACGAAACCTGTAAAAAGTCGTTTCCTCTGGGATGTTAGCATACCAGATCAAGAAATACTGACTAAACACGATGTATCCCCAGAAAACCGTAAAGGCAAAAAGTAATTTGCCCATGATATGATAATGCTCTGAATTCGTTATTGAAGTCATATGACCCTTTGAACGAAGCCAAGTGAGCAGAATGATCAACACGGCCATTGAACTCCCTGCTGACCCCGCAAAAATATAAACCCCGAACATTGTCGAATACCACTTGAAATCAAGCCCCATCAAATAATCAATCGACCAGAATGTAATTCCCAATCCAAAGAACGGAAGAGCGGCACAAGCAATCCGACGAAGCTTTAAGGAAATATTAAGATCACCGGTCACATCCTGACGAGTCGATAATGCCTTCACTAAGTACGCAACAAGGCCAAAGACCACAAAATAAAAGAAGAGCCTAAAGTAAAAGAAGTCGGGGTAATTATATGAGAGCAAATAATAATAACTTTTTTTAGCGGCGAAGAGAGAATAGTACTTGTTACTAGGATCGATGGTCATCCATTCATAAAGGTATTTACCCAAAACAAACATGGCCGGGATAAATAGAACCGCCAAAACCAGAAACAACGAAGCCACGTTTTCAGCCAAACGTCGGATCACGGTAGACCAAGCGGCGTTTGACGCATGATGCAAGAGCACCCAAAAGAGGGATCCTGCGCATATCGTGATGGCGATCGAACAAGCCCAAAGCCAGGACCGACCCAATTGAGCCGCTGTACCAGGCCCGAACTTCACGAATAAAAGGGCTACTATCGCAGCGATAATACCCGCAATCAAAAATCCAATCACCCCGCTACAGTGGCGAGTGACATCAAACCGCTCTTCAACAAGTTTGGTTTCGTGCAAAGGGTTACTCATATGGATTCACATCTCCTTCGTCCTCAGGAATATCTGCGGCGGTCCCGTGCTGACTACGCTGCAACGCACGAAGGTAAGCGACAATAAGCCAACGATCCTGAACTGAAATATTTCCTCCGTAAGCGCCCATTTGCCCCTTACCATGGGTAATAATGTCAAAGAGTTCGCCATCGGACATTTTCAGTATTCGATCACTTTGCAAATTGGCCACACCTGCGAAACCGTACTCAGTTACCACACCATTACCCGCACCCGTGGCTCCGTGGCAGACGGCACAATAAATTCCAAATCGTTCCTGTCCCCTCTTCATCGCCGCTAGATCAATCTTAACGGGAATGCCATCGCCATACGTTGTTTTCATTTTACCGGTACTTAAATATTCGTCCTCTGAATAACCACCTCGTGGGACTGTCCCAGCGACAGGATGGCGTGTTCCTGAACCATCGGAAAAAAAGGTGCTGCCCTGTTGTGCCTTAACTTTATATTGCCGGTCCATGTCATTAAAAACTTCAACGGGCGGTTTTGTACTCCTCTGCCCACGGAAACCCACCACGCATACAGTGGCGATGACCAAGAAAATGAATGTGTATATAAAAATCTTCATGCTTCGTCGTCGTGATTAATAACAGTGATATCGCTTGCACAAAGAGTCTGCAACAGGTCGCGCGTTGCAGATTCCGAAAAATTTGTGTCCTCTGCTTCTATGACAACAAAAAAACCATCGTCAGTGCTTTTTTGCAATAAATCCCAATTAAAAGAGGGATGATTCAATCGTGGCAACCGGTTAATTCCCAACATTCCAAATACAGTCGCAAAGGCGCAAAATAGGATCGTTAATTCGAACATAATTGGGAAAAACGCTGGTAAACTGAGGAATGGTTTCCCAGCTACAACCATTGGATATAAGAAAACTGAGGGAATCACTTGCAATAGAAACGCCGTGAGCAATCCCGTAATCCCACCGATGAGCGAAAGTACTGACACTTTTGAATTTCCAAGACCCATGGCGGCATCCATTCCATGAACGGGGAAGGGAGAAAACACATCCCATTTTTTATACCCGGCATCCCGAATTTTCTCGGCAGCATGAAGCAAGGCGGCGGTATTTGGAAATTGCGCCCCGATTCCGTAGACCTTGTTACCGGTAATAGCAGCTGTGGTCATCTTAATGCGCCTCCTTACCGTGGTCCTGATGACCCGTTTCAGAATGGTGCAGCGGACTGTGCGGATCTGATTCCGGCAAGACACCTTTGACCTCAGAAATAGCGATCATCGGTAAAAACCGTACGAACAAAAGGAAAAGGCTTAGGAAAATACCAAAAGTTGAAAGGAACGTCCAAATATCGACCCATGTAGGCGAAAAGTAGCCCCATGATGACGGCAGAAAGTCGCGATGAAGCGATGTGACAATAATAACAAAGCGTTCGAACCACATACCTGCATTTACGAACATACACACCGCAAAAACAACGTATACATTGTGGCGACAGGCCTTAAACCAGAACAACTGAGGAGAAAGTACGTTACAGCTCATCATGGCGAGGTATGCCCACCAATAGACGCCTGTGGCTCGATTAAAAAACGCGTACTGCTCAAAAAAGTTGCCGCTGTACCATGCGATGAAAAATTCCATGGTGTACGCATAACCAACAATAGTGCCGGTTAATAAAATGATCTTGGCCATGTTGTCTATATGCTTAGGCGTTATCACATCATGCAAACCATAAAGCGCACGCGCAGGGAGCATCAGCGTGAGCACCATCGCAAAACCACCAAAGATTGCGCCGGCGACAAAATAAGGAGGGAAGATCGTGGTGTGCCATCCAGGAATAACCGAAGTGGCGAAATCCATAGAAACGACTGTGTGCACCGAGAGCACTAGGGGAGTCGAAATACCGGCCAATACAAGGTACGCTTTCTCGTAGTTATGCCAATGACGGTTCGCCCCACGCCAGCCCATCGCTGCGATTCCATAAGCCATTTTGCGAAATTTGTTCGTTGCGCGATCACGTAATGTCGCAAGATCAGGGATGAGGCCTACGTACCAGAAAAGAACAGACACGGTAAAGTAAGTTGAGACGGCAAAGACGTCCCAAAGAAGCGGGCTTCGGAAGTTTGGCCAAATAGCATTGGAATTTGGAATAGGTGCCAGATACCAAGCCATCCACACACGCCCGACGTGAACCGCAGGAAAAATTCCGGCGCACATCACGGCAAATAAGGTCATGGCTTCAGCGGCTCGATTAATGGATGTCCGCCATTTTTGGCGCGTCAAAAACAAAATAGCAGATATCAACGTTCCAGCATGTCCAATTCCAATCCAGAAAACGAAATTCGTAATGTCCCATGCCCAACCAACAGGATGATTCAATCCCCATACTCCCACGCCAGTGCTGATCAGGTATCCGATGGTAAACATCGAGACTGATGCCAAAAGTGCGGAAGGAATAAAAGCGATCCACCACCACAATGGAGTGCCTCCTTCAACTATTCCGCAAATTTTTTCCGTGACCCAATTGTACTTGCGATTGTTCAGTACCAATGGAACACGTATGACCGAGTCCTCTATCTCCGGATCACCTTTAGTGAGGGTTTCCTGTGACATACCTAGTGATTCCCTCCACCTTGAACGGGAGTTCGATGACCGGCAGGTTGCACGGCTGGAGTGGTCGGATGTGCGTGTTCACCTTCTGGTGCATGCCCGTGAGCTGCACTGTGGTCACCACCATGATGCCCAACGCCACCGCTCATTTTGCCTACATCGTCAATATCAGGCATAATAAAGCCTGCCCCTTCTTTCATAAGATTCGGGTTACGTAACCGAGCTAAATAGGAGGTTCGTGGTTTTGTGTTCAGATAGGACAGGACCGAGTAATCACGCCCACTCGCTTTCCACTCCGAAACACGGCTGTTCGGATCTGATATATCCCCAAATACAATCGCGTCCGCAGGGCAAGCCTGTTGACATGCGGTGGTGATTGTTTGATCGGGAACTTTTATGTTATCCGATGCTGCAGCCTTCACCTTTTGATCAATCTTTGCTGTTTCGATTCGTTGAACACAATAGGTACATTTTTCCATGACCCCGCGCATACGAACTGTCACGTTTGGATTGCTGCGCAACTTCATCATTTCAATGTCTTCACGAGGTCTATCCGCCAATGGTCCAAGATAAAGGGAATCAAGCGGGCGCTTATTGTAATCAAAGAAATTAAAGCGGCGCACTTTGTATGGGCAGTTGTTAGCGCAGTATCGAGTTCCGATACAGCGGTTATAAGCCATCACATTCAAACCTTCTTCACTATGCACGGTCGCGTTTACAGGGCATACTGTTTCGCAAGGAGCATTTTCACAATGCACGCAAGCCATAGGCTGGAAAATCATCTCGGTGTCGTCCAACTCAATGACTTCATCCAAGTTTGATCCTAGAGGAATTTTCGAAGCATCGCGTTTACTGCTAAAATAACGGTCAATACGCAGCCAATGCATTTCGCGTCCGTTCTGAACCTGTTCTTTCCCAACGATCGGAATGTTGTTCTCACTCTGGCAGGCAATGGTGCAGGTGTTGCATCCGATGCACGTATTAAGGTCAATCGCCATTCCCCATTGATGCACCGGTGGGCGTATCGAAGAGTGTTGGCCGTTTTCAAAATAAGGATTCTTATGGATCGATATGTTTTCAGGAATATGCGCATCCATTCCCTGATGCTTTGCGAAGTCAGGCACAGCCACAAAATCTTCAACGGTCCCTTCGCGTACAAGAGCGCGCCCTTCCATTGACCCGTGTTCCTGCGTGATCGCGAGATCGAAGCGCTTGCCGGTTTTTTCTACTGTGACACCGGTTGTAATATAAGGATTTGTTGAACTCCGTAAGGCGTAGGCATTGGCGCCAAGATTGGAAGCAATCCGTAACCCATGCGCATCCGAAGCAACTCGTCCGTACCCAACTGAAAGTGATATAGAATTGTCCGCGTGTCCTGGCACAATTAAGATCGGAGCTTCCAATGATTTGCCATTGGCTTTTATCCGAATAACGTCGGATTGATAAATCCCTTTCTCTAACACACTCTTAAGGTTCAAGTCGTTCGCGGTTTTCTGACTGATCAATGCCGCGTTCCCCCAAGTATTTTTGGTGATGGGATCTGGCAATTCCTGCATCCAACCATTGTTGGAATACCGTCCATCATCGACTTTATAATCAGCCATGATGACCAATTCGAGACTCTGCGGACTCAGTGGAACGGTATCAATTTGAACGGGTACAGGCGTTACCGTGGCGACATTACCTGCGGCAACAGGAGCGGCAATGCGCGCCCCAGAATAAAACCCGTCATGGACAAACTTTTTCCAAGCAGAAGTAATATCTCCACCAGCAACCTGCTTAAATGTTTCTGAAACCAATTCAGGCCCATCGGTTATCGCAAACCCAGCGAGCGCGCCTAATAGTTGAGTGGTCGATATGCCACCAAACAAGGGGAGGATCATCGGCTGAATCGAAAGGAGCGTTCCATCTTCACTTAAGGTGTCACCCCAAGTCTCAAGGAAATGAGACATGGGTAACTGAATATTCGCTAAACCTTTTTCAGATGATTCATCGTTATGGAATCCAAGGCGATATACTTTCCCGATTGAAGCCACCTTCTTCTGAAGGTTCGTCCAATCCAAATCATTAGGAGCGTTATAAACGGGGTTACCGCCAGCAATAATGAGTGTGCTGATCTTACCCGATCGAATCAATTCCGCCGCCTGAACGATGTTAAGTCCCGTAAATGCAGAGGCGACCGCAGCCTGTGGTGCCGCCGTTACCGAGGCATTTATCGCCGCAACAATCTGATGCACCAGCGCAGGTTGATGAGCTCCCGCCACAATCATTGCCTTACCGGAGTTCGCTTGAAGGTCCTTGGCTAATCCAGTCAACCACCGGTTTAAAAATGAATTGGCAGCTAGATCCAACAATGGAACAGGTTTCCCGTTGACCGCAGGGACAGCGACCCCAAGTTTCTGCGCAAGCGTGGCCGCAAAGTTAATGACCTGACTCGCTGCAAGCCGTAAGCGATGATCCGCCACAGCGCCAGTGTTCGTGTACCGATTTTCCACGACATACAATCGGTTCATCGGATCGCCCGGATTTTTTACGCGCCGTTTATCAGTGAAACTCTTGATCGATTGCAGCCCGCCTTCGTCGAAATTTAGGAAGTCACAGTCCAAAGAAAGAATGACATCCGCTTTTTCAAAACGCGGTATGGCCTTCGGGGCGTTGTTGAGTTGTTCAGCCAGCATCATCGGCTCGT
>Ga0163154_10003068_pt1 | contig 23712 bp, 19 predicted proteins | sample OliLakLV19MP9P1_FD_148649 | JGI IMG/M metagenome (GOLD analysis project Ga0163154, IMG submission 148649) | Freshwater microbial mat bacterial communities from Lake Vanda, McMurdo Dry Valleys, Antarctica - Oligotrophic Lake LV.19.MP9.P1 | ecosystem: Environmental > Aquatic > Freshwater > Lake >... | reverse complement strand
TTGTTGAGCATTAATATGTTCAAGGCCTTGTGACATTGCGACATATTACCATAGTTAAACCTGAACCCGCGAGTTTTGCTTTGGGGATTTTAAAAAAAAATACCGCCCAGCTTCCCACGCCATCAACCCAAAAATGGTATAGTGTCAGTATGAAAATCATTATTGCCAACTGGAAATCAAACAAATCAATTACTGAAGCCCAGGAATGGTTAGCAACTTTTGCACGTACGGCCGCGCAAATAGATCCCCAAACCACTGTGGTTTTGGCGCCACCCATGCCGTTGGTGGCCTGGCTATCTGAACAGTTGAAAGTATTAGATCTTAGAAACCTCCAACTTGGAGTTCAAGACCTCAGTCCTTTTCCCGCAGGTTCATATACTGGTGCAACATCTAGCAAAAACCTTGAAGCTTTGGGGGTTCAGTGGGCAATTTTAGGTCACTCAGAGCGACGTCGGTACTTCCACGAGACCTATCAAGAAGTGGCTAATAAAGTTGATCAGGCTTTGAGCGCTGGCATTACACCAATTGTGTGTGTAGACCAACCGGATATTGCACAGCAAATGGTGGCGATTGAAGAAAGTAATTGGATGGAATGCGTGGTGGCATATGAACCTTTGGCGGCCATTGGCAGTGGCTTTGAAGAACCAGCTGGCGAGGTAGCAATTGTGGTCAAAGGCATTGAAGAACAGTATCATCCTCAAGCCATTATTTACGGCGGCAGTGTTTCAGCTAGTAATATTAAAGGTTACTTAGAGGTAACTCAAGGGGCTTTGGTGGCGACTCACTCACTTGAAGCTGGCGATTTTTCAAGTTTATTGTTAGTGGCTAATTAGGTGAGCCAACTTTATACAGACTGTAATCTGGTGTCTGCTTAATCAGCTGGTGATATTCAGCAAACCTACTACCTTGAGCAGACAGTTCAGTTTTTTCATAAGGACCGATTACCACATACTCAATCTGATTTTTGGTAAAAGCTGTCAGATCTTCTGGGTGACGATACAAGTACCTCATCGTATTTTCAGTTGGGTAATAGTCATAGCCATGTGTCCAGAGCCAGCCCGGGTAGGTCATCAGAGCTTGCCGACCGGTTAAGTTGAATAACCAATGATTATGTTGAATGCCAGTTAGCCACACCGCCCCAACCGATGTTTCTTTTTTAACCCACTCCGAAAGACCCATTTCTTGGGCTGAATACATGACGTATGAGTGAAGATCTAAACGAAGAATCCTATAAGCATCAATACTACCCGATAAAATGGTGATTAAGAATAATAAAATGATAGCGCTTTTATTCATTAAAGTCGTGAATTTAGTGGTAAATAAATAGCCAATTAAACCAGCAAAACCTAGACTCGCCCAAACAAATAATTTGGTATTGTCCCAGCTAAATGGTTGAAATAAGAAGAGGTTTGGTAAAATAAAAAGTAGAATAAAAGGGAGAAAAAGTAAAATAGTTTTAAATTTATGAGTACTTCTGCTAACTAAAGTCACATAACCGACGACCGCCAAAACTGGAGTTAATGCCCAGTTCTTTAACCAAAAAAGTAACCAATTCATCTCAAATTCTTTGGCTAACCAACCAGGATACCATTGAATAAAATGACTCACCCGATTCATAAAGAAAAACGCATAAAGTGGTGCAGCAAAAGCTGCTATACCCCCGGCTAAAAATACCCAATCTTTGAGGTTTTCTCTCCATAATTTGGGCAGCTGTATCAAGCCTGCTAAGCACCAGAATGTGAGGATAATGCCACAGGCTAAGAATGAGTGAGTATGAATTAGGGGCATAAAACCCAGAATCACGATTGCGACGAGCAGACGCCAATATCTGGATTTGAGCGACCTTGACTTTGGAGTTTTCTTGAGGAAAAAATGTTGATAAATTAATGTCAGAGCGATCAAGCTTAAGGGAAAACCCATCGTGAAAGCTCGTTGCGGGATGATCATGCTGTCAATGACAGATAACCATTTGATACCCTGTTCATCAATCCGAGTATATTCATGAGGTGGGTTCAAGAAGGTTTCCCACGGCTGAAGACTCGTGCTGACATCATGAAAGAAAAATAAAAATCCCAGACCTCCATTGAGCAGGAAAATCAGTGAGGCAATCAAAGCAATTTTTCGTGATTGGAAGATGGTTTTAAAGAAGTAGAATAAAGCGCCAATCAGTAAGACTGAGAAACAAAAACTAGGTATCACAAAACTGAGTAAAAATGGTACCTGAAACCTAATTAATAGCCCCGACAAAAAGTTAGTTATGAAGGGATAACTAAAGCGCTCTCCCAGCAAAAAAGGACTGCTGGTTAAGAATAACTGACGGTAACCCAACGCGGAACCCATGGTGAAATGAGCTGCCCAGTCACCCCAAAGGTTGACGTGGGCGGCTAATAAATTCCCAAATTTATCAAATCTAAATGCTCCACTCCAAAAGAAAGCAAAGTAAACCAACCAAAATAGAAAGTAACTAGGAATGACCAATGATTTAACTTTTGACCACATATGCAATCTCTATTGAGTCAAGGTTGCATATTGAGCGCTAACCCACCCGAGCTGACTTTCAAAAGTAATTTGATACCACCCGGCTTGGGTTTGACCAGTATATTGATACTCGCCACCAACAGGAGCATACCCTAAAGTTTCTCCAGCGCCAGCCGTTCTTCTCACTCTTAGTACTTCCTGATTATTTTGAAAGAAATTAGTGGCTTTGATAGTGACTTTAGTGCCAATGACCCTGGGAGTTATAGCTGCGCTAAGAGGACTAGGTGCAGGTGTGACTATAGGTGAAACAAGCGGTTTAGTAGTAACATTTGGGGTTTGTGAGGGACTAGCACTGACAACTTGTTCAGTTAAGGATGTGGGACTGCCTGAAGGTGAAGCTACAACACTAGGGTTGTAGGCGCTTTTGGCTAGTTTGACGGTGATGGTAGTTCTGTATCCTGGGAGTAAGTTAACAGCGTGCTGTTGAGTGTCATAAGACGGCAAACTAACTTCGTACTCTTTTTCCCCAGAGTCAATAGGATTTAAAGTTAAGGGTGCAAATTCTTTATCTCGATCTCCAACTTTAACAATGCCAGCATCAGGGATGGTAATAATCGTCAATTCTGAGGTTTTATTTTCTGGAGTTTTTTCCATTTCATAAATCACGCCTCCACTAGTTTCCGGTCGAGGACCAGGGACCCAGGTGACAACAGTCAAGAGGCCTTTGCGGAGGTTAATCTCGGTTTCATAGGTACTTAAAGTGGAATCTTCAGGTTGAATCTTGAGCGTGTATTTGCCAGGCTTAATCTCTTTGTTAATAAAGGGAGTTTTTTCCAAGTATTGATCATCAAGAAAGAGAGTGGCGGGCAGACTACCAGTTTCAACTTGCAAGCCGGCTTTGGCTTTACTCTCCAACGGATTGCAGGCAGATAGCAAGAGTCCCAAAGTTAACAGAAAACTGGGGAAAATCCACCAGTGACGAAGATGAAAGGCCATGCAGCATAGTGTAGCAAGTTCTCCGTGATTTGGGGAGAGGGTTTGGCTAGTCTGCTAAGGCTAAGCTGAAAACTTCAGAGACATTGGAAACTGGTTTAAAGATAATGTCTTTTTTAACAGTATCTGGAATTTCAATTAAATCACGCTCGTTATCTTGAGGAATAATGACTAAGCGGCTACCGGCCCGATGAGCGGCGATACTCTTCTCTTTCAAGCCGCCGATTCGGAGCACTCGGCCGCGTAACGTGACTTCGCCGGTCATGGCCACATCGCGTTTAACAGGACGATTAGTGAAGGCTGAAACAATCGCCGTAGTAATGGTGATGCCAGCTGAAGGTCCGTCTTTAGGGACTGCGCCTTCGGGAACGTGAATATGAACGTCAGTTTTGGCTAATTTAGCATCCGAAATGCCAAGGGCTTTAGTGTTCGCTTTGACATAGGTTAAAGCAGCCTGGGCTGATTCCTTCATGACATCGCCCAATTTTCCCGTTAACTTCACTTGACCTTTACCTGGAGTTAAGGCAACTTCAATAAACAAGACATCGCCGCCCATTTCCGTCCAAGCCAGCCCGGTGGTTAAACCAATGGCGTCAGCTTCTTCAGTCAGTGTCACGTCAAATTTCTCAGGACCCAAATACTCTTTTATGATTGCAGGATCAATCACAAATTTACTAGCTTTGGCACTTTCTGTTGGTTCTGCCTGCAACGACTTTAGAGCGGTTTTGCGCATTAAATTTCCCAAGGTGCGCTCTAAACTTCTGACACCAGCCTCGCGGGTGTAGCGCTCAATTAAGAACTTCAAACTTTCATTAGGCAGACTAACAATTTCAGATGTTAAACCATTATTCTCAATCACTTTTTTCAATAAATGATTTTTGGCGATGTGAAATTTCTCTTCTTGAGTGTAGCCAGCATAGCGAATGATTTCTAACCGGTCGCGTAACGCCGGCGGAATCGTATCCAAAGTGTTAGCAGTAGTGATAAAGATCACCTCAGACAAGTCAAACGGCACGTCCAAGTAATGGTCTTCAAAAGCATAGTTTTGCTCCGGATCTAGTGCTTCTAGCAAGGCGGCTGAGGGGTCACCTCGGTAGTCAGAGCCCACTTTATCAATTTCATCGAGCATGAAAACCGGATTAAGACTTTTGGCTTGTTTAATGCCACTAATAATGCGACCAGTCATGGCTCCCACGTAGGTTCGGCGGTGCCCTCGAATCTCAGCTTCATCACGAATCCCACCTAATGAAATTTTGGCAAAGTTGCGACCTAACGCTTCGGCAATTGATTTACCAATACTCGTTTTACCTACACCAGGCGGTCCCACAAAACACAAAATAGTAGGCATCCGCTTTTTTTGAGCGTCTTGAGTTTGTTTAAGTTTTAAAACTGCCATGTACTCTAAGATCCGATCCTTAACTTCTTTCAACCCATAGTGATTTTTTTCTAAAACTTGACGAGCTTTTTTAATATCCACGTTGTTCTTAGTACGCTTCCCCCATGGCAACTCAAACATAGTATCCAACCAGCTTCTGACATATCCAGACTCTGGGTTATTAATGGACATTTGCTTCAGTCTTTTGATTTCTTTATCCACTTTCTCGCGGACTTCAGCACTAAATTTAGTCTTTTTGATTTTCAGGGCGTATTCATTTGCCACTTCTTCATCATCATCAAATTCGCCCAGTTCTTTTTGAATGGTTCGTAAGCGTTCTCGCAGCACACTTTCGCGCATGTGTTTATCAAATTTGGCTTGGGTTTTATGAACTACGTCTTTTTCAATTTCCAGCACTTTCATTTCACGAGCTAAGTGGGAAATAATTTTCTTAATCCGCTCTTTGACATTATTCATTTCGAGAATATCTTGTTTTTCTCTGGTTTTGATACTGAGGGTACTAGCAATTTGATCGACTAATTCACCTTCAGTCACGCCGCTCATCAACTTCATAAAATTTAAAAACTCTACGGGCTTACCCATGTGAACGGCTTTACGGAACTCTTTTTGTAAGTGAGTTGCCAACGCATGGAGTTCATCATCTTTTGTGACTTCATCTTCCAATTTGATAACTTGAGCCAATAAATTGGGTTGAGTTTTGACAAATCGAATGACTTTGACGCGACCTACGCCTCTCACCAACGCATTCACTTGGTCATCGGTTTTCAAAGTTCGTTCCACGATGGCTAATGTTCCAGTCTCATATAAATCAGCTGGACCAGGATCTTCTTGAGTGGCCTTCTTTTGAGTTAAGAGCACAATCATGTTTTGAGATTTGAGTGATTCTTGAATCGAAACAATAGACATTGGTCGTCCGAAAGTCAGGACTGATTCGGTACTCGGAAATAACACGCCTTCGCGAATCGGCACGACCGGTAGTACCATTTGATTGGCTGGCAGTGGTCTGAGAATGGCGGAAACTTTAGTTGCAGTTGGATTGGAATCGGAACTCAGAGTAGTAGCGGCGGCGGTGATAATTTCAGCCGGAGTTAAGGTATCGCTACCATTAAAAATTTCTTTTTGATCAATTTTGGAGGTCTGAATGGGTTTTTTTACGTCTTCATCAGTCATAGTTAGCATTCTAACTATTTGACTGCTAATTGGCAAGAGACAAATGGGGTGAGTGGACTAAAAGTGGGTGTACTACGATTCGAACGTAGGACCTCTGTCTTATCAGGACAGCGCTCTAACCAACTGAGCTATACACCCATTTGAAGAGTTCTATTTTAACATAATCAGCAACAGATTTATTTAGGAGTATCAAACGAGATTAACAGCACTTTTTGTGTCAGCACAACCCATAAAAATCTAGTTTAAAAATATGTACTTGATAAGTAAATAAGTAGAAATATACTGATGGTCTAATAAATTTAATAAAAAAGAGCAATATGATGGAAGAGGAAAGATTCTTAAAGGCATGGATTGGTTAGGCTTAACATCAGATAATGAAGCTGTGAATTTTGCAGTTGAACCAAGGAAGCCAAGTGAGGAAGCTCAAGCATTCCATGCATTACTATCTCAGTTTTTGGCCCATTTTCTTAGATGACTTGTGAGATGTGTGATCTTACTTTATAGTAAGCATACATTCAGATATGGCTAAAATCAGAACCCTCTATTTTTCGGGCACCATGATGGTTCTTGGAGCCTTAGTCTTAACCGTGGTGGGCTTTTCTTTTCGCAACTTACAGGGCGATACCCGCTCCGGGGCAAGTTCTTTGGGTCGTGGATATTTACCTCAAGGTTCTGTAGATGGTGTTAACTCACAACTCTGCCAACTACGGGGTTGGGCAGCTGACTTGGATGACCCGAGTGCCAATCTTAAAATCAGCGTTTTCCTCGATGGCCCTCGATTTGAAGAGACCAGTAGCTTACGTGGTGGCACTGAATTGGGAAGTTTCGTAGCCAATATTCAGAGGCCTGATGTGAACGAGTTAATACAGATCGGCGGCAATCATGGTTTTATCATTGATTTAGCTAGCAACTCATCCATGACCAAAGATCAGCAAGAACATAAAATCTATGTCTATGCTTTGGATGCTGGAACTGAGAATGAGTACACGTTAATTACTAAAAAACCGATTACTCTACTTTGCCGCTAGGCCACTCACTTTTTATTTTTCATTTGCGGAGTTAAATGGTCTTAGCCAACTCTAGTCATAAAAAAACCACCTTCGCGGTGGTTCTTTTATTTTATGACAGCGTTTGAACTGTTTTGTGCAGTTCGAGTTGATCTGACCTAAACAAGGTGGTAACACCAAATCGACCTAGGTATGTTGACCATAGGATTTGGTTGTTTCATCCTGATTACTCAGGAAGGGAAAACTAGCAGGCGTGATTTCTGCTACCCATTCTCCTTAGAAAGGAGGTGATCCATCCGCACCTTCCAGTACGGATACCTTGTTACGACTTAGTCCTCATCGCTGACCTCGCCGTAGTGGGGCCAATCTCTTGCGAGTTATGGTCTCCCGCTTCGGGCGTTGCCAACTTTGCTGGCTTGACGGGCAGTGTGTACAAGGAGCGAGAACGTATTCACCGCAACCTGATGATTTGCGATTACTACCGATTCCGACTTCATGAGGGCGAGTTGCAGCCCTCAATCTGAACTGAGGGACCGTTTATAAGGATTGGCTCAGGGTTACCCCGTCGCGACCCGTTGTCGGTCCCATTGTAGGATGTGTGTAGCCCTGGATGTAAGGGACATGCTGACTTGACGTCGTCCTCTCCTTCCTCCCTTGTAAAAACAAGGGCAGTCTCGCCAGACAAATATAACTGGCAATAAGGGTTGCGCTCGTTACCGCACTTAAGCGGACGTCTCACGACACGAGCTGACGACAGCCATGCATCACCTGTGTACCACTCTCGAAGAAGGCTATGTTTCCATAACCGTGCAGGTACATGTCAAACCCAGGTAAGGTATTTCGCTTTGTATCGAATTAAACCACATGCTCCACCGGTTGTGCGCTCCCCCGTCAATTCCTTTGAGTTTTAGCCTTGCGGCCGTACTCCCCAGGCGCCTTGCTTAACGTGTTAACTTACGCCAGCCCCAACAAGTGGGACCAGCTAGCAAGGAAAGTTTACGGCTCGGACTACTGGGGTCTCTAATCCCATTTGCTCCCCGAGCTGTCGTCCATGAGTGTTAGTGCTGTCCTAGAACTCTGCCTTCGCGTATGGTATTCCTCTCGATATCTACGGATTTCACCCCTCCACCGAGAATTCTAAGTTCCCCGAACAGACTCTAGCTAAGTAGTTTCCCCTGCTTTTCTGGAGTTGAGCCCCAGGCTTAAACAAAAGACTTACTTTGCCACCGACGGTACGCTTTACGCCCAGTAAATCCGGATAACGCTTGCACCCCACGTATTACCGAGGCTTCTGGCACGTGGTTAGCAGGTGCTTTCTAGCGAGGTACTGTCAAAATTCATCCCTCGCCACAGTGGTTTACGATCCTAAGACCTTCATCCCACACGCGGTGTCGCTGCGTCAGACTTTCGTCCATTGCGCAAGATTCCCAGTTGCTGCCACCCGTGGGTGTAGGCACCGTGTCTCAGTTACCTTGTGGCCGGTCATGCTCTCACACCGGCTACCCGTCGTTGCCTTGGTAAGCCATTACCTCACCAACTAGCTGATAGGTCGCAGGCTCCTCTTAAAGCGCCTTACGGCTTTGATCTTGCGATCACATGCGGTATTACCCCGCCTTTCGGCGAGCTATCCCCCACTTTAAGGTAGATTCCTACGTGTTACTCACCCGTCTGCCGCTGAACCATTGCTGGTCCCGCTCGACTTGCATGCTTAAGGCACACCGCCAGCGTTCATCCTGAGCCAGGATCAAACTCTCAAATAAAGTTTGATTGCTCAATTTACTAGTTTGTCCTTATTCGTAAGCTTTCACAATTAAGTGAAAACATACAAAAAGGACGGTTTTAAAAAGAATTAAACGGATCTGCTTGTATCACTTTGCATTAATTAAAACACTAAGTATGATAGTAGCGTCACCGTTTAACGACTTACTTGGAACAACTTGCGTTGTTTTCTAGTAAGTTGCGCGATTTGTGCTACCACCATGTTTATTTCAGATCAATTAATATTACCTATAACGAGGATATGCGGGTAGCATATCTGCTGTCATAGTTATAGGTATCTTCACTTGTTAAGGGACATTCTTCTAAGACTTACAAGGCTTAACCAACAAAAATAAAGTCGCTTTGTGAGCGATTTATCGTCAGTTTTATAATGTAAGTTGAGACTAGTTTTCTGCCGAAGCAGATCTTGCTGTCTGAAGAAGTTATATCTTACCAAGAATTAGCTTAGTGTCAAAGGGGAAAAGTAATGGAAAATTGTGTAGAATAGGATTTACTATGAATAATAACTTTGACATTCGAGCTTATCTAAAGCCAGATCAGTTGGCAAAGATCACTCAAAAAGCTGAAATTGAGAGACTACTGCAACAAGAAATAGGTTTAGGTTTGACTGCATGGCATTTTTTACAACAAGTAGGGTCGCAGTATGAGGGAGGTCTTTCCCCCGCACAAGAAGTGTTAGCCGAGGTTATTTTTGGTTTGGCTTGTTTAGCACTTAAAGATGATCAAGATTCACAGTCGTTGTTGGCAACAGTGTTGAGTTTTTGTGAAGAACAGGATTTATTTCCTAATGATGCTTATCTAGGACCTGTACGTAATCTGAATAATTTACTTTATAGGCATAGATTATGATTCATGCCGAGTCTACGAGCCATACACCGCCTCAGGATCAAATTGAGCCCGAGATTGTCTCACCAGTGGCAGAAGTTAGAACCAGTGAAGAGTTCTGTACTTGGGTCCAGGGTTATTTTGAAAAAGCATTACATGACGCGTTAGAGAATAATTTTCAAATTGAAAGTACTCCTGAATTAGAGAAAATTTCTGCTCGGTTAAATAAAATTTATAGAATTATAGATAAATTGACAATTATTCGAAGTATTGCGGTTGATGTGCTATGGGATCGTGATGTGAGAAGCAAGCACGAAATTGAGAAAAAAAGAGAATCACCGTCCAATCAGCAAATGTCTATTCCCAGTTTAGCTCAGGTAGCTTTAGCTTTAGACGATATTAATGGTAGTTTTAATGGTCTAAAGTTAGATCCTTATCAATTGCCTAATCTCAGTTTTGCAGATAGCAACGACATGCTGGTCAAGCAAGAGTTAGTTATTTCATATCTTCATGATCTGATGAACCCGCTGGCAATTGCTTATTCTTACTGCAATATGTTATTGGAAGATTTAACTATACAAGCTCTAGATAGAGATGCTACTTTTTTGACAGCTATTCAAGCAGCGCTAGAAGATGCGGTCCGAGTTCATCAAGGCTTTGATTTTAAAAACTGGGAATCAATAGAAAGTAATTTAAATCTCCTAACTCTAATTAATGAAATCAGGAAGAAAGAAAAAACCCTCACTAGTCAGCCTGGTAGAGCTGGTCAGAAAAAAGCACAAACTCTGGAGTACGCTTTTACCTATGACATTGCCCCAAACATTGAGCAATATGAATCTCCACTTGATGCTGTGACATTAATTCGTTTGCTGAATAATGTTCACCAAAACACGATTAAGTCATATGAAGTCATGGTTGATCGTGATCAAGCTCTTAAAAATAGGAGCATTAAAATTCACGTCATTGCTAGTAAATATGAATTAGTGTTGATTATCGATGATGAAGGAATTGGCTTCCCGGAAGCCAAATTATGGCAACTAGTAATGACCATCCCCCTCTTTAGAGTGATTCGAGAGGGGCTGACGCATATTCGCTCAAGGTTTGATGGAACAGTTTTAGATCCGTTTGAGGTTGCGCAGGGCAAAAGCCAATGGAGTCAAAAAGTTAAGGGAACCGGAACAGGCATGGTAAGCTTAAAAAGAACTATAGAAACAAAAGGCGGCAGTATTTTAACAGCCACTAGGATTACTGACGGTGAAAGAAAAGGGGCAAGAATTGAAATCCGGATGCCTACTTTCAGAGATCTAATAGCCTGACTCACTCTTCCACTTTGCCAAACGATGTAACCATTTTCCTCCTGATATCATACCCAAGATTAGCCATCAGCTGTTCCTGGGACTTGGATCAGTTTAACTCACTGATTTGGCGCTTCTGGAATAAGCCAGTGATCAACATGGTAAAGCCAGCAGCTTCGAGTTCTGCCTTCTCTCTAGGATTAGTTCCTAGGAGTGGCAAAAAAAAGACTCCTGATGGCTTGAGGATTTTAGCTGCTTCAGAAATGAACAGAGCTAAGTTCTGATCGCGTAGCACATACTCTGCCCCAAAGGCAGTAATTAAGTCAACTGACCCTGGTGCTTGTGTTGAGAGATAGCTAAAAACATCAGACGCCACGTACTCGAATGTGCCTGGATGTGCAGTAGCTAATGCATTATTAACAGGGGGGTTCTTATCAACTGCGACGACAGAACAGGTAGTGTTACCAACACTTTTGAGCTTGGCAAGGCAAGCGGCGCTTTCATTGGCACTGCCTGCAAAAAGGTTAACGATCCGGTCTGCGGTTGCAAATGGGTTGACTTGAAAGACAATCTCTATGTCACTAAGTATCTGATGAGCCTGCGCTTCACTTGTTACAGATTGGGCGCTGCCAAAATATTTGTGGTCGTAATCCTTAGTCATAGATCATGGCAGTGAAAGGTGTAGTGGCTTGATACAACTGACTCTCACCTTCACTCCAGACTTGATACTACACCGCCTCCCAAACAACACAAGTACTCATTTTTTTCCTGGTAAAAGACTACAGACTGACCCTCAGCTATGCCTTGAATGGCTTCTTTTAGTAGCACTCTGTTTGTTTTAGCATTAAAACTGCCTTCAATTAATTTGCCCGTATGCCTAATGCGAACCAAACAATTTTCTAGGCTGCTGACTTCTCCATTAATAAAATGCAGATCTCTGACTGTGAAATTATCTTGATATGTTTCTGCGCCAAACCCTACCATTAACTGATTTTTGTCAGCTCTTTTTTTAATAACATAAAAGGGCGGAATAATATGTTTATTAACAATTTTTCCATCACTTTCTTTAATTAAAGCGCTAGCTTCCAAGGTGAAACCGTGACGTTGGCCAATAGTATAAAACCATAATCCTTTATGAGATCCAATGACGTTGCCTTTGGTATCTACAACATCACCCGACTTCTCTCCCAACCGTTCCTTTAAAAAATTATGAACGTTAATGTCTCCAATAAAACAAATGCCGACTGAATCTTTTTTGGTAGCCACATGTAAGCCGCACTTTTCTGCCTCGATACGAACCTGAGGTTTGGTTAAGTGTCCTATGGGAAAAAGCGTATGAGCAATGTGATCTTCAGTCACGCGATATAAAAAGTAAGTTTGATCTTTATGGTCATCAACTGCAGCTTGTAAATAGTGGCGGTCTTTTCCAGCTTCGTTTATCCTCAAAACCTGAGCATAGTGCCCCGTGGCGACAAAGTCGAAATCATAGGCCATAGCCCACTCATAGAACAGCCCAAACTTAATTTCTTTGTTGCACATGACGTCAGGGTTTGGAGTCAGTCCGGCTTCGTACTCTTTAAAAAAGTACTCAACGACTTTATCTTTGTAGGCTTGTTTGAAGTCCAAAACTTGGAAAGGAATGCGTAGTTCTAGTGCCACCCTTAGCGCATCTTTGCGATCTTCTTCAGACCGGCAGCCAGGAGCCCGCCAACACTCCAAATAGACGCCGGTGACGTCGTAGCCTTGCTCTATGAGTAAATGAGCACACACCGATGAATCTACACCACCGGACATACCAAGAGCGACTTTGAGAGGTGATTTACGAGTAGACAGCATTTACTCTGAGTATGAGGCAAAGTACGAGACCATTAATGCCGGAACATTAATGCCGGTTGCCTTCATAATTCCTAAATATTGTGGGGCTTTATTAATTTCCACGATCACCCATTTGCCTATTTGTTCATCAAACAATAAATCCACGCCGGCCATGGTGTACTGCATACTCTTAGTAGCCGCGATGGCCAAATCCTCAATTTCTGGGGTGGTTTCAAAAGCTGCAGCTGTTCCACCTAAGCTAATGTTATTTCTAAACTCTTTTGCATCTGACGTGGTTCGTTTCATAGCACCAATTACTTTGTCACCTAAGACAAAAACTCGCAAATCACCTTCATTTTTAATGAATTTTTGGAAAATCAAATCTTTCTGGTAGGTGGCAAAGAGATCAGCTACTTCACTTGTATTCTTGCAAAGATGTACCCCTACTCCCATGGCGCCATCAGTAATTTTCACTATGCAAGGAAAGACAATGGTGTCTTTGGTCGCTTCGAATTGAGTTTCAGATAAAAATTGCGTATCAATAATGGGTAAGTTATCATGGGATAAGTAAAGATATGCCAGATTTTTGCTAACGATCCAAGGTCTTTGATAACGGGCGGCTTTATCTAACACTACGATAGTGTGTGTTTGGCAGTAAGCTGAAATGGCAATGTGCTTTTCTAATTTACGATCAATGTTTCTGAAATAGACAATCGAGTAACTCTCAAGGGGTTTGCCGTTTACCAGTACTGAAGTCTGATTGTTCTGGTAACTCATACTGACGTTATCAAATAACGCCAAAGTTAAATCAACTTGCTGTTTTTTTGCTTCTTCTTCAATCAAGGAGAAGTATGCTTGGTACTCACTAATTAACCACAAGATTTTCTTTTGCATGAATATATTATACACACTCGTGTGGTATAGTTTATAAATGAAAAAAATCGCTGTTTTCTTAAAACTACCACATACTGACTACCCTTTTTCTGAGGCAAGCTACAAGCAATCGTACACTGAGCTGGGTCAGGAAGTGACAGCTTTAGGCGGTGAATACTACATTGTCCGAGGGCAGGAAACATATGTAGGTAATGGCAAATTCTCTAAGTCATGGCAGTTTAATGGCACTGAGCTAGTTGAGTCTGGTGAAGTCACAGCTGACATTATTTTTGATAGAGGTAAGTTTGCATCAGACGGCAGAGTCAAGACTTTTAACGAAGAAATGGTTAACTCTATTTGTACTAATAAATGGCTAAGCTATAATCTTTTTAAGGAATATAGTCCCAAAACTTGGTTAGTCCGTTCTGACGCTGAGCTGAGTCAAGTATTAAACGAAGTAGCTACCGAGTTAGGAGTAGTCAAACCAATTGATGGCCAAGAAGGTAAGGACGTTTTGATTGATAAAAAAGACGCTCTGCTTTCTCAAAGCTATCAATATCCTGTCTTAGTGCAAGAATTTCTAGATTCTTCAGGAGGTGTGCCAGGAGTAGTTGAAGGCCTGCATGACTTTAGAGTCGCTTTAATCAATGGTGAAATTATCTATAGTTATTTTAGAACTCCTCCCAAAGGTAGTTATTTAGCTAATGTGGCGCGTGGTGGAAAATTTGAAGTTATTGCTCTTGAAAAAATTCCCCAACAAATTAGAGAGATGGTCATAAAAATTGATTCAGTCATGGCATTTGCTGAACACCGTTTCTACGGCATTGATTTTGCTATTACCCCAGAAGGGCCTAAGATCATTGAAATGAACTCAAGATTAGGGTTACTACCTAATAGTGATCATGAAGTTTTTATTACCGTTAAGAAGAAATTAGCTGAGGTGCTTACTTCTCTATGAAAAAAATTCTCATACTTTCTAAAGTAAATGACCATCGATTGCGTAGTTTTTCTCAACAAAACAGAATCCAAACTAATGTTGAAACAGTCACTGCTACTTATGAGAGCTTTAATGGACTGATAAATGGAAATAAGGTGCGGTTCTTTATTGAAACTACTCCACTTGAAGATTTTGATGCCATTTATTGCTACAAAATGTTTGGGTTTGAAGAAATTGTCACTTTAATCAACTGTTACTTAAGCGCTATTTCTGCTAAGACAGTCTTGTTTGACAAAGCCGTCCAAAGTCACTCAAAGTGGATTGATCGAAAGTCTTGGGAATACCTAACTCTTTCATCGCAGAACTTTCCTGTAATTCCTACCCACTACACCTTTAGTCAAAACGCTCAAAAATGTACCGCAAGTTTTCCTTGTATTGCAAAGCAAACCTACCTCTCAGAAGGTAAAGGAGTCTGGCTGTGCCAGTCACAGCAAGAATTGATTGAGTTAACTGCAAAGTTTCCGAATGACTTATTTTTAGTTCAACCTTTCGTTAAAAACCAAGGAGATATTAGAGCTATCGTTATTGGTGATAAAGTACTGGGAACTATGCTCAGAAAAAATGATAAAGACTATAGAAATAATATTGCTTTGGGCGGCAGTGGTAAGGTTGCCAAAGTTGATGAAGCAGTTGAACAATTAGCAATAAATGTTGCAAATTGTTTGGGCTATACCATTGCCGGAGTGGATTTAATTCAAGATACGCTCTCGAGGGAATGGTTTATTATGGAAGTAAACAAAGGTCCAAACTTTGATGGCTTTGACGAAATTCTCAAACTGGATACTGCTCACGAAATTGTCAGTTTTATTGCAGGGAGTTTAAAAAATTAATTTTACCCATTTCACTAATTTGTTGAGCGTATTTTTCTTGATTTATCAAATAAAAGCTAGGCAAGATTGGTTCATAATCGTCTGAAATTTTCGCTGCTTTTTCAGCATCTTGAAAAGCGATCTTTCCTAAGTAAAGTTTTGGCAAATCAAAGTTGTGTTTCATTAACCACTGCCACACTTTAACCGCTCCGTCGAAGTAAACCAAATCTTTGGTATACCCCCCACCTTGTGAAGTGTCAGTTACACCTCTCTTCTGACGGAAACAGATCATCCATTGAGTCTCAAAATCTTGAATATACCTTTCAACAAATTGCCATAACTCTGCAAACGAGTGAGTCTGCGAGTGCTTGACTGCTAAGTAGCGGATTGCCGTGGTATAAAGTGATTTTTCAGTTTTAGGAAGCAATGAATGTAATGTGGCCAAACCTTCCTCTGTTGGTAGATAGAGATGGTTTAATCCAAAATCTTTTCGCTTCTGGTACCAGGGTTGTCGTTCGTAGTTGATTCTTCGTAGAGCGTGAGTACCTACTTCATGGTAGAGCAAACCTAGTAATCCTTGAAATCTATACTCAGCGCCAGTTCTTAATTTGAGAGTGTCACTATCAATTGTGGCTCTAGACACATAAGAACTTGACCAACTTATTTCAAATCGGCTTTCTAAGCCATGCATTTGTAAAAAGGTCAGCGTTTTTGCATTAATTTCTGGTTCGCTTAGGACTTTTCCTTCACTCATCATTAAATCAAGATAGTTTCGCCCAAAGTAAGTTCTGTCTAAAATCTCTTGAGCTACTTCTAAGTATTTTTTCTCTGGCAGACCATATTGCCTCAGTTTTTTTAAAGGAACTTCTGTGCTGTAAATAAATTGAGGGTTGTAGCTATGATCAGCTTTGAACTTATTTTTTTCTTCTTCAAGATTGACTGGTGTTAAGTCGCTGAGTATGCTCATGAGTCAACTTCCCCAATCAGAAAACCACTTAAATCATTCTTTCCCAACTCAATTTTGTGACGAGTTCTATCAAGTCGTTTGCCAACCACCATCGCTGTTTTAAAGAGGCGATTTTTAATTTTTAACTTTACTTCAATCACTGGCAACTTGCCTTCGAGGCCTTCCTGTTGTTGCCATAATAAGTCATCGAGGTCCACTAGCCCGAGTTCTTGGGCTAGTTTTTCACTAATCATTGATCTAAAGCGCGACGTGTTAATTAAAGAGGTAATCGTCATACTCTGTTTTTCACTACCATAGACTAAAGCGGTAGGATTGACTGGGATGATTTGCAAACCTTCTTCAGCCATTAATTTATCCGAAAAATGTTCAGCAAAGAGGGCTTGAGCGATCTTAACTCCATGCTCAGCGTCCCTCACGTCCAGATCCTCTACTCTTTCAATTCTCCGTTTCAAACCAGCTCGATTGGCTAACTGAATGGACAGTCCAGGAAAACCATTGAGTTCAACGATCATTGGTCCTTTGGTCTCATGGATAAATAAATCAGCACCCATAAAGATATAACCCGCGGCATTCGCAGCTTTGACAGCGGTAATTAAGGTTTGTTTCCAGTACGGAATCATGATGCCGTTGACTTTGCGTTTACTACTACTTGGTAAAAAATAAATCTGTTTAGCTTTGCCTTGGACACCATAAGTGGTAACACCAGTGGCCAAGTCAATACCAAGACCAACTGCTCCCTGGTCAAGATTAGCTCGGCCATGAGATTCTTTAGTTGGGAGTCTAATCATAGCCATGACTGGAACTGAGTTAAAGATAATAACCCGAATATCAGGTGTTCCACGATAAGCATGTCGAGCAATCCGAGGGTCTGCTGTAATCATTTCTTCAACAATGGCTTTATGTTCACTACCCCATGTGCTGTACTCTCCATCCAAAATATTGCGAACATGAAGTGTTAGATCATCTTCAGTTACGGTGTTCCCATCACTGTCTTGCCAGGTGAGTTTGACAGTATCTTTTTTCTTAATTACCCACACACCCTTGCCAGCACTACCACTGGCAGGCTTGATCACAAAGGGCGCGGGCACTGTGTGCCAATTAATTTGATCTAGATCTTCCATCGCATCAAATGTGTGATAAATTTCCGCGGTGGCTATACTATGTTCTTTCATTAAAGCTTTGGTGCGTAACTTGGAGAAGCCATATTTTTTGGAAGCACCAGAATTGAGACTCGTCAGCTTATATCGAGCATTCATGCCAAGAATATGAGAAGGCTTTGTGGACATACAACTTATTCTTCAATAATTGGTCTAAATCGCAACCATTCTGTTAAGCGCAAACCAATAAATCTACCCACAATGAGATTGAACAAGGCAGATCCGATTAAAATCAGCTCAGGTTCTAGTAAAGCCACTCGCTGCAACACTTCTAAACGAAGTAAAAGACTAGAAACGATCGCTAAGCCTAAAGTTTCAAATGCTAGCGCTAAAGCATCAGCTGGTTTGCTATTGGCTTGAGCGTCTAAGAAATTCTCTGATAATAGAACTAAAATTAAAATGGGGAAGATATTTAACGTCATTAAATTAGTGACATTGATAATTGGCGCAATTAAAATCAGTCCAAAGATTGTCAGAGAAATTAACCATAACAACATAGCTGTGCGGGGCAAGTAAGGTAACTTGGTAGGTTTTAAGATTTTTTTGGATAATAATGCTACTGTAATGATGAGGCCAAAAATTAAAATTCCTAGAATTGGGCCTGTAGAAACAAGTGCCACAGATAAGACAGCTGGAATATAGATACCAAAACCTCGTAAGCCAATCACATGGCGAGACGCAGCGATGAATGATGCAATTAGAGGAAATAAGATTGTTAAGACTAAAATGTTAGCTGGCACTCCCCGACTAATAGAGAAACGAATTGCATGTTCTAAGAAGTTGTTCCAACTGAGTGGGGCAGGAGGATTGTCATCTAGAAATGCCTCAAATTTATCTTTCTGTCTACCACTAGTCTCGGTAATGTCATTATCTTTGCGTTCTTGAATTCGTTGTTCAATATTGGCCGAAGGCGTAGCTAAGCTGGCGCTCAGAGAAGCAGACTCAGTAGCTGAAGTAATGGCGCTCAAGGTAAGATCACTAGCTGGCACAATCTGAGCCTGGGCAGGGGTAACTGAGACCAGAAAAAACGCCATGAGAATTAAACAAAAAAGACTAATATTTTTCATCACCTTATTATACCTTTTCTTCTTATAAATGTCCTGGTTAGAGCACTTAGAGTTATTGAGTGACTTTATTCAGAATAAAAGAAATAATGCCTGTGAGTATGCCTAGACCAAAAGAAACCACTACCAAACTAAAGAAGAAGCTTAATCGCATCCCAGAAATAGTCATGGGATCAATATGAAAACCTGGTACTACGGCTGTGACGAGCCACAATAAGATTACGTTCACCGCACCAGAAAAAAGTCCCAAAGTAATGATAGTAATGGGTAAAAGCAACAGTTTCAGAATCGGTTTGAGAATGATTTGGGAAAAGGTTAAGACTATACCAGCAATAGCTAGGATTTGCCAGCTGCTATAGGTAACATTTGGTAGTAGCGCACTGATTAGAAATAAACTTAGCGTTGCGGTAATTAAGTGTTTTAGCATTACGAAAAAAGTTGTCCCAACCGTCGTCGTTGATGTTGTTTTTTAGAAAAACGATGGGCCTCATCACGGAGCTGTTGAATAACTTTCAAAGCTAGATGTGATTCAGGCAGCCTTAATTCATGATACAACAAACGCGGTTTAGTTGTTGGTTTTTTGGGATTTAGTATCAAATTGGGAATCATAATTCTGTCTGGTTTTTTGGCAATACTAATGACCGGAACTTGCCATTGCCAAACCGTCAAAGCTGCCCTAAGTTGGCCTTTCCCCCCATCTATAACTATTAAGTTGGGTATACCCCATTCTGGGTGGTTTTGACGTCTGAGTAAGGCTTCTTTAAGCATGCCATAATCGTTTGGAGTATCAACAGTCCGAATGTTGAATAAGCGGTACTCATCAGAATTGGCTTGGCCGCCGGTAAAAGTGACCATGGCCACCGCGGCATTTGTGCCTTGAATGTTGCTCACGTCATAGGCTTCAATTCGCTCTAAAGGATAGGTTTTAGGTAGTTCTAGATAATTCCTGAGTAATTCTCGAAGTTGTATTAAACTCTCTTCGGCTTGATTGATTTTCAAGGTGGGTAGGGCGGGATTTGGTTTTAAAAAGTAATTGCGTTTGGTGACAGCATGAACGTGGTCTAAGCCGTCTCGTAATCGAGCAGCTTGTTCGTACTTTTCGGTGGTGACGGCATCTTCCATGTCAGCTTTCATTCCTTTGATGACGTCATTCTTTTTGCCTTTCAAAAACAAGATTAAATTCTTAATATTTTGTTGATACTCGTGTTCGGTAACTTCCCCAATACACGCGCCTGGGCATTGTTGAAGATGATAGTAAAAACAAGGTTTGCCTGACTCTGGATCACTGCACCAAGGGAAAATTCGGCGAGCGATTTTAAGGACTTCTTTGACTTTCCAAGCACTGGGGAAAGGTCCAAGTAAGGTTCCCATAGGAACTTGGCGTTTCTGGACGTCGCGTTTTCGGGCAGTTAAGACCCGGGAGAATTTATCATGTGTAATCAGAATATAGAGCGGACTTTTATCATCCTTAAGCAAAATGTTAAATGGTGGCTGGTGAGTGTGGATGAGCTCAGCTTCAATTAAGAGAGCTTCTAACTCACTTTCTAAAATTTGGAACTTCAGCTTTTGAGCTTTGATAACTAACTGTTTGGTTCGATTAAGAAGCTGCGTGTAAACGCGATAGCTACTGACCCGATTTCTAAGATTTTTAGCTTTTCCGACGTAGAGGACGTTGTCGTCGTTGTCTAAAAACCAGTAGACTCCCGGCTCCGAGGGTAATGATGGTACAACCGACTCCCATGGCAATAAGACTGTACGGGTGTGTGAGCGTGATGAGGTAACTGGGCCCGATACTAAGGCTGATGGGTTGGAGCTGGAAGGTTTGGGTTTCTGGTCGGTCATGATTCTGGTTGGTATTTTGCTGAGTCAGATTGCGATTGTCAACGGCATAGCTCAAGCGTAATTGTACTGGAGTCTGCAAGTTAATGCTAACTTGAGAGCTATGCAAAGGAACTTTAAGTGTAATTGTTTGATATGGCAAGATGACAGGGATGGGCGCTAAGGCTGAGGTCTGGATATTTTCTAGCTGACCCGCGTCTAAGCTAAGTTGGACGTTGTACCACGCCAATCCAGTTTTATTGGTGACCGAAAGGCGATTGTTGCCCGGTAAACTTACTTTAATTGGTTGGCGTTTAAGTTCAAAATAGGCTTCAGTTTCTGGAAAATCACTCGCAAAAGTGACTTCTACATCTTTGGTGTTTTTTTGCGAATTTTTGTACGAACCAGCTGGATAGGGAGTTGTACTAGAGAGACCATTAATGGCAAAGACAATATGATTTAAATCAAATTGGTCAAAGTAATTCACACCACCGGTAGTATTTTCCCAAGTGGGATCAATTGGTAACCATTGTTGGCTTTGCGTGTCGAAGTACTCTGGCCAAGCATGCAGAATATCTTGATCTAAACTTGTGGGACGAAGTTGGTTATTTTGAGTATAGGCATATCCAGTTAATCTGCGAGTGGGAATTTGTGCGGCTCGGGCAATGGCAATAAAGCTATCAGTAAATTCTTGGCAGGCTGCTTGGTCTGGATGAGCCAAGGTGTTGAGAGCACCAAGACGAGGAGTTTTATTTTCTAAATAAGCATAGTTGTAGCTCAAGGTTTTAACTATATGATCATGGATGGCTCGCGGGGTAATTAACTGACTGGCTAATTGGGAAATCTCTGAACTATTGGTTTCCCAAAATTCTTGCGATCGTAAGTAAAGCGCGATATTTGACGAACTGGGAAAGCTAGAACTAGGTTGGAGTGAAATCAAGACTTTGGCTAAAGCAGTGACAGTCGTTTTAGTCTGAGGCGGCACTTCATAGGTGGCAATCCAGTTGCCGTCGCCATCAACCTCCAGGCTTACTGGTTGTGGTTCTAGCGTTTGATAATTAATTTTTTGAAAGGCAGTATCGGGTGGGAGAGCTATTTGGGCTAAACCGGTATTTGTGCTGTCATTCTCTAAATGATACCGAAGTTTAAGATCAAAAATTTGCTGTTGGCCAAATAAAGCCGTGACGCTTTCCCCATTTTGGGGTGAGAAATACGTAGTAATACTACCGCCATTATCTTGGGTCTCAAAATCTGCTGGGGTAACCCGTGTGGGCAAGTCGAATTCACTAGGAGTTGTAATAGAAACGTCATAACTGTCGTATTCATCGGGTGTCCCTAATTTTGGCACCAAAACTTCTAAGACTTTACCACTAATCACTACGGCATCCGGGTGCAGGTATGAAACTTCAATCAGTCGAGTTTTTCCCTCCCCAACTACTTCATCAGGAAAGGTAATGCCAATGCTGGTTTGGTTATCAGTGTTGACGACCTCTGGGGTTAAGGCCGCACCATTACTAGTAACTGTGACATTGGTGATGTTAGGTGAACTGACTTTAATCCCATATTGTTTGGCATATAGAGCAGGACTTTTATTGGTTAAGCCAATTTTATGAGTTACGCGAGTCTGTCCTGATTGAGAGACGTTATAAACTATAGAAAGTGTAGTCGAAAAATTGGGGTTGGCAGCCAGAACTGGATTAGTAACTGCAGTTACCAGACTTAAGAATAATGAGAGTAAGAATCCGATGGTGATTTTTTTCACTTGGTGGCTTTGTGAGCAACTACTGTATTAGCTGTAACTCCTCTTTTAAGTATGTGCCAGTCACTGATTGAACTTGATTGGCAACTTGTTCCGGTGTGCCAACTGCTATTACTTCTCCTCCACCCTCACCTCCTTCTGGACCTAAATCAATTACCCAGTCAGCATTTTTAATAATGTCTAAATTGTGTTCAATTACGATCACGGTATTATTGTTTGCGACAAGTTGGTGTAGCACATCTAAGAGTTTTTGAACGTCAGCAAAATGTAGACCGGTAGTAGGTTCATCCAGTAAATAAACTACGTGTTCAGTGGTTCGGCCAGTTAGTTCTTTAGCTAACTTAACGCGTTGAGCTTCACCACCGCTGAGTGTAGGGGCTGGTTGTCCAAGCTCAATGTAACCCAAACCGACTTCTTGAAGTGTTTTTAATTTACTGCGGAGATTGCCATGAGCCGAAAAATATTCGCTAGCTTCATCAACAGTTAACTTCAAAACCTCAGCAATATTTTTACCCTTGTAAAGAACTTGGAGAGTTTCTTCGTTATAACGTTTTCCTTGACAAACATCACATGTCACATAGACATCAGGTAAGAACTGCATCTCAATTTTAATTTGACCGTCCCCTTGGCACGCTTCGCAGCGGCCGCCTTTGACATTAAAACTAAAGCGACCAGCGGTAAAACCACGAACGCGAGCTTCTTGGGTGTTAGCAAAGATCGTGCGCACAAAATCAAAAATCTTGGTGTAGGTGGCCGGATTTGAGCGGGGAGTTTTGCCAATCGGACTTTGGTCAATTAAGGTCACTCTTTTGACAACATTGGGGACCATAAATTGAGAAACGCGGCCAGGTACTTGGTCAATACTGCGGCCTAAAAACTGAGCCAAATTATAGTAGAGTGTGTCATGAAGCAGCGTGGATTTACCAGAACCGGAAATGCCAGTTAAGGCGGTTAAAGTATTGAGTGGAAAATCAACATCAATTTCTTTAAGATTATGACGAGTGGCGCCCTGAATTCGGATTGAGTTGCCCGTTAACGAAGGAGTTTTGACGGGGACTTCATCGGGGCCAATCACGGTTCTTTCTTCTGTTTTGGAGGCCGAGTTTTTTTTAGATCGTTTTTTCTTAAAACCTTCACGAAGCACATCTTTACGACGACTTAAGTATTTACCAGTTAGAGAATTGGCATCTTTAGCTAACTCAACGGGAGTGCCTTGAGCTACCACTTCTCCACCATTTTTGCCCGCTAACGGACCAAAGTCGATGATGTAATCACTAGCGAGCATGACATCCCGATCGTGTTCCACCACAATCACGCTGTTGCCTTTATCGCGTAAGCTTAATAAAGTCTGAATCAGCTGGTGATTATCTCGTTGATGTAGACCGATGGTTGGTTCATCTAAGATATACAAAACACCGGTTAAGCCAGTGCCAATTTGAGAAGCAAGCCGAATGCGCTGCGCTTCCCCACCTGCCAGAGTTGAGGCTTCACGATTTAAACTTAAATAATT
>Ga0163154_10003066_pt1 | contig 23731 bp, 22 predicted proteins | sample OliLakLV19MP9P1_FD_148649 | JGI IMG/M metagenome (GOLD analysis project Ga0163154, IMG submission 148649) | Freshwater microbial mat bacterial communities from Lake Vanda, McMurdo Dry Valleys, Antarctica - Oligotrophic Lake LV.19.MP9.P1 | ecosystem: Environmental > Aquatic > Freshwater > Lake >... | reverse complement strand
TCTACCAACTCCCCAATGGCAATGGCCAATCCTCCAAGCGTTAAAGTGTTGATTGAAATATCAAACATTTTAAAAACAATGGCAGTAATAATAAGGGATAACGGAATAGCCGTAAGTGTAATAATCGTTGTTCTAAAATTGAGTAAGAATAAAAATAAAATAATCACAATTAAAATAAAACCATCCCTTAATGCATGTTCTACATTGGTTAAAGAATTTTCAATAAAATTCTTTTGTTGAAAAACATCGGTATTGATTTTAACATCCGTTGGAATTGATTTTTGTATATCTTCTATTGCCTTAATAATTTCGGCTGTTAAAGTAAGTGTGTTAGCGCCGGGCTGTTTTTCAATACTTAAAATAACTGCGGGCTTACCATTCAATGAACCATCGCCCCGTTTTATTGGGCCACCAAATTTCAGCTCAGCTACCTGTTTTAAAAGTACAGGTGCATTGCCTTTATCCGTTACAACAGTATTGGATAAATCCTCCAATGTATTGGCCCTGGCAATATTTCTAATCAATACTTCTGTTCCTTTTTTATCGTCTACAAAACCACCGGTGGTGTTGATATTGGTTAGCTGTAAAGCGTTGTCGATATCATTGATAGATACATTGAACTGGCGCATTTTTTCAGGGCTTATTAGAACCTGGTACTGTAGCTTTTCGCCGCCGATGGGTACTACCTGGCTCACGCCTTTGATGCTCATCAATCTTCTGCGAATGGTAAAATCGCTGAGTGTTCTTATGTCTGCAGCCGACGTGGTATCAGCCGTTACTGCTATCATCATAAACTGTCCCATCACAGAACTGATAGGGCCCATTACCGGTACAATTTTGTTGGGTAACTGAACCGTTTGTAATTTCTCCGCTGTCAGTTGCCGTGCCCGATATACATCTGTGCTCCATTCAAATTCTACAAATACAAGTCCCAATCCGGGGCTGGCTACGGAACGCACCACTTCCACACCCGGTGCACCATTCAACGATGTTTCAACCGGAAGTATTACCTGTGCTTCAATTTCTTCGGGAGCCATACCATTGGCTTCCAAAAAAATTGTTACCCTTGGCCTGTTTAAATCAGGCAACACATCCACTGGTAAATTGATTAATGTAAATACACCATACACCATTATCAATGCAGCAGAAGCTACTACAAACAACCGGTTGCGGAGTGAGAATTGAATAAGTTTATTCAGCATTCATTTTAATTTAAAAAATTTAAGGAATAGGCAAGAGGCAAGAGGCAAGAGGCAAGAGGCAATAGGCAATTGGCAATTGGCAAGAGGCAATTGGCAATTGGCAATTAAAAATAATTGGTAAACTAGAATAATAGGCAATTGCAAAATAAACAGAATTAGAAATTGACACTGGAAACACTATTTACTTTTGTTCTTGACCTTTAAACCTTGCCTATTGCCCATTGCATTTTGCATATTGCATATTGTCCATTGCTTATTGCTCCTTTCCTTCATTAATACTTTTCCGGATTATTCATCATGTGATTTAATAATCTTCCAACTTCATCATTTCTTAATAATAATCTTTCCTTGTCTGCTTCAAAAATATACTTGCATGAAAAGCTAAAGTCTATCCAAACATTTGTTTCAGAATTTTCTGCATCACAATCTGTAAGTTTAGAAAGAAAATGTGCAGGATAAATCTTCTTACGATAAGCTTCTGCAAGGTTTGCACATACACTCCTTGATGACCTTCGTACCTGGTCGGTTAAAGAATATTTTTCTTCCTTAGGAAAACTTTTAGAGATTTCAAAAATATCCATAGCCTGTTCGTATGCTTTTTGATACGCTTTAGTTTGCTTAAAATTTAATGCAGCCATCTTATTTTAATTGAAATTTTATTATAAGTTACTTTTATTGCCCATTGCCCAATGTCCATTGCCCCTTGCCTATTGCCCGTTGCCTATTGCCCATTACCTATTGCCCGTTGCCCATTGCCTATTGCCCATTGCCTATTGCCCCTTGCCTATTGCCCATTGCTCATTGTCCATTAATGCTTCATATCTTTCATGTTGTCACCAGTTCCTTCTGCCACATTGAAAACGAAATCGCTGGTATAAATTTTTCCTTTTGATTGATACTGAATCCAGCCACGATAAACACCTGGTTTATCAAAAGTGGTATGCAAATCAAACTTGCCGCCTTCAACGCTTGGGTGTACATGCAAATACTTTTTATCGGCAAGACTTACTACTACCATGTGGGCTTTTGCACCCAGGTAATCTTCCAGTGTATTTACATCCACTTCCTTGCCGTTCTGCATTGTTACACCATTGATGTGCATGGGCATATTGGTTAAAAATTTGCCTCCTTCGGGAGTCAGGCTCACCGAAAATCCATCACCACCGTCACCTGTTAATTTATCAGCACCATATTTTTTTGCAGCAGGTGCAGTACCGCTTACTGCTACATTTAAAACATCCACCGTATGATTGCCACCGCTTGGTTTGTAGTCGGCAAACAAGGTGTATTTACCAGCTGCAGGAAATTTTTCTTTAACACTGTAAGATCCATCTGCATTCAGTTCCGGATGAATATGGTCGAACCAGCTTAAATCTTCACTTACTACAATAAGGTGTATTTTTTTTGTGTGTTCAACATCTAAAGCAACCTGTTCTTTATCATTGTCTTTTTTCTTTGGTGTCATAATTAAATTTACTTCCTCATTGGGATTTGCCGCAGCAGGATTGGTGCTAAACTGCATGGCTACATCGCTGGGTGCCGCAGCGTTGTCATTGTGTTCCAGCTTCATACCACACTTTGGACACTCGTCGCCTTCTTTACCGGTTACTTCGGGGTGCATAGGACAGGCAAACACATGGTCGGCACCGTGCGCTGCTTCCATATTGGTTGAATCTGTTGTTTCGGTTTTTACAGAACCACTGTTATTGCATGCCGCAAAAAATGTAATTACACAAATGGCAATAAATGCCGTCGAAAGTTTTAATACCTGTTTCATTTTTTATTTGTTTTATGATTGATTTAATTGTGATTATGACCTTCGTGACTTTCGGTTACTTTTTCATTCTTTACTATTTTAAATGCCATATTACAATCCGGGCATTTGCCTTCTTTACTATACGTTTTATCGCCCTCACATTTCATAGGACACTGGTACTTTGCAGCAGTGGCATTTTCTTTTGCTACGGCTTTTAAATTCATATTGCATTTAGGGCACTTACCTGCCTTAGCATAGGTTTTATCGCCTTCACATTTCATGGGGCATTGATAGGCAATTGTGTTTTGTTGACTTGATGTTTTACTTTTTTTGGTTTGTGCATTTACTGCTGTTATGCAGAAAATTGCGAGGATTGCCATTAAGGCCATTTTTAATTGTTTCATTGCGTTGTTTTTAATTTTTGATAAATATTTATTGATTGAGATAAATTGTTTTCATTTGATAAACTCCGGTGGTAACGATTCGTTCGCCTTGTTCCACACCTTTAATAATAGTAGTGTATTGCCCATTAGAAGCACCTTTGCTGATGTAGCTAATACTGAATTGCTCGGCTTTATCTTTTATAAACAATACCGGTTTTCCATTTACTTCTGCAATGGCATCGTTGGGGACTATTACCTGTGTAGCAACATTTTTTGAGGATAGGTACAGGTTGATACTTTCCCCAATTTTAAACTGGCCTTTAGGATTTATAATTTCGAAAATTACTTTCTGCGATTGGTTACCGGCGTTTACTTCCTGTGCAGCGGATATTAATTTTAATTGATACAGGGTAGTGTCATTTTTATTATTGGAGGAGGTGGTAATACCTGCCAGTTCTTTTAATTGGTTAGCATCGGTTGTAAACGACTGCGCCTCCACATACACTTTATTGAGGTTGGTAACTTCCAATAAAGTTTCTCCACTATTTATAAAAGAACCAACCGAATAATTGTAATTACCCACTATCCCGGTGATGGGAGAAACCAGGTTAAAATATTTTGCACCCTGCACTTGTTGCAAGGGAATATTTTGATACAAGGCCCTGTTTTTTTCTGCCTGTTCCAATCTTGCTTTTGCTTCGGTAATATCTTTTTTGGCAGCGATGTCTTCTATCTTCATCAACCGGTCGTATTGAATTTTGGCTGCAGTGTATTGCGCTTCCACTTCATTGCGTTTCGCTTTCCAGTCGCTGTTTTGTGCAATGATGCTTGATTGTGTCCCTGCATCGATGGTTTGTTCTACCACTGCAATTACCTGCCCTGCACCAACCGTTTGTCCGGGCGTTGCTTTTAATGAAATTACTTTACCCGTTTGTGGCGATTGTATTACCGCCCTACCCTGTGGCGACGCTACAACAGTTGCCAACACCTGTGCTGATTGATTGAACTCGCCTGTTTTAATTTGTTGTGTAAGCACATTGAAGAGAAACTGTGATTCTTTCTCAACCATAAATGTACCGGATAATGCACCGCCTTTTGCTGTAGCGCTACCATGGTCTTCACCTTCATGTGCTGTTGCTGTGTTGAAGGTAGCCGTTGGAAGTAAGCAGCATAAAATGATGATAGCGGCTGCTACTTTTCGGTTTGTTTTTTTCATTATAAAAAACATTGCTATCACTCCAATCAACAAACCCACTAATCCAAAAAACCAATTGCTGCTGTACCAATGTGAATGTTGTTCCTGTATAGTTTCGGCTACTGCCAGTTCTTTTCCAATTTCAATGTCTTTTACCAAAATCAAATCGGGGCCTAATGTGGAGTTTATATTTACGGTCAAGTTATAAGCTTTCTTTGCAGGAAATATGCCTGCTACTTCGTATATTCCTTTATCCACCTGCTTTACGGTTAATTTTATATTGGGATTACCTCCAACGGTAATTTGTATCCTTGCACTGTCAATGGGTGCATTGGTATAAAAATCGCTGGCATATAAATTCAGCACTGCTGCTTTACCGGGTTGTAATGGCTGGTATTTAAACAGCAATTCATATTTATCTGAAGCTGCTTCACTGCTGAAATAAGTGGCCGACTTTACGGTGGCCTTCTTTGCATCGCCGTGCTCTTCGCCCTCATGGGCAAATAGCGTACAGGGTATGAGTAATAAAATTAAAAATGTACGTATCATAATGTTCCGGTTAAATATTTGATAGATAATATGCTTTGGTTGTAATTCCTGATTGCTTCCAAATATTTTAATTGTATTGACCAGGCATCATTGATATTTCTCAGGTAGTTGATATAATCTGTTTCGCCACTTTCAAAAAAACGTTTGGCAGTACTGATAATTTCATTGGCTTTTTTAATGCCGGTTGTTTGATAATATTTTAATGACTGCTCGTTTATTGCCAACTCATTTTGCGCCTGTATCAGCTGTACCGAAAGTTGCTGCTGCAACCCGTTTGTTTTTTGCTGATTGATTTCCAGTTCAGTTTTGGCTGCCATTATATTGCCCTTGTATTGCCAAAACCATAACGGCACTGTAATGCCAAATCGAAAACGGTTACCAATGGGCGTACTTCTATCGCCCTGGTTAAAATAACCGAATGCCAACCCCGGCAACGCTTTATTTTTCTGCAATTCAATGTTTTTCTCACTGATGTTTTGCGTTTGTTTATACAACTCAATCGTTGGATTAGTAGCCAATGTCGCACTGTCCGGTTGTACTGCACTAACCATCAATTGACTGTTTAGCTTCATCGCCCTGAATGGCTCCTGCAGGCCGGTTAGAAATTGTAACTGGCTTTGAATGTTGTTTACATTTATTTGTGATTGCAAATATTGATTGTGAATTTCACCAACCTGTGTTTCTGTAAATACTTTTTGCAGGTAATCGATTTGCCCTGCATCAAACTGGCGGCCTGCAGATGTTGCGATTCCTGCATACACTGTGTCCTGTATGTACAATTGTTGTTGTAATGTATCGGCATACTGAAGCAATAGATACAATTGCTTTACCTGGTATTTTATTTCAGCTTCTGTTACTATCTTTTCTTTTTCAGCCAAACCAATACGCTGTTTTTGCAGTTGATATTGCTTACCATAAACCGTCGGAAATTCTATTGATTGGGTAATACTTGCTGCATAAAATTTACCGGTGGGGCTCTCTGCAAATAGCTCAGGATTGGGAAGATTGATGCTACTTTTAAGCAATTGCTTTTGCTGCTTAATGGTTAAATCAGATGCTGAAATATTTTTACTGTTTTTTATAGCCATACTCACAGCATCTGCTTCTGAAATTTGCTTTTGACAAAAAGAGGCGAGGGAGAAAAACAAGCTGATAAAAATGAATGTACTACGTATAAACATAAAAATTTGATTACAATAACTGAACAATACCATTTGCCATTGGGCAAAATGATTTTAGTTCGATGGGCGAAAGCCATCAAACACAGTTACAATAATCAAACCTGGAACTTCTGAATTGATATGAGTATGTCGGGCGGCGGCGGGTAAAAAAATGGTACTATACTTTTTTGAGGAAAAGCCTTTGTAATATTATATAAGTTGATACCAGGAAAAGTGCTGAGGATTGCCACAAACGCAGGGGCATCAATAACTATTTTAGCGGCAAGGTTTTTTTCTACATTTTGAAACTTAACCACTTCATCGGTACAGCAACCCTCTTTTGCAGGTGCTTTTTTCTCCACATGTTTGTGCTTATTGGCTTCATTGCCATGTTCATGTTTGTGCTTACCGGCTTCCTTTTTATGTTCGTGTTTGTGACCATTGGCATGTACATGAACGGGCGTTTTTATTTCTTGTTCCTCATCATGATGCTTCGTATTGAAACTCATATCCACACCTACAGCACATGCCAATCCCACAACAGTATTCATTGCGAATACTATCAAAAGAAAGGCTGCTTTAAGTTGTATGGAACTGTTTCTTTTCATTTAATCTATTGTAAAACTAAGGCAATTAGTTTAAAAACTGCAATTGCATGGTTGCAAAGGTATAACCTGGGTAACTATAAAGAGTTATAGAATTTTGGTAAATATTTATAGAATTCGGTAATCCCATCAGCTTTTACCAAAATAGAGTGCACTCCCTGTTTTTTTCCTTCTGATACTGCTTTTACATAAATAGGGGTAACTGTTATAGATTGTGGGAATAATTTATAAGATTTCTTGCCGTTTACAATTACCCCTTTTTGTTTTTTATCTGCTCTTTACTTAGTTTGAATCCGTGTCACAAACACTGCATATTTACCAGACATATCTTCTGGCACATCGGCACGCTTTGGACAATTATACAATCCCATTACTTTCCTTTTCATTTGTTCTTTAGAGATTTCACTTTCGGCGTCTGCCTCTCATAAAAAAGACAACAATGAGAATAACGGCAATTGGAATAATCCACATACCCCAACCCATGCCCCAACCCCAGGAATGATCGTTCATCATTTTATTAATATTTAAAAATTTCTTCAGATGCACTGTTGCCTGCCCTTCAGTTTTGCTGTTGCCCGTTTAGTATTTTTTTTGGTATAAACTTTCTTAAAATAATCATTCAGCTTTTTTCACCCTCAGCAATTTTGCATTGATAGCAACTACAATGGTGCCTGCTTAAATGCACCTATATAAAATTGCTTTCCGAAGTATAGCACAACAGGTGTTGCCAAAGCCCACATGATGTAATTGGCACACGGAATATTCATGAAAAACATTCCTATCAGCACCAACGGAATGGAGAGGGCAACCGAACCAATGTTTGCATCTATTGATTGTTTTCCATTTTGTTTTTATTAAAGTTGAAAAAAAACACAGGCAAAAGCCTGTGTTGATACTATGATTATGCCGCCATTTTCCTGCATTCTTCCGCACATTCTTTACATGCATCCGAGCACTCCTTACAATGTTCCGTGTGGTGTTGGCTACATTCTGCCGCACATTGGTCGCAGAGGTCTGCACAGAGCTTGCAAACGTCTTTTGCTTTTTCACTTCCTAAGCTCATTAGTTGCGCTGCAGCATAACAAAGTGCAGCGCATTCCATGTCTAACTGAATACACTTTGCCATCATTTTTACATCTTCTTCCTGCGTGCAGGAGGAAGCACAGTGATTACAGACAGCTGCACATTTTAAACATGCATCTATACAATTTTTGTACGTGTGATAACCTGTCATAATTGTTGATTTTTATAATTACTAAATAAAATGCCAATCGTTAATAAGTAAATACCAGCCCTGCTCCCCAACCCATATCACTATCATAATGCGTGCCCAATGAAATATATTTTGTTGTGATATACCTGAACCCTGCCATGTACTCCTTATCTGTATTTATCATCATGCTAAAACGTAAACGGCTTGTAACAGGTATATCCGCACGACTAAACTGGAACCTGAATTTGGCATTGCCATCCACCCTAAAGTCGGCAATGAATAACATTGGCAACGTGTAGGCCACACCAGCAACAATTGTATGACGTTTTAGCTTGTTGCTTTTTTGTCCAACCCAGTTTTTTTCTTCACTGCCAAAAATGTTTTTAGGACCGCCTTCTGTTTTATAATGGTAATCAAAACCAATATATGGATACCACCATTGCATGCGGCCTAAATAGCGTCCAAACATTGTTTCGCTTTCGTAACCACGCTTATCCTGGTAACCCAAATGCCACAGTGTACTTACTTTCCACCTTGTATTTGCCAGCACCGCTTCACCATCACTGCTATTAGTTTGTACGCCTGCATTTACCATAAAATTAAACTTCCTGTCGCCAGCTTTTAACTTACGATAAGCCAGCTTAGGGTCGGGTATCTCAGGGTTCGGTGGTGAATTTTCGTACCGGAATACCCGGCCCATGCCACTCATCATGTGGAATAAAACATGACAATGAAAAAACCAATCGCCACTTGCATTGGCTGCAAACTCTATGGTATCTCTTTCCATTGGCATAATATCAATCACATTTTTTAAAGGTGCATTTTCACCTTGTCCGTTTAAGATTCTAAAGTCATGTCCATGCAAGTGCATCGGATGCCGCATCATACTATTGTTGAACAAGATTATCCGCACATTTTCGCCCTTTTTAATCAATATCCGGTCGCTTTCAGAAAGGGTTTTATTGTCCAATGACCAAACATAGCGACTCATATTTCCGGTTAATTCAAATTTTAATTCTTTAAGCGGACCTTCCCTTAGAGTTGATTTTACAGGTGAACGCAACATGCTGTAATTAAGTGTTACGATGTCTGAACTATTATTGTCCATATCCATTCCTGCCATACTATGATTGCCTTTATTCATTTGCATCGGTTTGCCGTTCATGGGCTCTTTATCCTCCATCTTCATGCTTTGCATTTTTGATGATTGCATGGTGCCTGCCGGATTTTCGAAGCCAGTGATTTCCGGATACATTACCGTATTCATATCCATTTTTTGGTTTTGCATTTTCATGCCATCCATTTCAATCATATTGCCACTCATGTCCATCATGTTGTTCATCATCTTCATACCAGCAAAATATTTTAGCCGTTGCAATTTTGTAGCATGTATTTTTTCGCCACTACCCAGCCAAAGTGAAGCTGATTTTGTGCGATCTTCGGGTGTTACTAAAAATTCATAACTTTTATTTTCAGGTATCGTAACAACCACATCGTAGGTTTCTGAAACGGCAATAATTAACCGGTCTACTTCCACGGGTGTTACATCGTTTCCATCGCTTGCCACTACTGTTATTTTGCCACCGGCATAGGTAAGCCAATAATAATCGGAAGCACCACCATTGGCAATACGCAACCTTACCTTATCTCCCGCCTTAAACGGCTTCGCCCCCGGCCCATCTCCAAAAGCCAGGGGAGAAGCGTATTCAATTGAATTTTTACCATTTATTAAAAAATTATCATAGTACACATCGCTTACATCCATTGCATTCATCCGCTTCCATTCGTTGGTAAGTTTTGTTTTAAAATGCCCGGCTTTTATAGCTTCTGCATAACTCTGTGTCGACCCTTTTTTAATGGCAAACCAATCGCTTGCGTAATGCAGGCTGCGGTTAATTTCTTCTGGCCTCATATCTGCCCACTCACTTAAAGCAATCGGTATAGTGGGTATATCCCACTCCTTTCTTTTGTTCATAATAAACATACCATACATGCCTATTTGTTCCTGAAACATAGAATGGCTGTGATAAAAGTGAGTGCCACTTTGAATAATTGGAAACCTGTAAAGATGAGTGGTATGCGGCTTTATCGGCATTTGAGTGAGATTGGGAACGCCATCATATTGGTTGGGTAAAAACAAACCATGCCAGTGTAAAGAAGTGGCTTCATCTAAATTATTATGTACATAAATTTCTGCCGTATCCCCTTCCGTAAATGTTAGTGTTGGCATTGGAATTTGCCCGTTTACAGCGATAGCCCTTTTGGGTTTTTTACCAAAGGTTACAATGGTATCTGCAATGTATAAATCGTACCTGACTACCCCTGGAGGTGTGTTATTTATAATAAATTTCCTGTCGAAGGTTGTGTAAGATGGCTTTGCAGACATATTCATTTGCATACCATCCGTATGCATCATTTTATCTTTGGAGGTATCAGCCTTCATATCCATGCCTTCCATCTTCATATTTCCTTTCGGCATAGTGTCATTGTGCATTTCCATTTTTGGGTTACCCTTCATAGCACTTTGCTTTACAGGCAGTGGTTTTTCTTTAATCAATGTCATGCCACATTTTGGACAGTTACCAGGTTTTGCAGCATGTATTTTCGGGTGCATAGGGCAAGTGTAGGTAACAGGCTGTTTCTTTAAATTTCCTTCCTTTTTATCCATCTTCATATCTTTCATATCCTCCCACCTTTGCGGAACAGGTTGTGCATGCATCACGGTGTAAAAAAGAAATAAAAATATTATTATGATTACCTTTTTCATCTATTTAATTATTTGTTAGATACTATTGCTATCTATGATCTGGCTTTCATTCCTTTTTACGGTTTATCTTTTTACCAGCATCGCTGAAATCTAAATCCATGATTGGTTAAGTGAGTACTGTAATGTTTTTGAATACACTTAATCTATTTATGGTAAGCAAGTAACTGGCTTTATTCAATTAAATTTCAGCTAATTTAATATCCGGCAGTTGCAGAAGTTCAATTGTTGTATTCAAACTACTGTTAAAGCAGGCACGACCTGATAGCTATTGGGTAGTCTGCATTTCACCATTGACTATTCACCATTCACAAATCGATACACTACTGATTGCTAACATAGCATTAATAGGTTAACCCTTTTATCGGCATTGGAAAAATAAAATCCACAAGTACACTGTGATATGTTTTTGATACATGGTCTTTAAATGACCTCATGCTTCGATGCATTGCAATGTTATATTCCTCTCCCAACTTTGCTACAATTATTTCGAGTTCTGATAATTTTTTTTTAATAGCAGCAACTCTTTCCTCATTTTGTTCGGGCAAATCCTTATCAAGTTGCAGCATATTCTGTTCAAAAACTTTATCCGCTTCTTCGTAAAATGAAGCAAGCAAAGGATCACAGGAATATGTTTTTATGTGAGAAAATTTAATCGCTGATTTTTTTGCTTCCTCATCCAAATTACCATCACTAATGGCAGCAAGCAACGAAACATAAACTGGAAATTTTAGCAGCGCTTCATTTTCCCCTGGTGAAATATTTTCAATCGCTTTCATTTTATATTATTTAATGATTAAGAAATGTGTGCGTAACAAGGGAGCAAACTATTTAACCCCGATGACTACTTCTTATACGTACAATTATAGTATCCAAAGAAGTTTTTAATTTATCAATCGCACTGTTAACAGCAAGGTCATAAGTATTGCCCAACCCGGTTACAGCAATAGGCTGCATTCCTTCAAGATGGGTTTCAAGCAAACATTTTTTATCGTTTATCCTATCCTTGTTACTATGCTCATTGGATAGTTGAACTTCCAGCCGGGTTATGTGTTCGATAAATCTGCTTAACTAATCTGATAGACAGTCATGTAGCCTGGTATCAAATGCTTCATGTACATTTAATTTATTGTCCGTTTTTAATTGAATAGTCATACTATCTTTTTAAATGAAATTTTTTATTTTCTTTTTCGGCATCAGGTAATTCAGCCTGCTTTTAATATCGCAATAATGATTTAAGCTACAAGTTCCGAAATGGTATAGTTCGTATTACTGAAGGCACGCCGGAGCGTATCAGTTTTAATCTCTTCAGATGAAGTGATTTCCGCTTCCTTCTTTCCCAGGTCAACGGTTACAGCTGTTACACCTGGTACACCGGATAATTTTTGTTTAACTGTTGAAACACAGCCGCCGCAGCTCATACCTCCAATATGGTAAGTATGTGCAATTGATTTTTCCATGATGTTAAATTTTAATTATTAATGTTATTTTATACTCAGCAGCAGCAATCATTAATTTTTCTTTGCCATATCCATTCCACATTTAGAACATTTGCCGGGTTTATCGCTGGTAACTTCAGGGTGCATTGGGCAAGTGTAAATTTTCATTACTTCCATTTGCATTTGTTCTTTTTTAGACTTTGTTAAGTCCATCCCACATTTGGAACATTTACCAGGCTTATCGCTTGTCACTTCCGGGTGCATTGGGCAGGCATAAGTCATAACCATTTTATCTTTTTTCATCATCCCTTTTTTTGTTTTGTCGCTACACATTTCCCCACTCATTTCCATACAGTCGCCTTCTTTCATCATCATCTTTTTACCATCGGTCATAGTACATTCGCCGGTAGTTACAACCATTGTTCCATTTTCCATGGTCATGTCTTTTTTCATTGGCATTGTTTTACCATTTTTCATTACCATCATTTTACCGTCTTTCATCATACAGCAATCTTTCATCATTGCACTCTTGGTTTTATTTTGTGCGAATGAATTATTTGCTGTAAAACATAGCAGCATAAGCATTGAAGCAAACACTACCGAAATTGTCTTTTTAATTTTCATCTTTTTAATTTTAAAATTTTCTTCAGCTGCGCTGTTGCCCGTTCTTCAGTTTCACTGTCACCCGATTTAATTAATCTTGTTTTACTAATTCCATCCCGCACTTGGGGCATTTGCCGGACTTGTCTGATTTCACTTCCGGATGCATGGAGCAGGTATAAGTTCCTGAACTCATGTTTTCTTGTGAACCTTGCGTAACAGTATGAAGCAATAATTCATGTTGATTCTTTTTCATTTTTTAAATATTTTAGGTTGAATATTTTTAAATAGGAGCCGCAAACCATGTTCCAAATAGCTGGAAATGTTTATTCTGAAAATGTTATTTATTTCAATCAAAAATGCGCTGTAAATGCTATTATTACACGGGGATTGAATCGGGCGAGACAAGCGATATATCGAAGTAACTTCAGAGGCATCTCATAACGAGGTATTAATACCCCATAAGGGAGTGGTAAGTGAGACTGGCGAAATTTTTTTAAGGGATCCCTCCAATTATCTTACGGGTTTCGCTTCTTAAAGGTGTTTTAGTAAAAGGGGTATTAAAGGTTACATTTTCATTTCTTCCATCGAGTTATCACTTTTTTAAAGATGTATTCACTGTTTATCAGATAAGTACAGATAGTTACTATTATAACGCAAGCCTTAAGGTCTGATTTAATTTTAAATCATGCCGACTACTCAATGCAGATTCTCCACATTTAAAGCGGGGTGAAGCCCCGGTAAATGATGAAGGGTACATAGGTTTGCAAAAATGCCGTGAGGATAGCTAATGATATTACCCGTTTAAAATGAATCTCCGGGCAATAGATAGCTGTCTAAACAGCCGCCTGTTTTTGAAATTATTTTTACGGCTTCTGTCTAAGATATTATGCAATGTTTTAAGCACTTCTATAATATACCCTCCTTTGTTAATCATTACACAATCGGCTTCTGCAGCGTGCGCAGCATCGGTTATTTCGCTCCGGGTGGCCAACCCATGTTTATTCATACTTTCCAACACCTGGGTAGCCCATATTACCGGTGTATGTGCTGCTTCACAAATCCATAGTATCTCATCCTGTATTTCGCTCATCCTTTCAAAACCAATTTCAACGGCAAGGTCTCCCCGGGCTATCATAATGCCCATTAAGTTATGCTGCATCCCCTGTAAAATGATGGCAGGAAGATTATTTACGGCTTGGTTCGTTTCAATTTTTGCCACAATTGGAAGTTCAGGTTTATTTAACCGACTCAGCCGCAGTTGTAATTCCTGCATATCGGTTGCATTGTTTACAAATGAAAAGCCTATCATATCAGCATGCTGCACAATAAAAGGCAGGCACTTTTCGTCATAATCGGTAATGGGATTTATATTAAATATGGTATCTGGAAAGTTGATACCTTTTTCACTTTTAATAAATGGTTTCTTTGCGGAAATGCGGGTGATTGTAAGAGTAGCCTGCTTACCAATAACGCTCTGTACCATCGCTTCAAATACTCCGTCATCGAAATAAACCCGCTGTTCCGGTTTTAATTTTTCTACAATACCAGGCAGGCTGCATCGGATGATTTTTTTTCCTTTTATCGCTTTTTGTCCGGGATCAGTTAAGGTAATTTCATCGCCCAGGTCTACTTTCAATTTGCCATGTCCGTCCTTCCTGCTGATAATTTGTGTACGTATTTTAGGGCCGGCAAGGTCCATATAAAGCTTACAAGGCAAGCTCTTTTCAGCAACCGCCTTTTGTAGATTTTCAATCATTTTTATCCATGTCGCCTCATCATCATGGGCGCAATTGATACGGGCTACCTTCATGCCATTTTCCAGCAGGGCGCACATCAGTTTAAAGTCCACTGCAAAATCCGTATCAAATGTTACCATTATTGGCGGCGCTTCATCCATTCCATGTTTTCCTAATAGCGTAGTTATGTTTTGCTGTAATTGCTTAAATCCGCTGGAGGCAGCTATCTCATAGGAGGTGGTTTTTTTGTTGTCAAGCAAATCCATAATTTTATTAACCTGCGTTTTAATATCGCTTTCACTACTAGCCAAAGAAGACAAGCCCATATTATGCAGCTGTATTTGAAGCAGCTCAATATTTTGTGAACGCAGCTTTAAATAATCAACCAGGTTAATGGCACTATTGCGAAAGTGAGGTTTAACTCTACTTATATCGATTTTTTTTTGATCCTCTGCTATTAGCATCCCTTTTTGAATGTCTTTTAATTGCTTCAGTAAATTCTCTTTTGTTTTCATTTTGAAAAATGGTTTTTCAACTATTTTAATTTATCGTATTTAGGTAAAATGGCACAGGCGTGGGTAACGGAAGCAAAGCCAACTCAGTAAATAAATCTGTTTTTAAAATGTTAGTGCGCTGCAGGTTTTCTTTTACATTTTTTTGATAGCCTTTTTCAAAACGATAGCTACAATAACTTACTACAGCCTATTGTATGCTATTTTAAAAACAAAACTACTGTTAGGGCCATGAAATTTAGATGATGAAGGTCATTTACAAAAATGATTATGCACAGTATGAAGCTGTTTAATTATTGGGGAAAAGCGGAGTAGATTAAATTCATCGCCTTATTTTTAACTGGTTTTTAAAATTTTATTTTATTGTTTTCCTGTTTTCTTTTGTGGGAATTGATTTATTTGTGTGCCAATGTGCGGCATTTTTGCCAAATACATTTATCGATTTATTAATAATGACTGCATACAGCAAATAAAAATAACCACATTCATGAATAGCCAACTGGTTGTATACTTTGTTTTTATGTTGGTGAGTTTTATCATTGTAAAATTGTATTCGAATTATTTTTTGCATAGCTAAAAACGCTGACGATTGTTGCTGTAATAATTAAAATTATTCTCAAAAAAAAACGGATTGTTATGCGATCCATTTTTCGGAAATAAATTAACACTGATATTAATGGTGGTATGGAAAACGATTACAACAAATAAACTTTTGTTAGTGTTGTTGTAAAGCCAAACCATTACTATTCTTAGCGCAACAGTGCCCATACATTGCCACAAAATCCAGGTTGCATTTCTATGCGTTTGAATATAGGGGATAATGTGCCAAACAGCCCAAACAATACCGAGAACTATTGCTGTATTTAATGCTCCGAACCGTTTTTGCAAAGGGTCAGTTATAAATCCTGTCCAGCCTACTTCTTCGCCAATTGAACCTATGAAAAATAAAAAGGCTAAAACTATGGTTGTTGATAATTTGATTTCAGGTTTTGAAACGTCAAAATGTAAAAAAATCATTCCGATATAGGTCAGATACATTAAAATAGGAATGAGTAAAATAGCAACTAACAGCCACGCTCTATTTTTGATTTTATTAAAATCCCAAATGCGGGATAATAGTATTTTCAAACCTCCTTTTTTCCCATTCCTGATTGTCAAAATAATAGCCGCAAGCATCGGGCAAAAAAACATCAAAGCACTTATTGGAAGTTGTATTGGTATGTATTTTGTCAGGTCGAAGAAAGTACCTAATATCCAAAACGGAATTGATAGAATAGCAACAAGCAGAAAGAATTTCAACGGTGATTTTATTGTTAAAGTGTTATACATTTAGTTTGGAATGAGTAATTTTTTATTCTCCAAAACAAATTCATCAAAAGTTTTAGGTTCATCATTGATAATTTTATTAACCCACTCAGTGGTATTAGGTTCTTTTTGAAAGCGAGGTAAATAATGTAGCATTATCATTACCAAAATCAACATGAAAGGCATTTTTTCTTTTCTCTTTACCATGAAAAACCTGACCAGGCTGGGAGATTCGTATTTGATTTCCGTTTTTAAGCCTTTGCTGAGTTTTTGTGCCATTTCACCAAAAGAAAGTTTTTCTTTGTTCGTTAATTCATAACATCTATTCAAATGCTTTTCAGTTTCTGTTAAAACTTTTGCGGCTACTTTACCAATATCTGTTACATCTATCAATGTAAACTTTGCATTACCGGCAGGTAAAAATATGCTGTGATGCTTTACTAAATCGGTATGCAACGTGGTGGTGAAGTTTTGCATAAAATAAGCAGGACGCAAAAAAGTGTATGGGATGTTACTTTCAATAATCAACTTTTCAATTTTATGATGGGGAATTATTTTACTTTTTTCAACACCTTGTACCGATAAAAATACAATATGTTTTACGCCACAGCTAACTGCCAAATCAATTATTGGTTTAAAATGTTTTTTAACCTCCGATAATTGCGGGGGTCGTAATAAAAAGAGGATATCGCAATTATCTAAAGCGGGTTTATACGTTGCCACATTCGTAAAATCGAAGTGCAAAGCATTCAATTTGTATTCCTTTAGTTTCGGTGTATCTTTTTCTATATTAAAAACGCCTGCATAAATTTGAAATGTGTGACGGAGTTTATTTAGAGATTTTATTACTTCCGTTCCAACATTACCAGTGGCTCCGGTTATTAAAATATTTTTCATAATTTTTATTGAATTAAGTACTCCGTTCCCGGTAACGTCTCTCCACGAGCTTAAGCGGAGGCGAGGACGTTGCTTGAAACAGGATTACGTTTTGCATTTATTGAAATCCAGTTCTTAAATATTGTTTAGTTACTGCGTATGAATTGTTTGTGCCTCCAAAAGAAAAACGTTTTGTTGCCTGACTACATATCGCTCCGTATTACGCAACGTCCCTGGCCAACCCACACGGCTCGGGAGGAGACGTTGCTTGAAACAAGGTATAAGGTCTGCTCTTAAAATTAATTTCAATTCTACTAAGGTTTGTCTCAGTAGTGGCAGAAGATGCAACTCGCTGTTTTATGCATTGCGTATTATAACTTAAACTTCGACGGCATATTTTTTCCTCTTAAATCCCATCTACCTTTTAAGCGAATCAACCAGCTTTTTTAGCTTAGCTGGAATTTTATCAACCGGCAAAACAAAATCAATACAACCTGCAGCCTTAGCGCTGAGCGGCATGGCGTCAACTTCGGCAGATTCGTCCTGGGCAAAGGTGGTTCCGCCGTTGGCCTTGATATGCCTGCAGCCCTCTGTGCCATCTGCTCCATATCCCGAAAGGACAATGCCCACAGCACGTTCACTCATTTCATTTGCCAGGGAAATAAAAAATACATCTACCGGTTTATTTCTGCTAATGCGGGGGGAGATTATTATGAAGCGATAATTATCCAAAGTAAAATCTGAATCGGATGGAATTACATAAACATGATTTGCAAGAATCTCCGTTGCCTCAGCAGCCACGAGGACTGACATTTTCGTTTGCCGCTGTAGTATGTTAGCTAATTGAATATGAGAATCGGGCATTAAGTGGGTAATAAAAACAAATGCCATACCTGTATCATGCGGTATCGCATTCAGCAGCGCTTTGTAAGCGTTCAATGATCCGGCTGAACCGCCAATACCTACAATTAGTTTAGGCTGAACTGTTTTCATTAATTGTTATTAATTTTTTTTATTTCCTGGAAATTTTTTATCAAAATTCTTTTTTTGATTGCCCCTAACCGCAGATTAAGCATAAGGTATCACAATAATTCCATCACCACTCAAAATAAATTTCCATCCTCATTGTCGCTATCTCCACCAATGCTACCAATTTGTTAGTATCGGTATAGATCCGGGGTACGAAAGCAAAAGGTTGTTTCCTCTGCCAGGTAATCCGGTAAAATCAAATTTTATGTTGATCTGTTTTAACCTGCAATTAAGCTTGTAGGTTTTGTAAATCTTATCTAAAAATTTTAAGTCCGGCTGCCAGCTTTTGTAGCTTGTCTGGGATTTTATCAAGTGGCAAAACGAAATCCACACAGCCTGCTTCCTGGGCGCTGAGCGGCATCTGGTTAATTTCGGCAGACGTGTCCTGGACAAAGACTTTTCCACCGTTGGCTTTAATGTGCTTGCAGCCCTCTGAACCATCACCATCATATCCGGAAAGAATGATGCCAACCGCACGTGCACCCATTTCATTTGCCAGTGAAATAAAAAATACGTCTACCTGCTTGTGTCCGTAAGAGCGTGGGGAGGTTACTTTGAAACGATAGTTATCCATAGTAAGATCTGAGTCGGGAGGAATTACGTAAACATGATTTGGAAGAATCGGCATTGCATCAGCAGCCACAGTTACTGACATTTTTGTGTGCCTCGACAGAATTAAAGCTAACTGACTATGGGCAATGGGGTTCATGTGAGAAATAATAACAAAGGCCATACGGGTATCAGTCGGCATCGCATTAAGCAGCGCTTTGTATGCGTTCAATGCTCCTGCAGAGCCACCAATACCCACAATAATTTTTGGCTGAACTGTTTTCATTAATTGTTAGCTAACTTTTTATCTTCAGTAATATTTTTCTCAGAACCTTTTTTCTTGTTGCTGCTGTTACTTAACTTAGATTCACGATCATTTGGCGTCAAAATAATTCCATTATCACTCAAAATAAATTTGTGCACATCCCCATTATAGTTAGTGCCACGAGACTTAACAATGAAAACTTCACGGGTGCGTTTTAAACCTTCCTTATCTTCTACCATCCGCACAGTAATCCAGGTATCAATCAGCGATGAAACACCTATTTCGCCACTTGGGTTACTTTGAAAGGTTCCGGAAACAAGGCTTGTAAAAAACGTAGTGATGTTGTTGGATTTAAAGAGGTCAATCATACGGGTAATCATAGAACTCACTTCACGCTCGTCGCCTTCTCCCACGAGACTTGAAAGCGGATCTATGACCATGGCCTTTGGTTTAAAACTGTCAACCAACTTATAAACATTTAGTAAATGCATCTCCAAACCTAAAAAGGAAGGTCGGAGCGCCACAATCTTTAAGAGTCCTTTTTTTATCCATGGCTCAAATTCAATATTGATAGATTTCATGTTTTGAGTAAGTTGCCCTGCTGATTCTTCGTAGGAGAAGAAAAGACAGCGTTCGCCACGTTTACAACTTTCAACTGCAAATGCTCCCGCAAAACTTGTTTTTCCGCTGCCTGCTGTGCCCGAAGCCAGTATGGTACTAGCCTGGGTGTAACCTTTACCAACGAATAATTTGTCTAATGATGGAATGCCTGTAGAAACCTTCTTGTCTGAGCCCGGTTGTTCAAGGCCTGCTGAGGTGATGGGAATTACTGAAAGGCCTTCATCATCTATAACAAATGGATATTCGCTTGTTCCATGCTTTGACCCCCGGTATTTAATAATACGAATTCTACGGGTGGCAATTTGGTCTCTCACCCTATTATCCAACAAAATGATGCAGTCGGAAACGTACTCCTCAAGGCCATGCCGTGTAAATGTACTGCTTTGTCCCGGCTCGCCTGTAACTACTGCCGTTACCTTTTTTTCTTTAAGCCATCGGAAAAGTCTTTTTATCTCCACACGGAGAATGCCTAGATCTGTAATACCTGCATAGATAGACTCAATCGAATCTAAAACCACCCGTTTGGCACCAATGGAATCGATGGCTTCTTCGAGGCGAACGAAAATTCCCTCCAAATTAAAGTTGGTCTCCTGGATGTCTTTGTGGTCTAAAATAACATGTTCAAGCACAATCTTTTTCTGCGATACAAGCGTCTTCAAATCCATGTTGAGAGAATTAACGTCTGTAAAAAGTTCATCTTCTGTTTCTTCAAATGACATTAGAACTCCCGGCTCGTTAAAATCCGTTGCTCCTTTGAGTAAAAAATCAATCCCAAAAAGGGTTTTGCCAGAGCCGGCATTTCCGGAAACCAACGTGGTTCTGTTTTTCGGAAGCCCGCCTTCGGTAATTTCGTCAAAACCCAGGATGCCGGTAGGGCACTTGAGTAATTTATTAACTTTCGGAATAATTTTTTTCCTGGTAGCTTTTGCCATTTGATAATTGTTTATGCTGTTATTAAGGTAAAGTTTCCGCAGATATTAAAAGCAAAACATATTCCAAATAGTTATTGATTTTTATTATAAAAAAATTAATCCTTTTTATATAGAAATTTATTATAAACGTTTTTATTACCCAAGGTTAACCGATCCAGTCATACAACATTTCGCAAAACCTGTCTGCTTATCTCATAATGAGGTATTAATGCCCCATAATGGAATTGATATAACTAAAAGCAAGGCTTGATAAATAGCTTCCAAAATGATAGTCCATATTTTTACATTTTCATGCCCGCCATCGGGTCGGCACCGTTCTTAAAAATATATTCGCTGTTGATAAGGTAAGCACCGGTAATTACAATTACATCTCCTTCTTTTAGGCCCGACTTTATTTCTATCCTGTCGCCGGTTTCCATACCCACTTCTACCATCCTGTTTTTAAACGTATTCTTTTCGGTTTGTACCCATACCGTTGCGCCCTTGCCATCCCGTATTACAGCATCAATGGGTAATGACAGCATATTGTGTTGCTGGTTTTTTACAATTACGTAGGCGGGCATGCCGGGTTTTAACTGGTTGCCGGGATTGGGTATGCTTACCCGTATTAAATTTATCCTGGTATCGGTATTGATTTCAGGATTTACAAATGCTATTTTGCCGGTTACCTTTTTTCCGGGAATATCCGGTAGCTGCACTTCTGCAATCCCGGTTCTGTCAATTTGTGATAGTTGCGAAGCATAGACCTGCGCTTCTGCCCACACAGTAGATAAATCTGCCAGCCGCATTACGGTGCTGCCTTCCATGGTATAATCACCTTCTCTTACGTCAAGCGTGGTGATGTAGCCACTTGCATTGCTGTAAAAAGTAGTAGTAGGAGATGTCTTCCTGGTTCTTACGATGTCTTCTATTTGTGCTGCGCTCATACCCCAAAGCAATAGTTTAAATTTTGCACTTTGTATGAGCCGGTCAAAATCAATAATAGCATTATCCAGCGTACTTTTTTGTTCTAAAGCGAGTACCAGTTCCTGTTTTGAATTGTTCAGTTCTTCGCTGTACAAATCATACAACCTGTCACCTTTTTTAATGTAGTCACCGATATTTTTAAAATAGAGTTTTTCAATTCTACCCATCACCCTTGCGCTGATGGATGTGGTTTTCATCTGGTCAATATTTAAGGTAGCAGTCAAAACAATTTTATCTCCCATCATGCTGCTGTTAATAGTATCCGTATGGATATTCCCTAGTTGTATTTGTTGTTCACTCAACTCAATTTCATCCGCATTTTGATTGCTGCTTTTTTTTACCGCTGTCAATTCCATTTTGCAGATAGGGCATTTGCCGGGTTTATCTTCTTTTACCTGTGGATCCATAGAGCAGGTGTAATACAAGCCAGTATCCATGCCTGGTATGTTTTCCATACTGTCGGTGTTCTTCATCCCTTTTGTACCAGTTTCCATATCGGTCCTATCATGACCGCTGGCTACTGGCTTTTTATTATTGCAGGCAAATAAAAATAAGGTCATCATTATTATCAAAAGTGCTTTCATCATGCTTTATTTAATTTTTATAAAACTTTCGCTGTCCATTAAGAATTGAGCATTCAGTGCTACAGAATCTGTAAAGGACAATCCATCTACTATTTGTGTCTTCCCTTTATTGGTAAATCCTGTAGAAACGATGTGCGGCATAAAACCACCGGGTGCTTTTACAAAAACCACCTCATCCAAACCCAGCGATACGATGGATTCTTTTGGTAACCAGTCTGCCATTTTTGGCCGGCCGGAAATGGTAGCCTTCACCTGGCTACCCACAGGAAGCTGTAGTTTGGAATTATCAAAATACACTCTTACAGAAAGCGTTTTATTTTCTTTTCTAAAAAACGGTTCAATGAAATCAACCTTCCCAAAAAAAGGTTTATCAGGGTTGGTTTCAGAAGTTAACTCCACTCCATCTCCCCTTTTTATTATACTTTGATTATCTCCATAAATATTCAGCAATGCCCAAACCCTTGAGGGATTGTAAACAGAAAAAATAGTTTGCCCTTTTTGTATGTACATGCCTTCTTTTAAAGACAATTCTTCCGTAACCAAAGCGATGTCTTTCATACCAGCCGGATTGTTGTTACCGCTATTCATAATTCCGGCAGCTTCATGAATATGCCCGCTGTATTTACTATAAACAGCAATTGTAAAAGTTGGTTGCTGTGTTTTTATTACCCGCTGCAATTGCTCGTTACTCATACCCAATAGCAATAGTTTTTGTTTTGCGGTATTAATAAAGCTGCTGTTGCCTGCATCGTTCTTTAAAAGAAACAACAGGTTCTGTTGTGCCGTTAATAATTCCGGGCTATAGATATCCATCACTTTTTGACCGGCACTTATTTTTTGATACCGGAATCGAACATAGAGTTTTTCGATACGGCCGGCTACTCTTGCGGAAATGTTTCCCATATAGCGTGTGTCGTAACCTATAGTTCCCAATGCATCTACTTCAATCCTTTCGTCGCTACTTTCAAGGGTGGTAACAGGTATGGATGAAATAACAAAACCGTTGGTAGGTTTTAATAAAGTGCTCAAATCAATGCCAGCTATTTCCTTGTTGCCCGTAGATTTTATTATCAATTGCATTCCGCAGATAGGGCAATTGCCTGGCTCCTCCCGAATGATTTGTGGATGCATGGAACAAGTGTATACTGCTGCACCGGCGGAAACACCGGCTTCATCCTCATGTGTTGAATGCCCGGCTGCCGTATCATTTTTCATCGAATTATGTTGGGAATGATTGTCGGTTTTCTTTGGTTTGCAGGAGCTGAGTGAAGTGAAAATAATTGTTATCATACATAGCAATGCCGGGAATAAATAACGATTGTATTTTTTGATTGTAAACATATTTTTTGATTGACACTTTTAGGATTAAATTTTTTTTCTTAAAGCGGTTATCGTTTTACACTAGCTTTTATTTACTTTTTTTTCTTGATAAAAAAAAGTAACAAAAAAAATCAAGGCTGTGAATAAAAAGGCTCCCGACTTTCGGG